>Ga0214471_10000066_pt1 | contig 104183 bp, 93 predicted proteins | sample RVTome_5_FD_207665 | JGI IMG/M metagenome (GOLD analysis project Ga0214471, IMG submission 207665) | Soil microbial communities from uranium-contaminated site in the Upper Colorado River Basin, Wyoming, United States - RVT142D155 | ecosystem: Environmental > Terrestrial > Soil > Contaminated >... | reverse complement strand
GCCGTGGTCTCCCTCAGTCCGGCACGCCTGGCCGTTAGACGCCTCCCGATTCGCTGAGCACGAGGCAACCCACCACGGCGATGAGCTCGTGCTTCGTGCCGTGACGCCCAACGACGGACTCAGTCGTAGTAGGAACTCAGAATCCCGCGGCCTATCCGCGGCCTGAACGCCGATCTCGGCCGCGTCTGCCCTGGTCGCAGCGTTGTTGGCACAGAGCCCCGCCTACAGGCCGGCTCACCGTCACCTACCTGGGAACACCAGTGGACGAGGCTCCTGACCTGGGGTTTTTCGATCCCGGGACGTCCCGGGAGGTCCCGGCTGGACCCGGGATTTTCCCGGCCTATCCGCGGCCTGACCGTTGACATGCCGGAATTCCCGCGGCCTATCCGCGGCCTGATGGGAGGGTGTTCGTAGGCGGACACGAAGCCGCGCCGTGATGGCTCGTTCGGTGACGGAAGCTCATGCTGCCGCGGGACGTGCGTCAGTGACCGCCAGGAAACACTTGCAATCCTGGCTCCATCGGGCAGTGAACACGGTGTCGGAGCCTGTGACCTTGCCGGCGGCGAACCGAGACGGCCCGAAGATGAGGCTGGCGTGCTCACCGAGCCCCTGGATCGCCGCCGCCCAGTCCCACCGCGTTGGGTTCGGACCCGCGGCGTTCAACCCGTCGATCATCAGGAAGAAGTTGTCGCAGAACGCGAACAGCTCCTGGTCGGTCGGCTGCCACTTGAGGGGTGGCAGGCCCGCGTCAACGGCCACTTGGTTGCACCGATCGTAACCTGGGTAGGGCTGTTTGCCTGACTGCTCCAGCAACATACCGTTGGATGTGATTGCGATCGCGCCGTCGAACTGGGCCGGCGGATAGTTCTCGGCCGACGCGTCGGACGCCGCCTGCCACCAGTCCGACGCGGTGTACTCCGGGCGGTATCCCTGGCTCTGCGCGCTCGACATGAAGACTGTGTTCGATACGAAGTTGGCGGCGAGGAAGACGTGGGTCACACCGGCGGCGCGGAACCGCACCGGGAACGAGCTCGGCTGACCCACGACTGACTGTGCATCGCAGTCGTGCTTCGCAACGACGACATCGGCGACACCAGCCGACTTGATCAGGGGCACCAGGACATTGTCGATGAGCGCGTCGGTCGCCGCGCAGCGGTCACCGATCACACCGACGACACCGCCCTGTGGCAACCAGTCCATCGCCTGGAGATCGCGTACCCAGGTCTGCGACACGCGGTCGATCGCCGCGGGATAGCCGACTTCGAGGCCCTTGGAACGAGCGAGCCAGTCAGTGCCCCAGATCGTGTTGTGTATATAGGGAATCTGGTTCTGCACCGCGATGCAGTCCATGTACGGCGTGTCGGAGATCGCGCCGACGTCGACAACCCCGAAGACCTTGTGGTCCTCAGCCATCGCTTGGCACGCGGCGGCCTGATCGCTCTGGTCGACCGGATCGGTCTTGCGCACGAACACTTCGACGTTGCGACCGATGACCCCGCCCTGGGCGTTCGCGTAGTCGCCCAGCGCCTGTGCGTATTCGCCCGCGTCGTCGCGGACGTTCACCGCGAACCCGGCGTTGTCGAGCCCCGCGACTTGCGCCGGGAGAAATCCGATCCGAACGGTGTCGGCGGTGATACCCCGGTCGGACTCGACGAGTGGCGCTGCTGTGGTCGCCGTCGACGGTGTTGTGGTCGGTGCTGTGGCCGGTGTCCCGCTGGATCCACCGGCTGCGGTGGTCGGCGCGCCTGCCGTTGCGGAGAACCCACCCCCACCTGAGGCGGACGAGCCCCCGGCGGGACCGCTGCCATTCGGAGTGGTTCCGGCTGGGGCAACGGCCCCGGTGTCGACGTCAGCAACTGGCGCCGTTGGAAGAGAGCTGCCGACTTGGAGTCCCTCGTCGGCTCCGCGGGGCGCGATCACGATCGTCAACAGCGCCAACAGCCCTAGGCAGGCGACGACCGCGATCACCACCCGTCGCTCAGGTGGCGACGCCTGACGGAACCAGAGTCGGATCTGCATGCCGAACGTCATTGCGCGACCTCCAGAAGTCGTTCGATCGATGCGCGCCGCTGGTGAAGCGTCGGAGCCCGCTCGGCGCGGTAGCCGGGCAAGGGCCGATGATCGTGAGACAGCATCTGCGCGCCGACCGTCATGATTCGGCACCTGCGGCTCGCGCGGTCACGGGCTTGCGTCGTGGACGACGTCGTCCGTTCGTTCCGGCCGGGGCGCTATCGCTGGCACGGCCTGACCGCTCGATGGCGCGAAGATCAGCACCCATGTAACTGGCGATCACCAGTTCGTCGCTGCGCACCTCGTCGGGCGTGCCCTCGGCGATCACCCGACCCGCTTCGAGGCAGTAGATCCGGTCGCACAGCGCCATGAGCATGGGCATGTCGTGTTCGACGACGACCATCGAGCAGCCGTAGTCGTCGCGCAGTCGCCGAAGGAGCGGCGCGAAAGCCTCGACCTCGCGCTGGGCGAGACCGGCCGTCGGCTCGTCGAGGAGGACGATGGTGGGCTCCGATGCGACCACGGTCGCGAGGTCGCAGATGCGCCGCATCCCGGTGGACAGCTCGCCCACGCGGCTGTGGCCACGGTCGGCGAGCCCGAACGACTCGAGGATCTGCTGCGCGCGAACAGCCTTGGCGCGCTCCGACCAGCGGACCCATGGCGCACCGACCATCGCACCGATCGAGCCGCTGCGGTTGTTGCGGTCCATCGCGAGCATGACGGTCTCGCGAACCGTGAGGCCCGGGAAGAGCCGGGCGTCCTGGAACGTACGGCTGAGGCCGAGGAACGGGCGGTACTCGGGCGACAGGTCACGGATGTCCTGACCGGCGACGACGATCTCGCCGGCGTTGGGCCGGACGTGTCCGCTGATGCAATTCAGCAGCGTCGACTTGCCTGCCCCGTTACCGCCGATCAGGCCGAGGATCTCGCCCTCCTCGACGTGGAGGGACACGCCGTCCAAGGCATGGATCCCGCCGAAGGCGATGGAGACGTCGGTGACCTCGAGCGGGCGACTCCCGGCGACAGGAGCGAAATCGACCTCGGGCATCGTCCGATCGAGCAGGTTGAGCACCCGGTCCTTAGCCTTCGTCAGCACCGCGGCGAGCCCGCCCGGGAAGAACAGCAGGGTGATCAGCAGCAGGAGTCCTGACGTGAGGGCCCGGATCGCGGGGGTGTTGGCATCGGGCACCAAATAGGGCCAGGCGAAGACGGCGATCGTGCCGAGGATCGGGCCGTGCAGCGTGCCGAGGCCTCCGACCACGACGATGCTCAGCATGACGAACGACATGCTCGGATCGAAGGCCGAGAAGTTCCAGGTCTGCTGGCCCATGCCCCAAAGCACACCGCCGAGGCCAGTGATGAAGCCCGAGATGGAAAGGGCGAGGAGCTTCACCGCGGTCGGGTTCATCCCGTAGGCTGCTGCAGCCCCGGGATTGTCCCGTACTGCGAGCAGCGCCCGGCCGACACTGCTGCGCCGCAGCAAGTGGAGGCTGAGAACGATCAGCACCAGGACCACGACACCGACCGCGTAAGCGGTCCGGGCCGTCTGGATCTGGATCCGGAACAGATGGGGGTCCCGGAGGTAGACGATGTCGGTGTCGCTGGTCGTCACCCACGACTGCCGGAACAGCCACGAACGCGCTGCGAAGGCGAAGCCGAGGGTGACCACCCCCAGGAACAGACCCTCGAACCGAACCGCCACAGCACCGACGAGGACGGATACGAGCGCAGCGACGAGCCCCGCGCTGAGCATCGTCAGCGGTAGTCCGAGTTCCCATCGGTGGACGTACGCTGCCGCGAACGCGCCGACGCCGAGCACGGCGAACTGGCCGAGCGACACCTGGCCGGCCCAGCCCAACAGGACGGTCAGGCCGAGTCCGACGATCGCGAAGCTGAGCATGAACAGCAGGAACACGGCCCGCTCCTGGCTGCGCAGGCCCCAGAAGAGCGGTGCCATCGCGACGAGGCCGAGCAGGACCACCCAGCCGATGATCCCGACGTACTTCACGACGAGGAGGTTCCGGATCCGGTCGGGAATCGGCACCGCTGGCTCTTCCACCGTGAGCCCCTCGTCGCCGCGCAGGTCGCGCTCGAGCACCCGAGCACGGATCACGAGGCCGACGACGAGCGCAAGCACGACCGACAGATCAGCAAGGCCGGTGACGTCGGTGTAGAAGAGCACGCACTGCTCGACCACGCCGAGGGCGACGCCGGCAGCGAACGCGATCCGGAAATCGCCCATGCCCGCGAGCAACGCGGCCGCGAGACCTCGAAGCAACAGGCCGATGCTCGCGCCCGCGGCGAAACCGAGCGACGGCTGCGACGGCGCGTACAGGATCGCTGCCAGCGACGACACCGTGCTGGCCAGCACCCACACAAGCAGCGAGACCTTCCGCACGGACACCCCGGACAGGCGGGCCGCATCGGGATTGGACGCCGCGGCGCGAATGGCCTTGCCCGTCTTTGTGTTCGTCAGGAACATCATTAGGCCGACGGCGATCAACGGTGCCACGACCAGTGTCGTCACCTGGCTCGAGTTGAGGACGAAGCTCCCGACCCGCCAGCTAAGCGTGAACGGTTGTGGATACCCTTCGGTGGCCAGCCGCCCCTGGTCGAGGGCCAGCGGACCGATGATGGTCGACATCAGCACGAGTTGGGCAACGCCGATCGTCGCGACCAGCAGTGTGAGGCGCGACTTGTCGAAGAGCCGCCAGCCCAGGAGTCTTTCGATGCCAGCACCCGTGAGCCCGCCGGCCACGAGCGCTACGACGAGTGCCAGGGGGTAGGGCAGATCGAAGTCGAAGACGAGCACCGCGAGCACGGAGGCCGCCACCGCCCCCATCTGCGCCTGGGCAAAGTTGATGAATCGGCTGGCCCGATAGATCAGGACGAGGCCGACTGCGAGCAGGGCCGACTGGAGGCCGACGGTAATGCCGAGCAGGACGACGGCGGGGAGGTCCGACATCAGACCGCTCGCATCGGCTCGCCGCCGAGGAAGACGGCCCGAGCAAGGTCGCCCCGTTCGAGCAGCTCAGCCGGTGGGCCCTCAAAGCGGACGGCTCCCTTGTCGAGGAACACCGCCCGGTCGCACAACTCGGCGGCGAGCGACAGCGACTGCTCGACGAGCACACAGGTTGTCCCGCCGGCGTGCACTTCGCGGACCACCTGGAACATCTCGCCGACGATGACGGGCGCGAGGCCAAGAGAGAGCTCGTCGATACACAGCACCTGTGGGTCGACGAGCAGCGCCTTGGCGATCGCAAGCTGCTGCTGCTCGCCGCCGGACATGGAGCCAGCGAGGTTGTCGAGACGGCGAGCGACCTGGGGGAAGCGGATTAGCTCGCGGTCGATCCGCTCGCCGAGTTCGGCTCCGAGCGTGTAGCCGCCCATTTCCAGGTTCTCGCGCACGGTGAGGTCGGGGAACACGGCCTTGCCGCCCATGACGAGAGCGATGCCACGCTGGCATAGCTGCTCGGCCGGTACACCGGAGATGTCGGTGCCGCGGTAGCGGATGGTGCCCGACGATGGGTTGGCCAGGCCGGACAGCACGCGTAGAACGGTTGACTTGCCGGCGCCGTTGGTGCCGAGCAGCCCGAGGATCTCTCCGCGATCGACGTGGAAGCTGGTTTCGAAGAGCACCTGGACGGATCCATAGGAGAAGTCGACGCGGTCGACTTCGAGAAGCGGGCTCGGCGCCCTCGACGCATCGTTCACTCCCCCGTACTCCCCCTCCCACGGCCGGAGTCGGCCGCGTCTCAACTCAGGCGTCGCACTCCGTCTGGTCGCGGACCCTGTCGATGTTCGCGTTGATCTGCGTCAGGGTTCCCTGATGGGACATCAGGACGGCCATGTTCCCGGTGACCATCATCTTGCCCGCGCTGAACGCCGACATGGCGTCGAGCTCGCCCTTCTGCATTCCGAAGGCGGTGGCGTAATCGGCCTTCATGGTCGCGTCCGGGTTGTCTAGGGTACCGAGGCCGAGCTCGATGGAGCCGTCGTCGACCTTTATGTAGTGGAAGATGTCCTCGCCGCCGGGGCAGTCGGTGACATGCTGCTGAATGGCGAGCGACACACCAGCCGAGGACGTCTTTAGTGCCTCGTCCTGAGCGATGTGCGTATTGACCGCGTCGAACCAGTCCTGCTCGAGAAACTTCACGTGTGCTCCTTGTTGTAACGGACTGACGTCCAGCCCCCAATCAGTAACAAACTAATCAATCAGTTAGGAAAGGTCCAGTAGCCCTCACCGACGTTCGCCGGTGAACGCCGGCAGGATCACAGCACCCTCCCGCTCGACCGAACGGCGGAGGTACTGCCGGATCCGCTGACGGATCGTCGCGTAGTCGTCGTTGGTGCCTATGTCGGCCCGAGCCGCGTCGAGTGCCTCGAGCGCACGTTGCAGGATCCAACGCAACGTCGTCGCCTGGTCGTCCATCCAGGCGAGCGTCGGGTACTCGTCGACGGGCATGTTCGGCGCCGCGAGAACGTCGTCGATCTCCACCACCAGCTCGGCGAACCGGCCGTCCGCGCCGCGCATGTAGGAACCGACCTCGGCGAGCGTGGCACGCAGGTCGACGTTGTCGGCGTGCAGCATCGGTCCCTCCTGTTGGATGCGCAACCGCACCAGCCGCATGAGGTTCGACAGGGTCAGCGCGATGCTCTGTGCGAACGGTTCGTCGACCTCTGGGACGATGTACTCCTCGAAGGTGGCGACGACGCTCGCCATGATCTCATCTGCTCTCGGTCGCACGAGACCTCCTCAGGCCGCGAACACGCCGGTGGCACCGGCGAGCAGGTTCTTGGCCCAGTACAGGACCTCGGTAGACACCCACGCGAGGCGGGCGAGGTGATCGGTGCCCTCGACGAGCGGAACCGCGGCGTTGTGCGCGAACACGATCATCTCGAGGAAGCCGACCGCTCGGTAGTACTCGATCGCCTCCGTGGTGACGTGGAGTCCGCTGACCTCCTCGTAGTACTCGAGCGCCGGTCCGAGTCCCCACCGGACCTCACGGTCCCTGACGATGTCGGGGATGAAGTCCTGGACGTGCGCGAAGTCCGACGTGGGGTCACCCAGGCTCGCGAGCTCCCAGTCGCTCATCGCCACGATCTCGCCGTCGCGGAAGACCTCCTCGCCGAACCCGTTCGTCCCCTTGAGCAGCGAGGTGCGGGGCGACCGCGTCGGTGCGTTGTCTCGCAACCACCCCGCCGCGTCTACCACCAACGGGAAGGGCTCGAGCTGAAACTGTGCCAGTTCGGCCAGCAGGCGGTCGATCGTGGTCGTCGCGTTCGCCTCCGGGCTCGGCGGGACGATCATGATCTCGCCGAAGCCGAGCGTCTCCCAGTCGGCGGTGTGGACGAGCGCCAGCTTCCGGAGGTGCTCCTTGGAGATAGCGATGCGCAGGTCGTCGAACTCCGGGCGCGGGTCTGTGACGTTCGGGATGTCCCAGGTCCCCTCGATGTGATCACGGACGTAGAACTCCCTGCCGCCGGCGAGCCACTCCGGGTCGTCCTCGTACCAACGGACCGGCGCGACCGGGACGGCGCTGTCCTGCAGCCGTCGGTAGATCTCGTACTCGAAGCGAAGCGTCGCCGGGCACACACTGCCGCCGGGAAGGTCTCGCCGGAACACGAGGGGGAGACGGTCTCCGCTGGCGTCGACGGTGACGAACCAGGTCTCGCGCGAGACGCCTCGGGGATACTTAGTCAGCTCGACGATCTCGGTGGCGCGGCCAAGTCGGGCCGTGAGGTAGCGACCGAGGAAGTCGGGGTCGAGGGAGAGGTCGGGCACGTCTGCTCCTTCAGGAGAAATCGTAGGGGGCATAGGGTCCCTGGATGAACAGCTCGACCTGGGCCAGACCGTTGCCCCGCACCGCGCCGGGGCCGGACAGGTCGACTCGGGCCAGGTGCTCCATGCCGTGAAGGCCAGGGATTTCGAGGCCACCGTGGAGCGTGTGCGTGAACGGCTGGGTGGCGTGGTCGAAGTCGTCCCACTCCAGGTACACGCCCGTGTCCGCGGGGTGGTACGTGGCTATCGTGCCGCCGTCGGACCAGCCGCCCGGCACGTAGCCGATCGTGATCGGGAGCCAGGGTGGGGACGCCAGGTCGAGGCCGATGGTCCACTCTCCTCCGTCGATGTCTGTTGCGACGACCTGGCCGCGGCACATGGCCCGGGTGTCGGGCAGGAACTCGAGGGAGTGGGTTGCATCGACGAGTGCCAGGCGACGGCCGTCCCGGTCGATCCACCCCTCGAACGGTGTGCCGAAGACGTCGTTTAGACCAAGGCGCTCGCCGCCAGCGCCCTCGTGGATGTGAAGGAATCCCACCGCGGCTTCGGTCTGGAATGGCATCCAGAACCGCAGTGCGCGCGGGGTGCCCTCCAGCTCGGCCGGCGGCAACCACTCGGCCGGATCAGAGAGGGGAGGGCGTCCGTCGTACAGACCCCATGAGTGGTCGCGACTGCCGTACCAGCCGTCACCGACCTCGATCCGGCTCCCGTCGAACCCGATCCATCCGCGCGGTGCACCGCACTGCACGTAACGCGACTGGTCGGTGGTGACCCGGCCTCGACTGGTGGCGTGGTGGTGGCTCTCGAGGTACGGCTCGGCGAGCGCGTGCCAGTGGAGCTCGAAGGTCAGCGCCGAGTCGTTGTCGTCGAGTCGGAGGCGGATCAGCTCCATCGGTCTCAGGAACTCGATCGACAGCGGTCCGATCCTTGTGGAGAAGTCCGGGCGCCATCGCCGGCTGCAGCGCATCGTGTACTGCCGTCCGCGGACGTTGATGCCGGCATAGCCGCCGATCACGTTGCTGTTCGTGCTGACGCGGAGCCCGACGAAAACGAAGATGCCCTCGTCGGCCGAGTAGGCGCCGAAGTAGTAGCCGTCGTCCCAGCTGAAGTCGGTGACGGGAACGTGGCTGAACGGCCGGGAGGACTGATGGACCGGGAACTCGTCGTACGGGGTCAGCACGACCGGTCACCGAGGCTCGGCACGGGACGCGATGTGTAGCTGCGCAGGAACGGCCACAGTTGCGCGCGGCGGACGGCCGAGCGCCCGAAGTATTGGACCATGTCCTCTGACGTCGCGGGCGGCCGGCCGGCGCGGATCCGGTCGCGGAGATCGAGCAGTCCGTCGTGGATGGAGGCGGGTGCGGTGCCGAGCAGTGCGGTCAAGTCGGCCAGCTCGGCATCGTCGACCGCTGCACCGATCCGCTGTGCGGCACCGAGGTGGTCGAGCAACATGGCCATCCCGGTCAGTCGCTGGGAGGCCGCGTCGTCGCTTACCGCGGGCATGATCACGCCTAAGAGATCGTCCATCAGCAGCGAAACGACCTCGGCGTCGTCGGTGGCGGGAACGGGGTCGAACGGTGCGACCTCGTCGAGCTCGACACCGATGAGCCGGGCGAGGACCTCGGCCATCCAGACCCGGACGGTCGCGATCAGGAACAGGTACGTCGAGCCGGCCATCTCGGCGCCGGCCCGGTTGTCGAGCGCAGCGAGCGGCGTCACGATCCAGCGGACGAGACACGCGGCCTGATAGTGGTCGAAGCGGTCGACGTCGATCGTCCGGCCGGACAGCTCCTCGTAGCGATCGAGCAGCCAGTCGAGCTCGCAGAACCCTCCGTCGAACAGAAGGTGGCTGCGGAGCGAGTGGAACGCGAGGTCGTCCATCGGATCGCCGAGGTGCGCCAGCTCCCAATCGAGCAGTGCTGTGACCTTCCCGTCCTCGTAAAGGAAGTTCCCTGGTCCGACGTCGCCCCAGCACATCACCGTCTCGTCGCCGGTTGTCGGGAGGTGGTCGCGCAGCCACGCGATCGCGAAGTCGACCACGGGTTCCGGCCGGTGCACCTTCGCCGTGAGCATGTCGGTCCAGGTGTCGATCTCGAGCCGCGATCGGTCCGCAGGGGTCGTGGGTCGGGCGAAGCCGTCGAGCGACATCGACTGGGGATCGAGGGCGTGGAGCGCGGCGATGGCGCGCACGTAGGACTCAGCGACCGAGGTGCGTTCGTCGTTCGGGATGACGTCGGAGTCGTGCCCGGCGACGCGCCGCATGAGAACCGCGCTGCCGTCGTCGGAGACCGCCAGCACTTCCGGAACGGGGACATCGGTGCCCGACACCTCCTGGTAGGTCGCCGCCTCTCGTGCGAGCGTGAAGCGGGTGCCCGAGAACGGACCGTCACCGGTGTCGAGCCGCAGGACGACTTCCTCGACACGGCGGTCGTCGTGGTGGACGACGACCATGTTCGTACTTCGCGACGCGCCGCCGGTCTTTCGGGTGACGGACTCCACGGTCCCGCCGACTACAGACTCGATCCATCGCCGTACTGCTTCGGCATCGTTGGCCAACATCCCCACAGTTCCTCCTTGTCGCTCCGGTGGCTACGACTGCCGTCGCGGCTCTCTCGGCAGCCCGAGCACGCGTTCGCCGATGATGTTCTTCTGGATCTCGTCCGAGCCGCCGGCGATCCGGTAGCCGGGTGCGCCGAGCACGTGCTCGGCCCACGCGTACGTACCCCACTCGCCTGTGTCGGCGACGAGCCGCGCCCCCAGTACCAGACTGATCGCATCAGACATCGCGGTCATGCCGTCGGTCCAGAGAAGCTTGCCGATCGACCCTTCGGGTCCAGGGGCGGCGACCCGGCGGTTTACGAGTTGCTCGAGCCTGGCGTGCGTGTAGGCACGGGCTAGCACCTGGCGAATCCGCGGATCGGCGGTCACGCCCATGCCCCGCGCCGTCGCCAGCAGCTGGCGGAATGAGCCGCCGATGTGACCGGCCGAGCTGGACTGCGCGTCGGAGTGGTCTCGCTCGAAGCCGAGCGTCGTGAGCGCGACGTGCCATCCCTGACCGATCTCGCCGAGACGCGTCGAGCCCGGGATCCGGACGTCAGTGAAGAACACTTCATTGAAGGAGCTGCCACCGCTCATCTGCTTGATCGGGCGGATCTCGATGCCGGGCAGGTCCAGTGGAACGATGAACGCGGTCATCCCCGCGTGCTTCGGCACCGACGGGTCGCTCCGCGCGATCAGCTCACCGAAGTGACTGAACTGTGCGGCGGAGCTCCACACTTTCTGGCCGTTGATGATCCAGTCGTCGCCATCGCGCTCGGCGCGGCACGACAACGACGCCAGGTCGGACCCGGCACCGGGCTCGGAGAAGAGCTGGCAGCACAGTTCCTCGGTGCGGAGGAACGATGCGACGTACCGCTGTTTCTGGTCGGGCGTGCCCAGCAGGTCGATGGTCGATGCGATCAACCGCGTCGTGACCGAGATGATCTCGTGGCCACCGGGGAGCTCGTAGCCCGCCTCAAGGCGAGCGAAGGCACGCGCGTACTTCCGCGGCAGTCCGAGGCCGCCGTACACGGTCGGCCACGCCACGGCGTGGTAGCCGTGCTCGGCTTTGGTGCGGTACCACGAACGGATGCGATCGATGAGCTCGCGCTCCTCGTCGAAGGTCAGGGCGTGGAACACCGCGGTGGAGAACTCACCCTCGCCCCAGTCGATCGTGTCGTCGACCCGTTCGATCCGGGTGCTGTGTTCGTCGAGCCACGCGCGCGCGTCGGCGAGAAACTCGGCGAGGTCGACCTCTGTCTGGACAGCGGTCATCGGGTGAGGACCGTGACCGCGCTGATCCCCGGCGCACCGTACACGTGGGTGTAGGCGACCTGCGGATGGCCGGGGACCTGACGCTCGCCGGCATCACCCCGGAGCTGGAGGACGCTTTCGCAGACTTGTCGCAGACCCGAGGCACCGATCGGCTCACCGTTGGCGAGGCAACCGCCGTCGGTGTTGATGGGCAGTCGACCGCCGATCTCGGTGTCACCGGCCTGGATCATGGCCTCCTGCTCACCGTGCTCGCAGAAGCCGTTCTCGGCCATGTGCATGACCTCGGCGCCGGACTCGGTGTCCTGCAGTTGGGCGACATCGACGTCGGAGGGGCCGATGCCCGCTGCCTCGTAGGCGTCACGCGACGCATCGGCCGTCGGGCCGTCGTTGTGCTCGAGCGCGAGCGACGGCGCCAGCACCTCGAACGACCCGTAGCGTCGGGTCCGCATGACCGACGCTCGAAGGTAGACGGGATGTTCGGTGTACTGGGTGGCCTTCTTCGCGTCGCACAGGATCAGTGCTACCCCGCCTTCGCCGGGCGAGCAGAACATGTACTGGGTCAGCGGCCACGAGAGCATCGCCGAGTCGAGGACCTCTTGCTCGGAGAGCGGCTTCCGGCGCCATGCCATCGGGTTCAGCGACCCGTTGCGGAATGCCTTCTCGGCGACCTTGGCCAGCGTCGACTGCGAGATGCCGTACTGGTGCATGTACCGCGTGATCTTCATGCCGAAGAACTGCGTGGTCAGCGCCAGTCCCGATCCGCCGTACCAGTCGGGCCCCTTGGAATCGGATGAGATGCGGAACGCGCCGCGTTCGTGCTTGTCGAAGCCGATCGTGATGGCGACATCGGCGCGGCCGGATTCAATCGCGTTCGCAGCCGTCGCCAACGCGGTCCCACCCGTTGCACAGCCGTTGACGACATTGGTGAACGGGAGGCCGGTGAGTCCCAGCCGGGACACCATCGAGTCCGGCTGAGGCCCCTGCATGGAACCGCCGACGGCGAACTCGATGTCGCTCCACCGGAGTCCAGCATCGGCCAGGGCGCGCCGAGCAGCGACGACGCCCTGGTCCATCCCGGACATGCCCTCGGTTCTACCGAAGGCGTGCATGCCGATGCCGATGATGGCGACGCCGCTCACGACTGTCCCTCCTGCCCCGCCGGGGCGAATGCGTAGGTCACGATCTCGTTACCCTGCTCGTCCACACCGATCACGTCGTAGACGAGGTCCATCTCCATGCCGATCTCGAGCTTGTCCGGATCGGATTCGGTCAGGCGCGCCTCGATCTTCAGCTGACCGGGTAGCTCGACGTAGCCGACACCGAAGGGCCGGAACCCCTCCGGGCTCGTGGCGCCGAGGAACGGCGGCGCCTTCGGCGGGAAGCCCTGCACCGTCCAGGTCCACAGCGTTCCGCGGGACCCGAGCTCCACGACCTCGCTCGCGTCGCTCGTGCAGCGCGGGCATCCGTCCTGGACGGGGAACACGTGGTTGCCGCAGTTGAGGCAGCGACTGGCGAGCAGGACCGGATGGTCGCTCGGCCAGCGGAAGAGCCATTCGGACACGGGCACTCTGGTCGTCATCGTTGGTCTTCCTTCTCAGAACGTGCTGGACATGAAGGCGGGTGCGAACAGCGGCTGATCGCTCTGGGGACGCCGGTGCAGATGCTCGTCGAGGAGGACGATCGCGACAGCGCGGGCATCGGTGTGAGAAGCGAGCCGCACGGCGCCTCGGTCGGCAGGTTGGCCTCGAACCACGACAGCGCGCGAGTGACCATCGGGAACGGCTCGGACCGCACTCCGGCGGCATACATCAGGATCCCAGCCCCTCGAAGCCGTAGCGTTCGTTCGAACCGATCGGCATGACCGGCAGGTGCCCGAATCCTTCGGCACCGTCGAAGGTGAGCCGGACGCTCTGCTCCCGATGCATCGGACGGATCACCTCGGTGGTCGGGAGGACAACCTCCTCGGGGTGCGACACGTCGTAGACGTCATGCTCGGCGACCTCGCCTCGGTACGCGCCGAGTCCCTTGCCGTCGTCGAACCCCGAGTCGTATCCGGTGCCGCGATAGGCCCAGGCGGTGAGGATCGGCGCGGCCTCCAGGCGGTGGGTCTCGCCGTCGCTCGTGTCGATGTCGAGGACCACACGTCGGTAGGTCCGGCACTCGGGGTGGAACTCGATGTCGTGGCGGACGTCCACGACTTCGACGCGACTGAGATCGTCCCCGTCGCGAGTCGCGATGAAGCCTTCGAGCATCGACCGCTCGCCCCGTGCGTTCTCGGTCAACTGGAGGTGGCCGTTCGCGTCTGGCGTCGCGAACTCGACCCAGATGAACAGGGATCCGTGGATCTCGGGCGGCATCGAACCGGTGAAGGGTTCGAAGCCGCCCGTCGACCGTCGGACACCCCACGAGTGGTCGCGGATGCCGATGCCGTCGAAGACCTCGACCCGAGCGCCATCGACCTCGATCCAGCCCTCGACCCGACCCATCTGATCGAAACGCCGGTAATCCTGGTACACGCGACCGTCGAGGCGGTCGTAGTGCCGGGGCTCGATGTGGGCCGGGAAGGTTCCGGTCCAGGTCAGCTCGAAGGCCGTCCCGTGGTCACCGGCGTCGAGGAGGAGCCGGTGCGTGCGCAGAGGTTCGACGACCTCGTGGCGAATTGGGCCGACACGCACTCCTTCGAGATCGTTTCGCAGCGGCCGCGATGCCCGCAGGTTGTGCTGCCGGCCGGCGGCCTGCACGGAGGCGAACCCGTCGATCACGTTCATGTTGGCGTAGGCGCCCATGCCGGTGATCACGCCGATCGAGCCGTCACGGGCGAAGCATCCGAACCAGTTGCGGTCGAAGAATCGGTGGTCGCTCGTGTACACGTGGCCGAACGGCTCCGGCGTCTGGTGTAGCAGCGTCTCGTCGAGTGGACTGAGCATTGGGCAGACTCTCCAGGCTCATGACGACGGCTCGACATCGCAGTCGAGTCCGTCCTGTTCGAGGTTTGCGATCCAGTCCGTGTCCTGCACGACCTGGCTGAGGTGGTGGAGGAACGACGCCGAGTACGCGCCGTCGAGTGCGCGGTGATCGAACGACTGCACGATGATGCCGACGGGGCGGATCTCGATGCGTTCGCCAGCCTCGTCCTCGACGACCACCGCACGCCGGGTCACTCCCTCGGTTGAGAGGATCCCCACCTGTGGCTGGTTGATGATCGGGATCGTGAACAACGTTCCGAACGGTCCGGGGTTCGAGATCGTGAAGGTCCCGCCCACCACGTCGTCGGGCGTGAGGTCCTTGGATCGCGCCGCAGTGGACATGCGGCGGATTTCCCGCGCCAGATCGGCGACGCTGCGTTCACCGGCGTCCCGGATCACAGGAACGATCAGGCCCTCATGATCGAGGTCCACGGCGACACCGAGATGGATGTTCTGGTGCACGACGAGTTCGGTGTCGTCGATCGACGCGTTCAATCGCGGGTGGGCCTCGAGCGCCCGGCAGAGCGCCCACGCCAGGAAGGGCAAGTAGCTGAGCCCGTATCCCTCACGGGCTCGCCACGCGCCGCCGAACACGCTCCTGGCCACGTCGACGGCGGTGCAGTCGATCTCGGCTCCCATCCCGACGTGCGGACTCGTGGCCTTCGATTCGGTCATATGGGCGGCGATGCGGCGGCGCATCGGTGTCAGCCGGATGCGCTCGTTCGGGCCCGCGATGGCGACTTCGGTCATGCGCCGGCCCTCGGCCGCCGCAGTTCCTCGCGGAGCAGATCCGGTGACCAGACATCCTGCGACTGCCCCCACGACGTCGCTGCGCCGGAGGTCCACTCGGTGAGCGACATCCACGCGAAGTAGCTCGGGCTGCTCTGGAACGCGAACCGGTTGCGCGGCTGGCCGAGCACCTCGAATTCATCACCCGTTTCGTCGGTGAGCTCCAGCCGGATCGAGACCGGGTACGAGTGCTCTCGCTCGACGGTGCGGTGACCACCCGTGATCTTGCGCATGTCACCATCCACGAGACGGAACCCGGCGAGCACGAGTTGCGACTCACCACCGCCCATCGACATGGCGAGGAAGGCGCCATCCGGTTCAGCGATCCCGTAGTCGTAGCCCGCGCGCACCTGGCCCTGGTCCTTGCGCACGCTCCACGAGCGATCGCGCATGTCGAAACCGTCGACCTCGATCCGTTCACCGTGCAGGACCAGGTGGCCGGTGACCCGGCACGCCTGGTCGAGGTGGCCGGTTGGGCCGACCATTGGTGCGTGCGGTTCGTGTAGAGCCTGGTATGTCAGGTCGAGCTCGAGCTCCTCGCCGTCGTCGAAGCGCACCCGGTACTTCGTCAGCGGTTCGACCGTCTCGTAGCTGAGGCCGATCGGGAGCTCTAGCTGGGTCAGGTCGTGGTCGGGCATTGGCAGGTGCCACCAGTTCCGGGCATACCGGATCTCGTGCTGGCTGACGCCGTGGTCGTCCCACACGTAGACACCGGCCGAACACACGCCTTGGTTCGGGCGGAACACGGGGTACACGGCTCCGGCGAGGCGCAGCTCCGGCACGTTGAACCCGAACCACGATGTCTCGGTCCAGAAGATGTCGGGATCGGCTGGCTCGTGGAACGTGTCGTCTGCCGGGGTCGCAGAGCTCATCGGGCCGTGACCTCCGGGAGCGGTGTGGCTGCGAACGCTGCGAGTATCGGCCACATCTGGATCTGACGGTCGGCCCGATGGGCGACGAGCGGGATCAGTTCGGCAGGGCAGAACCTGCCGGCGGCGATGGCCGCGTTCAGCGCCGCGTCGCCGGCTCGGACCGAGTCGGGACGGCTCCCGAGCAGCTGCTCCAGACCGTCGAGGTCGGCGTCGTCGATCCCGCGGCTGAGCTCATCGGCCGCGCTCAGGTGCGACAGGAGAAGGGCCATGCCCATGACACGGGACCGGGCCGCCTCCGTCTGCAGTTCCGGAGCCAGCACGGTGCCGAGGTCGTTCGAAAGCGTCTCGATGATGTCGGCCCGGGAGCTGCGGTGCCCGGCGACAGGCGGCGCCGGGGGTTGGAGGTCGATCCCGGTGTGTGCGGCCAGGAGCGTGGTCATCTGCTTCCGGAGCAGGGGCAGGAGCGCGAAATAGGTCGAGGCGTCCATCGATCCAGAGCCACGGCGGGCGAGTGCGACCGAGCAGGCGATTGCCATGCGGACCAGGACGAGCAGCTGGTAGTAGCGGGCTCGGTCGGCGTCGATGTCCATTCCAGATTTCTCGTGGTAGCGGTCCAGGAGGAAGTCGAGATCACCGAGCCCACCGACCTGCGCCACGCGGATCGACAGCCAGGCGAGATCGTCCATGGGATCGCCCAGGTGGGCGAACTCCCAGTCGAGCAGACCCGTGACGCGACCCTCCTCGTGCAAAAAGTTCCCTGGTCCGAGATCGCCGTGGCACAGCACGGTGCGCTCTGGCCCCTCCGGTGGGTTCGCGCCGAGCCAGGCGACGGCGTAGGTCAGCACCGGGTCAGGCTGACGGACGTGGGCCTCGAGGATCCGTCGCCACAGGGCGAGGTCACCGAGCGCGTGATCGGCGGCATCCACCGGTCGGTGAAAGCCCGGCAAGTCCAGCGCTTCGACATCGACGGCGTGCAACTCGACAACCGACTCGATGAACGAGTCCGCTACCGCGGCCCGACCGGCATCGTCGAGGCCGTTGAGCTCCACGGTGCCGCTGATCCGCTCCACAAGCAGAGCGTCGCCGTCGCCGGACTGGCCGAACAGCCTAGGGATCGGCACCGCAGTCGGCGTCAGGGCGGCGTACACGTGGCTCTCGCGCTCGAGCGACAGCTCGGTTCCGGACAGTGGGCCGTCACCGGTGTCGCGCCGCAGCACGAGCGCGCTCGTCGTCCCGTCCGGAAGGTCGACGTCGACGAGCCAGGTGCCGCGCGAGCGACCGGTCGTCGTCTTGTCGAATCTCGTGACCGTGCCACCCACCACGGACGCGACCCAGTCCTTGTCGTCTGCCAACACTCCCCCTGTCGGTTCTCGTCGAGCCGCTTGTTCGGCGAGGTTTCCACTAAACTAACTGACCAGTCAAGATATTCCTGTAGGTTGGGTGGTCCGGTGCCAGCGCGCCAGGCGTGCTACACCGTCCAATGAGAGGTTGAAATGGCCGTGAGGATCAAGCAGACCAAGCGACTCGGTCGCCCACCGGACTCCACCAGCGACGAGACGCGTGAGCGCCTCCTGCACGCCGCGCGGGAGTGCTTCGCAAGCTACGGGTTCCAGAAGACCACGAACCGCGACATCGCCGACGCCGCCGGGATCACGACCGGGGCGATCTACCACTACTTCGATTCCAAGCAGGAGCTGTTCAAGGCGGTGACCGCCGAAGTCTCCGAGGTCGTCATGCAGGAGTTCCTCGGTGCGGTGCAGGGCGAAGAGCGCTTCGCCCCTCGCTTCGCCGCGTTGCTCGACTCGGCCGCCCGGCTGCACGAGCGCGACCCGTCGATCGCGCAGTTCACCGTAACGTCCCCCATCGAGATGCAACGCCATCCCGAGCTGGGCATGCCTGGCGACGACGGATCGCAGTCGATCCCGCGCTTTTTCCGGTCGCTCGTCCAAGAGGCGGTCGATCGGAGCGAACTGCCCGAGTCGCTCGAGGTCGACGACATGGCGAACATGGTTTTGTCGCTCACGCTTGGACTCGCGTACTACACGGTGCTCACTGGCTCGACCGACGGCCTCCGCTCTGCGATGCGCGCCGCCGAAGAGCTCGTGGCGCTCGCGTTGAGCTCCGGCGCCGCGGCGCGGCACGCCTGACCGCGCCGGCCTCAGCGGATCAGCTGATCGCTCGGAAGGTGATTGGCAGCGCTCGCACGCCGTGCAGAACGTAGCTCGGCTCGTACTCGATGGTGGCATCATCGGCGAGTGTGATGTCGTCCAAGCGATCGAGCAGGATCTCGATCCCGATCCGCCCTTCGGCTCGGGCCAACGACGCACCCAGGCAGTAGTGCACACCTTGGCCGAATGCCAGATGAGCCTTGGCATTGGCCCGACCGAGATCCAACACATCGGGCTCGGCGAACTCACCGTCGTCACGGTTCGCCGAGGCGTACAGCACCCACAGGGACGACCCGGCTGGGATCTCGACCCCACCGAGCTCGCAGTTCTGGTCCGCGACGCGGAACAGACCCTGCACCGGCGTGTCGAGCCGGAGCACCTCTTCGATCAGCCCGGGGATCAGCGAGCGGTCGGCGCGCACCGTCGCCATCAGCTCCGGGTCCTCGATCAGGCGCAGCATCGTGCTCGCCAGCAGCTTGGTCGTGGTCTCGTTGCCGGCAACCAGGAACTGAGAGAACATCCCCAGCATCTCCATCGTCGTGAGCGGCTCCTCGCCCTCGACCTCGGCGTGGACGACGTCGGAAATGAGGTCGTCTTGCGGTTGGGCCCGACGCTCCTCGATCTTGTCGGTGAAGTAGTCGAAGAACTCGACCTGGCTGAGCAGCATCCGCTTCAGGTCGTCCTTGCTCAGGTGGTCGTTGCCGATCGCGACGACGAAGTCGTCCGACCACCGCTTGAACGTGGCCAGGTCTCCATCGGGCACGCCCAGCGCGCCGGCGATGATCGTCAGCGGGAGCAGAACGGCGAACTCGTGCACGAATTCGCACTCGCCCCGATCGACGAACGTGTCGACCAGCTGGTTCGCCAACGCCCGGATCGGCTCCTCCATGCGGCGGACGCGGGGCGGGCTGAACGCTCGGTTCACCAGCGCCCGCTGGCGGTCGTGGGCCGGCGGGTCGGCGTTGAGCAGCGCAGGTGCGGAGCCGATCATCAGTCCCTTGGAAAGCGTCTCGAACATCTCGGGGCTCTCGGCCATGATCTCCTGCAACCGGCTCATGGTCTCGTTCACCATCTTCGGACCAGTCGGCATCCGGCTCGAGAACCGCCCGGGATCGCGGACCACACTGACGATCTCCTCATAGCGGATCACCGCGAAGCACTGGAGCTGGTCGACCCAGACGACCGGTCCTTCGTCGCGGAGCTCGGCCCAGTGGCGGTACGACATCCGGATGGCGTCGGGTTCCAGCGCCAGGAGTGGCTCCAGATGGGGGCACGACGCAGCAGGCGCGGGGTCGGTCACGTATCGTCCTCCAGCTCGATCGCGGTCATCGGGCACATGCGGGCCGCCTCACGGGCGGCCGCGATGTCGGCGTCGGTCGTGGGTTGCGCGACGGCGTGGGCAAGCGCGTCCTCCCCCACCTCGATCAGCCCAGGAGCGAACGACTCGCACAGCCCGTTGCTCATGCACTTCGTCGTGTCGATGACGATCCTCACAGCACCGACCTCATCCCGCTTCGGGCTGGGGCGCCATCTCGTTGGCCACGATCGAGGTCTGCCCCGCCTTCGAGTCATCGGCCGCGAGGGCGACAACCTCCGCGGCGATCCGATCCGGTTCGAGGGGCTGGATGAGGGGCAACATCGGCTGCAGCCACTCCGCCGGCGTCGTCCCGTCGCCCGTCTTTCGGACCATCGACGTGTCGACGATTCCGGGGAGCACGGCGTTCACACGAACACCGTGCGAGTCCTTCACGGTAGCGCACGACTGCGTGAACAGGATCACGGCAGCCTTGGTCGCGGCATACACGGCATCGGTCGGCATGGGGGCGAGACCGGCGACGGACGCCGTGTTCACGATGGCGCCACCGCCGCTTGCCGCGAGGGCATCGATGGCGAGGCGGGTACCGACCATCGTGCCGACGACATTGACATTGACGACCCGCTGGATGACGTCGACCGGGGTCCCGGGCCATGGAGGGTTGCCACTCACGAGGCCGGCGTTGTTGTGGACAACATCGAGACCACCGAACGCGTCCATCGCGTCGGCGAAGGCGGCGGAGAGCGCGCTCGGATCCGACACGTCGACGACGAGCGCCTTCGCCGTCGCGCCGCGGTCAGCCACCAGAGCGGCCGTCTCGCCGAGGCCAACCTCATCGATGTCGACGACGGCCACCGCGGCCGCGCCAACGTCGGCGAACGCGAGCGCGCTCGCTCGACCGATACCCGTGGCCGCGCCGGTCACCAGGACTCTTGTGCCCTCGAGATCCATCCCTTCCCCCCTCTACGCGATCTCGGCGAGGAGGTCACCGACCTGGTACACGTCGCCTTCCTCGCCCTTGAGCGAGATGGTTCCGGAAGCCGGTGCCTCGACCTCTTGATCGACCTTGTCGGTCTCGATGTGGCAGATCACATCGCCTTCGGACACGGCATCGCCGTCGGTGACGACCCATTCGACGAGTGTCGCCTCGGTCATGGACACGCCCAGCTTGGGTAGGCACACCTGGGTGCTCATCGGGAACTTCCCTCGATTGTCTGATGGACAGCGGCGACTATGTCGTCCCGAGCCGGAGCGAAGACCGCCTCCAGTTCGCGGGCGTAGGGGACGGGGGTGTTCTTGGCACCGACCCGACGCACCGGCGCCTTCAGCTGGTCGAACACGTTCTCGGTGATTACCGCGGAGAGCTCGGCGCCGAATCCGCAGCGCGTCACGGCCTCGTGCACGACCACGGCGCGGCCGGTCTTGGCAACCGAAGTGAGGACCGTCTCGGTGTCGAGCGGAACGAGCGTACGCAGGTCGACGACCTCGACCGAGACTCCGTCGCCGGCGAGCTGCTCGGCGACGGCCACGGCATCGCCCACCTGGCGGCCGTAGCTGATGATCGTGAGGTCGTCGCCTTCGCGGCGGACTGCCGCCTGGCCGAGGGGAATCCGATAGTCACCCGCGGGGACCTCGCTCGGCATGAAGTATCCGACGGTCTGCTCGACGAAGACGCAGGGATCGTCATCGAAGATGCACGACGTGAGCAGACCCTTCGCGTCGCCGGCGCCGCTCGGGACGACGACCTTGAGACCGGGGATGTGACACAGCCACGCCTCGAGCATCTCGGAGTGCTGGGCACCGAACTGCATCCCGCCGCCCGCAGAGCAGCGCACGGTGATCGGGACGGAGGTCTGCCCGCCCGACATGTAGCGCAGCTTGGCGGCGTGGTTGGCCAGCTGGTCCATGCACACGGCCAGGAAGTCCATGATCATGATCTCGGCGACCGGTCGGTAGCCGGCAATGGCGGCGCCGATGGCCGCGCCCATGATCGCCTGCTCCGAGATGGGCGTGTCGCGAACCCGATGGGTGCCGAACCGGGTCGACAGCCCCATCGTCGCCTTGTAGACACCGCCGCTCGGGTCTGCGATGTCCTCGCCCAGGAGAAACACCTTCTCATCGGCCTCGAGTGCCGCCGCCAGCGTCTGGTTGATCGCCGCCACCATCGGCAGCTGCATCATCTCGACCTCGGTGGTCTCGGTCGCGGTCATCGGATCACCTCGGCGTAGACGTCGTCCTCGATCTCGTCGGCCGAGGGTGCAGGACAGGACAGGGCGTAGTCGGCGGCGTCGTCGACCTCGGCACCGATTGACTCCTCGATGGCCACGGCAGCGTCCTCGGTGAGGTGACCCTCAGCGATGAGCCACTCCCGGTAGCGGGGCACCGGGTCGGCGTCCATCGCCGCCTGGCGCTCCTCCTTGGGCATGTAGCTCATGTTGTCGCCCATGATGTGGCCGTGGAACCGATACGTGACCGCCTCCAGCAGCGTGGGACCGTCACCTGCACGAGCCCGCTGGACGGCATCGCGGGCCGCCGCGTACATGGCGAGCGGATCGTTGCCGTCGACGGTGATGCCGGGCATGGAGTACCCGTGGGCCCGATCCGAGATGTGCTCGGCACTGGTGCCCTCGGCGTAGGGGGTGTGCTCGGCGTACTGATTGTTCTGGCAGCAGAAGATCACCGGCAACTTCCAGACCGAGGCCAAGTTGAGCGCCTCGTGGAAGGCACCGATGTTCGACGCGCCGTCACCGAAGTTGACGACGGTGACCTGGTCGGTGTCCGACAGCTGCGCGGCGAGACCGAAGCCGTTGGCGATCGGCATTCCGCTGCCGACGATGCCCGTCGTCACCATCAGTCCAGACGACGGGTCGGTGATGTGCATCGGGCCACCTTTGCCCTTGCATGTCCCGGTTCGCTTTCCGAGGAACTCGGCCCACAGGTCGCGTAGGTTCACGCCTTTGCCGATGTGGTCGTGCAGTCCCCGGTAGATCGTGACGACGTAGTCGTCGGGCCGGAGCAGCTGCGAGAATGCCGAAGGAATGACCTCTTGACCTCGCGGTGAGTAGTAGGTCACGACGATCTGTCCCGCCTTGATCATCGAGCGGAACTTCTCGTCGCACCGCTTGATCCTGGTCATCGTCTCGAACATGCCAACGAGCACGTGGGTGCTCGGGACTTCCTCGGTGACCGTCACTTTCCACACTCCCAGTCGTTCGATCGGCCGTCCCCGGGCCGGGAAACGGCATGCTTTCAGTTATCTAATCAAGCGGTCAATTACTACCCGTTCGGACGCCCGGCTTGTGCACGACAACGTCGCCGGAAACCACCACCTGACACGCCAGGCGCACCGTGCCCTGCTCGTTGGCCAGCCCGAGGTCACGCAGTCCGTCGGCTTCCCAGACGCCGATCTCGGACAGGTGCTCGCCTCCGGCACGGACGCGCAGATAGCACGTCCGACAGGTCCCCTGCCCACCGCAGACGGTGGGCCAGCGGATCCCAGCCCGCTCCGCCTCGCGCAGGAGAGGCTGGACGCCGGGCACCTCGAAGACGACGTCGGCCGGTTCGACCCGCACGGTCGGCATGTTCAGGACTGCCCGGGGATGGGCCGTGACACGAACCCGCACGCGTGGGCGTCGGCGGTGCGCAGCTCACCGCTGTGCCAACGCCCATCGGGGTGGAACCGTCCTTCGCTGCCGTCCCTTTCACGCACCACGACGAGGCCCTCGTCGTCGGTCTCGTACACGGCACCGGTCATCGGGTGGACGAAGGTGGTCACTGTGAATCTCCACGCTCGCCGGAGATCCACCGGCTCAACTCGGCGTGGTAGTGGCGGATGCGGGATTCTTGGTACTTGCCGAGCACCACGCCGTCCTTCACGGACGCGCGCAGTCCTCGCTGGACCCGCGGCAGGTTGGAGGTGTCCTGGTTGAAGACGTTGGCGAGCGCGCCGAGGCCTTCGGTGGTCGACCACGAGTCGTCGGGACCGAGCCACTGGACCTCGCCTGGCTTCGGCCTGGGCATCGACGGGTTGACCGGTGCGAGGAGCATCACGTCCATGACGCACTGGTGCGGGTCGTTGCCATAAGGCCGGAACCGGTAGTTGATCCGCGTGAACCCGCCCCAGGGCACGAAGTTGGGGAAGACGTGGTACTCGATGGAGTCGAGCGCCTCGGAGTCCGACACGTCGGCGTCGTCGCCCAGGTACGGGCGCATCTGCGAGCGGGTCAGTTCGGCGAGCATGCCGCGGGCGGTCTCGCCTTCGGGGATCGGGAACTGCACGCCCTCGCCCATGAACTGGCTGAGCATGCTGTCCATCACCTCCTGCTCGGAGAGCTGCGTCGGCAGATGTGGACTGGGGACGCCCTGCAGCGTGATCATCCGGCTCCAGGTGTCCGCGTCCTCCCACACGTCGTACTGGGTATTGGCGTCGCCCGTCATTGTCAGCAACTGCGGATGCGTGGCGACCACGTGATGGCTCTCGATGAACGCCTCGAGCGCGACCTTCCAGTTGCACCGCAGTACCTTGGCGACGTGGACCCGCTTGTACACCGTGTCGGCCTGGTCCCACGGGAACTTCTCGACAAATGCGCCAAGGTGGTCGGCCAGCGGCAGCGCACCGAGATCCATGTTCACGAACACCCAGCCGTTCCAAGTGTTGACCTGGGCCTCAGGGAGCGCGTAGTCGGCGAAGTCGACGTGGGGGAAGTCCCACGAACACGGCACCGCGGTCAACTCGCCCTGGAGCGACCAGGTGAAGCCATGGAAGGGGCAGCGGAACTCAGGCGTCCATCCGTCGTTCACCCGCAGGGTCGTGCCACGGTGCAGGCACGAGTTGTGGAACGCCCGGAGCTCATCGGGAGCGGACCGAACGATGATTAGCGAGGAGTCGGCGATGTCGTACACGATCGAGTCGCCTACCTCGGGGATGTCCTCCTCACGGCAGGCCATCTGCCAGACGCGCTTCCAGAGACGTTCGACCTCGAGGTCGTGCCATTCCTGCGACACGTAACGGAGGCGGTCGATGTCGTCGGTTCCCTGGTCGAACGTCGAGACCTCGCGCAGCACCGGCGGCGGACCGTGCTTGTCGCCGTCGTAGACGGCCTGGACACTGAGGCCGGGTGAGCGGTCGGTCTGGGAGTCGGGGGTCTCAGTCACGTGTCCTCCTGTAGAGACGGCTCAGCCGCCGATCGTGCGGTCGGTGGGCCAATACGGTGCCCGCAGGGTGCGCTTGTTGATCTTCCCCATCGCGTTCCTTCCGAGATCGGCGACGTACTCGAGCGAACGCGGAGCCTTGTAGTTGGCGATCACCGACCGACAGCGCTCCATCAGCTCCTCATCGCTGGGCGGCGCGTCGGGATCGGTGGCCACCACCAGGGCGTGCAGCTTCTCCCCGAGGTCGTCGTGCGGGATCCCGATGCACGCCACATCGGCGACGCCCGGATGCGTGAGCAGCGCCTGCTCGGCCTCGGCCGGGTAGATGTTGACGCCGCCCGAGACGATCATGTCCGACGTGCGGTCGGTGATGTACACGTAACCGTCCGCGTCGACGTAGCCGACCTCGCCGAGGGTGAACACCCCGTCCTGGAGATGGACGGACGCAGTCTTCTCCGGGTCGTTTCGGAAAACGATGCCGCGACCGGTCGTGTCGCGGAAGTAGATCTGCCCACTCTCGCCGGCGGGGAGTTCGTTCTCGTCCTCGTCGACGATGAGCACCTCGAAGGGTGGCATCGTCCGGCCGACTGATCCCGGGTGCTCGAGCCATTCCTGGGAGGTGATCGAGTTGGTGGTCCCGGCTTCGGTGCCGCCGTAGGCCTCGTAGAACACCAGGCCGAACCACTCGATCATCGCTCGCTTCACCTCGACCGGGCAGGCGGCGCCGGTGTGGAATACGGCGAGCAGGCTCGACGTGTCGTACTTGGCACGCACGTCGGCGGGAAGTGCGAGAAGTCGCTGGAAGTGGGTCGGGACCATGACCGTGGTCGTGATGCGGTGGTCCTGGATCGCCCGGAGCGTCGCCTCGGGATCGAAGCGGTCCAGCACGACGGCACCCATCCCACCGAGCACACTGCGAACCGTGCTCAATGGGCCCGTGTGATAAGTCGGCCCGACGATGAGCGCGATACCGCCGAGCGCAATGATGGGGTTCGCGGCAATGTTGCCGAGGTGCTCAGCGATCGTGTCTCCCCCAGCGAACATCGCTGGCGGCGTCTCGACACCCTTCGGTCGGCCAGTCGTACCCGACGTGTAGTGCAGATGCGGGAGTGGCCGGACGTCCTGAGCAGGCGGAGACGAAGGAGCGGTCGACACCAGGTCCTCCCAGTTCGCCACGCCGGCAACATCGCACCGCCATCCGAACACTTGCGTCACACCGGTCGCTGCCGCCGCGGCAGCACCGACCGCTGCGGTCTCGGGACCGACCAGGAGGACCGATGCCCCGGAGTCCTCGAGGATGTATGCGAGTTCGAACTCGGTCAGGTGGAAGCTGATCGGCACTGTTGATGCACCGGCGAGGATGCCGGCGAGGTGTGCGACCACCGTCTCGGCCGCGTTCTCGGCGAACACCGCCACCAGTCTCTCCGGGCCGAGGTCGAGGGCTCCGAGCGCGTTGGCCACTCGGGACAGGGTCTGATCGAGCTCCTCCCAGCCGAACCGAACCCGGTCGTCGGCGAGAGCGGTGCCGTCGCTCGGCTCCCCCGACATAGCGATGTTGTGCACGTCGTCCCCCTACGGCAGTCGTCGGACAACCGACTCTGCCGTAAACTAACTGATCAGTCAACAGGATCTCGGGACCTGACCCCATGATCAGCGCCCGCCATCGCTCGGGCATGGCGTTGGCCAACGCGACGATCGGGTCGACGGCGAGCGGCTGGACCGGTTGCCGCTCCTGCCGTGGCGGCCTGATCCCTCAACACGGCGACATGGCGATGAGCCCGTCGTCGACCGCGGAGGCGAAGATCGCCGCCACATGCCGGTAGACCAGCTCCACGGTCGATGGCGCCAGCACCGCGCTGCGGTCCTTGACCCACCCCTGGATCTCCGATGCCCGCACATCGACAAGCGGGCGATCCCCGAGCTGGGGCAGCACATGGTTGCGCAGGTACGAGTCGGCCTGTGTCGCGGTGGACTCGCGATGCACCTCGACCGACTGCCACCACACCGCCTGGTCCCGGAGCCGCCGTCCACCACCCCATCGGCCACGGCGCGCTGGCGCGACCTCCAGTAGTCATGACTCGGCGTCGGCTCGTTCCTCGAAGAGACAGGCGTGCTCGCGGCCTGTCGGGTCGCGGTAGCGGGCCCCCACTTTCCGTTCCGACGCGGGAGATGCCGGCCATCTCTGCTCCCTCGGCTCGGGGGTGGTTCCTCAATCTCCCCAAACTAGATTCGAGGCCTCGAGGCGCCATCGATCTCGCAGAGTTCGGCTCGCGCGGCTCGAGCGTGGCCACTCCGACCGCAGAGTCTGGCGGGCGCCACGGTGCTCGTCAGCCGAGTTCGTCGAGGAAGCGCTTCACCTCGCGGCGCGAGCGAAGCCTGATCCACCGGTGCTGGCCCGTACGCAGCTTGGTCTCGTAGCGGTCCCGGTAGCTGTCGTGTCGGGTCCAGGACCACAACACGATGTTGTCGACCGGATTGGACCGGACCAGCGACGTCAGCCTCTCGCGGTTGCCGGTCCCCCACAGCTCCTCTCGTGTGAGGCTCCTGCGGATCGTCCGGGCGAGCGTTGCTGTCGTCGCCTGCCACCGGGGTAGGTCGAGCCACACGTAGGTGTCGACGAGATCGTCGAGCCGGTCACCCAGTCGCCCGCCGTAGTTGCCGTCCATCACCCAGCGGGGTCGGGCAGCGAACTCGAACACGAGCTGGCGGAACTCGTCGTGGTCCCGCTCGCGCCAGCCAGGCAAGTGATGGATCGCGTCGAGCTCCAAGTGCGCGATCCCCAACCGCTCAGCGATCGCGGACGCCACCGTCGTCTTGCCCGACCCCGAGCTGCCCACCACGCGGATTCGATCCACGAGCTCGCGTCTAGCCGGCTCGGGCTGGGACGGCACCTTGGGCAGGACGATGCCCCGGACGTCGGGCCCGACTCGGCGGCCAGATCGAGGGACTGTCACACTCGTTGTTACAGCCCTTCGCTAGGGTGAGCCAGAAAGCGAACGGAGGATCCGTCCCGGTGCTCTCTGCACACGATGTGGCTCGCGAACTGCGCACGCGGCTCCCTGACGCGGGCGCTGTGAAGGTCCACAAGTTGGCCTACTACTGCCAGGGCTGGTGCGCCGCGTGGACCGGCGATTCCATGTTCTTCGAGGAGATCGAGGCATGGGCGAACGGGCCCGTCGTCGCCCACCTGTGGCACGACGAGAAGCGGAACCGACCCCGCCCACCGGCACAGAACCTCCGTGATGAGCATCTGGCGGTCCTCGACTATGTCGTGGACCGCTACGGACGATTCAGCGGGCTTGAGCTGGTGCGGAAGACCCATCTCGAGGACCCCTGGCGCGATATCAGCGAGAGCGACGACGCCTGCACTGCAGCGAACCCGCCGATCACCGTGGATGCGCTGATCCGCTGGTTCCGCCAAGACGACGAGTTTCGCTCTCACCGAGCAGACGTCGCTCGGCTCCGAGACCGGCGTGATCTCTACGGGTTCGAAGGCCCAGCCATGCCCGACGACCTCCGCGACACCACGCTGCGGCTCCTTGACAGACGCGTCTCCACCTGACCCTCCGCCAACGATCCGGGCGCTCACCCCCGCGGATGAACCGGCGCTGGCGTCCTTCGCGTGTGCTCGGCTCGGAGAACCTTGGACGGCAGCTGTCCAAGAGACGGTACGCGCAGACCTCGCCCGCCAGATCACCAACGACTCGGTATCGTCCGTGGGGCTGTTCGACGAGTCCGGCCAGCTTCAGGGTGTCGCTGCCTGGCGGATTCACCGCGTGAGCCAACCGGTGTTGTGTCGCGGCGACATCGTCGCCGTGGCGATAGGCGCACAGCGCAACGGCTTCGGACGGCTCCTCAAAGAGGCGATGCTTGCCGCGGCGCGAGCAGAAGGGGCCGTCGCCGTTTCATCGGTCGTCCACCGACAGAACACAGCCATGCTCCGTCTGAACCAGCAGCTCGGCACCGTTGTTGAAGCCTTGCCCGACGACCCAGATGACTGCCTCTGCGTCTTCGGTCCGCTGGCTCCCGCTGGGGCCTCGTCGGGATAGCCCGAATCTGTGTTCGCGGCGAAACGGAGGGGACCGACGAACGCCCACCTCGAACGCCAGCAGCGCCGTGGGCCGAGCAACACCTCGCGTGATCTCGGTCGCCGTCGCGAGACCGAACGGGATCTCAGATTCTCGCGGCCCATCCGCGGCCTGGACGCCGATTTAGGCGGCGAACTCCCTGGTCACAGCGTCTTGAGCACAGAGCCCCGCCTATAAGCCGGCGCACCGTCATCCACCTGAGGAAGCCTGTGGAAGAGGCCCGTGACCTGGGGTTTCTCATTCCCGGGGCCTCCCGGGAGATCCCGGCTGTCCAACCAGGCCGTCGGCCCAGCGCGGCGAGGCGGTCGTTGAGAACCCGGTGCTCACGACCGTGGATCGACTCTTGTCCGATGAACCCGGCCACGGCCTTCGTCAGCGCCGGATCGTCGATGCGGTCGCGTGGTGGCGCACGGAGGGGACGAAGAAGTCCTCGCCTTCGGGGAACGACGACGACAGCACGGCGATCACGTGGCTCATGATGATGTCGCCGTCCATGAACAGGCGCGACTCGCTGCGGGCGGCGAAGCCGATCGAGATTCGCCTGACGGGCACGGGTCGTTGGCCACGGTGATCGGAGCTGCCATGGGTCCGGTATCGCGGCTCTCCGCGCAACTGATACCGACGGTAACCGAGTTCCGGCTCCCGGGCCCCACCCGGTCGCTCAGGTGGCGACGGCCCGGTCGCCGCCTCGCAAGAGCGCGGCGGTTCCGGCCACGACGTAGCCGGCCACGCCGATGCCCACGACGTGTCGGCGCCGTGGCGTGGCCGGCCCGACGGCGGCGAAGCAGAGGTCGACGGCGTCGGACAACACGCCCATCTCGACCCAGCCACGCGTCGGGTGGCTGGCGCGCACGGCGCGGAGCAGACCGAGCCCCAGCGCCAGGTCGCGGATGGCGAACGACCGCACGATCGCCCCGACATCGGAGCCGGTACCGGGCTTCCCGGCCCAGATGCGACCGGTCACCCCCGGCAGCGCGAGGCAACCGGCGGCCACGGCGATCCGCGACCACGCAAGCCGCTCCAGGCCCGCCCCCGAAGGCGAGTCACTGCGTTCATCCATCGATCTCACCTCAGCGCCGGGTGCTCCACGTAGGCCACCACCACAACCCTCCCCGCCCACTCAACCAACCGGTTGGGGGGGAGACGCTAGGCTGGTGGGTCCCTCTCGTCAACGGCTGTGTCGCCGACGAGATCGGAGAGGATCTCGTCCCCCGCGGTGACGGGGAGGAAGTGGCCGTGACCCGCCAGCACCCGACAGCGAGCCGAGGGGATCAGCGTCGTCAGGTGGCGTCCGTGCTCGACGGGGACCATCGGGTCCTGTGCCCCGTGCCAGATGGTGACCGGCGTGCTGATCCGGCCGAGGTCGATTCCCCATCGACTGCCCAGCCTCGCGTAGTCGTCGACCACGCCGGCGACGCCGTGGCGGGTCGCGCCCCCGAGCGCGTCGGCGAGAACACCAGCCATCGGTCGGAGCGCCTCACGTTCGGCCGGTGTGGCCCACCGGCGGGCAACCCAACCCGACAGCGCCGGGGGCACCAAGCGGACGGGTGCCAGCCCCACCCGCGTGGCACGAGGGGCGGTCCGGCTGGTCACGAGCAGAATCCGATCGGCGAGCAGGCCGAGCTCGATGCGAAAGCGGCGCTCGGTCAGCGGGTGCATCGACGCCACGGCGGCCACCGCCGAGACGTGAGCGGGCGCCACAGCGGCGAGCGCGAGCGCGTACGGTCCGCCGGCAGACCACCCCGCGACGGCAACGGGTTCACCGTCAGCGAGGCCGAGCTCATCGACCACCTGCTCTGCCCACGCCCGCACCGACAGGCACCGGCGGCGCGGTCCGTCGCCGATCCCCGGGCGGTCCACCGCCACCAGACGCACACCCCGGCGGCGGGCCGCTCCATCCATCAGCGCACCATCGCCGGCGCTGCTGAGACCACCGTGGCACCAGATCACCCGCCGACCTCGCGCCGCGCCGTACCCGATCACCCCGGCGGTCCGGTCCACGCCCCGACGGTAACGCCGCGGCGGGGCGCCAGACCCGTTCGCCGCCCGTTTGGAAGACTCATGGGCTCCCCTACGGGTTGACTCATGGACCACCTCCAGTTCCTCCTCCTCGGTCTCGGCAACGGTGCGGTCTACGCCGCGCTCGGCCTCGCGCTGGTGCTGGTCTTCCGATCCTCGGGCGTCCTCAACTTCGCCGTCGGGGCTATGGCGTTGTACGCCGCATACACCTACGCGTTCCTCACCGACGGGCGGCTCTTCAGCCCCATCCCCGGCACCCCGGTGTTCATCGACCTGGCCGACTCGCTGCCGACCGCAGTGGCGATCGCCGGCGCGCTCGTCGTGTCAACGGTGCTCAGCCTCGTGGCCTACCTGGCGATCTTCCGGCCACTGCGCCACGCGCCGCCCGTAGCCAGTGCCGTCGCCTCGCTGGGGCTGATGATCATGCTCCAGGGCGTCATGGCCCAGCGGGTCGGGACCCGGCCGATCTCGGTCAGCAGGATCTTCCCCCGTGGCACCTTCGGCCTCGGTGACGCCACCATCCAGCTCGACCGGATCTGGTTGGCGCTGACCATCGTGATCCTGACCTTGGTCCTGCGCACCGCCTTCGGGCGGACCAGCTTCGGGCTGCAGACCCGGGCGGCGTCGTCGAACCACAAGGGTGCGCTCGTCTCGGGCCTAGCCCCTAACCGGATCGCCGCCGCCAACTGGGCCATCTCGGGCGCCATCACCGGTCTCAGCGGCATCCTGATCGCCCCGATAGTTCCGCTCGTCCCCGTCTCTTACACGCTGTTCGTGATCCCAGCGATGGCCAGCGCGCTGCTCGGTCAGTTCCGCGCCATGCTCCCCACCGTCGCCGCCGCTCTGGCCCTGGGCATGCTCCAGTCCGAGGCGACCTTCCTCCAGGTCCGCCTAAGCTGGTTGCCCCACTGGATCGTGCCGCGCTCGGGACTCCCCGAGCTGCTCCCGCTCGTGATGGTGGTCACCGTCCTGGTGGTGCGCGCCCGGCCGCTGGTGTCACGGGGCGTCGCGCTGACCGAGGATCTCGGCGCGGCACCTCAGCCACGGCGGGTGCTCCTTCCCTCGCTGGCTGGTCTCGTGGCCGGGACCGCGGCCATCTTCACGTTCGGCTCCGAGTGGAGGCTCGCCCTGGTCACATCGCTCATCTTCGGTGTCGTCGCGTTGAGCCTCGTTCTCGTCACCGGGTACGGCGGGCAGATCTCCCTAGCTCAGCTCACCCTCGCCGGTGTGGCGGGCTTCCTGCTCTCGACGTTCGGGCAGGACTGGGGCATCCCCTTCCCCATCGCTCCCCTGATGGCGGCCACCGGCGCCACCGTGGTGGGCGTCGCGCTCGGGCTTCCCGCGATCCGGGTGCGCGGTCTGGGACTCGGTGTCGTGACCCTGGCCCTGGCCGTCGCGCTCGAGGCGGTCTGGTTCCGCAACAACGACTTCAACGGGGGCGTCGAGGGCGCCCGCACGGCGGACCCCTCGCTGTTGGGGATCGACCTCGACATCGGTGCGGGGCTGGCGTTCCCCCGTGAGGAGTTCGCCATGCTGTGCCTGGTCACCCTGGTGGGGTTGAGCGCCGGCGTGGCCGCGATCCGTCGCAGCCGCTTCGGATCATCGATGATGGCCGTGCGCGTGAACGAGCGGGCCGCCGCCGCCGCCGGGATCGACGTCGTACGAGTCAAACTCCGCCTCTTCGCGCTGGGCGCGTTCGTGGCGGGGATCGGCGGCGCCCTCACCGCCTACAAGCAGGGGGTGGCGAGCTTCGACCTCTTCACCACGTTGTCCGGACTCGGAGTCTTCGCCACCGTGTACCTCGCCGGGATCACGTCGGTGTCGGGCGCGGTGCTCGCCGGGTTCGTCGGCTCCGGTGGCGTCGTGTTCAAGGCACTCGACGACTGGGTGTCCCTGGGAGACTGGTACAACGCCGCCACGGGACTGCTCCTCGTCGTGACCGTCATCTCCCTCCCCGAAGGCATCGTCGGTGGCGCGCAGGGGCTCCGATCCCTTCGCCGCCGGCCGCCGCCCGAGCCGACCGATCGTCCCGAGTTGGAGGTGAGCGGACCGCCCCCACCGCGAGCCGCGACCGAAGGATGGTCTCGGGAGGCGGTGGTGCTGTCCGTCGAGGGTCTCTCGGTGACCTACGGGAACGTGGTGGCGGTCAACCACGTCGACTTCGAGGCGCGCGCCGGCTCGATCGTGGGTCTGATCGGACCCAACGGCGCGGGCAAGACGACACTGCTCGATGCCATGACGGGCTTCGTCCCCCACGACGGAGACGTGCGGGCCGCCGGCCGGTCAACGGCGGAGCTGGCCTCACTCCACGGACTCGGGCCGCACGAGAGGGCCCGTCTGGGCATCGTCCGAACGTTCCAGGCTGCCCAGCTCTGTGACGACCTCACCGTCGACGAGAACCTGGCCATCGGCCTCGCCGCCGGTGGTCGATCGACGCGCGTCCGCGAAGTGCTCGACGCGATCGGGCTCGATGACGTGGTGTCACGGCGCGCCGGCGAGCTCTCGCACGGTCAGCGCCAGCTCGTCGCGCTCGGCCGGGCGCTCGTGGCCAACCCTCGCGTCCTGCTCCTCGACGAGCCGGCCAGCGGGTTGGACTCGGCCGAGTCGAGGTGGTTGGGCCAGCGCCTGCGGTCCATCAGCGGCAGCGGGGTCACGATCCTTCTGGTCGAGCACGACATGAACCTGGTCCTGCAGATCTGCGACGAGCTGGTCGTCTTGGACTTCGGCACGCGCATAGCGGCCGGCCGTCCCGACGTCGTCCGTCGCGATCGGGCCGTGACGGCCGCCTACCTGGGACGAACCGGGGGGGCGGCATGAGCCACCTCGCCTGCACCGGCGTCAGCACCGGCTACGGCGCCGTCGAGGTGGTCCGCGGCGTCGATCTGTTGGCTGCCGCCCGGCGGGTGACGGCGGTGTTGGGCCCGAACGGCGCGGGCAAGACGACGCTCCTGCTCGCCATCGCGGGGCTGCTCCCCCACCGCGGCGAGATCAGGGTCGGGGATAGAACCCTGCCCAGCGGGAACGCGGTCGCGGCCAGCGCATCGGGTGTGGTTCTGGTGCCCGACGACCGGTCGCTGTTCGACGAGCTGACGGTTGCCGAGCACATGGAGCTGGGCTGTCGCCGCAGCAGGGCCGATCCGCGCTCGTTCCTCGACGTGTTCCCAGCCCTCGAACGCCGCTGGGCTGTCCCGGCGGGAGCCCTGTCGGGCGGCGAGCAGCAGATGCTGGCCGTCGCGAGAGGTCTGGCTCAGGATCCGGCGGTGCTACTGATCGACGAGATGAGCATGGGCCTAGCCCCCGTCATCGTCGAGGACCTGCTGCCCGTGGTGCGCACCATCGCCGAAGAGCACGGGGCGACCGTGGTCATCGTCGAGCAGCACGTCCACTTGGCGCTGGAGGTGGCCGACGAAGCGCTGGTGCTCGTCCACGGCGACGTCACCCTCAAGGGCGCGGCAGCCGATCTGGCCGCCGCGCCCGAGCGGCTCGAGCGGGCCTACCTCGGGACCTGATTCAGCCCTCAGGAGCGAAGAACGGGGTCACGTCGATCCGTTCGAAGCTCGTCTGGTTGCCGTCGGCGTCGAGCTCGGTGAGCCAGGAGCCCATCGAGCACAGCGACGTGAGGATCGCTATCGGCGACTGCCCGCAGGCGATCTCGATCCCACCACCGAGCGGGAGCAAGGCCGTGGCTCCCCGCAGGTGCTCGGCCACGCTCGCCGGCGCGCCATCGCCCGTGTAGCCCTCCATCATCCGGGCGAACCCGAGGACCGTGGCGAAAGCATCGGCCAGGAACCCCTCCGCAGTGCCGCCCAGGTCGCCGGGGCTGTACTCGGCGAGCACCGCCCGGAAGAGATCCTCCTCGGGGTCCGACGGATCGAGGCGGATGCTGCCCGACGTCAGGACGCCCTCGTAGCCCTTGGGCAGGTCGGCGGCGCTGTCGGCGCTGACGCATGCCTGCGCCATGAAGATCGGTGTGTCAGGGGCCTGCGTCTGGATCGCATCGAGCGCCGTCGTGCAGAAGGCTGCGTCGCCGAGCACCAACCACATCTCGGAGTCGAGTGCGCTGGCGACGTTGGCGGACATGTCGGCGGTACCCGGCGGGACCGGGATCAGCTCGAGCTCGAGCCCGGCAGCCCGATAGGCGGGCGTGGCGAGCAGCTGCACGGCCTGGGTGGCGGTGGGCACGTCGATGGTGAGCAACCCGAGCTTGGTAAGCTCGCGCTGCTGCATCACGATTCCCGGCCCGCCGAGGATCGACACCGCCGACCCGCTCAGAGAGAAGGAGTTGGGGTTGGTCAGCTCGGGCGCGGTCGCTCCCAGGTAGACGACGTAAGGGATCCCGGCTTCGGCGGCCTCCGAAGCGAGGGTCTCCCCGTTGCCCGACGAGCTGACGAAGATCGCGCTCATTCCGCCCTGGACGAATTGATTGATGCACTCGGTGGCGGTGGCCGACGAGTTGCGGGTGTCGCAGAACGTGATGTCGAGCGGGCGCCCGGCGATGCCTCCGAGGTGGCGGTTGATGTACTCCTGCGTGGCCTCACCTGCGACCTTGTTCTCGCTGGTGTCCACCGCCTCGCCGCCGGCGTCGACGGCGTAGCCGACCTTGAACGGCTCGCCCTCGGCGAGGTCGAGCTCACCGAGGACGCTCGTGTCGACGGCGCCGTCGTCGCCGGCGCCGTCGTCGTCATCGCTGGAGCAAGCGGCTCCGAGCATGGCTACGACGGCCAATGCCCCCAGCAGCCGGCGCGCGCCCATTTGTTGGTGTGCGAACTGGTACACGGTTCATCCCCCTCGGAACCACACAAGTTGACCAACCGGTCGGTTGACAGTGAGTCGAACCTTACGCATCGTGCTGCGGATCGTCAACGATCCGGGAGAGTGGTCAGGCCGAGCACGCCCCGCCGCCCCGATGCGCTGCGACGTCCAGGGCAGCCCGCATGAGCGGTCCGATGGCATCGCCGAGATCGGTGGGGTCGTCGACGCGCACCTGGCTGGCCGACCCCCACAGCTCGGCCAGCGCGTCCTCACCCTTGGCTGCGCCCACCGACACGCATAGACATCCCACCCCCTCGGCCACCGCCTCGTCGATCGCTCGGCGCGTGTCGGCGTCGGCGTAGGCGCCCTCGTAGCCGTCGTCGTAGGGGAGGCCGTCGGACACGACGACCAGCAGCAGCCGGTTGGCCGCACCACCCCCCGCGGCCAGAACATGGGTCGAGTGCCGGATCGCGGCCCCCAGCCTCGTGTACCCGTTCGGCTTGACGCCCGCCAGCCGGGAGAGGCACGTGTCGTCGAAGCGTCCGTCGAGCTCCTTGATGCGCTGGAACCGGACCATCCCCCGGCCCCTCGACGAGAACGCGAAGGCTCCGACCCGATCGCCGAACCTCTCCAGCACATCCACCAGGTTGGCCACGACCTGCCGCTCCTGGTCGAAGATCGTCCGGGCGCCGCGGTGGTCCCCCGTGGATCCCGATGCATCGAGCAGGACCAGCACGGCAAGGTCGCGGGCCGTCTTCAGGCGCACCTGGTACAGCCGGTCGTCGGCCTGGTGCCGCCGGGCGCGGGACACGGTGAAGTCGACGACCGCCTCGAGGTCGAGGTCGGGTCCCTCGAGCTGGCGACGATGCCGCTCGTAGTCGAGCCCGAGCCGGGCGATCTCGCGTTGCAGCGCCGCATCCGGTACCGGTCGGACGACCTCGGTCGCGTGGGCGGGCTCGAGCTCACGCACGTGGCAATGGTCGGGCCGGTAGCACCCCTCGATCGCATCCCACTCGGGGTACGTGAAGCGACCGGGTGGGACCGCCGGCGCGGCGGTGGCCAGGTGCGAGGCGACGGCCAGCACGGGCGCAGCGTCGGGCCCGGCATCGTCACCCCACGACGCCCCCCCGGCCGGCATCTCGCCGTCGACGCCGCCCCCTTCGGGTGACGGTCGGCTACCGACGCCCAAGTTCTGCTTCATCCACTTCATCAGAGGGTTCTCCCCGAAGAGGTTCAGCGGCGAGCTCAGCGCCTTCATGAAGTTGGCCGACTCCGATTCCTCCTCGTCGTCCATCTCCGGCGTGATCACTAACTCGGTCCTGCCCTGCTCGTCGAGCTTGGACGGCGCTCCGCCGCGCGCCTGGTCACCCGATTGGCGAAGTGCCCGGGGCCGCACGGCGCCGAAGGCGGCGGGCGCGTCCGGTACGTCCTCGCGGCTGCGGGCCCGGTCGAGCGACTCGGACGCACTGGTGGAACCAGAGCCCGACCAGTGTGAAGAGACCACGGCGGCGACCCGCCGGGGGACGAACGACGCCCGAACCCGGATCGCCCGCTCCGCCTCCAGGGTGAGGTATCGACGAGCGAGGGAACGGCGAGCCGTCAGGTGCCCGACGACCGCCGGCTCCAGACTGCCGGCTCCGAGCAGCATCGCCTGCACCACAACCGTGGTCATGACGTCCTCCTCCTCGATCCCGTCGTCGAACCCGCGGCGGGGAAGGTGGATCGCCTCCCCGTCCGCGTAGGCACGGGGTCGATCGGTGAGCACCACGTCGACGGCCCGGCCGGCGACCGCGCTGGCCAGCAGCGACCAGTGGTCCAGGGGGTCGCGCCGCTCGGAGGAACCTGCAGCAGCGAGCCCGTCGGGCAGCGAGCGTGCCACGGTGTCGGGTCCTACGATCAGTCGAGGTAGGAGCGGATCATCTGCACGAGCCCGTCGTGGATGCGCCGGTCGTCGGTGAGCGGTCCCGCCACCGCGGACTCGGCGGCCTCGACGATGGTGAGCCCCTCTGACATGAGCGATCCGGCGGCGATCAGCGTGCGGGTGGACGCCACCTCCTTGAGGCCCTGCCCGTCGAGCTGACGGATCGCCCCGCCGAGCTGCACGAGTCCCGCCGCGGTCGACTCGTCGACGCCGGCTTCGCGCATCACGATGCTGCGCTCGACGTCGGGGGGCGGGAACGACAGCTCGATCGCCACCATGCGCTGGCGGGTCGACATCTTCAGGTCCTTGAGCACCGACTGGTAGCCGGGGTTGTAGGAGACCACGAGGGCGAAGCCCGGGGCGGCGCGCAGCACCGTGCCGCCCTGCCGCTCCAGCGTCAGCTCGCGCCGGTGGTCGGCAAGGGAGTGGATGGCCACGGTGCTGTCCTGGCGGGCTTCGACGATCTCGTCGAGGTAGCAGATGCCACCCTCGCGGACGGATCGGGTGAGGGGGCCGTCCTGCCACACGGTGTCGCCGCCGGTGATGACGTAGCGGCCGACGAGGTCGGCGGAGGTGATGTCCTCGTGACACGACACCGTGTGCAGGGGGACCTCGAGCAGGTGGGCCATGTACTCGACGAGGCGGGTCTTGCCGCAGCCGGTGGGACCCTTCAGCAGGATGGGGAGCTCTCGCTTCCACGCGGCGCGAAACACCTTCACCTCGTTGTGGACGGGCAGGTAGAAGGGTTCGTCGCCGGGGTGCAGCTCGAGGTCCGTCTGGTCGGTGGGGTCGGTGAGGTGCGTGGTCATGGGTGGTTACTGCTCGATCCTGCTCTCGTCGCGGATGGTGACCTCTTCGGGCACGACGAGCTCGCCGTCGGGACCGAGGTGCACCGAGTGCTCACGGGCGATCGGCACGTCGGGCGCTCCGCAGGCGTACTCGGAGCCGGGCCCGCACAGACCCTGAAGGAGGTACGGGCGGTCGTAGTGGTCCTCGGTCCAGTCGTCGGCGCGCAGGCCGAACCACTGCATGGAGAAGTTGTAGCTGCCGTAGATGACGTTGAAGATGGCCAGCAGGGCCAGGAAGCGTACGAGCACCTTGCCCGTGGCGCCGAGCCGCAGATCCTCGGACCGCCGCTCGGCGACGGTCTCGCCCTTGTCGTTGCGGAAGTAGATCACCGACGAGAAGGCCGCCATCGCCGCGCCCCACATGAACGACTCGTAGATCGGGAACTGGTAGTAGTTCCCGCTGAACAGGCTCATCGACCGCACCGCACCGCCGTAGGAGTACAGGCCGAAGCGGACCCAGATCGTCTCCGCCACGACGTCGGCCACCGCCATCGTCCCGAACGCCACCATGATCAGGCCGAGCTTGCCGATCGACGGCCAGCGAGCCTTGGCCCGGCGCATCACGTAGGCGCCCCAGACCGTCGCCGGCGCGAGGACGAACACGTACGACGAGGCGACCCACAGGAAGGGCTCGCCCAGCCGGTTGGAGACGGGGGCGAACCACCCCGGCACGTCGGTAGTCCACGATCCCATGTTGATGAGCGCCGAGTTGTACGAGAACCAGTTCTGGGTCCAGAGCCCCAGCGGGTCCTGCCAGTAGAGCAGCAGCCAGATCACCAGGAGCTTGCCCTCGATGGTCATCCGACCCTCTCGACGCATCGGGCGCCACAGCCAGTACCAGAAGAGCCAGATCATCCCGGCGAACATCGTCCAGGTCCATATCCCGGCGAACAGCTCCATCCACCCCGGAACCTCGTCGCGACCCATGGTCGTGGCCTCGAACCGCTCGCTGGTGGCCCACCGCCCCCACGCGTAGAGCTGGACGCTCAGCACGAGCGCGCCCAGCGCCGCCCACCACCTCACCGGGGTCGCGGTGCGCACGGGGGCGGTCGTCTGGGTGGCGGGGTCGAGGCCGTCAGCCCTGTAGGGGAGATCGATCGTCGTCATGGCTGCACCTCAGCTAGATGCGTGCTGTCGGATCAGGGACTCGTCGCGGATGGAGACACCGTCGGGAACGACCAGCTCTCCGTCGGGATCGAGGTGGGCCGAACTAGGGCGGGCGATCGGCACATCGGGACCCGAGCACGAGTAGGGGGTACGGGGGCCGCAGAACCCGTCGAGCAGATAGGGACGCTCCACCACGTCGTCGGGCCAGGTGTCGGCCCGGAGCGCGAACCACTGCGTGCCGACGTTGTACCCGAGCAGGATCACGTTCAGGCAGGCGAGCAGGGCGAGGAAGCGGAGCGACGTGCGCACCCGGCGGGAGACCCCCAGGTCGGACGCTCCCCGCTCGGCGACGGTCTCGCCCTTGTCGTTGCGGAAGTACACGAGCGAAGAGAACGCCGCCATGCACGCGCCGTACAGGACGGACTCGTACCACGGGAACTGGTAGTAGTGCCCGTGGAAGAACGTCATCGATTCGATGGCTCCGCCGTACACGTACAGCCCGAAGCGGACCCATATGAGCTCGAACACCAGGTCGAGCACCGCCATCGCCACGAACAGGCTGCCGATGAGGCCGAGCTTGCCGATCGTGGGGAACCGGGCCTTCGTCCGGCGCAGGACGTAGGCGCCGAACACGACGCCCGGCGCCACGATGAACAGGTACGAGCACAGGTTCCACAGGAGCGGCTCGGGGAGCAGGTTGCCCAGCGGTGGGAGCCATCCCGGGACGTCCGTGGTCCACGAACCGAGGTTGACGAGCGTCGTGTTGTAGGAGAACCAGGACTGCGTCCAGTTGGCCAGGGGGTCCTGCCAGTACATGACCCCCATGCACACGACCAGCATCCCCTCGAGGGTGAAGCGGCCCTCACGCCGGATCGGCCGGATGACCCAGTGCCACAGGATCCACACGGCGCCGACGACGGTGCACGCCTGCCAACCGATGGCGAAGATCCGGATCCCGTCGGGCACCTCGTCGCGACCGAACGTCGTCGTCGCCAGGCGGTCGCTTCCGATCCAGCTGCCCCAGATCCATGTCTGGAGGGCGACGATGCAGAGCCCGAGGGCGGCCCACCACTTGACTGGGACGACCCGTCGGGGGACCGCGTCGGTAACGTCGCCTCCCGGCGTCGTGATCGCCGGTCCGATCGTGACCGTCGCCATCGCCACGATCACCCCCTCGATTCGTGCGGGACGGACTTCATCTGGCGGCGCGGGCCCGGTCAGGGCCGGGCGAGCTCTCCAGCGGGCGTGATGTACGCCGAGTCGGGGCGAGGGATCGGGATGTCGGGGCCAGGGCAGTGGTAGTCGGTGTTGGGGCCGCACACGCCGTTGGTGAGGTAGGAGCGCTCGAGCACGTCGACGGGGAACTCGTCGGCGTACACACCGAGGGCGGCGGTGGGCACCGACCACAGCAGGAAGGCGAGGAAGTTCATGAGACCGGCGACGGCCGCGAAGCGAACGATTCCGCGCCGCGGAGCACTTCCGTGCACCCGGTCGAGCCCACGCCAGGGGATGATCTCGCCCAGCTCGTTGCGAAAGAAGCGCATGGCGGCGAACCCGGTCCACGTCGCGGCCAGGAGCACCGGCTGGTACACGGGGAGCTGGTGGTGGGCATCTCCCCACAGCGACAGCCACCGCAGCCCGCCGGCGTAGCTGTACACGCCGGCGCGCAGGAACAGCGTCTCAGCCACAAGGGCGAGAGCGCCCAGGACCCCGAAGGTGATGGCGAGGAGCCCGACCATCCCCATCTCCGGCGAGCGTCGGCGGATCCATGACATCAGCGCGTTGGCGACGACGATGCCGGGGAACACGAGCCCACCGACGACGGCGACGAGCCACAGCAGCGGGATCGCCAGCTGGTCGCCACCCGGGGGCAGCCACCCGGGGATCGACGGGCCCCAGGAGCCGAGGTTGGCGTAATGGCTGTTCCAGAGCATGGTGAGCTGGTTGTAGTTCGGGAGGACGACCTGCCAGGCGACCGTCGGGAGCGCCAACAGGAATACTCCGTCGATGGGGAGCCGCCGCTCGGTCAACGCTGGGCGGAGGACGAACCAACCCACCATGGCGACGGTGACGGCAAGGCCGGCCGCCACCATGGCGGTGGCGGCGTTCTGCATGCTGTCGGGCACCCGCGTGGGGCCGGTGGGTGTGGCCACGGCCTCCCCGGAGATCCCCCAGGCGATGTACACCGCGATCTGGAAGACGAGGCAGGTGAGTCCGGCCCAGGCCCAGTAGTTGACCGGCCGACCGACGCGATCGTCGGTCACGTCCGCCCACCCACCGGTGAAGTCGCCGGTGGTCCTCGACTCGCTCAGGGTCGTCATCGTCCTCCTCCACAGACGGCTGCGCCCGGAGGCCCGACCATATATGAGACGTTATGTATCATAACTCTGGTTCGGGGTCGAGCATCAGGCGCACTCCATGGCTCCCTGGTTCGGCGAGTCGAACGACCCGCCATCGATGCTGTTGAGGAACCAGCAGAGTGCCTGGTTCGAGTCGTCGGCGCCCGCTGGGTAGCTGACCGGCGCGATCAGGCCGCCGAGGTCGACGTTGCGGAAGCCGTGCAAGGACTCGATGATCGATGCCGAGGTGACCTGCCCTTCGATGCCCTCCACCGCCCGCTGCAGCAGCTTGGCTCCGGCATAGGCGCTCGTCACCACGTTGAAGGTGTCGACATCACCAATGCGCGACCCGATCTCGTCGCGCATGAGCGCGGCCCCCGGAACCCCGGCGAGGTAGTAGGGGTACACGCCTGAGGTGACCCGGAGCCCATCTAGGTTGGGGTCTGCCGCCATCTGGAGCTGTGCTGCGCCGCCCTGCAGCCAGATGATCGGTGAGAAGCTCTGCCGCTCACAGGAAGCGGCCAGGCGGCGGATCGAGTTCCCGTCAAGGGACGTGAGAACCAACTCGACGTTGGCGCGCCGCATGGCGAGGCACTCCGCCGTGTAGTCGGGCTGGGCCACCGACGTCGACGCGTCGTAGACGATCTCCACCCCGACCTCGGGAGCGAACCGCTTCCACTGCGTCGCCGCGGCTCCGCAGGAGCCCGCCTCCGCACAAACCAGGATCCCGACGTTGTGCCGCCCCTCCTGCTGGAGGATCTGCTTGACGCTGTGTGTCTGGCGTCGGAACTGATGCTCGCCCGACGCAGTGTGGGGGAAGAACACCGGGCTCGCCCACCAGCTCTCAGCCGGCTCGCCCCCCACGACGGGGATCCCCTTGGACTCGAGGTAGTCGATCCCTGCCGCGCCGCTCAGCGGGGCGTAGTGGGCGATGAAGGCGACGACGCCCTCCTCCTCCACCAGCTCCTTGAGGATCGCCACGTGCTTGGCCGGATCCGACCCGTCGTCGCGGACCAGGACCCTCACCGGACGGCCGTTGATGCCACCGGCTTCGTTGATCGCTTGCGCCCACGCCTGCACCGCCTTCGGGGCATCGCGGTACACGACGCCGGGGATGCCCGAGTAGTTGCCCACCGTGGCGATGGTGATCTCGCCGCGGGCCGCGCCGCCGGTACCCCCAGGTCCGCCCGACGATCCCCGCTCTTCGGTTCCGGCGAGGCCATCCGCGGTGCGAGCCGGTGCGTCCGGCGCGGTCAACGACCCCGGGGCGCTCACTTCCCCGCTCGTGGCATCGCCGCCTACGTCGGTCGTTCCCATCCGAGCGGCGCCAGGGATGGCATCTCCCTGAACGCCCCCGTCGAGTGCGACGGCGTCGGTGCCTCCCCCGAGCAGCTCGCGGTGGGCCGCGGCGAGCTCCTGCTCGGAGTAGGCGCTGCCACAGGCGGCCGACACGAGTGCCAACACAGCGACGGTTGCCGCCACGCGCCGCCGCCGCCGGCAGGTCTCGGCTGCACCCATTCCGTTCACATCGCCCCCCGGCGTCGCCCGTCACGTGCTGCGACCGATGGCACTAGGCACGCAGTGGTCAGAGTCTTCTTCGGCGCGGTACCGGTACGGTCCTGCGCTCTGAGACGTTTTGTCACGATCTTGCGCTATCCTCCGACCCGTAGTCAACCAACCGGTCGACTGGGTTTCGGTACCCATGGAGGTTCCCTCCGCGTGCGCATCGTCGTGAACCAGGACCGATGCCAGGGCCACGCCCAGTGCTGGAGTACGGCCCCCGAGCTCTTCGAGCTCGACGATCACGGCTTCGCCAGCGCCGCCTCGGACACCCTCGATCCTGCTGACCTGGCGCGCGCCGAGCACGCCGAGCTCGGGTGCCCCGAGCGCGCGATCACGATCGAGCGCTGAGGAGCCGAGCCTCGGCGCCGAACACCCGCGACGTTCTCAGGCGACCCTGGAACCCGGGGTGAACGTCAGGTGGAGGCTCTCGATCCCACGCGTGGTTCCCTCGTAGCGGACCGGAGGGTTGTCGGGATCGATCCGGAGGTCGTGGAGCCGCCCGAGGACCTGCTCCATCAGCACCTTCAGCTCCTGGCGGGCCACATGGGCACCGAGGCAGCGATGGATCCCGGCGCCGAAGGCGACGTGACGGTTGGGGAAGCGGGTGAATTCGAGCTCGTCGGGTTCGGCGAACTCATCGGGATCGTGGTTGGCGGCCATCCAGAACAGGAGCACGTCGGAGTCCTTGGCGACGGGACACCCATCGATCTCGACGTCGGTGGTGGTCCGGCGCCGCAGGCTCGGCACTGGTGAGATGTAGCGGAGGAACTCCTCGATGGCGGTGGGGATGCCCTCGAGCTCCGCCTCGAGCTGGTCGCGACGATCGGGGTGCTCGGCGAGGTACTCCAAGATGTGGGCGCCGGCGCTGACGGTGGTGTCGAGGCCTGCGACGAACAGCGCCAGCATCGTGCGGAGGAAGTGGTCCTCGTCCACCTTCTCGCCCAGGACCTCGAGGTTGGCGATGAGCGTGGGGATGTCGTCTTGGGGACTGGCCAGACGGTCCTCGTAGAGGTCGGCGCAGTACTCGATGATCTCGCCCACCATCATCATCACGTCATCACCGCCGGCCAGCAGGCGTGCCGCCCAGTGGGTGAGCTTGGGCATGTCCTCGCGGGGGAAGTTCAACAGGTCCGACGTAACCATCCCCACCATCGGGTGGAGGATGTCGGCGACGGCCTCGCACCGTCCGCGCTCGATGACCTCGTCGACCGCGCCGGAGATGATCTCCGTGTAGAAGTCGAGGCTGCGGGCGACGATCGGCGGCGAGAACTTGTCGAGCAGCGCCATGCGGTACTCGCGGTGCTCGGGCGGGTCGATCTCGATGGGGATCGATGGCGGGAACGGGTGCTGGGGGAACGCCACGCCATCGGCTGACGAGAACCGATCGGGGTCGCGGGCGACATCGAACACGTCCCGGTAGCGACTCAGGATCGTGGATCCTCCGTACTCCTCGCACTGGGCGACCGGGCACTTCTCCCGGAGCTCGTGGAGCATCCACCAGGGCTCCTTCACCCGCGACGGGATGCGATGGTCGAAGTGGGCCGGGTCCACAGTCGACAGCTCGTCTCGTCCGTCCACCCCTGCGCTCACGGGCGTCTCCTCACTGCTCGGGTGCGATGTCGCATCTGCCAACCAACCGTTCGGTCGAGCCGGTGCGAGTCAACCACGGCAGGCGCCGCTCTGACAACAGCCACTTTCTCCCGCCCAGCGGATCGACTAGGTTTCAACCAACTGTTCGGTTGAGAGCCACGGCTGGCCCGTGGGGAGGTTGATGCGGTGCGTGGAGCGGTGTTGCGCGAGCTGGGAGCTGAGTCGCTCGAGATCCGGGACGACATCGAGCTCTTGAAGGGCCCCGGCGCCGGCCAGATCCTCCTCGAGGTGAAAGCGACGGGCCTGTGCCACTCGGACCTGTCCGGCATGAACGGCACCATCCCGGCGCCGACCCCGGCGATCCTGGGCCACGAGGCATCCGGCGTCGTCATCGACGTCGGCCCCGGTGGCGTGCCCAACGTCGCGATCGGCGATCACGTAGTGGTCTCCCTGATACCGCCCTGCGGTGCCTGCAACTTCTGCGTCGGTGGCCAGGCCAACTTGTGCGACAGCGTGGTGAACCCCTTCCAGGTCGGGCCGGCCTTCTCGGTCGCGGGTGAAGAGGTGTTCCCCTTCGGCGGCATCGGCAGCTTCACGGAGCAGATCGTCCTGCCGTACCAGGCTGTGGTGAAGATCGACGACGACGTCCCATTTGACATCGCCTGCCTCATCGGCTGCGGGGTGCTCACCGGTGTCGGCGCGGTGTTCAACGCCGCCAAGCTCGAACCGGGGAGCAACGTCGTCGTCTTCGGCTGCGGAGGTGTCGGCATGAGCGTCATCCAGGGCGCAAGGATCGCCGGCGCGGCCGAGATCGTGGCCGTCGACCGAGTCGAGTCCAAGTTCGAGGAGGCGAAGGCGTTCGGCGCCACCCACGCCGTCACACCGGGCCAGCTCACCGAAGTGGCCGATTCCATCCACGGTGGCCTGGGCTTCGACTACTCGTTCGAGTGCGTCGGCCTCCCCGCCACCATCCGTGACGCCTTCGACGCGGCTCGCCGCGGCGGCAGCGTTACCATCGTCGGTGCCGGCTCGTTCGAGCAGATGATCGAGTTCTCGGCGTTCGAGCTCTTCTACTTCGAGAGAAAGCTGATGGGCACGGTCTACGGCTCCTCCGACGTCCGACGCGACTGCCCCAAGCTCCTGCGCCTATGGCGGTCCGGACGACTCGACCTCGAGGGCATGGTCAGCCGCCGCCTGAAGATCGACGAGATCAACGACGGGATGGCCGCACTCGCCGCCGGCGAGGTCGTCCGATCCGTCGTCGAGTTCTAGACCACCCGACCCGATCCAAGAACCCATCCCACCGAGGAGCACCACACGATGGCTGACAAGCCCCACTTCGGCACGCTCAACTACTTCGAGGCGCTGGCCAACGAGATGAACAACGACCCCGAGTGGCTCGCCATGGCCACCCCGATGACCTACACGATGGTCTACGACTACGGGGAGCCGGTGAACAAGATCTTCGTCATGGACTTCAAGGAGGGTCGGATCGACTCGTTCCGCGAGCTCCAGTCCGTCGACGAGGTCGAGGCGGACTTCACGTTCACGGGCCCGGGATCGGTGTGGGCGGCCGTCATCAAGAAGGACCTCTCCCCCACCGTCGCCATGGCCACGGGCAAGCTCAAGGTCGACGGACCTCAGACGGTGCTGCTCCGCCACATGAAGAAGTTCGCCTACCTCAACGACAAGATGGCGAACATGGACGCCATCCTCCCCGACTGATCGCAGACGGGAGCCGCCCCGTCGTCGCCTCCGGCGCGTCAGCCCGAGTCGGCGACGACCTCCACCACGCCCCGGCCGCCGTCGACCCGCACCACCTGGCCCGTCCGGAGACGACGGGAGGCCTGCTCGACGTTGGCGACGCAGGGGATGCCCAGCTCCCGGGCCACGATGGCGCCGTGTGACAGGGTCGAACCCATGTCCATGACGACGGCGCTCGCGATGCTCAGGAGCGCCGACCAGCCCGGATCGGTGGTAGGGCACACGAGCACGTCGCCGACCTCGAACGTCGCCGAGGGCTCGAGCATCACGACGACCCGACCGGTCGCCTCGCCGGCGCTGACACCCAAGCCCTCGAGCACGGCTCCGGCGGCTGCCCCAGCCGTGCTGCGGACCGAGTCCTCGATGATCTGTGGCACCTCGGACCCGGTAAAGCTGAACGGAAGGCTCACCTCCGCGTAGCGGCGACCCAGCTCCTTGCGCTGGGTGACCCACGGACGAAGATCGTCACGGCGTGGTGCATCATCGAGCTCCTCCATCGTGAGGAAGAAGACATCCTCGGGTTCGTCGATCCGCCCCATCTCCTCGAGGTGCCATCCGAGTCGCCTAACCGCCGCTCGCGCCGCATCGGTGCACTGCAGCATCATCGCCTTCGACCGCTCGCGCGTGGTCGTGAACCGTCGCAGCCTACCGAGCAGCACCTTGAGGGCAGCTCGCTCGGACGGTGAGGCTGCGCCGAGCAGGCGACGCTGGACGGCCTCGAAAGCTCGGCGGCTCTCGAGATGCCGCGCGGTGGGGTCGGTGCCGCCGTCGTAGCCCGCCAGAACCTGAGACAGACCAGACAGGTCCTCGCGCCAGGATCGAGTCATCAGCTCACCGGCGTCGGGAGCGTAGAAGCCATAGCTGCGCTGGAACGCGTCGAGTGTCCCGGCACGCGATGCTTCCCGGAGCGCCGCCAGCATCGTGGTCTCCGACATCTCGTCGAGGCCGCCGTGGAGGCGGAGCAGCTCCCCATCGTCGAGGTGGCGGATCGCGATGCCGTTCACCGCCTCGGCGAACCCCGTCTGGAAGACGGTCGTCGCCGCGTGGACCGCCAGATCGTCCCTCATGCGCTCCTCGGCCCTGTCGAGGAGCGCGCGGGCCCGCGACCAGGAGGCGTGGCCGGCATCCGACACGCTCGTCGCCCACCACGTGGCCGTGGTCGCCGATCGCCGTTCGATCCGGCGGGGCAGTCCCGCAGCCGCAGCCACCAGACGGCCCACGGCCGCGATCTTCCTGGAGGGCGTCAGGGGTTCGACGTCGATGGCGAGCCGCTCACCGAACACCTGCTCGGAGAGGCTGCCGGCATCGACTCGCGGCAGCCGCCCGAGGAGTCCCAGCGTGGCGGTCGCATCGAGGCACCGCCGACCGCAGAAGTAGGCGGTGAGGCGCGGATACATCGGGCTGGCTGAGCCGTCCCGACCGCCGAGTTCGGATGCGGTCACGGCCCCGAGCAGGTGCATCATGCGCAGCTGCGCCGCCGACCCCGTGCGCCGGCTCCAGCTGGCCGTCATAGGGCTGGAGACCTCGGGGGCGCCCTCGCCGGTGTTGCGCCGGTCCCAGCGCGCGTCAGGGATCGCCTCGGGATCGTCGTGGACGGGGTTCGGAGCGTGCAGGTCGGCGCCGGACGACACCGCAGCAGGGGTGGGCGGATGCTTGGTCATGATCGAGAGGTCCCCGTCACCAGACCCGGCGGAGGATGCCCTGTTCGACGATCCCGCGGCCTCGGGCTCCATCGCACTCGAAGGTGACGAACTCGTCGAAGGCACTGATCGATGGCCCGTCGCGCTCGCTGCCCAAGGGGCACCAGGCGATCCCAAGGCTCTCGACGACGTCCAAGGTGAGCTCGGGTCCATCGGCCACACCGAGCCGGGCCTGCTTGCCCCGCCCCGCGGGGTTGCGAGCGACGTGGAAGTCGTCCAGCTGCGTCGTCCCCTGTTGAGTGCTGAAGAACGAGTCGTCCCGGAACCCGTCGTCCCACAGGAACCTGATCATCATCGTGTCGAAGTCGTCGAACGAGGCGAGGACGCCAACCCACTCGATCACGCTCGCGCTCTCGTCGCGGAACCCCCACGTGCGATCCCGGAAACCCCGCCCCTGGATCGGCCGCCACGAGTCGCCCACCCGCACCCGGCCCTCGAGCTCACAGAACGCCTCGTGGTGGACGAGCGGGTCACGGCCCTCCAGCGATGGAGCCACGGAGTAGGGGTCGAAGGCCACGACGTCGAACCGCGGCGCGAGCGTCACCTCGATTCCCATCGACGGGTGGTCGACCTCGATCAAGCCGTCGACGCGTCCGACGTCCCAGCTCACCGAATCGCTCGTGAACGAGCCGGGCTCGAGCTCCTCGTGGATCTCGGCGAAGTCACCCTCGATCGACAACGTGCATCGGGCGCGTCGACCCTCCGCGTTGGGAGAGGTGATCACGTGCACCACGCCGAACACATCCTCGTTCCCAGCCCAGAAGGCGAGATAGGCGTTCTCGCCCCACCGAGGATCGTCGGGACCCGCTGCGTCGGGGTGCATCGGCTCGGCGAGCCCACCCCAGATCGCTCTGGCCTCGGGGGTCACATCACGGCTCATCGGATGGGCTCCTCTCCTGCGTCGACCACTCGTCCTTCACGGCGCTCGCAGATCACCTTCGGGGCCGACGTGCGCCGACCCCGGTCGGGGGATCGGCACCTCAGGGCTGCTGCACGCGTAGTCGGTTCCCTCACCGCACATCTGGTTCATGAAGTACGAGCGCTCGGTGATGTCGTCGGGCCACGGGCTGCTGTGCATTGCGATGAACTGGATCGGGATGTTGTACGTAACCAGGAAGATCACGTGAAGGAACCCGATCATCGCCGTCACCCGCAGAGCGTTGGTGCGCGCCGTGGGCATCTCGAGGGTGTCGATCCCCCGCTCGGCAATCGTACGACCTAGATCGTCCTGAAAGTAGCGGAGGCAGGCGAACCCCGTGAACATGGCGCCGGCGAAGATCACCTCATAGATGGGGAACTGGTAGTAGTGGCCTCGGAAGATGGTCATGCTCTCGATCGAGCCCGGGTACGTGTAGATCCCGAGGCGCATGAAGGCCGACTCGAGGACGAAGTCGAACGCCATGCTGAACGCGAAGGCGGCTCCGACCAGACCCACCACTCCGGTCTGGGGCCAGCGCTCTTTCACCTTGCGCATGACGAGGTTGACCAACCGCACGGCGATGACCACCGCGTAGACGTAGGCGGGCATCGTCCAGATGATCGGCTCGGCGAACAGGTTGCCGGTGGGCGAGAGCCATCCCGGCATGTGGGCCGCCCAGTTCCCCCAGTTCACGAACGACGCGTTGTAGGTGGCCCAGACCTGGGTGAAGTTGAGGAGCGGATCTTGGAAGTGGAGCGTCGTGTAGGCCAGGACGAGAGCCCCGTCGGTGGTGAGCCGACCCTCGCGTCGCCATGGCCGCACCACGAGCCACCAGAACGCGGCGGCCAAGGCGACCACCCCGATCACCTCCCACGCCTTGAGGGTGTTGGCCATCCATCCGGGGACGGGGTCCGGCCCCTTGGGCGTTCGCACCGCCTCACCCGAGAGGATCCACGCCGAGTAGGTGTAGGCCATGACAGCGAGGACCGCCACACCCGCTGCGCTCCACCACTTGACCGGCGTGGCCGTGCGTGCATCCGGCGGAGGCGCGCTGGTCCGCGCTCGACCCAGGTTCATGGGCTCTCTCGGCCCGGTTGGTCGTAGCTGCGTCGCCATCGTCAGGTCCCCCCTCGTCGTGCCCAGACGGTACGACGACCTGGCCGCTGGGTCAACCGTACAGTTGAAAAGGTACCGGCCCTCTCGTACCGTGTCGTCATGAACCCCGCTGTCGACCTGTCCACGTCGCGGGTGCTCGTAACCGGCGCCACCGGAGGTCTCGGCGGCACCATCGCCAGATCGCTGCACGCCCGGGGCGCCCGGCTCGTCCTCAGCGGCCGGCGCGCCAACGCCCTCGAATCGCTCGCCGGCGAGCTGAATGCCGATGCGGTCGTCGCCGACCTCGCCGACCCTGGCGACGTCGATCGCCTCGCCACCGACGCCGGGAAGATCGACGTCGTCGTCGCCAACGCGGCCCTGCCCAGCACCGGCTCCTTCCTCGACTTCGACCTCGCCGAGCTGGATCGTGCGCTGGCGGTCAACCTGGGAGCCAACGTCCGATTGGCTCACCACCTCGTTCCACCGATGGTCGAGCGAGGGAGAGGTCATATGTGCTTCATGGGCTCCATCTCCTCGCGGGCTGCGCTGACCGGTGGCGCGGTCTACGCCACGACGAAGTTCGGTCTGCGAGCGCTGGCCGTCGCCCTGCGCGGCGATCTCCGGGGCACAGGCGTCGGGGTGAGCTGCGTGGAGCCCGGCTTCGTCCGTGACGCCGGCATGTTCGCCGCCACGGGCGTGGCGACGCCCACCGGGATGCGCACGGTGTCACCCGACCAGGTGGCCGCCGCGGTGATCGAGGCGATAGAGCGGGACCGCGGGGAGGTGGTGGTCGCACCGCTGGAGGTGCGGGCCTTCGCCAACCTGGCGTTGGCGTTCCCTCGGACCGCCAACGCCATTGCCGGCTCGGCCGCTATGCGCCACCTCACCGAGGAGATCGTGGCCGCCCAGCGCCACACGCGCTGAGAGAGCGGCGAACTCAGCGGGGGAGAATTAGCAGACCCCGGACCAGAGCGACGCAGGCGTCGGCCGGCGAGTGCGCGCCCGGCAGGTCCCACGTCGACAGCCCTATGCCCGCGAGCAGGACCCGCAGCGCCCGGATCAGGAGCGGGCCCTGCTCCGCGGAGACCTCGCCGGACGCGACGCCATCGGCGACCAGACGTCCGAACAGTTCGTCGAAGGGGACCTGGCTGAGGGCCGGCACGAGCTCGGGGTGCAGACTCGTCTCCATGCCGACCGAGGAGAGGAAGCGCAGGTAGCCCGGCTCGTCACCGGTTCGGTGCTCGTCGATCCGCAGGATCTGCTCGATCTTGTCGATCAGAGCGCCTCGCTGATCAACGATCCCCTCGATGATCTCGTAGACCTCCCACTGGATCGATTCGGTCACCGCCAGGTAGAGCTCGTGCTTGCGGCCGAAGTGGTGGACGGCGGCCGCCGGAGTGAGCCCGACCTCTCGCGCGACGCTGCGCGTGGTCGTGGCGGCGTACCCGCGTTCGAGGAACAGCGATCCTGCCGCCCGGAGGATGTCACGACGTGTTGCATCGGCGTCTCCGCCCTGCGAACGACGAGCTGTCATCCGGCACGAACCTAACGCAGGCATCACCGTGGCACGCAGGGACGCTCCACGTTGGCTGTCATGAGCCCAAGCTTCGCCCGTCAGTCAGCTGCGACGTACTCCCCGTCGACGTTGACGTAGCCCGAGTCGGGCCGCGGGATGGGAACGTCGGCGCCGGGGCAGGCGCGGTCGGTGCCGGACTCGCAGAGCTGGCTCGTGAAGTAGGAGCGGTTGCGGACATCCTCAGGCCAGTCGGACTGGTTGAGTGCGATCCAGCCCCAGGAGACGTTGTAGGCCATGAAGATGAGGCTCCAGATGCCCAGCAGCGAGAGGAAGCGGATGAACGTCTTCTGCTTCGGGGTGGCCTGGAGCTCATCGATGCCTCGCTCGGCCACCGTCTCGCCCTTGTCGTTGCGGAAGAAGCGGACGGCAGCGAAGCCCGTGTAGGCCGCACCCCACAGCAGCGCCTCGTAGATGGGGAACTGGTAGAAGTGCCCGCCACCGATGCTCAGGTGGTCGTGGGCGCCCGGGTAGGTGTAAATGCCGAGGCGCAGGAACCCCGACTCCATCAAGGTGTCGAAGACGACGAAGAAGGCGTACGTGATCGCCAGCATGCCGAGCGTGCCGCTGTGCGGCTTCCGCTGCTTGTACCAGGTCATGAACTTGTTGGCGACGAACACCCCGCCGACGAGTCCCCACATGTAGGCGAAGGGCGTCCAGGCCAGCGGCTCGGCGAAGTTGGAGCCGTTGGGCGCCATCCAGCCAGGGATGAACTCCGACCACGACCCCATGTTGAAGTAGTTGGTGTTGTACGTGGCGAACAGCTGCGTGTAGTTCACCATCGGGTCCTGCCAGTAGACGAACAGCCCGCACAGCACGAAGAGCCCGTCGATGTGCATCCGGCCGTCGCGCCGGATCGGCTTGATGATGAAGAACCACACCATGGCCAGAGCGCCGAGCGGGGCCAGGATCTGCCACGCGGTGGTGAAGAAGTCCATGTAGCCCGGTTGCGCATCGGGTCCCGTCGGGATCCGCGTGAACCGGTCGCTGGTGATCCACCGGCCGTATATGTAGGCCTGGAGCAGCAGGAAGAACCCGCCGATGACGGCCCAGTACTTGACCGGCTTCGCCTTCACGGTCGGCGTGTCGACCCGGAGGGCCGAACCGATCGAGGAGTCGGGGGTTCGGGTGATGGTGGCCACGTCTGTCTCCTTCAGCCGCCTTCTGGCGAGGTGTCCCGCGCCAGAAGACTAGACATGATCTGTACGGATGTCGATAGATGTGCGGATGGGTGTCACGAGGCCCCGATGGCGGACTCGAGCACCTTGATGACCCTGTAGGACGCTCTCAGGGTGGGGACGTCCACGCCCTGGACGTCGGCTGCCTCGATGAACGGGAGGATGATCTCGTCGGCCTCGGTGATCCGACCGCGCAGCAAGTCGTTGTGCATCGATGGCCGGACCTCCTTTCCACTGGCGCGCAGCGCTTCGGCCACCTTGGTGATGAAGCGGGCCGCGTCGTCGAAGCCGAGTGAATCGAGACGTCGGAGGTGGGCCAGCGGCGCGTAGAAGTCCTGCGGCTCGTAACCGAAGCCGCGGTAGACCTCGAGCACCTCCTTGCCGATCTGTACGTAGTGCTCGATCCCGTGATGGGTCGCCCACGCGTCCGCGACCGTGCCGGGGTGCGCCCCCAACGTTGCCGTCGCCCACGTGGCGGCGATGCAGATCTGCGCGAGCTTCTCCCGCTCGACCTGGGTGATGCAGTCGACCGAGCGAGCCTCGAGGCCAGCTGAGCTGAAGGCCTCGGCGAGTGCTCGGGTGCGGTCGCTCTGGTGATCGTCCACCTCACCGAAGTAGGCGGTGACCTTGGCCGACATGGGGTGGATCGCCTTGCCAGGCTCGATGAGCGTTCCCGCATCGGTGATCGATGCCCCGATGACGCGATCAGCGCCGAACGTCTCGGCCAGCAGCGCGTCCTTGTTGATGCTGTTCTGCAGCGACAGCGCACAGGCCACGTCGTCGACGATCGGCTTGGCATCGGCCAGAGCTGCGGCGGTGTCCTTGTACTTGACGGCGAGGAGGAAGTAGTCGATGGGTCCGGCCACCTCCGACGCGTGGGTGATCGCGGCGAGGCCGTCGGTAACGTGGAAGCCCCCGGCGACCCCCTCGATCTGGAGCCCTCTGGCGCGGATGGCGTCGACCTGTGACGGCCGCCCGATCAAGGTGACGTCGATTCCGCTGTGGGCGAGGTATCCCCCGACCACGGAGCCGAGCCCGCCGGCCCCCAGGATCACGATGCGCATGACGACCTCCTCACTCGTCGTCCGCGTCGACGAGCTGACCGTCGGGTGTCACGTGCAGCCCGCCGCGGCGCGGGATCGGCGTGTCGGTGCCTGAGCAGGCGTAGGTCGTGCCCTCACCACAGAACTGGTCCACCAGGTAGGACCGGTTCAGGATGTCGTCGGGCCATGGCTCGGAGTGCATGGCGAACAGCTGGAGGGGCGCGTTGTAGATGAAGAGCATCGCTGCGTTGCAGGCGCCGATCACCGCCAGGCCACGGATCACCCCGACCTGACGGGGAGGCTTCTTGATCCGAAGCTCCTCCAGGCCCCGCTCGGTGACGGTCTCGCCCCGGTCGTTGCGGAAGAACCTCATCGCGGACCACGCGGTGAACGTCGCAGCGAAGAAGAACATCTCGTAGAGCGGGTACTGGTAGTAGTGACCGGCGAAGAGGGTGAGGGACTTGATGGCTCCTGGATAGGCGTAGATGCCGAGGCGCATCCAGGCCATCTCCACGGCTCCACCGAACACGATGAAGAAGCCGAGGGTGGCCAGGAGGAGGCGGGGGTTGCTCCAGGTGGGGTGGCGCTCCCGCATTCGTCGCATGAAGAGGTTGCCGACGACCGCCATCAGAAAGCACACGATCCCGTAGGTCGGCACGACGAACAGGAGGGGCTCGGGCATGTAGTGGGCATCGGGTGACAGCCAGCCCGGGATGCTCGAGGTCCACGACCCGAAGTTCACGAGCCCCGCGTTGTAGGTGGCCCACTTCTGGAAGTAGTTGAGCAGCGGGTCCTGCCAGAAGGTCAGGTACATGCCGAGCACCATGTAGCTGTCGAACCCGATCTTCTCGCCACGCCGCCACACCCGGATGAAGTACCAGTAGATCGCGAACGCCCCGACGACCACGCAGATCCCCTGAAACGCCCAGATCGAGTACTGCATCCAGGTGGGCACCTCGTCGGGTCCCGTCGGTGTGGGGGTGGCGAGACCGGTGACGATCCAGTGGGTGAACGCCCACGCCTGGATGGCCACCATGGCGGCACCGAACATCGCCCACCCTCTGATGGGCAACACCTTCTTCGGTTCCGCGGCTCCGAGATCGGTGCGCAGCCCACCCGGCGGGGCATCGACGGTCGTGCTCATGGCGTTCTCCTCATCAGCGTGAAGATTCGAGACATCACGTCCCAGATCCTCCCGTGCGTCGGAAGCAGTCGACGATCTGGCGGAACGCGTCCTGGCTCTCGTCGGACGCCAGCGGTGGCACATACGGGGTGTGGAACAGCACGTGAGGCAGCACCGCGGCGTACTCGCGGTACTGGTCGCGGCACTCGTCGGGCGTGCCGCTGATGCTGAGCGCCTCGATCAGCCGCGGCGATGTCGTCGCCTCCAGTGCCTCCGCCCCGCCCAGCAGCAGCGCTTCGCGCACCTCCTGCTGCTCCTTCTCGAGCCCGTTTCGGGCGACGATGGCGTCGCCGACGGGGTGGGCGGCGTACATGCCGACCTGGATCCGGGCCCGACGCATGGCGATGTCACGGTCAGGGTGCACCGCGCAGACGATCTCCGAGGCGATGTCGATGGTGGCCGGGTCCCGGCCGGCGCGCTCGGCACCGATGGCGAGGTTGGGGTGCACGACCTCGGTGAGGTACTTGACCGAGTAGAAGGCGCCGAGCAGACCATCCGCGATCTCGCCCGCGAGCTGGATCATCTTCGGGCGCTCACCAGCGAGGTAGATGGGGATCGACGGCCGCACCAGGGGCCGGGTGCCGAAGGGCATGAACTCGGGGAAGTCCAGGCGGTGCTCGGTGCCGTCGTAGGTGGTGGGATCCTCAGTGTCGAGGTAATGCCACGACGCCCGGACGGCTCCCACATAGTCTCGCATCCGGGCGAGCGGCCGCTCGTTCGAGATGCCGTGGAAGTGGTGGAGGAACTCCGGGGAGCCGGTCCCGATGCCCAGCAGCGTGCGGCCACCCGAGAGCTCGTCGACGTCGGCCGCGGTGTTGGCGGTGACGAACGGCGTGCGGGTCAGCGCGACGGACAGCCCGGTGCCGAGCTTGATGCGCGACGTCTGCTGCGCGGCGGCAGCCAGGCCCATGTAGGCCGTCCGGTAGAACTCGTAGCCCCACACCGAGTCGAACCCGCCGTCCTCCGCGAATCGGGCGAGCGCTGCAGTCTCCTGCAGGCTGGTGTTGAGCATCGGCATCGTGATCCCGATCTGGGACATGGCTTCCTCCGGTCAGGCTTCGATGAGCTCGTCGAGCAGTTGTGCGGCCACGGCCAGGCCGGCCGGGACGCTGTCGGGACCGATCCGTCGGTCGAGCTCAGCGTGCAGGTGCCAGATGAGCCGCTCCTGCGCGCCGAGCGGCACCCCTCCGTGTGCGGCCGCCTCGAGCGAGCGCTGGATGGGCTCGAGGTTCGAGAAGTCCTCCTCCAACACGATGTCCCAGGCCCCGAACTTGGTGTCCCAGCCGGCTGGACGATCGCCGTCTCCCCAGTCGGGGCCGTACCACGAGACCTCGAAGTCGGTGCGGTCGATGCCCTTCGGCCACGCCTGGACCACGGGGAAGCCCTGCGGGTTGAGCGGGCTGACGACGTTGGGGAACAGGGAGAGGAGGACGTTGGTGGTGTCGAAGATCGACGGCATCCCCTCCGGCGAGGGAAGGTCGGACGGGAACATCACGTCGCGGACGAGCGAGCCCTCCTCGGCCTCGAGGACCTCGTCGGTGTAGGCCATGTACATCGTCCCGTGCCCACCGGGGTGAGCGACGAGCAACGGTGAGGAGGAGTGGGCGAACTGGCTGGCCGTCTCGGGATGGACCGTGCGGAGGTGGTACACCTCCAAGAAGGCCTCCATCACCACCTTCCAGTTGCAGCCCAGGTCGTAGCGCCGCCGCTCGACCAGGCGCAGGCGGTGACCCATGAAGGCGTCGAAGCGCCGGGAGATCGGCGCCAGCTCGGCGGCCAGGTCGGGAGCGGCGGGGTCGAGGTTCACGAACAACAGCCCGTTCCACTCCTCGAGTCGCACTGCGGCGAGGGAGCGCTCGGATCGATCGAGACCCACGAAGTCGGACTCGCACGGCACGGCGACCAGGCCGCCCGTCAGGTCGTAGGACCACGAGTGGAACTGGCAGGTCAACCGCCGCGCGCAGCCGGCCCCGTCACGCACCACGGGCGCGCCCCGATGTCGACAGGCGTTGCGCACCGCCCGCACGACGCCATCGGAACCCCGCACCACCACAACCGAGCCACCGGGGAGGTCGATGACTCGGTACGAGCCGGCGTCGGGGATCTCGGATCCGTGGCCGACGAGCAGCCACGACCGCCCGAAGACCTCCTCCACCTCGAGACGGGCGAAGTCCGCGTCGGTGTATCGACCGAGCGGCACGTCCGGCAGCGCCGGGAAGCCGTCGGGGCCACCCGCGCGCGTCAGCTCGGCGGCGAGGCGCCTCTCGGCGTCGGTGGCAGTGGCAGCGTCCATCGTCAGCGACCCGATCCTCGCAGCACCGTGCGCGCCGTCGTCCGGCCGCTCCAGCCGCTGACGCCGCCCATCGGGTGGGCGCCGCTGCCGGTGTGCCACAGCCCGTCGATGGGAGTGCGGTACCCCGACATGGATGGGATCGGCCGCCACGGTCCGAGCTGGGTGGGGATGATGTCGACGTGCCAGATCGAGCCGCGCGTCACCCGGGCCGAGAGACGGTCGGGGTTTCGGATGTAGCTGCCGATGACCTGGTCCTTGAGGCCGGGGACGTAGGAGCCGTCGACGATGTCGAGGCAGTGGGCCAGGTACTTCTCGCCTTCGGTGTCCCACCCACCAGTCGCCGGCTTCATCGGGGCGGCGGGACCGTACACGTAGAGCGTGTCGCCCTTGCTGTCGGGCGGGACCAGCGTCCGGTCGCACCGGGAGGGCAGCGAGAACCACAGGAGGGTCTCGTCGGCGCACAGCTCACCCCGGACGTTGTTCTCGATCGCCCGCTGTATGTAGTCGTAGGACGGAGCCAGGATCACGTAGCAGCCCGAGTCCAGGAGCTGGTCGGTGCGTCCGTGCGCCGACAGGTCGGGGCGTCCGGCCAGGACGACGTCGGCCTTGAAGAGCTGGAGCTCGTTGGCCTGTACAGCGAGGCCGCGGAGCTGGGCATCGGTCGCGGGGGGCAGGTGGTCCTGGTCGACGAGCCGGCGCATCAGCGTGGTGGGGTCGACGGCCGCGATGACCTCGGATGCTCGCAGCTCCTGGCCGTCGGCCAGCTCGACTCCGACGGCCCGGTCGCCCTGCACCAGGATCCGCTGCACGGGCGTGGGCAGCCGGATCTCCCCGCCGTGTGCGGTGACGACGTTGGCGATCGAGTCGATCAGACCACCCATGCCGCCTACGGCGCGCTGACAGCCCCAACGGTGGGGAGCGACGATGGCGGCGAAGGCGGCGGCTGAGCCCTGCTCGGTGAGCCGGCTCATCCACGAGGCCGCGAAGCAGGCGAGGGGGGCGCGGATCTCGTCGCGCTCGAACCACTCCTCGATGACCTGCGCGGCTGACGACAGCATGACCCGGGCTCCGACCCGGAGGCTCCGATGATGACGAGCGGCCCGGGCAACGATGCGCCCGAGGTCAGCTGGTCTCGGGCGGGTCGGGTGGCCCTGGATGTAGGGGGCGGTGATGTGGAGGACATCGTTGATGGTGTCGGCCAGCCGTCGGTAGGACTCGGCGTCCTTGCGGGAGTACCGGGCGATCTCGGCGACGGTTTGATCGAGGTTTCGGTGGAAGGCGATCGACTCGCCGTCGGGACCGAGCCAACAGGTGTGGGGATCGACGTCGATGAGACCGAGCCCGTGGCGGCGGAGATCGAGGTCGTCGATGATCGACGTGGGTATGCCGGTGAGCACGAGGTCGATGGCCCCGTTGTTCATCTTGAAGCCCGGGGCCTCGGCGACGGTCTCCTCCGTCGTGGCGAACCCGCCCAGGGTGTCGTGGGCTTCGAGGACGAGCACCCGCTTGCCTGCCCGGGCGAGGAAGGCGGCGCAGACCAACCCGTTGTGGCCCCCGCCGACGACGATCACATCGTGCATCGCTGCTCCGTTCTCATTCAGCGGGCTCGGGTCCGCAGGACGGTGGCGGCGGCGTGGCGGCCGGGGAGACCGCTGACGCCGCTGCCGGGGTGCGTTCCGTTGCCGGTCAGGAAGAGCCCCTCGGTGGGCGTCGCATAGCCGCCGAGTCCGGCGGCTGGACGCAGCGGACCCATCCGGGACGGCCGGATGTCGACGTGGAAGAGGTTGCCGTCGGTGGAGTGGGTGCGGCTCACCAACGTGGGCCACGGCTCGACGAAGCGCCCGATCTCTTGCTCGAGCAGGCCGTCGTAGTAGCGGGACGCCTCGCTCACCACCAGCTTGCCCACCGCCTCGGTCTCGTCGTCCCACCGCTCCCGAGGCTCGAACGGCACCCAGCCCTGCCACAGGTAGAGGGTGTCGTCGCCGTCAGGCGCCTGGGACGGGTCGACCGCCGTGGGGATCACGGCGTACATCGGCTGGGTGTCGGGCAGGCGGCCCGCCTCCGCGGCCGCGTGAGCGGCCCGCACGTCATCGAGCGTCCCCAATAGGGCGGTGGGGACGCGGAGGTCGACGTCATCGGCCCGCTGAGCCTGGTGGCGATCGAGCGAGAGCCGCCCGCTGAAGGCCATGTCCACCTTGAGCGACGCGAGGTTGGAGTTGGAGGTGGGGATGGCTCGGGCGCGGGCCTCCACCCTCGGGGGCAGCGTCCCCGCGGGGAGCAGCTCGGTGAGCGTCGCTCGGGGATCGCAGGAGGACACCACGACGTGGGCCGCGAGCTCCTCGCCACCCACGAGGCGGACGCCGGTTGCTCGCCCGCCGCTGACGAGGATCTCTTCCACCGGGGCGGACGTGCGGATGGCCCCACCCGACTCGTTCAGCGACGCAGCCAGCGCATCGGGCAGCCGTTGGGTTCCTCCCATGACGCGGCTGACGCCGAGGCGGTGCACGAGGCCGTAGACCATGAGGTACGCGCCGCTGTTGGCTGCCGTGACCGGACCGAGACCGGTCAGCACGGCGAGCGGCGCCTGCACGATCGGATGCTCGAAGCGCTCCTCGATGAGATCGGCCGTCGAGCGTCGGAGCATGGGCAGCAGCCGCGCGAGCCGTCCCCCGTTGCGGGCAGCAGCCGTCGCCGCCCGGGCCGCTAGGGCGAAACCGGGCCGTGTCGGGTGAGCGGTTAGGTAGGGCATCCCGACGTCGAGCGCGGCGTCCATCAGACGAGCGAGATCGAGATAGGCCTCGGCGTCACGACGTGAGAAGCGAGCGATCTCCTCGGCGGTCCGGCGCGGATCGCGCCAGATCGCCAGTGAGGCGCCATCCGGGTCGAGGTGGACGAATGGGGGGTCGACCTCGCGCATGCCGAAGCCATGTCGGGCGAGCTCGAGGTCGGCAACGACCGGCGAGGCCCGGAGCAGGATCATGTCGACCGCGCAGGGGTTCACGAGGTGGTTCGGCGCGCCGGGGATGAGCGCCTCAGTGGTGCTCATCCCACCAATACGGGGAGCCGCCTCGATGACGACCACGTCGAGGCCAGCCCGAGCGAGATAGCAGGCCGCAACCAAGCCGTTGTGACCTGCGCCGATCACCACCGCATCGTGCTGCTTCCTCGATGACTGCCCCACAGGACGTCGCTCCCCTCCGGCTCGCTCCCCCTCGAACGACATAGACAATATGGCAGTTCATGTGTACCCGTCAACATACCCCGCCCCGGTGGACAGGTAGACAACTTCTAGCGGCTTGTTGACCTCGCACCGTGCCCCAGATAACGTCTCACCGGTCAGCAGCTCGGAGCACCGCTGACCGGGGGAGATGTCACGGCGTCGGAGGAAGGACCATCCATGACCACGTTGGAGACCATGCCGGCGACCGGGATCGCCCGGACGATGCGCACCGTCGAAGAGGCCCAGCCGGCCAAGCCGGTGAAGTGGTGGGCCGCGGTGGGCGTCGCGTTCATCGCCCTCGAGGCGTACGTCTTGGCCCACTGGATCATCTCCGGCAACGCCACCCGCACCCCGACGGGCTCCACCCCGGTTCCAGGCTGGATGACCGTGATGGCGCACACGTGGGAGGCTGCCGGCGTCGTCGCCCTCGTCTGGACCATCTATCACTTCGTAGTCAGGCCGTGGCGCCGTGAGCGTCGCATCACCGTCGACGGGATGCTCGTCCTCACCTTCTTCACCCTGTTCTGGCAGGACCCGCTGCTGAACTACTCCCAGACGTTCGCCACCTACAACTCGACGTTCATCAACTTCGGCAACTGGGCGGCGAGCCTGCCCGGGTGGCTCGGCCCCAACGGCAACCTCTTCGCCGAGCCGATCATCTGGACGGCCCCGGTGTACGTCTACGCGTCGATGGGTGGCGTCCTGCTCGCCAACCTCGTGATGCGGAAGGCGAAGCAGCGGAGGCCATCGCTGGGCACACCTGGCCTGATCGGCGTCGCCCTGGTGTTCTGCATGGGATTTGACTTCGTGATCGAAACCGTCTGGATGCGCTTGGGCATCTACACCTACGCGGGAGCGATCGACTGGCTGACGCTCTTCAGCGGCCACTACTACCAGTTCCCGATCTACGAGGTCGTGCTCGCCGGCGGGATGTTCGCCGCCTTCGCCTGCCTCCGCTACTTCCAGAACGACAAGGGCCAGACGGTGGCCGAGCGGGGTATCGACGAGATCCAGACGTCGACGCGGAACAAGAGCTGGCTCCGGTTCCTGGCGACGGTCGGGATCGTCAACGTGCTGATGCTCGCCACATACAACCTGCCGATGCAGTGGTTCGGAACCCACGCCGATCCGTGGCCCGAGGACATCACCAGCCGCTCCTACCTGACCAACGGACTTTGCGGGCCCGGCACGACCTACTCGTGCCCCGGCCCGGGCGTTCCCATCCCTCGGCCCGACTCGCTGCACCTCAGCCCCTCCGGCGAGCTCGTCGATCCGGGCGCTCCGGCGGCAGGCTGACGGCTTCCAGAGAGGAGTCAGGGCCCGAGCAGGCGAAACGATGGACGTGGACCAGGATCAGGACACATGAGCGCTGTGCTAAGCCCGGAAGCCGACGAGGCCCCGGGTCCGAGCCCCGTCGAGCTGCGCAGCGTCGCCGCCGGGCGCCTGGCCCTGCTGGGAGGGGCGATCGCGGGCCAGAAGATCTCGGTCAACATCGACGACGTCGACCGTCCCTTCAGCGACGGTGAGACCGTCTTCCTCCCTGCCGCGTTCGACGATGCGTCCCAGCTCCTGGCGCTGGTGGCGCAGGCCTCGTTGGTCGCCGCCGGCAGCCTCGAGCCCCGCGTCGCTGTCCGGCTCATCGGACGAGCCTCGCCCGCGCGGCGGTACGTGTCGCTCGAGCTCGCCCGGGCCCTCGCCGATCCGACCATCCCGATCCCCAACCGCCACCGCGCAGCACTGCGGATCTGGGACGGCTCGCCATCCTCGTCGGTGGCCGAATCTCTCGACATGGCACTCAACGCCGTCGGCATCCCCGAAGCACCCGCCGCCTTGGGCACCATCCGACCCCGCAAGGTCATGGCCGGCTCGGGCGGGTCTGGGCTCCTCTCGTCGATGGCGAAGAAGCCGTCCGACGGCCGTCAGAAGGAGATGCCCGTCGACGAGCTCGACGACGACGAGGACTCCGAGGAGTCGAAGATCCTCAAGCTGTTCAGCTCGCCGTTCCAGTTCGAGAACCCGCTCTTCAAGCTGATGCGCAACCAGCTCGGGATGAAGCGCAGGCCCAAACCCGACGGCGACGACGGCGGTGCTGAGCTCCCCGTCGCCGGCGCATCGGCCGTCACCCACGTCGGAAAGGACGCCCAGCTGATGGCGGCGCCCGACGACCTCGACCTCAACGTGATCGACCACGAGGCCGGAGACTTCCACTACCCCGAGTGGAACGGCCACAAGGGCACCTACCGTGAGGACTGGTGCGCCGTCGGGGAGTTCATGCCTGCCGAGGGTGAACCCGACGGCGAGTTTCACCCCGTCACCGACTTCACACTCCGGCGCCGCCTCGCATCGCTCGGGCTCGCCTACGAGCGCCACCGCCACCAGGCCGACGGCGACGGCATCGACGTGCACGCGCTGGTGGAGTTCGCGGTGTCGAAGGCCATGGGCGAGACCCCCGACGACCACGTGTACCAGACGCGCCTCAAGACCGGCCACGACCTCGGCGTCGTGGTCCTCCTCGACGCCTCGGGGTCCACAGCCCACCGCACCAATGGAGCACCGATCTGGAACCAGCACCGCCAGCTGGCTGCGAACCTCATCGGCGCCCTCGAGCAGGTGGGTGACCGCGTGGCGGCCTATGGCTTCAATTCGAGGGGTCGCCACCACGTCCGCTTCCTGATGATCAAGGACTTCGAGCACCGCTTCGACGCCTCGGCCGTTCGGCGCCTTGCCACCCTCGAGCCCTCGGGGTTCACACGCATCGGCGCCGCCGTCCGCCACGCCACCCACATCGCCGCCGAGCAGTCGGGGACGGCCAACCGCCTCGTGGTCGTCGTGTCCGATGGCTTCGCCTACGACGACGGCTACCACGGACGCTATGCCGAACGGGACACCCGCCGCGCCCTCGATGAGGCCGTCGAGTCAGGTGTGGGATGCATGTGCGTCTCGATCGCCTCCGACACCCGAGCCGAGGCGCTCGAACGTCTGTGGGGCAGCGTCAGCCACGTCCGGCTGGGCGAGGCCGACGAGCTCTCGCGCCACGTCGTCCCCATGTTCCAGAGCGCGCTCAACGCCGCCGGCAGTGGCACCCGCGACATCAGAGATCGCGGCCCACTCGCCGCAGCTCGCTAGGAAGGACCCCACAGTGACCACAACAGGCAGCAGCGTCAGCACCGCGGCGCCCTACTACCTCCCCGTCCGCGACGAGGTGGAGGTGTTCGAAGCCGCCTACCGGGGTCGGCTGTCGATCATGCTGAAGGGCCCGACGGGCTGCGGGAAGACCCGCTTCGTGGAGCACATGGCCCATCGGTTCGGCGTCGACCTCCACACCGTCTCCTGCCACGAGGACATCACCGCGGCCGACCTGCTCGGCCGATACCTGCTCGTGGGCGGTGAGACTCAGTGGGTGGACGGCCCCCTCACGCGGTCGGTTCGGAAGGGTGCCATCTGCTATCTCGACGAGATCGTCGAGGCCCGCCAGGACTCGATCGTGTCCATCCACCCCCTGGCAGACCACCGGCGGGAGCTCTCGCTGGAGCGCCAAGGTGGCACCAAGCTGAATGCTGCTGACGGGTTCGGTCTCGTCATCTCCTACAACCCCGGCTACCAGAGCATCCTCAAGGACCTGAAGATTTCGACTCGACAGAGGATGGTCGCCATCGAGCTCGGCTACCCACCGCCCGAGCTGGAGCACTCGATCGTCCTACACGAGACCGGGGCCCACGAAGATGTGGTCGGCGACTTCATCAACCTGGCCCAAGCCATCCGCCGCCTGGAGGACAGCGGGCTCAAAGAGGTGGCCTCGACCCGAACGCTCGTGGCCGCCGGCGTGCTCGTGGCCAACGGGCTCACTCCCCGCCAGGCCGCGGTCGCCGCGATGGCTGGGCCGCTAACCGACGACCGGGTGCTCCAGGACGGCCTCCTCACGATGGTGGACAACTATGTCTCCTGAGACGGCCGCACCCCAAAGCACCCCAGAGGTCCCCCTCGACCTCGGCGACGTCGACGCCTCGTGGCTCACCGCAGCGCTGTCCCCCGCGCTCGGCCGGCTGCGCGTCGGCGCCGTCGAGGTCGTCCCCATCACCGACGGGGTCGGACTCGTCGGCCAAGTCGGCCGGATCGTCCCGACCTACGACCAGGCACCCGATGATGCGCCGGGCGAGCTCATCCTGAAGATGCCCACCGCCGACCCCGCCATCCGCGGGTTCGCTGCGGGCATGGGCATGTACGAGCGAGAGGGCCGCTTCTACGCCGAGGTCGCTCCCCTCGTCACCGACGTGTCGCTTCCCCGGGTGCTGTTCAACGTCTGCGATCCCGCCCACGATCAGTACTGCATCCTCATGGAGAAGCTGGAAATCGCCCGGACGATCTCACAACACGACGGCGTCACCATCGACCACGCCGCCGAGATCATCGGGACGATCGCCCGCCTCCACGCCACCTGGTTCGACCACCCGAAGCTCGACGAATGGGCGTGGCTGCCGCGGCCATCCCATCCCGTGAACAAGTCGCTGACGCCCCGGTTCGCCAGGGCCTGGCCGCACTTCCTCGAGCACCACGCGCAGCACGTCCCAGCCGAGGCCGTCGGATGGGTCGAGGAGTTCGCCGGCAAGATGGACGACTGGTGGGACGGCAAGGACCACGCTCCCTACACGCTCGTCCACGGAGACTTCCGCCTCGACAACATGGTGTGGACCCCCGGCGACGATCTCGTGCTGCTCGACTGGCAGATCGTCCAGGCCGGTTTCGGGCTCTACGACATCGCCTACTTCATCATCACGAACCTCTCCGTCGACGACCGCCGCAAGGCCGAGGACCAGCTGCTCGACCAGTGGCGCACGACGCTGCTCGACTCCGGGGCGAACCCCGGCTCGGCCGAGGAGGTCCACCGGCTCTACCGGGAGACGGTGTTGTTCTGGACGACGGGGGTCACCTGTGCCACCGCCGAGTTCGGTGCGACGCCGGAGGGGCGGGCGCTGGTGGACATGCTGCTCGAGCGGTCCTTCACCGCGGCGGCCGACCTCTGCGTCGGCGAGGTCATGCCCGGCTGAGCTTCACCTCCGGGCGCGGCGCGTGTCCTTGAGGAAGCGACGGGCCGCGTTTTGGCCGGGGAAGCCCTGACACCCCAGGCCCGGGTGCGTGCTCGCCCCGGTGAGGTAGTACCCCTCGAGGGGTGACCGGTAGCCCCCGAAGCCTGGGGCGGGCCGGAACGGGCCGAACCGCCCGAGGGTCCAATCGACGTGGCTGGGGCTGCCTTTGGTGGCGTTGAACTTCATCGCAAGGTCGTCCGACGTCATCACCCGTTCGCCGATCTTGAGCTCCTCGATCCCGTCGTAGAACTCGGCGGCTGTGGACATCAGGGCCTTGCCGGCCATGCCCCGGAACTCGTCGTTGCTGACGCCCTTGGGCGATGACGGCACCCATCCCGACCAGAAGTAGACGGTGTCCTGACCCTCGGGCGACATCGACGGGTCGACGCTGTTGAGGATGGCGCCCCAAAAGGGTGCCGGCTCGGGCGCCAGGTGACCAGCCGCCGAGTAGGCGTACGCACGGTTGTGGTCCTCCATCGATCCGACGAGCTGGACGGGGATGCGCAGGTCCACGCCGTCGTCGCGCCATTGCTCGTGACGGGAGAAGCCCAGTCGGCCGCTCATGGCGACGTCGATCTTCAGGTCGCCGGTCCCGTCGCGGTTGACGGGGATGCGCTCGGCGCGGACTCGGTGCTTGTCGGACAGCGAACCCTCGGGCAGGAGGCGCAACAGCGCCGTGCGGGCATCGCACGACGCCATCACGCCCAGGCGGGCCCGGACCTCCTCGCCCGACGCCAGCCGGATCCCCGTGGTCCGTCCCCCGTCGACGAGGATTCGCTCGACCGGAGCGTTGGTGCGGATCGAGCCACCCATCTCGCCGAAGCGCTGGGTCAGTGCGTCGGCCAGCTTCTGGGTCCCGCCCGCGATCCGGGCGACGCCGAGGCGGTGGTAGTAGCCGAGGTACATGAACGCGGCACCTGAGCCAGGGTCGGACAGCGGTCCACCGCTGCTGATGAGCGGCGCAACCATGTCGCGCGTCATCTGGTGCTCGAAGCGCTCGGTGATCGTCTCGTTGGGCGGGGCGAGCAGGAGCCGCCCGATCCGCTTGAGCGCCGGCGCTCGCCGCACGGCGGCGCTGACGAGGCGGGCGAGCGGGGCCAGGCCCGGGCGGACCGGATCGAGCGGCAGCACCTGATCGGCGACGTCGACAAAGCGATCGAGGTCCCGGCACATCTCGATCCAGGTCTCGGCGTCACGCCGGGAGAACCTGGCGATCTCGGTGGCCGTGCGAGCGGGGTCGCGCCACATGGCGATCGATGCACCGTCGGAGTCCAGGTACACATAGCCCGGGTCGGGGATGATGAAGCTCAGGCCCGCCCGCTGCAGGTCGAAGTCATCGACGATGGTGGACGTCCTGATGAACACGACGTCGAGCGCGGCCGAGACGATGCCGTGGTCGGGGGCGTCCGGGAACACTCCCCACTCGCTGGACGTCATGCCACCGACGTTGGGGTTCGCCTCGACGACCTCCACGCTCAACCCGGCCTTGGCCAGGTAGCACGCGGCGGTCAGACCGTTGTGTCCGGCACCGATCACGATCACGTCTGGCTGACCCATGACACCCCTCCAAACGGCGGCGATCGACATATCGACCCCTATCGTCTGATTGTGCAGATATTGTCATCCGCGACGGCGAGGGACAACCCCTGCTCACTCGAACCCGGCGAGCCCGTTCGTGGTCGCGCCACCGGTGACCAGCACCGGTGGCGCCGTCGATCCGCCGGTGATGTTGTTGGAGACCTCGCAGTTGCCGACCCCATGTCGGCCTTCGATGGTGGCCACCGCCGACGCCTCGAGGCCCAGCCACGGCGGGACCTCGAGGATCCCTCCAGGCGTCACATCGGTGAGTGTCACGGCTAGGGAGCTGCCGTCCACCAACCCGAAGGTCGCCTCACCTCTGACGTAGCTGAGGCCGTCTTCCTTGGTGTCGAGGTTGACCTCCACACCAGTCATCGGCGTCACCTCGCCCCCCCGTACGACGAACCCCGTGCGGATGAGCGCTCCATCGCTCTTCAACACGGTGACCCCCGACCAGCTGAGGTCGGGTCCGACGGTGCCGATCATCCACCGAGAGGTCAGCATCGAGCCGGTGTCGCGGTGACCCCAGGAGTGGTCGCGGTGACCGAGCGCGTCGATGTCGATCTCGCGGTCGCCGATGTGCACCCGACCACTCACTGAACCGCTCTGCTCTACGTGGTGCGCGTTGATCTCGCCGAGGTCTTCGACGAACGTCGCCATCAGCGCGTGGAAGTCGACGGGTTCGTAGAAGCCGCTCCACGACAGGTCGTACGAGCAATCGTCGGATTGGTGGCTGATCCGCAGGACGTCGTCCTCCCACCACCACTGCTGGCCCAGACCGCTCCACCGGCCGTGATCACGGTAGCCATCCCGGTAGTCACCCAGGTCAAGCATCCGGAACCGCCCACCGTCGTCGTGCAGCGCGACGCACGCGAACGTCGACGTGGCGCCGGCGTTGGGCTGCTGCGCGATGCGGGTCCAACCCGACACTCTGGCCGACTCGTCCCGCCAGAACACGTACATGCTCTCGTTCCACAGGGGCTCGGGCCCGACCTCGCGGGGGCGTCGCGGCTCGTGCCCGTCGTCGTTCGTCATGTCAGTGAGTCCAGCCTTTCGGTGTTCGTGTCGTGCACCGATCCCGTGCCCACCTCACGTGGCGCGCTCGAGGACCTCGACGATCCCGGTGGTGCCATCCATGAGCACGAGATCACCGGTCGCGATGTCCCGGGTGCCCGTGGCCGTGTTGATGACGCAGGGGAGCCCGAGCTCGCGGGCGACGATCGCGCCGTGGCTCGCCTGACTGCCGATGTCGATCACGAGGCCGCCCGCCAGGGGCATCACCGACGCCCAGCTGGGGTCCGTGGTGGAGCACACGAGTATCTCTCCGACTCCTATCGCTGACGCCTCGGCGACGGAGGTGGCCACCCGGGCCCGGGCCTCGACGACCCCGGCGTACACCGGGATGCCCTGCAGCGGAGCGTCGGAGGCGTCGGGCCCCGACGCGGCGACGGGTTCGGGCTGGCCGTACCACGACCGCGGCAGCTCGAGGGTCTGGTACTCGTCATGGACGGCGCGACGGTCCGCCACGACCCCACGGAGATCGCGATCGGGGCCGGTCACCTCGTCGTAGGTCAGGAAGAACACGTCGTCGGGCTCGATGAGGAAGCCGTTCGCCTCGAGCTCGGCGAAGCGGTCGGCGGCCACGGCACGTCCGGCGTCCAGCCCCATCACGTAGGCCGCCTTGGTGGCCTCCCGCAGTGGGATCCCTCGACGGGCGAGCGCGAAGAGGCGACGTGCCAGCGGTCGCGAGGCCGGGCCGAGGGCGGCGAGCACCTCTCGCTCCGCCCGCGCCCGCTCGTCTCGTTGCCGGCGAGCCGAGGCCGCCGGATCCTCCCCGTCTCCGAGTTCGGCATAGCGGCACGCGATGCCGATGAGGCGGCTGGGATCTGACCGGTACGAGGGCAGCGACAGCTCGCCCGAGCCCTGGAACCCGTGGTCGGCCAGGATCTCATCTAGCGATGCCTCGTCGCGTGACAGCCGCCAGACGTCAGCGACGAAGCGGGCTTCCTCCACCTCCCCCTGGCCGGTGTTGAGGAGGGTCTCGAGATCGGCACGTCCGGCACGCGCCGAGATCGAGGCCGTCTGATCGAGCAGGGCGACCGCGATCATCGACGTGATGCTGTGATGGGCCATGGCCAGCTCGAGCCGGTGACGCACCTCCGCCATCCGCGCCGCCGCCGGGCGCCGATCCACACCCGTGGTCTGGCCTCGCCACCACTCCCGCTGCTCCCCGACGAAGCGCCGGACGCGTCGCGGGGCGGTGAGGAAGACGATCGGGACCCGGGAGGCGACCAGGGGCAGCCGGGCGAGGGCCGTGTGGGTCGGGACCTCAGGGCGGACGCTGCCCAGCAGCTGCGCCTCAGCCGCGGCGCCCGAGGTGCCCGGGGCACGGTCGGCCACCTTGCGCACGACGTCGACGTTGAGCGCGGCACGGCCGAAGAAGACCCCGCTGAAGCGGTCCGCGACCGAGACGTCGGGCGCGGCCTCGGCGGCCGAGAGGATGCCGAGGTGTTGATAGGCGCGCCGTGAGCCCACGTCCATCGCCGGACCCCACAGCGTCCACGTCAGCGGCGTCACGACTCCCGGGAAACCCTCGACGATGTTGGTCGTGGTCCAGAAGACGTGGGCCGGGCTGGCATCGAGCAGCGGGTTCTCCACGGCGTCCACTCACGAACCATAGCAACTGCTTGACATTCAACAATATTTGTCGAGACGTTTACCCCCCGCCTCCGTCGCTCTACACTCGTGCCATGGAGGGGGCAGATCGCCGGGGGACACCGCAGCGCGCCTGGCTGCTCGTCGTGGCGGTGGCCCTCGTGGCGACGGCCTGCGGCAACCGCCTGGACGACGCCGCGCTCGTCGCCGCCAACTACATCGAGATCGACGGCACCGCGCTCGGCGGCGACGCCGCCCTCGGAGACGTCGGAGGTGGGGCTGACGCCGCCGGCCAGACCGGCCCCTCGGAATCCACCGGCCGCGCTGGAAGTACCACCAGAGGTGGCGATGACGCGACTCCGGTGCACCAGGACGGCTCCGCCAGCCGCGGCACCACACCGACCTCCACGGAGTCGGCCACGGCCGCTCCCGGCGACAGCAGTCCCATCGTCGTGGCGACGATCGGGAACTACTCGGGGATCGCGGGCTCGACCATCGGCGACTTCCCCGACATCCTCCGGGCGTGGGCGGCGGATGTGAACCGCACGGGGGGCATCGACAGCCACCCCATCGAGCTGATCGCCGTCGACGACGGGGCGGACCCCGCCCGCCACCGGTCTCTGCTCAAAGAGCTCGTCGAGGAGCGAGCGGTCGTGGCCTTCATCGCCATGATGGCTCCGCTGACCGGAGCGTCAGGCGTCGAGTACCTCAACCGGAAGCGCGTGCCGGTCATCGGTGGGAGCATCGCCGACCAGTGGTACGGGACCAGCGCGATGCACTTCCCCCACGCCAGCTACCACGAGCTCTACTACCGTTCGAACCTGGCCGCGTGGGCGCCTACGCTCAAGCAGGCAGGTCAGACCAAGCTCGGCACGCTCGTGTGCAGCGAGGCGGCCTCCTGTCAGGGTGGCGAGGCGATCTGGTCGGACAACGCAGCGCAGTACGGCCTCGAACACGTCTACTCGGGTCGAGCGTCCCTCGCCCAACCCGACTTCACCGCCGAGTGCATCGCGATGCGTCGGGCCGGCGTGCAAGCCGTAGCGCTGTCGTTCGACATCAACAGCAACCGCCGGGTGGCCTCGAGCTGCGCTCGCCAGGACTATCGCCCGAGGTTCCTGGGCGTCGGCACAATCACCGCACCCGACTTCGCCGAGGACCCAAACCTCGACGGCTACATCGTTGGCGCGCCTGTCTTCCCCTGGACCGACTCTTCGACCCCGGCCCGACAGCGGTTCCACGACGCCATGGCGGCGGCCGGGATGACGCCCTCGCCCAACGGGGCCGACGGGTGGACGGCTGCGGTGCTCTTCGAGACCGTCGCCGATCGCATCGACGGCCCGGTGACGTCCGCCGCGATCATCCAGGGCCTCTACGCGCTCGACGGTGACGACCTGGGTGGTCTTACAGGGCCCCTGCGCTTCGCGCCGAGCGGCCCACCACCGCTCCGGGCGTGCGGTGCCGGCGTGATCGCCAGCGATGGCGCGTGGATTGCGTTCGGCGACGCGTCGATCGTCTGCGGCTGAGGCTCAAGGTGAGCGACCTCCTCCCCTTCGTCATCGCCGGACTCGCGAGCGGCTCGATCTTCGGCCTCGCCGGCATGGGCCTGGTGCTGACCTACAAGACCTCGGGTATCTTCAACTTCGCCCACGGCGCCGTCGCCACCGCCGCCGCCTACACGTTCCACGAGCTCCGGACGGTGCGGAGCATGCCCTGGCCGCTGGCGGGGGCAATCACCCTCGGGGTGTTCGCCCCCGCGGCCGGCATAGGCCTCGAGCGGATCGCTCGACGCCTCGCCGATGCCTCCACCGCCAACAAGATCGTGGGCACCCTCGGGTTGCTGCTCGCCGTGCAGGGCGGAGCCACGATCCTCTACGGGTCGTCCGTCCTCACGTTCCAGCCCTTCCTTCCGACGGGGACCTTCGCCATCGGCTCGACGCAGGTGGGCTACGACCAGGCCATCGTCGTCGTGCTGGCGTTGATCGCCGCAGCCGCGCTGTACGGCTTCTTCCGGGCGAGCCGCACCGGCATCGCCATGCGAGGAGTCGTCGACGACCCGTCGCTGTTGAGCCTCAGCGGCACCAGCCCGGTGCGCGTCCGCGTCCAGGCCTGGGTGATCGGCTCCATCTTCGCCGCGCTCTCCGGGATCCTGATCGCCCCCCAGCTCGGCCTCGACTCGATACTGCTGACGCTGCTGGTGGTGCAGGCGTTCGGCGCCGCGGCGATCGGGCGGTTCTCGAGCCTGCCGCTCACGCACGTGGGTGGGCTCATCATCGGCATCGGGGCCTCGGTGTCCACCCGATTCGTCGGCGATGTCCCGACGCTCGCCGGTGTCCCCTCGTCGCTGCCGTTCATCGTGCTTTTCGTCGTGCTGCTGACCTTCCGCAGCCCAGCGATGGATGAGCGGATCGCCGGCGGGCGCGAGCGTCCGTCGGCGTCGCTCGGCGAGCGAACCCCATCACTCGGCGTCGCCGTGGTCGTCGCCTCCCTGGTGGTCGTTCCGTTCGTCGTCGGCTCGAAGCTGCCGGTCTGGACCAACGGACTCGTGTTCGTGATCCTGCTCGCCTCGCTGGCCCTGCTCGTCAACACCTCGGGGCAGGTGTCGCTCTGCCACGCCGGCTTCGCCGCCGTCGGCGCCGCGACCTTCTCCCACCTCGCCTCCGGTGCAGGCCTCCCCTGGCTGGTGGCGCTGCTCGGCGCCGGCCTGGCCGCGGTTCCCATCGGTGCCGTCGTGGCGATCCCCGCCATCCGCCTGTCCGGCATCTTCCTGGCGTTGGCCACCTTCGGGTTCGGCATCCTGCTCGAGCGGATGGTCTTCAACACGTCGATCATGTTCGGGGCCTTCGGCAACCGGCCCGCTCCCCGGCCGGACCTGTTGATCATCGAGGGCACCAGCGATCACGCTTTCTACTTCGTGGTGCTCGCCGTGGTGCTGCTTACAGCGGCCGCGTTGTGGGCGGTCCAACGCAGCCGGCTGGGGATTCTGCTGCGGGCTCTGGCCGACGCGCCGGTCGCGCTCAACACCCACGGTGCCAACTCGAACGTGACGCTCGTGCTGGTTTTCTGCATCACGGCTTTCCTCGCTGGACTGGCCGGCGCGCTCCTGGGTGCGTCGTCAGGCAGCATCAGCGGCGTCGGGTTCGGACCATTCGACTCGCTGACCTGGCTCGTGGTGCTCGCGATCTCCGGGTCATCGGTCCTCCGGACAGGCGCGATCGCCGCGGTGCTGCTGGCCATCGCGCCGGCCTACCTGCCCACGTGGTTCACCGACTACCGATCGCTCGGGTTCGGCGCCCTGGCGCTCGCGGCCAGCACGAGCCTCATCGACGGAGCGGGGCTCCAGCGGATCCGGGCGTCGCTGGCGACCACCGCCCCGCGCCGCGTGGCCCGCAGCCCGGTGCGGGACCGGACTCGGCACTCCTTCGGCGAGGTCGCGCCGTGATCGCGGCAGGTCTCGTGGTCCGCGACCTCGTCGTGCGCTTCGGTGGCCACACGGCCGTCGACCAGCTGAGCTTCGACGCTCCGCTCGGACAGCTCACCGGTCTGATCGGGCCCAACGGCGCGGGCAAGACCACGACGTTCAACGCGTGCAGCGGCCTGAGCGCACGAGCTGAGGGCTCGGTGATGCTCTTCGGGCAGGACGTGAGCTCGGCTGGTCCGTCGGCGCGTGCCCAGCTCGGGCTCGGCCGGACGTTCCAGCGGATGCAGCTCTTCGACTCGCTGAGCGTCGCCGACAACGTCCGGCTCGGTCGGATCGCCCACCTGGCGGGCTCCAGCCCGCTGCGACAGGTACTCGCTCGCCGATCCGATCACGAGCTGGTCGAGACGGCCACCGAATCAGCCCTCGGGCGCTGCGGCATCCACGACCTCAGGGATCGGCAGGTTCGGGATCTGTCCACCGGGCAACGCCGATTGGTCGAACTCGCCCGCGTGATCGCGGGACCGTTCCGGCTGCTGCTGCTCGACGAGCCCTCGTCCGGTCTCGACGACCGGGAGTCCCAGCGGTTCGGAGCGATCCTGATGCGCCTCGTCGAGGAGGACGACCGAGGCATCCTGCTCGTCGAGCATGACATGGCGCTGGTCATGGAGACGTGTGACCACCTCTACGTGCTGGACGGCGGCCGACTGATCTTCGACGGCACGCCGACGGAGGTCCAGACCAGCGAGCTCGTCCAACACGCCTACCTGGGCACCGGGAGAAGCGATGCTGCGCGCTGAGGGCATAGTCGCCGGCTACGGCACCTCCACCGTCCTCCGCGGCGTCGACCTGGTGGTCCCGGACTCCACGGTCGTGGCACTCCTCGGCCCCAACGGGGCCGGCAAGACCACGCTGCTGCGCGTGCTGTCGGGTCTTCTCGCTCCCACGGCGGGGACGGTTACGATCGGCGGTACTGACGTCACCGCAGCCGAGCCCCACGAGCTCACCCACCACGGCCTCTGCCACGTCCCCGAGGGACGCGGCGTGTTCCGATCGCTGACGGTTCGGGAGAACCTCGTGCTGCAAGCCGCGCCCGGATGCGAGGACGAGTCGATCGAACGAGCGAGGGCGGCGTTCCCGGTGCTGGGTGAGCGGGTGGATCAGGTCGCCGGGACGATGAGCGGCGGCGAGCAGCAGATGCTGGCGCTCGCCCGCGCCTACGTGCAACGACCCCGACTGATCCTCCTCGACGAGGTGTCGATGGGGCTCGCTCCGATCATCGTCGACGCCATCTTCGACTTCCTCGCCCTGTTGGCTCGGGAGGGAGCGTCGATGCTGCTCGTCGAGCAGTACGTGACGCGAGCGCTCGGGATCGCCGACGTCGTCTACCTGCTCAACCGCGGGCAGATCGGCTTCTGCGGTGAGCCGTCCGAGCTCGATGACACGTCGTTGGCCAGCCACTACCTGGGAGGGTGACGTTGACACCGACCGCACGCAGGACACGTCTGCTGCTCGCGGCGGCAGGTGTTACGGGTGCCGTCGTCGCCGCGGCTTCCACCGCCGGGTCCCAGGGTCTACCCCCGCCCGTCCTGGGGACCTACGAAGCGGTCGCTGTCGCCGACGGGCTGCACGGGACCTACACGATCCCCGACTTCGCCGCGGTGGAGGAGGTCTTTGACGGCAGCACCATCACGGCGAGCGCGCTCATCAGCTCGTTCGGGGTGGCGACCGGACTCGCCTCTGCGCCCTACCCGGGAGAGACAGCGGTGTCGCTCGGCGGGACCCTGGCCGGGCTCACGGGCGTGCCCGCGCCGCCGGAGTACCCATTGGTCGCCCGAAGCGATCCCTTCTCCCCTGATGCCAGCGTCGAGAACCAGGGCTACCGACTCGAGGCCCACTCCAAGGACCGGTCGGTGCGAGCGTCGGCCGAGCTCGGCCAGCGGGGCGACGCCCGCTCGGGATCGTCGACGCTGGCCGAAGTGCTGGTCGAACCCGATCGAGCGCGAGTCGTCGCAGCCGCTCGTTCCACCACCGACGGCGCGACCTACTCCGGCGTGCTGAGCATCGGACGCGTCCGCGCCGAGGCATCTGTCATCCGGACGGCGGGAGGGGAGCCGGTCCGACACCATGACCTGACCATCGACAGCATCAGCGCAGGGGGCATCGGGCTTGTGGTCGGCCCCGACGGTCTCGACCTCGCCGGCCAGGCGACGCTGCCCGTCAACCTGGACGCCGTCCTCGCCAACCTCGAGGCCAGCGGGGTGACCATCACCTACCTCGCACCGACCGAGACCGCCGACGGGATCGTCTCGGGCGGCCTCGCGGTGAGCGGACCAACAGACTTCTCGGCGCTGCCCGGAGGCCCGACCGGCCGCTACACCGTCACCTACGGCCGGGCGAGCGCGGAGGCTCGCGCCGGTGAGGCCACGCCCACCATCGCGCCCACAGATCTGCAGCAGCTGCCCGCGCCGGCGCCGGGGGCCGACGGGGCACCCGCCGCCGCGCCGCCCCCGGTGGGGTCTCCCTTCGAGCTCGACGCTTCCTCGCCGGCGTTCCGGTCGGAACCGGCCTCTGCCAACGCCGCGATCGCGCCCAGCGCAGAGCCGGCGGGCAGCACTCGGCTGCTGGCCACGGTGCCGTTCTCGGTCTGGAGCCTGTACCTCTTCGTGGTCATCGCTGCCGCGTCCACCGTTGCAGCCATACACCTCGCCCGAACGTTCGGAGAAGGAGCACCCTGATGGACCATCGTCAGCTCGCACGCGCCCACTGGGATCGCCTCGGTGCCTGGTTCGCCATCATCATCGGCGCGCTCCTCCTCGTCGCTGGCTGGGTCGGGGCAAGCGGCGAGGAGCTGCCCGCCGGCCAGCTCCCGTTCCTGATCAGCGGAGGGCTCGGGGGCCTGCTGCTGGTGGGGGTGGGAGCCATGCTCTGGCTGTCGGCCGACCTGCGTGACGAGTGGCGCAAGCTCGACGAGCTCGATGAGCGTCTGGCGTCGGCAGGTATCGGGCCTCCCCTCGACCGAGACCGCGGCCGTTGGGATTCCACTCCGACGCCACCGTCTGACGAAGCGGCCTCCGATGCGGCGTGACGTCGCTCTCTGGAGGAGGACGATGCTGCAAACCGAGTTGGCGCTGACGGTGACCGGTTCGGTCGCCGTCGCTGGCGCATGGCTCGGCACCAGCACCGTGGCCACACCGGCGGCGCAGATGGGATGGGTCGTGGTGGCAGCAAGCGGCGTGCTGGTGAGCGCCGCGGGTCACACCCTCACGTTCGTGGCAGCTCGGCGCGCGATCTCGACACGGCGACGAGCGATCGCCGAGCGCATCGATGCCCTGCTGATCCCTGAGCGACCCCACCCGACGACAGCCGCTTCTCAGCCGGCGATGGGCCCCCTTGTCGTGGCCGCAGCCCAGCGCCTCGCACACCTTTCGGATTGCCCCTTGGTCGCCGGCAAGGCCGTGCGCACCGTGTCAGATCCCACCTCCCGCCCCTCTTGTCCCGTGTGCTCGAGAACCCTCGCGCCCTGAACAGACGTAGCCAGGAGCCCACATGATCTCGAACATCTCGACGGTCGCCTTCGATGACGACCTCGACATCGACTCCTCCGACCTCACTGCTCTCCTGGGCGGCAAGGCATCCGGTCTCGTTCGGATGACGAAGCAGGGAATCCCTGTACCGCCGGGCTTCGTGGTGCCGACCACGGTGTGCCACCAGATAGCCGAGACCGGGTGGCCACCACGCCTCGGTGCCGCGATCAGCCGCGCTCTCGACCGACTGGAGGCATCTATCGGTCGGCGGCTCGGTGACCCGTCCGGTCCGCTCCTCGTTTCAGTCCGCTCAGGGGCCCCGGTGTCGATGCCCGGGATGATGGACACAGTCCTCAACGTCGGGATGACTCCTGCGGTCGCCGAGGGCCTCGCGACAGCCACAGGCGACGCTGCCTTCGCCGCCGACACGCAGCGTCGGGCGTCGGAGAGCTATCGCAGCGTGGTCGGCGCTGCAGCACCCGCCGACCCGCTTGAGCAGGTGCTCGGGGCAGTGCGGGCCGTCTTCGCCTCCTGGAGCTCTGATCGGGCGGTGGCGTACCGAGAGCGCGAAGGCATCCCCCATGATCTCGGCACCGCGGCGACGGTGCAGATGATGGTGTTCGGCAACCTGGGCGACGACTCGGGCACCGGGGTCGCGTTCTCCCGTGACCCCGCCACCGGGGCGCCGGGCCTGATGGGCGACTTGCTCCAGAGCGCTCAAGGAGAGGACGTGGTGGCCGGAACCCATGCGACGCTCCCCTTGTCGGCGCTGGCGGCCCAATGGCCCGCGGTGTGGACCCAGCTGTGCGCCACGGCCGAGATCCTCGAGCACGACCTCGACGACATGGTCGACATCGAGTTCACCATCGAGCGCGGCCACCTGTGGATCCTCCAGTGCCGCCGAGGCAAGCGCAGCGCCCGAGCCACGTTCAGGATCGCGGTCGACCTCGCCAACGACCCATCCTTCGACCTGGACCGGGTCGGCGCCGTCGAGCGGTGCCGGATGCTCCTCGACGACCCACCGACCGGACCCGCTTCCGAGACCGACGACGCGACGGTCGTCGGGTCCGGTTTGGCTGCCTCACCCGGCCGGGCCAGCGGGATGCTCTGCCTCGACGTCGCTGCCGCCGTCGCGCTGGAGGCCGCTGGGGGGCGCCCGGTGCTAGCCCGCCAGGAGACGTCGCCCGCCGACGTCGCCGGGATGAGCGCGTCGGTGGGACTGATCACGACGCTTGGCGGGCTGGTCAGCCATGCTGCGGTGGTCGCACGCTCGTGGGGCATCCCCGCCGTGGTGGGTGCCCACGAGCTCCGCATCATCGACCGAACCCTCGTCGGACCGGGCGGCGTGCTCGCGGAGGGCGAGATCGTCACGGTCGACGGCGATAGCGGCCAGGTGCTCCTCGGGGATGTCGCCGGGCATGGAACCCCACTGCCAGAGGTCGAGACCATCCGGACCTGGGCGGCCGACTCCCCCACCGAAGGGCGACGGGAAGCAGGCGGTGGCGCGGCGAGCAGCGGATTTGCCGAGGGACCGGGCGCCCATGACGTGCTGCGCGTCATCGGGCTCAAGGCGATGACCACCCTCGATGCGCTCGTGGAGATCTTCGACGCCCACGCCACCTTCCTGAGCGGCCACCTGGAGGTGCTCATCGCCGAGGGGCTCGTGGAGCCGATGCCCGGAGACCGCCATCGCATCAGCGAGATCGGGGCCGTCAAGGTCACGGAGATGTTCGCCGAGGAGTCCGCCGTCGCCGCTCACCACGTCGACCCCCTGCTCGATGACTTCCACCCGGTCAACCTGGTGTTCAAGGAGGTCGTCACGGCCTGGCAGCTCAAGCCGGTCGCCGGCGAGCAGCTCCCCAACGACCACACCGACGAGGTGTACGACAAGGCCATCATCGAGCGGGTGGCGACCGAGGTGCACCCGAACGTGACCGACGTGGTGCACCGCGCGAGCGAGGCGGTGCCGCGCCTGGGGCACTTCGTCTCCCGGTTCCAGACCGCGCTGGACCGGCTGTCCGGCGGTGACCAGCGCTACCTCGCTCATCCGCTGCTCGACTCCTACCACACCATCTGGTTCGAGCTGCACGAGGAGCTGATCCGACTCGCGGGTCGAGATCGGAGATCCGAGGCCGAGTCCGGTCGGGCGTGACATCGGGTGACAGCAACGAGGCGCTCATCGACCAGTGATCAATCGGTGACAGCCCGAAGGGAGCGCCGAGGGCGAGCGCTGGTGCTTGCGGCGGTCGGCACGGCCGCATCCATCGCCATCGTGGCAATCGCGATCGTCGGAGGCGAGTCGGGATCGGGATCCGGCGACCGAGCATCGACCTCCACCACCTCGTCCGTCCTCTCCACCGAGGTCCAGCGGGACGTCGATGCCGCGTTCGGCTCGGCGGCCCTAGCCGCCATCGATGTCCTGCGAGCGCAGCAGGAGTGGCGAGATGGCACCCTAGACGACGCCGCGCTCGCCGGAGCCGTGTTCCTCGCCGAAGGCGACATCGTCGATGCCGTCGAGCGTCTGGCTTCGCTCCCCCATCGGGGTACCGCCTTGAGCACCTACCAGGCGGCAGCCGATCTGTACGTCGAGTGGCTCGAGGTCGCCGAGCTCACCGTCGCCGTCGACGCATCGCTGCGGCAGCAGGCCGACCTCGGCTCCCGCCGCGTGGTGCGCATCGCCGACCGCACCTATGACCACGCTCGATCGCTCCTGCTGGGGGATGCTGATCCCCTTGCCGACATCGACGTGCAGCGCGGGCCCGCCGTCCCCGACTGGGAGGCCGATGGACTCTCGCCGGGGTCGCCGCTCTTCCGGACCCCGGCCGAGGAGGAGCCTGCAGCCAGCGGCGGACCACCCGATCCGGACGAGGTCCGCGATGCGCTCGAACATGGCGATGCTGCCGCCCTGGTGTCGTTGGGGCACCGGTTCGACGCAGCCCAGGCGGTGCTCGCGGGCTCTGCCACGGACTCCGACGTTGCGCTGCGGCTGGCGATGCTCGCCGCGGCTGAGGGCTGCTGGATGAGCGCGCTCGGTCTACTCGAGCCGGACTCGTCCGTCGCAGGGCGCCTCACAGCCGTCGGGGCTGACCTCCTCTCCACCAGCAATCGCCTCTGGACCACAGTGACCCCTCGGCTCACGATGCCCGACAGCTGGCGGGGATCCCGTGAACGGGATCCCCGGCCCGCCAGCCGGCCAGGCGCTCGTGCAGTCGGAATCGACTCGGACGGTGTCAGTCCCCAATGAGCTCGCACAGGGCGCGGATGCTGCGCTCCATCGAGCGGATGGCCATCTCCGTGGGTTCGGTGAAGTGCGCCGCGAACAGCAGGCGACCCAGCCACTCACCGATCTGTCCGGCGTCGAGGCCATCGCGGATCTCATTGCGCTCGGCTGCCTCACGCGCGAAGGCGGTGGCGAACTGCGCCAGCTCACTGATCAGCTCCTCCGCGTGCTGTCGCGTGATCAAGGCCTCGTCGAGGGGATCGAGCAGCCCTGCCCACGGTGAGTTCGCCTCGTCGTAGAGGTACTTCATGAGCACTCGGGCCGTTGCCGCCATCTGGTCTCCGAAGCGGTCCCGCGTTCGGGCGGCTGCCTCGAGGTCGTTGAAGAAGGCCATCCGGCCCTGATCGAAGACTGCGTCCACGAGCTCTTGGCGATTGGTGAAGTACTTGTAGACGGTCGCACGGGAGTAGCCCGAAGCCTTCGCCACGTCCGCCATCGACGTCTTCGATGAGCCGAACTGGCGCATGCACCCGATGGCCGCTCGCAGGATCTTGCTGGGGGCCTCGTCGAGCCCGGGGAAGAGCCCGTCGGACATGGTCTCTGCGCGCTGCATGGCGGTGAGACTAACTGGCCCGATTCCCAGATCCGAGGTCCATCTCATCTCGTTGCCCCCGTTGGTGCTCCTACGTCGCTGCCGAGGACCGCGGCCAGCTCCCGCGCCGCCCTTCGCCCGGCCGTGGCTGCAGTGTTCAGGTTGGACGACGAGAAGTAGTCGCCGGCGAGTGCCACCCGCCCCGCGCGTCCTCGGACGCGCTGGAAGCGACCGAGTGCCCGGTAGAGACCGGGTCTGCTGTAGACGAGCGAGCGAGGCCAGCGGTTGACGCGCACGTGGACGGCGTCATCGGTGCATCCGGGTAGGACCCGTTCGGCTTCGTCCAGCACGGCGGCGACCACGACATCGTCATCTGCCTCGATGAGCTCTTGTGCCCACTCAGCAGTGGTGTACAGCCCCAGCAGGCCTGCTCCGGACGGGGCCCGACCGGCGGGGTTGGTGTGATCGAAGGAGATCGTGAACAGGCGCTCGCTGACCGGCCGTGGGATCTGGAGGCAGAGACCCCAGGACTCGGCGGGGGCCGAGGACCGAGCGAGGTTCAGGTTCACCATCGAGGAGTAGCGAAGGCTCTCGAGGAACGCGACCGCCTCGGTGTCGAGGCCATGGACGATCGATGGCACCAGATCACCGGCAATGGCGACCACGCAGCCGTCGAAGACCTCACTGCGATGCGCCCCGACGTGGTCGACCCACTCCACGATGACGGCATCGCCTCGATCGGCCACCGCGCTGACTCGGCTCTCCGTGCGCACATCGAGATCGGCGACCATGGCTTCGGCGAAGCTCGACATGCCGCCACGAAAGCTGAACAGATCGGATCCGAGCACCTTGGCGACGGCGAAGAAGAACTCGACGACGGAGACCTGCGAACCGCTCGTCCCATTGATGCCGCGCATGGTGGAGTCGACGACGTAGTCGTAGATCTCGTCGTTGAGACGTCGCCTGCAGTACTCCTCCGCCGTCTCGACATCGATGGGCGCGGCCACCGAGAGGTCCTCGAACGACAGCATCGCCCGTGCCTTCCACCCATCGATCGCGAGCCGGAGTGCGCGGACCTTCGACCGCCACGAAAGGACTCCGGTGCGGATCCCGTCCCTGAGGAGATGGTCGGTGTCAATGCGATGGACGCGGCCGTCACGGGCGATGGACAGCCCGCTCGCAGCGGGCACCAGGTCACCAGCGACACCGATGTCCACGGCGATCTCGAGCAGTGCGTCATAGGCGGACGAGACGAGGGCGGCGCCGGTCTCCATCACGAACCCTTCGTGGCGGACGGTCTGGAGCTTGCCGCCGACGCGGGCGCCCTCGTCGATGACGACGACAGTGCAGCCGCGACGACGGAGGTGGTGGGCGGCCGCAAGACCCGATGGGCCGCCTCCGACGATCGCGACCGCGGGGCCCATGTCCCGTCGACTGCTGCTCAGTCCTCGACGAAGTCGCCGAGGAGATCGGGCACCCGCATGGACTCGGGGATCCGCTCGGTGCCCAGTCGTCGGTCGATCTCGGCGTGGAGATGCCAGATGCCTCGTTCCATGTATCCGAGGGGGACCCCGTAGTGGGCTGCGCTGTCGATCGAACGCTGGATGGGCTCGAGGTTCATCATGTCCTGGCCGGTGAGGATGTCGAGCTGCATGACCTTGAGATCCCAGCTGGGTGATTGCTCTCCGTCACCCCAGTCGGCTCCGTACAGCGTGACGTCGAAGCGCGACTGGCCGACGGAGATGGGCCAGAACGAGAACACCGGACAACCCGACGGATCTCCCAGGATCTGGGAGTTGGGGAACGTGTAGAAGCCGGACTGCTTGCCGCCATAGTTGCGCAGCTGTTCGGGGCGAGGGAGGTCGGCCGGCCACATCATCTGAGCGAACTCGGCCTGTTCGACGATGTCGGTGTAGGGGATGGCGAGGTAGTTGTGCCCGTTGGGAAGCAGCTGGAGCACTGTGCCGGGCGAGTCCACGGCCAGCGCCGCCTCCGGGTGGATGGTCTTGACGTGATAGGTCTCGAGGAATGCCTCCGCCAAGATCTTCCAGTTGCAGTCGACCACGTGGCTCTTGCGATCGATGACCCGAAGGTCGGCACTCGCCAGATCCTGCATCCGTCGGACCACGGCAGGGCCAAGGTCTTCCTCCAGCGACCGTGCGTCGTGGTCGAAGTTCACGAACACGAGGTGCCCCAGCATCTCGACGCGCACCGTCGGAAGGCCCCGCTCCTCCTTCACCAAACCCAGGAACTCCTTCTCCTCGGGAACGCGGGCGAGGTTGCCGTCGAGGTCGTAGGACCACGAGTGGAACTGGCAGACGAAGAGCCGCGCTGTGCCCTCCTGGTCCCGCACGACAGGTGCACCCCGGTGGCGGCAGGCGTTGAGGAAGCCGCGCAGCTGTCCATCGTTGCCCCGGGCCACGATGACCTGGGCGTTGGGGAGATCGAGCACCCGGTAGCTGCCCGCTTCGGGGTACTCCGAGTCGAGCCCGACGAACAGCCACGCCCGCCCGAAGATCTCGGAGAGCTCAGCTTCGAAGAGGTCGGGATCGGTGTAGCGGTCGAGGGAGAGGTCGGGCAGCTTCGGGAACCCCTCGGGCGGGCCGGTGCGGGCTCGCTCGGCCTCCATCCGAGACTCGAGCGCGGTGATCATCGCATCGTCCATCGGTGCTCCCGGTTCTCCAACTGCGGGTCAAGAGTTCGTGCGGCAAGGTCGCACACCAAAGAGTACCCGAATTACATGCGAGTCGACAAGACCCGTACAGTTGTCTACCTACGGAGGGTTCTCAGCACACCGCCACGGGCAGCTCCGACACACCGCGGAGGTTGATGCGCCCGTTCCACTTGGCCTCGCCAGCGAGCCTCAGGTCAGGGAACCGCCGAGCCATCGTGCCGAGGCCGATCTCGGCCTCGGTGCGCGCCAGATGGGCACCGATGCAGTAGTGACGCCCGCCGCCGAAGGCGACGTGCTCGTTCGCGTTCGGCCGCCGGAGGTCGAGGGAGTCGGCGTCGGGACCCCAGAAGTCCCGATCGCGGTGCGCCGAGCCCAGAGCGAGCATCACCGTCGCCCCCTCTTCGATCGTCGTGCCGCTCACGTCCATCTCCGAGACGGTGATGCGGCGCGAGAACTGCACGGGCGGGTCGTAGCGGAGCAGCTCGTCGGGCGCGACCGCCGCGATCTCCGGATCCGAGCCCAGCAACCGGTACTGGTCGGGGTGACCCAGCAGGGCCAGCGACCCGTTGCCCAGGAGGTTTACGGTAGTCTCGTGCCCGGCGATGTACAGGAACACGACCTGCTCGACGAGCTCGTCATGGCTGAGCGTCTCGCCGTCCTCCTCCGCCTGGATCAGGCCGGTGAGCAGGTCGTCGGCGGGGTTGGCCCGCTTCCACTCGATGATGTCGTCGGCGTGGGCGCGGATCTCGGTGGCTGCGTGGACCATCTGGCCCATGTCGGCCGGAACAGTGGGATCCAGGTGCTGGACGAGGACGCCCGACCAGTCGCGCACCTCGTCGGAGCGGCGGGTATCGGCCCCGATGAGCTCGGTGATCACCTTGAACGGCAAGGGGAAGGTGAACGCCTCGACCAGGTCGCACTCCCCCGCGGATTCCACCCCGTCGAGCATCGCGTCGACGATTCTGCTGATGCGGGGGCGCAGGTTGGTCACGATCCGGGCCGTGAACGCCTGCTGCACCAGCCGCCGCAGCCGGGTGTGCTTCGGCGGGTCGTGGAAGAACATGACGTGGTTGAACGACACCGGGTTGTCGTCGGAGCGCTCTCCCAGCCCCTCCGCAAGCAGCTCGGTCATCAACGTCGGATGGGCACGGCTGAGATCCACGCTCAGGTCGGGATCGCGGAGGAAGTCGCGTATGTCCGTGTGGCCGAATAGATACCAGGTGCCCAGAGCATCGACGTGGACGGGATCTCGCTCGCGCAAGCGGCGGTACTGCTCGTAGGGGTCCCCGGCGAATCCGGGAGCGAAGGGGTCGAACTGCAGGTTGGCTGTCGTCATGGCGCTCTTCTCAGAAGATGGTGTAGCCCCCGTCGACCACGAGGGTCTGGCCGGTGTGGAAGACGTGGGAGCGATCGGCCAGGAACATCGCTGCCCGGCCGATCTCGCCAGGCGCCGCCCAGCGACCCACCGGTGTGCGCTTCGTCGTCGCCTTCCGGAACCGCTCCGACTCGTAGCCGGACTGGGTCATGTCGGTGGTGGTCCAGCCCGGCAGCAACGCGTTGACCCGGATCTTGTGTGGCGCGAGGTCGACAGCGACAGATCGCATGAGCCCCAGCACGCCGGCCTTCGACGCCGCGTAGTGCGGGAATCGCGGGGCGCCGTACATGGCCGACGTCGATGACAGCATGACGATCGCCCCGCCCTCGCCACCTTCCACCATCGCCCGAGCGCAGTGCTGCACGGCGAGGAACGTCCCGTCGAGGTTGACCGACAGCACGCGGTGCCACTCCTCCAGGGGCATGTCCAAGATCCCACCGGACCCTCCGATGCCCGCGTTGGCAAAGCACACGTCGATCCGCCCGAACCGGTCCATCACCTCCGCCGTTGCAGCAGCCACACCGGCGGCCGACGAGACATCACAGGCGGTGGCGAGGACCTCGGCACCTTGCCCGGCCAGCGAAGCCGTCGCCGCTTCGTTCTTCTGAACGCTGCGACCCCAGATCGCCACAGCGGACCCAGCCCCGGCCAGCTCGGCGGCGATGGCGAGACCGATGCCGCCGTTGCCGCCGGTGACCACCGCGACCTGGCCGTCGAGGCTGGCCTGATCGCTCACGCGACGGGCTCGCTCAGACGTTCACCAGCGAGGCCGTGGAGGACCATGGGGATGAACACCTCGGCAACGTCGTCCACCGTGTGGGGTCCAGTGGGGTCGAACCACTGATAGGTCCACGCTGCGAGGCCCACGAACCCAGCCCCGACGGTGGCGGCGTCGGTCGGCGCGAACCGCCCCGTGTCGATGCCGCGCTGGACGAACTCGGTTGCCCGTTCGAGGTAGGCGCGCTCGTTGGTCCGGAGGATCGCGATCTGCTCGGCCGTGAGCCACTCCTCGATCCACCGCATCTCCTGGAAGTACACCGCTGTCTCAGCCGGACGCTCGTCGATCGAGCGCAGGTGCATCCGGATGATCTCCGCGACCGCCTCCTCGACGGGCATGTCGAGCGGAATCGACCGGATCCGGGCCAGAGCGGTCTCCTGCGCGGTGCGGTAGATCTCGAACAGGATGCCCGCCTTCGACGGGATGTAGTGGTAAAGGGTGCCCTTGTTCAGTCCCACGGCCTTGGCGATGTCGTCCATCGAGGTGCCCTGGTAGCCGCGTGCGCGGAACAGGGCCGCTGCCGCCGCCAGCAGATCGGTGCGCCGGTCCGAGCCCCCGTCGGTCGCCACCTCACACCTTTCGGACGGGGATGTCGTGGTAGCCGTCGATCAGGACGGACCGCACCCCGGTCGGCGGCCCGGTGACCTCGAGGGCGAACGGCTGGCTCAGGAGCACGGTGAACAGCGACCGGGCCTGGACGCGGGCCAGGTTCGCGCCGAGGCAGAAGTGAGGTCCGATCCCGAAGGCGAGGTGCGGGTTCGGGTCGCGGGTGATGTCGAAGCATTCGGGTTCGTCGAACACGCGGGGGTCGCGGTTGGCAGCCGAGTAGCAGAGCAGAACCTTGTCGCCGACCACCAGCTGCTGGCCGCCGATCACCGTGTCGACGGTCACCGTCCGGCGGAACTGGATGATCGGCGAGTGGAACCGCAGCATCTCCTCGACCGCGGCGTCGATCCGACCGCCCACGTCCTCACGGAGCCACGCCATCTGATCGGGGTGGCGGGACAGCATCAGGAATCCGGCCGAGATCAAGGTGCGGGTCGTCTCGTTCCCCGCCGTCGCCAGCAATTGGAAGAAGCGATTGAGCTCGACCGCCGTCAGACGCTCACCGTCGACCTCGGCGTTGGCCACGAGGCTCCACACGTCGTCGGTCGGCTGGGCCCGCCGGGCAGCGGTCTGGATGGCCGCGTACTCGAACATCTCCATCAGCGCAGCCACGAAATCCCTCGGGTCGCGACCCAGCGCGATATCACCATCGCCGACGAGCCGCTCCGTCCATCCGTAGAGCAGGTGGCGCTCGTTCTGGGGGATGCCCATGACGTCGGCCAGCACCCGCAGCGACATCTCAACGCCGACCTGGCGGACGAAGTCGCACTCGTCGGGGATCGAACCGACGACATCGCGTGCGTGCGCGGAGATCGATGACTGGAGCTCTCGGACCATGCGCGGCGTGAAGACGCGGTTGACGATCCGGCGGAAGCCTGTGTGCTCCGGCGGATCCATGTTGAGCAGCATCTGGCGGACCTGCGCCAGCTCAGCGTCGTTGCGGGGGTCCTGAGGGAAGCAGCTCCGCTCCCATGAAGAGAACGTGGCGGGGTTCTTGGAGACCTCGATGAGCTCGGGATGACCGAGCACGAGCCAGCACGGGTCACCACCGGGAGGCTCGAGCCAAACGATGGGCGCCTCGGCGCGAAGCTCCGCCAGCCTCGGGTGAGGAACACCGCCATCGAAGGTCGCTGGGTCCAGGAAGTCCAGATCGGTGTGCACACCGATCGCGGGGGTCAGATCAGCCATGGGCGGGCACCACCGTCACGTGCACCGGATCGGGGTCACCTTCGCCGCCGACGGTCATAACGGCCCGCTCAGCCTCGGGCACGGTGAACGTGTGGGTGCACAGGACATCGAATGGGTACTGATCGTCTTCGAGGATCCGCAGAGCCGCGCCTACAGACACGAGGTCGTGTCCATTGGCGCCAACGAGCGAGACGTCCTTGACGATGAGGGCATCGGTGTCGACCTCGACCCGACCCATCTTCAGACCGGCGACAACGACGACACCACCGACGGCGGCCATCCGCACGCCGTCGCGCACCGGGGCTGCTGCGCCGTGGGTGGCGTCGACCACCACATCGACACCCAGGCCGCCGGTGAGCTCCCGCACTCGCTCGACGAGGGGCTCCTCGCTGACGTCGACGACCGCATCGGCGCCAAGGCGCTTGGCCAGCTCGAGGCGGCGGGCATCGTTCGCGGCGCCCGACACGATGATCATCGATGCTCCGGCCTCGCTGGCCGCGATGACGCAGCCCAGGCCGTGCTGGCCCGGACCCTGCACGACGACGGTACCTCCTGGGGGGAGCCTCCCGTACCGCTGTACCCATTCGACACCGTTGCTGATCGGGAGGAACAGCGGTGCCCGATGCGCGGGCACACCGTCGGGGACGCGATGCACCACGCTGTTGGGGCTCAGGTACATGAAGTCGCTGAACCCGCCCCACAGATGTGGCGCAACGTCCACGGACGTGAACCCGTACCGGCGTCCCTCACCACCCGCCAACCCGTTGCACATCCGGTAGCGCCCCGAGCGGCAGAGCCGGCATCGGCCGCAAGGGACGTCCTCTTCGACCACCACGAGGTCTCCTTCGGCCACCCCCCACCGGGATGTGGCCTCGTCACCGATGTGGTGGATGCGTCCCGCGATCTCGTGACCCAAGACCAGCGGGCCGATCCTGGGTTGGGGCCCCCGGCCCAGGTACAGCGGGTCGAAGTCGGCCCCGCACACGCCGGTGGCCTCGACTCGGAGCACGGCGTCGTCAGCACCCACGGAAGGCACGTCGAAGTCGCGAATCTCTATGGAGCGCTCGCCGGTGAGGACCGCTGCCGCGCTCTTCACGATTGGACCGAGACCCGCTCCCGATCGGACGCCGACCCGTTGCCCTGGGCCGCCGACACATCGGGGTAGAACTGTGTGGTCCACCGCCGGAAGCGGGCGTAGGCCCGCTCCTCCTTACCCACGAACACCGGGTCCTTCACGAAGCGCTGGTTCTCCCAGATGTGGAAGTCGTTGCTGATCTGGTCGTTCTGCATGGCGACGAGCTTGCGTGCGACCCCGGTGGGCTCGTCACCGTCGTCGCCGGGCTCACGCGTCATGCCGATGGTGCTGAACATCTGCGACATCTCGTCATCGATGGGAGTGCAGGAGATGAGGTGGGCCGCGATGCGCTCGCCGAAGGTCATGCGAGCAAGCCCGAGCCCCAATCCCCAGGCCTCGGTGTCGATGTAGGCCGTAATCGGTCCGTCGGGCGTGAGCCACGTCACCTCTCGCCCGACACCCATGCGCAGCGTCGACTGCGCATGGAGGTAGTGCCCGTCCTCCTCCCACAGGGTGGGCTCGGCCGCCTCGCCGGCACCGTGGACGTAGATGAAGTGGTGGTAGTCGGGTGTGTTCTCGAGCGGAGACTGTGGCTTGATCGCCCTCTGCCCCACGTCGACCGCGCAGTGCGGGTAGATGGGGTAGTAGCCGTCGGTGTCCTTGAACTCGGGCAGGCCAGGCCACTCCCAGAACGGCTCGCGACCGAGGGCGTCGTACCAGGTGAGGACGATTCCGTCGATCTCGCGGACGGGCCATGGGCCGGCGCTGACCCGGTTCGTCACCCGATCGGCGTACGGGATCTCCACGTTGGTTCCGTCAGTGCCCCAACGCCACGCGTGCCAGGGGCACTGGATGCATCCCTCACGGGCGATGCCGCCGTGGCCGAGATGGGCACCGAGGTGAGGGCAGTAGGCATCGAGAAGGCCGACCTCACCGTCCGTCGTCCGGAACAGGACCATATCCTCGCCGAAGTACTTCACCGGGCGGACGTCTCCGGCGGCGAGCTCCGCCGAGTACGCGATCTGGTACCAACCCGTGGGGTGGGCCTCGTACGGCCAATCCTTCACAGCAGCTCCCTCATCCCGTCGACGGCCGGTCCGTCGGACACACGATCTCCGGTCGATCGAGGTGCCGACCCGGTCGGGCGCTGTCCCAGGATCTACTCAACCAACCAGTTGATTGGGAAACGCTAACAGAGCCGTTCGCGCGTGGTCAACGCCTCGTGTCCTGAATTGCCTGTCATTGCGACATCGATTGTCGATCTGTCAGGCTCCGCCCCATGTTGGAGTCGCTCGGTTGGCTCATCGTCCGTCGGCGCACGGGAATCCTCGTGCTCACCGCCCTTGGCATCGTCGTGGCGATCCCGCTCTTCATCACCGTCAACGACCGCCTCGCCTTCGACGCGTTCACCGACCCGAGCTCGGAGGCCTACGCGGGCGAACAGGTCCTCACCGAGCGGTTCGGTGTCGGCGTTCCCAACTACGCGCTCCTCATCAGCGCGGTCGATGGCTCCGTCGGGGATCCCTCCGTGGCGGAGGCGGCGGCCGTCCTCAGCCAACGGCTGCGTGACGACGCCGGCGTCACCGACGTCCACTCGTGGTGGGAGGACGGACATCCCCCCGAGCTGGTCTCAGCCGGCGGTGACCGGGCGCTGATCGTCGCCCGGATCCTGGGTGACGACGACCAGGTCGACACCTGGATCCGTCATCACAGCGACGAGGTGATCGAGATGGCGGGCGCGCTAATCACCGCTCGGCCCAGCGGCTCGGCCCAGTTCTTCCGCGACCTCACCGAGGTCAGCCTGGAAGACTTCGAGCGCGCCGAGCTGGTGACGATCCCCGTCATCCTCGTCGCCCTGCTCGTCGTGTTCGGCTCGGTCGTCGCTGCCCTGCTGCCGCTGGGCGTGGCCATCATCGCCGTGCTCGGCACCGTCGTCTTCCTTGCACTGCTATTGGTCTTCACCGAGGTCTCGCAGTTCGCGCTCACCCTCACCTCGGCGCTGGGCCTCGGGCTCGGCGTGGACTACAGCCTCTTCGTCGTCAACCGCTTCCGCGAAGAGCTGTCTGCCGGCCACGACCCTGACCACGCCATCGTCCGTACGGTGCAGACGGCCGGCCGAACGGTGCTGTTCAGCGCGCTGGCCGTCGTCGTCTCGCTCTTCGCCCTGGTGCTGGTGCCGCTCGAGTTCATGCGGACGCTCGGCTTGGCGGCGATGGCCACCGCCGGGATGGCCATGGTCGGCTCGCTGGTGATCCTCCCCGCCCTCCTGGCCCGGATCGGCACCGGTGTGAACCGGGGGGTGGTGTGGCGAGGGTCGACCCGCCCCAGCACCGGTGACGGGAGGTGGTTCCAGGTGGCGCAGAAGGTCATGGCCCACCCCGTGGCCGTGGCTGGAGCTCTCATCGTCGTCCTCCTTGTGGTGGCGGCACCTTCGGCCGGCATCGACCTGGGGCTGCCCGATGACCGCACCTTCTCGTCCTCGGCGGACATCCGCGTGACCGGCGACATCCTCCGCGACGAGTTCGACACCAGGGCCAGCACTCCGCTGTTCGTCGTGCTCCCCGATGTCGACGCGACCGAGGCGGCTGACGACGTGGACGCCTTGGCGATCCGCATCGCCAGCCTCCCTGACGTCGAAGGTGTCACCACCGCATCAGGCGCCTACGGTCCCGACGGTCGCACCGAGCTGCCGGCCGATGCCGCCGTGGCGTTCAGCGATGGCGAGGCCACCTACCTCGTCGTCAGGAACTCCGTCGATCCGATCTCGGGCGAGAGCGAGCGCCTCGTCGACGCCCTCCGCTCGGTCGAGTCGCCCTTCGACGAGATCCTCGTCACCGGCGAGGCAGCGAACGCGGTCGACGTCAAGCGCAAGATGTTGAGCGGCATCCCCGTCGGGCTCGCCTTCATCGCGCTCGCCACCTTCGTGGTGCTGTTCCTGCAGTTCGGGAGCATCCTGGTGCCGCTCAAGGCAATCCTGCTGAACGTGCTCAGCATCGGAGCGATGCTCGGCGCGCTCGTGTGGGTGTTCCAGGAGGGCCACGGGAGCGGGCTCCTCGACTTCACCGCGACCGGGAACATCTACATCAACATCCCGATCCTCATCTTCGCGCTCGCCTTCGGCCTGTCGATGGACTACGAGGTCTTCCTGCTGTCGCGCATCAAAGAGGAGTACGATCGCCACGGCGACAACGACCGAGCCGTGGCGGTCGGCCTCGACCGGTGTGGTCGCATCGTGTCCGCCGCCGCAGTGCTCATCTCACTGGTTTTCCTCACAGTCGGGGTGTTCTCGTCGCTGCGGATGATGAAGGCGTTCGGCCTGGGGCTGGCCGGCGTCGTCCTGCTGGACGCCTTCGTCATCCGGGGGACACTGGTGCCGGCCGTCATGAAGCTGGCTGGGTCCGCGAACTGGTGGGCACCGGGCCCGCTCCGTCGGCTGCACGACCGCATCGGCTTCAGCGAGCACATCGAGCTGGACAACACCGTGGTGCCGAGCTCGATCGACGACGCCGCCCGAGAACCCGTGAGCTGACGGCGGTGCGGCCATGAGACCATCGCCTTTCAACTGATCGGTTGGTCAAGCTATTGTCGAGGGATGGGCGATGTCAGAGGGTCCACCGACGAGGTGACGGTCATCGGTGCGGGGCCCTCCGGGCTTGGCGCAGCCTTCCGGTTGCAGCAGGCGGGCTATCGGGTCCGTCTGCTGGAGGTCGCCGACAAGGTGGGCGGGCGCTTCACCACGTTGCACCGCGACGGGTTCATCATGGATCAGGGTGCCCAGGTGATCCCCTCCAAGCACCTGCGGCTGCACTCCATCATCGAGGAGGCTGGGATGAGCGACGAGCTCGTCCCAGGCGGCACGATGCTCGCCTTCGCCCGCGAAGACGGTCTGAACTACCTCGACACCGACCACCTGCTACGGGACGGCCTTCGCCTCGGTCAGGTATCGGGCCGGGCCAAGCTGGCGCTCACCAAGCTGGCCGTGGACGTGATCCGCGCTCATCGAGCGCTCAGCTTCGAGGACCTCGAAGCGGTGGCTGCGCTCGACACCGAGAGCGCCGGGAACTACGCCCGACGCCGCCTCGGTACCGAGTGCTACGAGTACGTCATTGACGCCGCGATGCGCGGGATGCTGGCCACGCCGTCCGACACGATCTCCAAGGTCGACCTCTTCTACGGGCTGTCGAAGTTCATCGGTGTCAGCTTCCTCGCCCTCCGCAACGGCAACGGCTCCTACGGCGACACGCTGGCGCGCCGGTTCGACGTCGAGCTGGGCGCCATGGTCCATGAGGTCACAGACCGCGGGGATCGAGCCGCCATCCGCTGGACGGACGCGTCGGGCATGGAACACGACGAGGAGGCGGCCGGCTGCGTCCTGGCCGTACCGGCGCCGGCCGCAGCCGCCATGCACGCCGGCCTCGACGATTGGCGCCGGGCGTTCCTGGGTCGCGTCAGCTACACGACGTCCGTCAGCGTCAGCGCCGCGCTGAGCCGACCTCCCCGTGACGTCCCCGCCTCGCTCATCTTCCTGCCCCGCCGGGTGCACGACGGGCTGATCGGGATGGTCCTCGACCACAACAAGGCACCAGGTCGCGCACCGGCGGGCAAGGGTCTGGTATCGGGCTACGCCATCACCGACTGGGCCAGAGAGCTCATCGACGAGGACGACCAGACGATCTCCAAGCACATGCTCGCCGCCTACGATGCCATCCTGCCTGGTGTCTCCGACGACGTGGAGTTCACCGTCGTCGGACGCTGGCGACCCACGGCGATGTTCGGCCACCCCGGCTACTACCGGGAGTACCGGCGCTTCGATGAGCTGGCGGCCCTCGACGGGAGGGTGCAGTTGGCGGGCGACTACTTCATGACCTCCAACGTCGACACCGCCACCCGAAACGGCGAGGTGGCGGCTCGGCGCCTCCTCCGCGCCCTGGGTCGCTGACGATGGGCGTCATCGGCTGCGGCACTGCCGTTCGAGGCCGTCGGGCCGGGTCATCTCGCCATCGACGATCGCCACTACCCAATAGCAGATGGGCGGGTTCTTGTTGGCCTCGGTGTAGGTGATGGGAGCCGTCAGCCCTCCGAAGTCCTCGTTCGAGATCGTTCGCAACCCGGTGAGCACGTCCGAGCGATCGACATCGCCGACGACGTCGCGCAGCGCGCGCTCGAGGGCCATCGCCGAGATCCATGCCTGTGCCACCAGCAGCAGGTTGTCGACGTCGCCGATGTAGCGATCGATCTCGGCTCGGATTCGATCGGCCGCGGGAGTTCCCCCGAGGGTGACGGGGAAGATCGGTGAGCCGGTGATCGTCCCGTCGAGGTTGGGGTCGCCGAGCATGTTGTTCTCGAGGCCCTCCGACGGCTGGAAGTAATTGGGGCGAAAGCTCTGCCGCGCGCATGCTCCCGCCAACCGGCGGAGGCTGTTGCCATCGAGTCCCACGTTGAGCACCTCGACCCCTTGGTTGCGAGCCGACAAGCACTCGGAGGTGAAGTCGGGCTGAGCGATCGACGCGCCCTGCTTGTACACCACGTTCATGCCCAGCTCCTCGGCGAAGCGGGACGTGGAGTCGGCGAATTCGCTGCAGGAAGCCGACTCGACGCAGTAGATGACCCCGTAGTTGTTCAGACCCTCTGAATCGGCGAATCGCTTGATCGCTGCGGCGTAGAGGTAGTTGAGGTCCGCGCCGACGGCCGTCACCGAGAAGTGGACGGCGCTGGTGGAGAACCATGCGTCTGTTCCCTGCCCGCCGATGGTCACCACCCCCTGCTGGTTGAGGTAGTCGACACTCGCCGAACCGGTCAGGGGCGCGTGGGAGGCGACGAAGGCGATCACGCCCTGCTCCTCCACCGCTCGTCGGACCAAGGTCTGGTGGCGGGAGAGGTCGCCCTGGTCGTCGAGCACGAGGACCTTGACGGTGCGTCCGCCGATGCCACCCCCCTCGTTGACCGAGCGCGCCCAGCCCTGCACGGTGAGAGGGGCCTCGGCGAACACGGAGCCCGGGATGCCGGAGTAGCTGCCCACCGACGCGATCACGATCTCCCCTGTGCCGGGCGCTGGTGCCCCCCCGCCCCCGGTCGTGCCAGCGGCCCCGCCTCCCGTGGTGGCGTCACCGGTCGGCGATGTCGAGCCGGACCCTGTCGACGGTCCTACCGTCGACACTCCGCTCCGGGTCGGCGACGACGGAGACCTCGTGTCACCCTCCACGGCCGGGCTGGCGGCGTCGTCGGAGTCGGCGGTTGATCCACCGGCCACCCCCGCTCCGCGCTCGACCGGTCCTGCGGCCGCGCTCGCTGATGCCGCCGCGATCTCCTCGACGCTCCGCCGTGACCCGCAGGCCGAGCCGATGAGGGCGAGCGTCAGCATCAGCGCGACGATCGAGCGCCGGTTCGGACCCGTGGTTGGCTGCATGATCACTCCTCTATGAGCGGGTCGAGTACGGGGGCAACCCGTAGCGCTGCGGCGATGCGGTCGGAGCCGATGCGGCGGTCGATCTCTGCGTGGAGGTGATGGATCCGATGCTCTCCCACACTCAGGGGGACGCCGCCGTGGGCCGCGGCTCCGATCGAACGCTGGATCGGCTCCATGTTCACGAGGTCCTCCGCCATGATCGCGTCCCATCCCGCCACGCGGAGGTCCCACCCCTCGGGGCGGGGTCTGCCACCCCAGTCGGTGCCGTACCAGTGGAGGTCGAACCGGGTCCGGTCCACGGCGAGCGGCCAGAACGCGAGGAACAGCACGCCGTGGTCGTCGATGGGACAGACCACGTTGGGGAAGATGCTGAACACCGTGGTGTTGCGCCGGTAGAAGTCCGGGGCGCCATCGATCGGGGCAAGGTCGGACGGGAACATCGCGGCGTGGATGAAGCCCAGAGCCTCGTCCTCGAACACCTCCGGCATCCAGGGCACGTAGGAGGTGCTGTGACCGCGACCGAACAGCTGGTTGGCCACCGCGGAGGTGTCGGTGATCGACGCCGCAGTCTGCTGGTGGACGGTGCGGATGTGGTACGTCTCCAGGAACGCCTCGATCGCCACCTTCCAGTTCACCGCGAGGTCGTGGCTCGCTCGGTGCGCCAGCCGCAACGGCCCGCACACGACGTCGGAGTAGCGCCGGATGAGGGGTGCGAGCTCTTCGGCTACCGGTGCAGCCTCCGCGTCGAAGCTGACGAACAGGAAGTCACCCCAGGTGTCGAGCCACAGCGAGCCCAGGCTCCGGTCCTCTCGGATGAGCCCGCCGAAGTCCGCCTCGCAGGGGACCCCCACCAGCGCCCCGCTCAGGTCGTAGGACCACGAGTGGAACCGGCAGGTAAGCCGGCGAGCCCGACCGGCGGGCTCACGGCAGACGGGCGCGCCCCGATGTCGACAGGCGTTGCGCACGGCGTGCAGCCTGCCCGATGCGTCGCGAGTCACGATGATCGAGCCACCCGGGAGATCGATGACCCGATAGCTGCCCGGAGCCTCCCACTCGGAGCGGTGCCCGATGAAGGACCACGAGCGCCCGAACACCTCGCTGACTTCGGCTGCGGCGAACTCGGGGTCGGCGTAGCGGCCGAGTGGGATGTCGGCGAGCTCGGGAGCTCGACGTGTCGTCTCGTCGCCGGTGCGCGCCGCGTCGATCCGCTGGAGGGCATCGGCGATCATCGTGCCGTCCATCAGCGCGATGACCCCCCACTTCGCTGGACGTGATCGGCGCCGAGGCGACCGGAGATGCCGGAGAGGACACCCCCACCGGGGTGGGTTCCAGCACCGGACAGCACGAGGCCGTCGATGGGGGTGGTGAAGCCGCCGAGCCCCCGGACAGGCCGCAGCGGTCCCAACCTCGTGAGCGCGAAGTCCATGTGCTGCGGGCGAGCCACACGCGCTGGCTACCAACGCGAGGACGGAGACGAGAGCGATGACGCTGCGCTGCATTCCCCCGACTCCCCCCGGTGTCGACGCGACCTGCTCAACCGACTGGTTGGTTGACAACCTACGTCGGTTCCGGAACCCAGTCAACGCCGGCGAAGGGACCTCCGCCACCGCCTTGGCCGCCCGGTTGCCGTCACTCCGATCCCTGGCTGAAGCAGCCGATGGTGGCCCCCCCATGACGTACCCATGTGTAGCGCCAGGGATTTCCGGTTGCCAACGACCTGATGGCGGACCGTGGCCTCAGCCGCGGGCTTGCTCAGAGCAGCACGATCGATGCTGGCGGGAGGTAGGCGTCAGGGGCCTGGAGACAGACCTTCTTCAGTGCGATCCGCCAGTCGTCGCCGACGCGCCGCAGGACGTGGACGCACCTGGCGCTCAGGACGACCTCGACACCGTTGCGGGCATGGCTGATCCGCTGGTTGCTGGCCACGTGCTGCTCGTCGCGGCGGTCTGCAGCCTCGACGCGCACGTTGCCGACGAGGTGCATGAGCCGACCCTCGGGGTCGTCACGCCAGTTGCTGCGGTGGAGGATGCGTTCGATGCGCGCCCGACGCTGGGCCGCGTCGTCGAAGATGATCGAGACGTGCTCGGCGGGATCGGCCTCGGCGTCGTCGCCGGGCACCCAGTAGACGCCGTCCTCGGTGAACAGGTCGAGCCACTCCTCGAAGCGGCGATCATCGATGAGGGCGGCCTCAGTGAACAGCAGGTCCTCGGCCTCGGCCCGGCCGAGCCCGGCGCTCACGCCGTGGCCTCAGCCATCGCCACGGACCAACCATCCCAAAACGCCCTCTGCGGTGCCTCTGTGGTGAACTGCCCGACGACGACGCCGTCGTCGTCGGGAGGGGAGCTCGCGCGACCGCGACGCAGATCCACGGCGGCCCCATCACCCTGGATGCCGAGAGCCACACGCTCGAACATCTCCAGGTCGTCGGGCCCGATCAGCCCGGCGGGGCCGTAGGTGAGCTCGTGCATCCGCAGCCGATCGGTGTTGAGCTCATCGGGGGCGCCGTCGAGCCAGGTCGGGAACAGATCGACGTGCGTGCGATCGACCGCGACCGGGTGGATGACGCGGATCTGCTGGGACACGAATGCCAGGTTCGGGAAGACGAAGACGTTCAAGCCCTCCCCGGATCCCGCTGCGACGGCTTCATGGGCCCGGTCAGGGCCATGGACGTCGACCATTCGCTGCCAGTACTCCTCCCCACCGGGCCGATGCCGTGCCACCTTGACGGCCGTCTCGCCCAGCGTGGGGCGCTGATCGAGCACCGAGTGGCCCCCAGGCAGGCCCACCGCCCGGCTCGGGCTGTCCCCGTTGGCCAGCTTGAAGATCTTCGTCGAGAGCTTGCCGTCGGGCCGCTTGCCGAGCACCGACAGCGCCGACTGGTGCACGAAGTTGGCGTGGTAGCCATCGACCACGTTCTCGCACTGGATCTTCCAGTTGAACGCGTAGGAGTAGCGCTGCTGCCCGCTGCGAAGCGACAGGCCTTCGGGCCCGGCGTCGATCCTGAGGTCGACGTAGGGAGCGACCTCGCCGAGGTGCTCCAGCAACGTCGGGCCCGTCGAAGCCAACGATGCGAACACGAAGCCTCGGTAGCTGTCGACGCGTGGCACGATCGCCAGCCCCTCCGACAGTCCGGCGCCGTCGACCTCCGAGTATCCATCCGGGTAGGTGATGCCGGCCAGCGATCCATCGTTCCGGTACGTCCAGCCGTGGTAGGCGCAGCGGAACACGCTGGCCGTCCCCCCGATGCCCTGGCACACGGTGGCACCGCGATGGGAGCACCTGTTGTGCAGCACCCGCACCTCGCCGTCGTCACCCCGCACGACGATCACGGGGCTGCGGCCGATGAACGCAGATCGGTAGTCGCCGGGTGCGGGGAGCTGGCTCTCGTGGGCCACGTACACCCAGACCCGACCGAACACGCGGTCGAGCTCGGCCCTGTACACCTCTGCCGACAAATAGGCGCGGCGGTCGACCCGTCCGTCGGACCACAGCTCGGTGGGGCGTTCACGCATCAGCGTGTCCCTCGGGGCTCGGTAAGACAGCAGCGAGGACGGCGGGAGGCTGGTGGCCCCACACGTCCCCCGCCGCAGGTTTGCGGAGCGTCTCGCTCATCCACGTGTCGGGATCGATGACGCGCCCCCCCGAGCCGAACTCGATTCCGATCTTCGACGGCGTCGCGGCGTAGAACGAGAACATCCCATCGTCGGAGTGACGGCCGATCATTCGGCGGATCTCGACGCCTGCGCATAGCACGCGATCCCAGGCCCGCCCGACGTCGTCGGCGTCGCTGGCCTCGATCATGATGTGGTCGCAGCCAGGCCGCTTGCCGCCGCGCACGATGCCCAGGGAGTGATGCCGAGGGCCGCAGTGCATGAGCGCCCCCTGGATGGGGATCGGATCGAAGTCCAGGAACTCGCTGACGCCGAATCCCATCACATCCACGTAGAAGGCCAGCGCCTTCTCGTAGTGCTCGGGAGGGACCGAGAGGACGACGTGTCCCATCCCGAGTGCTCCGGTGCGGAACTTCACGCCGAGCGGCGAGACGAAGTGACCTTGGTAGGCGGCGCCGTAGCTCAGCTCGGTCCAGTGACCTCCCGGAGCCTCGAAGCTGACCATCTCGCGCACCGCTCGATTCCGAGCCGTGGCCTCGTCGGCAACAACGACCTCGATGCCCGCGTCCGTGAGCTCGGCGGCGGCCGAGTCGAGCATGGCCGCATCGGCCACCTCCCAGCCGACGTAGGCCAGACCTGGCCACTCTGCCCGATGGACCGCCAGACGCCACGAGCGCTCATCCATGCGGAACCGGAGATCGGCGTCGCCATCGTCGTCGGCCGGCGCCAGACCCAGGATCTCAGTGGCGTACCGTGTCCACGCTGACGGGTCGGTGGCGTTGACACCGATGTAGGACAACCCGTTCACCTGCATACGCTGACCCTCTCCACCAACCAGTTGGTTGGGCTATGATCCTCGTCGTCACGTGGATGGTCAAGTCCACACCCGACGACATCGAGGTGCACACCATGGGCAAGGTAGCGGGGACGGCGAGCACAGGCAGCGTCAGCGAGGTGCTGGGCCGGCGGTCTGAACGGGACCCGGATGGCCCGCTAGCCAAGTGCGGCGGGGATTGGGTCACCAACCGGCAGATGGCCGACGCCGCCGCTCGGATCGCAGCCGGGCTCTCCGAGCTCGGACTCGGCCGCGGCCACCGGCTGGCCTTCATCGCGCCCAACCGGCCCGAAGTGCTGGAGCTGCTGTTCGGAGTCGCTCGGGTCGGCGCCATCCAGGTACCGCTCAACTACTTCCTCAAGGGCGACTTCCTGCGGTACCAGCTCGCCGACAGCGATGCCCAGGTCCTCGTGTGCGACGCCGCCGGCTACGCGGCGGCTAAGCCGCTGCTGGGTGAGACGTCGGTCAAGCACCTCGTGCTCCTCGATGAGATCGATGAGACGCCCCCCATGAACGCAATCGCCTTCGAATCGCTCCAGAGCGCCGAAGGCAGCGGCGCACCCGACGAGGAGCTCAGTCCCCAGGACCCATTCGCGATCATCTACACGTCCGGCACCACAGGCATGCCCAAGGGATGCGTGCTGACGCACGGAAGCTACGTGGCTGGCACCGCAGCGTTCGCAGAGGCTGGCTGGATCGCCCCGGGCGATCGCATCTTCACAGCGTTTCCCCTCTTCCACACGTCGGGCCAGATCATCGCCCTAATGAACGCGCTCGTCGTGGGCGAGTCGGTGTGCTTCGAACCCGCGTTCTCGGCGTCGACGTTCATCTCGCGGGCGGCCGAGGAGCAGGCGACCGTCCTGCAGGGCGTGGGGCCGATGGCGATGGCGATCCTCGCCCAGCCCCCGGAGGCCACCTCGGTCGAGCACTCCCTGCGACTGGCGTCGTTCATCCCGATGGACCCCAACAGCCAGGCAGCCCTGTCGTCTCGACTCGGCGTTCCTGTCACCGCCGCGGCCTACGGCCAGACAGAGGCGAATCCCGTGACGATGGGCCGGCTGGACGGCCCGGCCAAGCCCGGGAGCGCGGGACAGGCATCAGCCAACTTCGACATCCGCCTAGTCGACGACGACGACCGTGAGGTCGGCACCAGTGAGATCGGTGAGATCTGCGTCCGTCCCACGGAGCCCTGGGTGATGTTCTCGGGCTACTGGAACAAGCCCGACGCCACCGTCGAGGCGTTCCGGAACCTCTGGCACCACACCGGTGACTTTGGACGGCTCGACGAGGACGGCTTCCTCTACTTCGTCGACCGGAAGAAGGACGCGCTCCGCCGTCGCGGGGAGAACATCTCGTCGTTCGAGCTCGAGATCGCCATCTCGGGCCACCCCGGCATCGCCCAGGCCGCGGTCGTGGCCGAGCCGTCACCCCTGGGCGAAGACGACGTCCGGGCATGCGTGGTCGCAGCGCCGGACACCACACTCGAAGCGGCCGAGCTGTTCGAGTGGTTCAAGGAGCGGCTGCCGTACTTCGCCGTGCCCCGCTACGTCGATGTGCTCGAGGCACTCCCCGCGAACGCGATGGGTCGGGTCATGAAGCACGTGCTCCGTGAGCAGGGCGTCAGTCCCGACACGTGGGATTTCGAGGCGATGGGCTTGACCATCGGCAAGGACAAGCGCCGCTGATCCCAGGGCGGGCTGTCATCTCCGTGCGCATGCACGTTGTGACAGACGACGGGATCGAGCACGGCGCAGCCTGAGCCTCACGGGCTGCTGGCGGCCGATCGGACGCCCAGCGCTTCGACGAGACTCCTCGCCAGAAGCTGATGGGCCCGGTAGAGAGCGTCGTAACCGGCAAGCGCGAGACGAAGGTCATGGCTGAGACCGGAGCGGAAGATGTGCCCGGCGAGCATGCACGCTTGGGCACATCGAAGGTACGTCAAGAGCGCGTAGAAGGTGACAGATTCGGGCTCACAGGCTGAGGGCGAGCCGCCGTTGTCGAGGTAAGCAGCGGTGAACTCCTCCCACGGCATCAGGGCTTCTACTTGATGCTTGACATAGCCGAGATCCATAGAGGGCACGCCCACGCGGGCATGCTCCCAGTCGAGGAGCCCGGTCAGGCGATCACCCTCCACCATCAGGTTCGCCATGCTGACGTCGTTGTGGACGAGCGCTGGTTCGCCGTCCGCCAGATCCAGATTCCCGATGATCCACTGGCGGCAGAGGTCGATCTCGGGGCTCGGTGGGCCCCCGACGATCGCAGCGCGTCGCGCGTGGTCGTCCTCGACGATCTTCACGACCTGGGCCCTGATGTCGGGATCGAGATCGAGATGTGCATCCCGGAGCCGATCTATGTCCATCGTGTGTAGCCGGGCCAGGGTTTGCGCGAGCTGAACTCCGACGGCGCGCCGCTTCTCGGGGTCAGGGAGCTTACACATGTCGGGGAAGAACTCGCCGAGCTTCTCCCCCGGCACGCGCTCGACAATGAGGAAGGTCCCACCAAAGACCTCGGGATCCTCCTCGGCGAGAATCGGGCGTGGGACGAGTACACCTGCGTCGTGAGCCGCGGCGAGGAGCACGTACTCGTCGGCAACACGCGAGTCCACCAGGCCGTCGGCGATGTCCTTGCGGAGCACGATCTCGTCCGGCAGGTCGGCGCAGCCCTCAACTCGAAGCAGGACCGTGAGCTTGGAAGCTCCGCCCGGCAGGACGGACTCGGACGTGACCCGAAGGCGACCGGCGCGAGGCAAGTGGGCTCGCAGATACTCAGTCATCTCGTCGAGTGAGATGCCACTGGCGGACATTTGCGCGGCAGCGTCGGACGCCTCCTCCAGAACCTGCTGCCTCATCTCCGCGATCCGGTCCTGGAAACCACACTCCACTGCAAGGAGGTCTTCGAGTACGTCACGAGCACCTGGCACGTTCTGCTGCGCTGAGGCGTACAGCTCCGGGAACACCATTTCCGCTTCTCGCCGCAACGCGCCCAAGGAATAGCTCACGTCCTGGCTGACACAATCGCGATCTCCCGGCGACACGTCGGCACCATCCCGACTTACCCGCATTCGCGATGCCCTGCTCAAGGACGCGGCGAAGCGAGGACCGAACTCGTCGGTCAAGTCGCCTGCATGCCGCTCCTCGATGATGAACTGCGCCAGCGTGTAGTTGATGGCCTCCGCGGCATCACGTGCGCGGTTCGTCGTCAGCTCGGGTACCAGGAGCTCTTCCAATGCCCTTCGTATCTCGACCAGATACCGGACCCGCTCCTCGCTGGGCTGTCTCAACACTCCTCCTCCGATGATGTGGACTCGCCGGCAACAGTGTTAGGTCAGTGGAGGCGGCGCAGCACCCCGTGCTCGATCATCCCGAAGCCCTGTTCGCCGCCCTGGGTTCGCAATCCGACGAACTCGTCGTACGTCGCGTAGGCAACCTCAACACCGTCCCGTCCCACCGGGACCCAGAAACCAGCCAAGGATCGCTCCGCGGCGAGCACGATCTCGTCGCCGTCCTCGGTCGTCAAGCGCAGCTCGGCGGTGAGGCCCGAGGCCGTGCGCGTGAGGCCGACCTCGCGGACCGGTCGCGCGTCGTCGCTGAGCACGAAACCGGTCGTCGCCGTCCTCCCACTATCGCGGAGGAACTTGACGAACACGACGCTGAAGTCGGAGAGGCAGACGCCTCCGGCGAAGTGCTCGAGGAACATCTCCCGATCCTCACGGAATCCCCACGTTCGGTCGCGAAACCCGTGGCCTTCCACCTCAACGTCGATGTCTCCGACCGTCATGTGACCCCGAACGGTGGCGCATCCCTCGAAGTGTCGGACGCGCGGAAGCGATCCGAGCGACGGTATCCCCGCCCAGTCGCTGAAATCACCCACGGCGTGGCGCGGTTCGAAGTCGAGATGCAGCCGCGCACCATCGGAGTCGAGCGCGATGCGGCCATTCAGATCGACACTGATGGATGCACTGGAGAACGCCCCCGGCTCTAGGGGCTCGACAACCTCGGCGGTCCTTCCCGCCACCCACAGACTGGCGCGAGCGCGGCGACCCTCGGCGTTTGGTGAGGTGGAGCAGTGGACGACGCATACGGCGGGGATCGTCGGGTCCCAGACCGAGAAGAAGGCATTGTCCCGCCACGGGGGATCGCCTCGTGATGCCGCGTCCACGTGAATTGGCTCGGCAAGCCCACTCCAGGCGCTGCCCTCCACCTCGCGGGTATCAGTCTCCATTTCTGCTCCACCCTTTTCGCTTGCGCGCGCACGCTAACGGGTGATCAGACAATCGTCCAGTAACAGTCTGGTCGTCTAGCCACCCCCCCGGCTACCCCAATACCGTTCAGTTTAGATCCTGAGGACTGTGGCGACGGGCGGGCCGGTGGGCTGGTGCAGATGCTCAGTCATCTCGTCGAGTGAGATGCCACTGGCGGACATTTGCGCGGCAGCGTCGGACGCCTCCTCCAGAACCTGCTGCCTCATCTCCGCGATCCGGTCCTGGAAACCACACTCCACTGC
>Ga0214471_10000065_pt1 | contig 105588 bp, 108 predicted proteins | sample RVTome_5_FD_207665 | JGI IMG/M metagenome (GOLD analysis project Ga0214471, IMG submission 207665) | Soil microbial communities from uranium-contaminated site in the Upper Colorado River Basin, Wyoming, United States - RVT142D155 | ecosystem: Environmental > Terrestrial > Soil > Contaminated... | reverse complement strand
TCACGGGCTACAACGCGCATGGCCAGCCCACCACGATCGTCGATCCGAACGGCCTTACGACCACACTCGCCTACGATCCCCGCATGCGCCTCATCTCCCGCTCCGTGGGCGGCGAGACCACGAGCTACGAGTACGACGGGGTGGGGCAACTCACCAAGGTCACGCTGCCCGATGGCTCGTTTCTCGCCTACACCTACGATTCGGCGCACCGCTTGACCGCCCTGCAGGACAACCTCGGCAACCGCATCGCGTACATGCTCGATGCGATGGGCAACCGCACGAAGGAGGACGTGCTCGACCCGGCGAACGCCCTCGCTCAGACCCGCAGCCGCGTGATTTCGAACCTGAACCGCCTGTTCAGGGAGGTGGGTGCGACGGGGCAGACGACCGAGTACGCCTACGACAACCAGGGCAACGTCACCTCAGTCAGGGATCCGCTGAACCGCGTCACCGCGAACGCCTACGACGCGCTTAACCGCCTGCGGCAGGTGACCGACCCGACCACGGGCGTTACGCAACACGCCTACAACGGGCTCGATCAGCTCACCCAGGTGACCGACCCGAGGAGCCACGCCACTACATACACGGTGGACGGCCTCGGCAACCTGACGCAACAGGTGAGCCCGGACAGCGGCACAACGGCCAGTATCTACGACGCGGCGGGCAACCTCCTCACGCAGACGGACGCCAAGAGCCAGACGACGAGCTACGCCCACGACGCCTTAAACCGCGTCACGAGCATCACCTTCGCCGATGGCTCGAAGCACGCCTACGCCTACGATCAGGGTGCAAACGGCCTCGGGCGTCTCACCACGATCACCGAATCCGATCTCGCCAATGCGGTCACGAACCAGATCGCCTATGGCTACGACCCGCACGGGCGGGTGACCTCCGAGACACGTTCCTTGGCCGGCTCGAACTTCACCAGCGGCTATCAGTACGACGCCGCCGGGCGCATGAGCGCGATGACTTATCCCTCCGGGAGGACGGTCACTTACGCGTTTGATGCGCTCGGGCGCATAAGCGCAGTGAGCACCGCGCAGGGCCTGAGCTCGCAGGTCGTGGTGCAAAACGTCCAGTACCACCCCTTCGGCGGCGTGAAGAGCTACACCCTGGGCAACGGCCAGATCTACACCCGCGGCTACGACCTTGACGGGCGCATCGCCTCCTACACGCTCGGGGGCCAGACGTTCGCGATCGGCTACGACGCCGCAAGCCGCATCGGGTTCATCTCGGATGTCGCTACGCCCGCCAATAGCAACAGCTACGGCTACGACGACCTCGATCGGCTCACCAACGCGAGCCTGCCGGGGAACGTCTTCGCGTACAGCTACGATGCCGTGGGCAACCGCCTCTCGAAAACCGTCGGCTCGGCAACCGATACGTACAGCTACAGCGCGAAGAGCAACCGGCTCGCAAGCATCACCCCGGCAGCTAGTCCGCCGCGAAGCGTCCTCTTCGATGCGAACGGCAGCACGACGAACGACGGGCTCAACCAGTACACCTACGACGCGCGCGGACGCATGGTGCAGGCAACGAGCGTCCTCGGTACGACCACCTACCAGGTCAACGCTCTCGGGCAGCGCGTGCGTAAGACCAACGCCCAGGGGGATACGGTTTTTCATTATGACCTGGGCGGTCGATTGATTGCCGAAACGGCTCCGGGCGGAACGCTGAAGCGCGAGATCCTCTACCTTGGCGACATCCCGGTGGCGGTGATTCAATGAGGCCATGCGTGACGGGCGCAGCGGTTGCAATGATGCAGGCAATTCGCGTTGGGCTGCCAGTGGCGCTGTGCCTCGCGCTCATGCCTTCTACGGGGGGATGGGCCGCGCCGGGGGACCCGCGGGTGAGACTGGAGGAGCCCGAGCGGGGCAACCGGCGCTTTGTTGCGCCGGCCGCGATTCCGATCGAAGCGCGCGCGCATGCGACGCGCGGGCGCACCATCGTCAAAGTGGATTTCTTTGCCGAGGACCAACCGATCGGACAGGCCACCGCAGCGCCCTATGAGACCGTTTGGACGCAAGTGCCCGAGGGGCAATACCGGTTGCGGGCGCGTGCAACCGATGACTTGGGTGCGACCGGCTGGTCGGCATCGGTCCTGGTGCGAGTCAATGAGAACCGGGAGCCACGAGTGCGGCTCGTCTCCCCGCAACGGGGCCAGCAATTTGGCGCGTCCTCCACCATAGAGTTCAAAGCGCAAGCGCGCGACCGCGATCACAACCTCGCGCACGTCGAGTTCTACGCGAACGGCGTGCTACTGGGAACCGATTCGGCGCCGCGCTTTCACTTTAGCTGGACAGGGGTGGCAGCGGGCACCTATGACGTGATCGCGCGGGCGGTAGATTCGCTGGGGGCAACAGATGATTCACGCGTAGTGACGATCGTCGTCGCGGGCAATCAGGCCCCGAGCGTGGCGCTCACATCGCCCGCGGATGGAGCCGTACTCCCGGCGACGGAGAGCCTCACGCTGACAGCAGTAGCCTCCGACCCCGACGGCACGGTGACGCAGGTTGAGTTTTTTGACGGGACGATGCTAGTGGCGACGGTGACTACGCCACCGTACACTTTCACGGTGAACAATGTGCCAGCGGGGAGCTACAGTTTCACCGCACGAGCGACCGACAACTTGGGGGCGAGCACGACTTCAGCGGCTGTAAGCGTGGCCGTGAATGCGTCAGTTGCGCAGATCTACTACATTCACGCCGATCATTTGAATACCCCCAGGGTGATCACGAACGCCGCGCAGCAAGTCGTATGGCGATGGGACAACCAAGAGCCCTTCGGCAACACCGTGCCGGACGAAAATCCATCAAGCCTAGGCACGTTCGAGTTCCCGATAAGGATGGAAGGGCGGACCTACTTCGATAAAGAAACGAACTTGCTCTACAACGCGAACCGCTATCGTGATCCGAGCATTGGCCGCTTCCCGCAAGCTGATCCGCTCGGATTGAACGGCGGCGACCTGTCGCTGTACGTGCTCACTAAAAACAATCCGCTGAGCTTCACCGATCCGGACGGACTGGCGGCGCAGATGTGCTGTCGGGTGCTGAATCAATTCATTCTTGGAACTTTAGGCCGACAGCGTCACTGCTACTTCAACGTTGATGGAACGACGTACGGCCTTTACCCGGAAGGCAACGTAGGGGTTCCACGCATCAACGATCCGAGCGACCGCGGCGGCATCTGCAAGGACTGCAAACCTCTACCTTGCTCAGATGTGGCCTCGTGCATCAGAGATCAGCACGATTTCTATCCGATTGGCGACTACAGCGCAGCGCTGGGCCCGAATAGCAATACCTATGCGGGGACAATTGCGAATGCGTGTTGCCAGGGCGGTGTCCCGAGTGGTCTGGGCATGGCTCCCAGCATCGGCGATACTCCGCCTGCGCACAATCCGAACAAGGGCAAGAAATGAGCTTCAACTCGCACAAGGCATTCGTCGTGCTTACCATCTCGCTGTTTGCGACGTTGGCGGGGTGTGACACTGTGGCTCAGTACTCTGGAGATGGGCGGCTGACTGATAATGGACCGAGCGCAGCGACCGATCGCTACGTGCTCGACCTTGGGCCGGTCTCTTTGAAGACGCCGGCATCCGCCACGTTCAAGCTGAAGAACCTGCCGAAAACAGACTTCGTATTGGGCATCGAGCTGCGTTCGCCATCGAAGATCGAGCAGGGATCGATCAATCCTGTCGTGGCAATTTCGTTGATCGAGGACGGCAAAACGATCGTCAGCAAAGAAGCGAAGCTGAACGATTGGACTTGGTCGATTCACTCACCTGGTAGCTACGCTTTCGTATACGGCCGAGAGAAGTCCGCCACTCACTTCACTCCGACCCCTGGGAAAAGCTACGAGCTGACGCTCAGGGTTAAAGAGCCCGATCGCGGAAGCGCGAATTACACGGCAGCGTTGGTTGCGAAGTCGGGCGGCTGGAAGTAGCAGTGTGCTAGCGCCTGCCGGTGCTCAGAGCGCGCCGGCGAGCTTGCGGTAGTTCTCGAGGTCTTCCTTGGAGATCTGGTTGGGCTCGACGAGCATGTAGTGCCGTTCGTTGAGGATCTTGGCTTCGCCGTTACGGCCTTCCTCGAAGGTGAAGAGCGCGATCTTCTCGCGGCCGATGAACTGCGCGGCGATGGGGCGGCAGATGCAGCTCGGGAACTTCGCCTTGCACATGGCGATGTCCTGCTCGATCTGCACGATGCTGTGGCGATCGTCGCCGCCTTTGGCCTGCACCGGGAAGACGTAGTGCGCGCCCTGGCGGTCGATGCCGACGTAGACCTCGTCGGTCTCGACCTGGCCGATGTCGCCGACCTGCGTGCGCAGGTGGCTCTGCAGCGAGTAGCTCGCCACACCCAGGAAGATGTCGATGAGCCGGTTGTAGCGCACGCGCGCGAGCAGCGCCTGCTCGTCGTCGAGCGCGTACATGGCGATGGCGCCTGGCGTCGCGTCGGGAACCTTCGTCTCTGCCAAGCCGCTTCTCGGTTTGATGTAGGCGTAGTCGATGGCGACGGAGTCGAAGCGGTACTTGGCCGAGCCGGTGCCGCGGATGATCCAGACCTCGCCCTTGCGCGCGCGCTCGGCGATCTCGGCGGGCAGGTCGCGCCGGTAGCGGTAGGAGTAGATGACGTCGCCGACGTTCTTCGGATCGAGCCCCAACTTCTTAGCCGCGTTTTCGACCTCGGCGCGGCTGAAGTCGACCGAGGAGGCGCCCTTCTTGAACCGCGCGTTGAAAACGTGCTTCATGACCGACTCGTACATCGTCTTCGTCGAGCCCTTCACCTTGGCGGCTTTGGCTTTGGCCATTAACCGGTGCCCGCGACCTTGCGCTGCCTGGCGGGGATTACGTCGGAGCGCACGCCGAAGGCGGCGGCCGCTTCTTTCATCGTCATGCGGGCGAGTTCCTCCTGGCCGAGGCGCACGATCCGTTTCGGCTTAACTTGCTTTAACGCGAGCGCTTCAACGATCGCTTCGCCGATGCTGCGGCCGAGGAGCGGCGGCACGGAGTTGCCGATCTGGCGGAAGCCGTGCCAGATCGTCTTGTGGAAGCGGAACCAATCGGGATACGAATGCAGCCGCGCCGCCTCTCTCACCGAGATGCAGCGCGCGAACGCGGGATGGATGGGACGCGGTGAGGTAAACGCTCCGCGGTCGGTTGCGGTGCCCGCGCGAAGCGTGTTGCACAGCCCCGCCGGATCGAGCCGCAGGAATCGGCTGATCGCCTCGACCGATCCCGGCGCTGTCTCGGTGAAGCGGCGGCGGGATTCCTCGGTGTGCTCGGCGCGCAGGCACCCGGACAAGCCTTGCCAATCGGCCGCGCGCGGGTAGCTGAAGTCGGTGCGGTCGCGCTCCTGGCCGCGCAGCTGCAGCGCGTAGGCGGAGCCCCTGCCGTACTTGACAGGTTCCATCACGTCGTCATTCAAGAGGCGCTCGAACTGCTCGATGTCGGGGAGGTCCTTGATCGCGTCCCACACGGTGGGCGTCGACTTCAAGCCTTTGACGAGCTCGGCCGAGCGCTGCCCTTTGCCGTTGGGCGGTGCCGTGCGCGGGGACGGGTACTTCGGCAGCCGCAAGCCGCGGCGCGCGCCGAGCAGGATTAGGCGGCGCCGATCCTGCGGCACGCCGTAGTGGCTCGCGTTGAGGATGCGGTAGGGAAGGCGCACCTTGTAGCCGGAGGCTTCGAAGCGCTGAAAGAGCTCGTCGAGCAGCTTGTGATGGGGGCCGGTCGCCATGCCGGCAACGTTCTCGAAGACGAACGCCTTCGGCCGAAGCTCAGTCACCAAGCGCAGGAAGTGAAACACGAGTTCGTTTCGTGGGTCCTCGAGCACGCGGTAACCGATGAGAGAAAACCCCTGGCACGGCGGCCCGCCGACGACGACGTCAATGGAGCGCGTGCCGAGGCCCGCGCGGCGGCGGATCTCGTCGCCGGTCAGTTCGCGCACGTCCTGGCAGATCACTTCGGCCTCGGGGAAGTTCAGCTTGTGGATCGCGGCGTGGATCGGGTCGTACTCGACGGCGGCGGCGATGTCGAGGCCCGCCTGCTCGAAACCCAGGGCGAGGCCGCCGGCGCCGGCGAAGAGGTCGATGCAGATCGGACGGTTGCCGTTCTTAGAGTTCATTTCTTCTTCCGTTCTTTAGCATGCGGACAGCATTCTCGCAAAACGCAGGCCCCGCACATAGGTTTACGTGGCAGGCATACGGCGCGGCCGTGCGCGACCGCGTTGACGTGGAAGCCGTAGCGAAGCGGCGCCGGCACCTGAGCTTCGATAAGGTCCTGAGAAGTATCGGGGCGCAGCTTCGCTGCGAGGCCCAGGCGCATGGCGACGCGGTGCGTGTGCACGTCTACCGGCAGCACCTGTCGCTCGAGGGAATACATGAGGACGCACTTGGCGACCTTCTTCCCGACGCCGGGCAGGCTCGTGAGGAAGCGCTCGGCCTCGTCGTCCGGCATCGCCCTTAACGGCGCGAGCGTGACGCGGCCGAACTCGCGGCGCAGCGCCGAGAAGATGCCGAGCAGCTGGTAGGCCTTGAGCGAGGAGAGTCCGCCAGGGGCGAGGATGCGGTGAAACTCCCCGATGCGCCGGCCGTGGACGTCGTCCCAGGATGGAAAGGCCTTCTCGAGGTCACGGTAGATGCCGCGAAAGACCGCTTCGCCGGTCTTCGTCGATAGGATAATGTAGACGAGCTCGTCGAGCGGATCGCGCTTGTTGCCGTGGCGCGGGTTGCGGTAACGCTGCGCGAGCAACTCGCAGCAGGAGGCGATCCGCGCCTGCAGGCGTTTGACGGCCTTGACGCTCGCGTTCGTCATCGTCTCGATTGCCTGGCTCCCCTCGGCCGCGGCTACGCCGCCTGGCCGTTCGTCTTTCGCTTGAGTTCGCCGCGTTCGATGAACGCGTCGATCACCTGGAGCACCTGACGCCGTTCCTCCGGCGGCAGCTTCTCGATCTGTTGCAGGCGCCGCTGCATGCGCGTGTCGGTGGGCTTGGTGCGGCGCTTCGCGGTATCCACGCCGAGGAGTGTATCGACGGAGACGCCGAGCGCCTCGGCCATCTTCGGGAGCAGTTTCGCGGACGGATGCGCGGCGGGGCTCTCGTAGTAGGCCATCATGCGCTGGGACACGCCGATCTCGCCGGCGAACGCGGTCTGCGTGAACCCGGCTTGCTTGCGCAGCTCGGCGAGGCGCGGACCGAAGTCGAGCGCCGCGCCGCGTTTCATCTTCGCCACCGTATCGGCTCCTTGCGGCTCGAACGATGCGATCGATTCTATGGGTGGGTTCGGCGTCGGCATGATCCTCGGGTTGACACGCCATACAACGTTCCTATTATACGACGCACGTAAAAAAGTTAAGGCCGATCATCTGAACGCGCCGAGGCATACCGACTAAATGCACCGGAGCGATCGCGAAGAAAACGAATGGATTGTTCATTAGTTGCAGCCTTAGGTAAGTTCGTCGAGAGCTGCACCTGCACCAGCTCCCCCGCTCCAACTTTCCCTCGCCCGTGCTCGAACACGATGAAGCAGTTCGCTTCCGACATCGAGCGCAGCACGCCCGAGCCCTACTGGCCGGTGATGTGTACCGCTTACTCGCTTTTGTCGTCGCGCGCAAGGATGCCGCGCTGGTACTCGGTGCAGCCCGACACTTTGCGTAGCACGGTCGCCGCCGGCACGCGCGGGAACATCAATGTCGTGTCGTCGGTGCGCCCGGTGTGAGTAGCGCCTTGCGTTCGTCGATCAGATCGCCTGCACGAACCTCGTGGCCGAACCGCCCGGGGCCGCCAACGCGATGAACGTCACGCCGGCGCAGCTGCGCGCGTGCGCGGCGACGCTCACGGCGCGCCCAGCCGAGCTGCGCCCGATCGTTAGCGCGGGTCGCATCTACGCGGCGTCGCGCGCCGCGATCGCCTTACGGCTCAACAATCTTGCGGTAAAGATGCCACGTTGCATGGCCCAGTACCGGCAGGACCACGGCGAGGCCGATCAAAAACAGGATCGCCCCGGCCGCCAGCAGCACCACCACAATCAGCCCCCAGAGAGCCATCACTGAAGTATTGGCGCTGACTGCTCTGATCGAAACATGGGCCGCCGTCATGGCGGTCACCGGTCGGTCCAGGGCCAAAGGAAAGGCGACCACCGAAATCGACAGCGCCGCGACGGCGAAAAAGAACCCGAGAGCAGTCCCGTAGACGATCAGCGCACCACCCCGTCGGGTGGTGAGCACCTGGGTCACAAAGTCAGCGATCGAATCCGGCGGAACTGCGCCGAACAGACCGAAGTAGAGAGTTTCCGCCGCATACAGCCAGGCGACATAGAGCAGCATCATCGCCACCGAAAGCGCCAGGATAGGTGCGAACGAGAATGAGTGGACAAAATCGAACGCGTAGCGCCAGGAGAGGTCGAGCCCGCGTTCGCGACGTCGGCTTATTTCGAACAGTCCAACCGAGACTACGGGGCCGAGAAACGTAAAGCCCGCGACCATCGGAAAGGCGAGATGCAGCAGATTGTCACCAACAAAAAGCAGTGTCCAGAGCAGAGCGAACAGCGGATAAATGACGATCAGGAACGCGATCAGGCTCGGCTTGGCGTTGAAGTCGTCGAAGCCTTCCTTTAGCGCCTGTCCGAGGTCTTTCACGCCGATCTGGCGGATCCTGATCTCGCTCGATCTGACTCGTATGTCCCTGAAAGATATTTCCTGAGCCATGACGAACCCGGCCTTTCCAAGAGTTCATGCGGCCACGCTGTGGGCGACCAGGCCTGCCACTCCAGGCGCCGGCCTGCCGTGCCGAACTCTTGATCCAATTTACCGCTAACCTGCTCCGATCGCCCCTTCGGGAGCGCGCGGCGGGAAACCAAATTAGCACAACTCCCCGTGGTGCGCGGGCCGGGGGAGCCGCCGGGGGGCCGGAAATGCAGGACTGCGAAGGCGGAAGTGGCCGCGGCGCCATGTAACGGTGGATGCTCTCGGTCGTGGAAGTGCGGTTGGGACTTAAGCAAGCCCCTCGAACACCTGCACCTGCACGAGCTCTCCCGCTTCCACTTTCCCCCGCCCGTGCTCGAGCACGATGAAGCAGTTCGCTTCCGACATCGATCGCAGCACGCCCGAGCCCTGCTGGCCGGTGACGCGCACCGCCCACTCGCCCTTCGCGTCGCGCGCAAGGATGCCGCGCTGGTACTCGGTGCGGCCCGGCACCTTGCGTAGCGCGGTGGCCGCCGGCACGCGCAGGAGCGGCAGCGCCGTGTCGTCGGTGCGCCCCGCGAGATAGAGCAGGGCGTCGCGCACGAACTGGTAGAAGGTCACCATCACCGCCACCGGATTGCCCGGCAGCCCGAAGAGGTACGCGTTGCCGATCTTGCCGAAGGCCATCGGGCGGCCCGGGCGCATGGCGATCTTCCAGAAGAGCACCTCGCCGAGCTTCGCCATTAGTTGCTTGACGAAGTCGGCTTCGCCTACCGACACGCCGCCAGTGGTGATCACCGCGTCGGCATTTACCGCGGCCTCGCGCAACGCCGCTTCGAGCTTCGCCGGATCGTCGCGCACCACGCCCATGTCGATGAGTTCCACGCCGAGGCGCGCAAGCATGCCGTGCAGCGTGTAGCGGTTCGAGTCGTAGACCTGCCCCTCGGCGAGCGGCGTGCCGATCGAGGTGAGCTCGTCGCCGGTGGCGAAGAACGCGACACGCAGGCGCCGCTTCACGCTGACTCCGCCGATGCCGAGCGAGGCGATGAGGCCGAGCTCCGCCGGGCGGATCGGTTGTCCGGCGGCGAGCACCGGCACGCCCGACTTCAAGTCCTCGCCCGCGGCGCGCACGTTCTGGCCTTTTCTCTGCCCGGCGGGCACCACTACGCGGGCTCCTTCGACGCGCACCACTTCCTGGATCACCACGGCGTCGGCGCCCTTCGGCATCACGGCGCCGGTCATCACGCGCACGCACTGGCCGGCACCGACCGTTCCGGTGAAGCTGCGCCCGGCGAAGGCGGTGCCGATCTCGGCGAGCGCGGTTTCGCCGTCGGGTTTGAGGTCCGCGCTGCGCACGGCGTAGCCGTCCATCGCCGAGTTGTCGTGCGCGGGCACGTTGATCGCCGGCACGATCGCCTCGGCGAGCACGCGGCCAAGCGCATCGCGCGTCGCGACGCGCTCGACGCCTTCGATCGGCACGAGGCAGGCGCGGATCGCCTCCTGCGCCTTGTCGATGCGCAGCGCCTCGGGGTCGTAGCCGTCGAGGCAGCTCACGATGTGGGCGATGTAGTTCATGCGCGTTTCTTCTCGTGCCCGGCGAGCTCCTCGCGGGTATTGATGTTGCTGAAGGCTTCGGCTTCGTCGTCGAAGGGCACCTCGACCGTCTTCAGGTCGGCGTACCAGGCGTCGATCTTGCGCCCGCCGCCGGCGAGGAATTCGCCGAGATTCGCGAGCACCTCGCGCTTCACGAGCGAGAACACCGGGTGCGGCTGATCGCCGGTCTTCGCCACCGCGAGCTGCGCGCCGGCTTTTTCCATCGCGGCGCGCAGGCGCGCGACGAGATCAGCGGGCAGGAACGGCGAATCGCAAGGCACCGTGACCGCGAGCGGATGCGCAGCCGCCTTGAGGCCCGCGTGCAGGCCGGCGAGCGGCCCGGCGAAGCCGCCGACTTCGTCGGGCACTACGCGGTGGCCGAAGCGCGCGTAGTGATCCAGGTTCTGGTTGGCGTTGATCAGGATCTCGTCGACCTGGGGCGCGAGCCGCTCGAGCGCCCATTGCACCATCGGCCGCTCGCGCAGCGGCTGCAGACCCTTGTCGACGCCGCCCATGCGCCGGCCCTGTCCGCCCGCGAGCACGATGCCCGTCACCTTGCCTGCCGCGCTGCCCATCGCCGGATTCTAAGCGAAGCGCGCAGCGCGAAACGCGCGTTGCGATGCCTTGAGGGCGCGTGCGACACTGCCGCGGCCATGAAAGACCGCAAGTACCTCGTGCCCTTTCTGAACATGGGGCATTTCCTCGATCACCTGGTGATGCTGGTGTTCCCGGTGGTCGTCGTGGTGCTGGCGCGCCAGTGGGACCAGTCGTACGCCGAGCTGCTGCCGCTCGCGGTGGGCGGGTTCATCGCCTTCGGCGCCTTCGCGCTGCCCGCGGGATGGCTCGCCGACCACTGGAGCCGCTACAAGATGATGGCGGTGTTTTTCTTCGGTATCGGTGCATCGATCTTTCTCACTGGCTTCGCCGCCTCGCCCTGGCAGATCGGCCTCGGGCTGACGCTGACCGGCGTGTTCGCCGCGATCTATCACCCGGTCGGCATCGCGATGCTCGTCTCGGGGCCGGGCAAGATGGGCAGCGCGCTCGGCTGGAACGGCCTGTGGGGCAACCTCGGCCTCGCCGCCGCGGCGCTCATTTCCGGCGCGCTGATGGACGCCTTCGGCTGGCGCGCGGCGTTCTTCGTGCCGGGCCTGATCTCGATCGGTGTGGGCGCGGCGTTCCTCGCGCTGGTGCCCGATCCGGGTCGCACGGCGGGAAAGTCGAAGTCGATCGGCCTGCACGTCGACCGGCGCACCATGACGCGCATCTTCGCCATCCTGTTGATGGCCACCGCCTGTGGCGGCATCATCTTCAACACCACCACGGTTTCGATGCCCAAGCTCTTCGACGAGCGCCTGCGAGCGCTCGCCGACACCAACTTCGGCATCGGCGCGCTGGTGGCCTTCGTCTACACGCTCGCCGCCTTCGCGCAGGTGGCGATGGGTGCGTTGATCGACCGCTTCGAGCTGAAGCGCCTCATGATCGGCATCGCGCTGGTGCAGATCCCGCTGCTCGCGCTCGCCGCGAACCTGCGAGGCTGGGCCATGCTCATCGCCGCGCTGCTGATGATGCTCGGGGTGTTCGGGCAGATCCCGCTGAACGACGCGATCGTCGGAAGATACTGCGCCGAGGAGTACCGCGCGCGGGTGCTCGCGGTGCGCTACGTGGTCTCGCTCGGGGTGGCGGCGCTGGCGGTGCCGATGATCGCAGTGCTGCACGCGACCGAGGGCGGCTTCGGCAACGTGTTCCTGGTGCTCGCCGCGCTCGCGGCGGGCATGCTGGGCTTTTCGATCTTCTTCCCCTCGCGCCGCGAGCTCGACGCGCAGCGCACCGCGGCCGTCGCTCCGGCGTGACGCTCGCCGTCGCGAAGTGCGTGGATCCCGCGCCGGCCCGACGCTCGTTGTCGCTGCGTTCGCAGGTTCCCGCGCCGGTTGCCCGCGCTTGCAGGGGAGGGGACTTGCCTAGGCGATCGCCGTCGGTTGCGGCGCCGTGATCACCAGGCGCTTGCGCCCGGTGAACGCGAGGTAGTGCCTGCCGCTCGCGCGGCCGAGCATCGTGATGCCGACCTTCCTCGCGATCTCGTGGCCCATTTGCGTCAGGCCCGAGCGCGACACGAGGAACGGGATCCTCATCTGCGCGCACTTGATCACCATCTCGCTGGTGAGCCGCCCGGTGGTGTAGAAAACCTTGTCCGAGCCGTCGATCGCCTCGAGCCACATGAAACCGGCGATCGCGTCGACCGCGTTGTGCCGGCCGACGTCCTCGACGAACATCATGATCTCGGCCGCGCCGGGCCCGGTGGCGCGCGCGAGCGCGCAGCCGTGCACCGCGCCCGCCTGCTTGTAGATGGTCTCGTACTTGCGCACCTGGTCGACGAGGTCGAAGAGCTGCGCGTCCGTGAGGCGCACGTCCTTGCGCAGCTTGACCTCGTCGATCTGCTCCATCAGGTCGCCGAACACCGTGCCCTGGCCGCAGCCGGTGGTCACGGTGCGCTTTTTCATGCGCTCCTTCAGGCCCTTGACGCCGCGGCGCGTCTTGATCGCCACCGACTCGGTCTCCCAGTCGACCTGCACCGCCGCGATTTCCTCGATCGAGCCGACGATGTTCTGATTGCGCAGGTAGCCAATGGCGAGCGCTTCGGGCGCATGGCCGAGGGTCATCAGCGTGACCAGCTCGCGCTTGTCGAGGTAGAGCGTCAGAGGGTGCTCGCCGGCGACCGAGGTCGGCACCATCTCGCCGCGCTCGTTGTAGGCCTCGACCTCGAAGGTGGCCGGCTTGGCCGCGTCGGTGAGCTCGGGGCGGTGAGGTTTCTTAGCCACCGATGTAGGACATCTCGACCTTGTGCAGGCGCGCCGTCTCGGCGGTGCGGATCTCCGAGTAGCGGTCGCCGCGCCGGCGCCACAGGTGCGCGATCTCGTTGACGATTTGCTCGTCGGAGGCGCCGCCGCGCAGCAGGCCCTTCAAGTCGTGGCCGTGCTGGGCGAAGAGGCAGGTGAAAAGCGAGCCTTCGGTCGACAGGCGCATGCGCGTGCAGTCGCGGCAGAAGGCCTGCGTCACCGATGAGATGACGCCGATCTCGCCCGCGCCGTCGGCGTAGCGCCAGCGCTCGGCGACTTCGCCCGTGTAATTGGGATCGGCGGGCACGAGCGCGAAGTGCTCGCCGATCTTCTTCACCACTTCGGCCGAGGGCACCACGTCGTCCATGCGCCAGCCGTTGGTGCTGCCCACGTCCATGTACTCGATGAAGCGCACGATGTGCCCGCTCGCGCGAAAGCGGCGCGCCATCGGCACGATCTCCTGATCGTTCACGCCGCGCTTGACCACCATGTTGATCTTGATCGGCGCGAGTCCTTCGGCGGCCGCGACGTCGATCGCTTCGAGCACCTTGGCGACCGGGTAGTCGGCGTCGTTCATGGCGCGAAACACCGCGTCGTCGATCGAATCGAGGCTCACCGTGACGCGCTTCAGGCCTGCCTTCTTCAGCGCGCGCGCCTGCTTGGCAAGGAGCGAGCCGTTGGTGGTGAGCGTGAGATCGACGTCGAGCCCGGCGAGCATCGCCACCAGCCGGTGCAGGTCGCGCCGCACCAGCGGCTCGCCGCCGGTGAGCCGGATCTTGTCGACGCCCAGACCGACGAAGATGCGGGCGAGCCGCGCGATCTCCTCGAAGGAGAGAATCGCGCTGTGCGGCAGGAATTCGTGGTTGGCGTCGAACACCTCGCGCGGCATGCAGTACACGCAGCGGAAGTTGCACCGGTCGGTGACCGAGATGCGCAGGTCGCGTAGCTCCCGGCCGAGCGTGTCCGCGAGCGGCGCGCCGTCGTAGGCGGGCGCGGGCGGCGCGCTGCGCGCTTCGGTGCGGATCGGAATAACCTTTTCCGGCATGATGTCTTTGGCTGCGGGCAAGTGGAAAATCTTAACAGACCACGGCTTGCGTTATAGTTCAAACGTCCCTTTCGAGCCCGCTTATGGAGCGACCGAAGATCACGCTCGCGGTCCTGATGCAGCGCCGACCGATCGACAATCGCTGGCAGTCCGAGGTCTGGGAGCCGCATTCGGTGGTCGCCGGCCAGGCGGGCGAACGCGAGCCGCGGCTGCTGGTGGAGGAGGGCGGCATGCAGCAGTGGCTCTATCCCGGATTCGAGGTTGTGCTATACCGGGACGACGCCGAGGGCTATTACCTGAACGTGTCGGGGACCAACCCGCGCGTGTTCGTGCGCTGGCAGATGGAGGAGGAACGCGGCGTTCCTGAGATGCTCACGTTGAGCTACCACGAGGCGAGCCGCTGGATGGACAGCGGCGCGCAGGTGGACGTGGTCGGCATGCCGCCGGAGGTGTTCGCCTGGGTTGGTGCCTTCGTCGAGGAGCATTACCGGCCGCAGCCGCGCAAGCGCATCAAGCCGCAGTCGTTCAAGCATCCCAAGGACCGGGCGCGCAACTGATGGCACAGGACAACGAAGCGTTCCTTTCGCGCTGGTCGCGCCGCAAGCTCAAGGCCGAAAAGGAGCATGAGAGCGCGCCGCCCGAGGACGCGAAGCGATCCGGGGACAAAAAGCCGACCGAGGCGCCGCCCGGCGTACAGGCGCGCGCCGTCGCGACGCCGGGGCGCGAGGCGCCCGCGACCGAGCTGCCCTCGCTCGACGAGCTCACCGGCGAATCGGACTTCGGCGGTTTCATGAAACCCGGGGTCGACGACAATCTGCGCCGCGCGGCACTTAAAAAACTGTTCGCCGATCCGCGCTTCAACGTCATGGACTCCTTGGACGTGTACATCGACGATTACAGCAAGAACGACCCGATCCCGCCCGAGATGCTGAAGAAGCTCGCGCACGCGCGGCGCACGCTGTTCGGTTTGGAGGACGACAAGAAGAAGGAATCGGGCGAGCTCGCCCAGGACAAGACGCCCGAGCGGGCGCCGCCGCAGCTCGCAGATGCCCGCGACGCAGCCGGGCCCGGGGCGCAGGATGGGCCCGAGGCGCAGGACGGACGCGAGACGCAAGACCGAGCGCCCGAGCAGGATGTGCAGCAGGCGCTGCGCGCGCAGACCGAAAACGAACCGCAAGCCGGGGTCGACCGGGACGCACCCGTGAAGAAGGGATGAGAGTGACGCATGGCGCTCGAAGACAAAACCCTCAAGCTCTGTAACTGCAACCGCAGCATTCCGCTTGACGCGAAGGCGCTCGGCCAGGCGCTGAAGCTCGGCAAGCCGATCACGGTGCACACCGAGCTGTGCCGCAAGGAGTCGGCTGCGTTCCAGGCGGTGCTCAAGGACGACGAGCTGCTGGTCGGCTGCACGCAGGAGGCGCCGTTGTTCGCCGAGCTCGCGCAGGCCGCCGAGTCGAGCGCGCAGCTTCGCTACGTCAACATCCGCGAGTCGGCCGGATGGTCGGCCGAAGGCAAGCAGGCGACGCCCAAGATCGCGGCGCTGCTCGCGGTGGCGGCGCTGCCCGAGCCCGAGCCGGTGCCCACTGTCGAGTACAAGTCCGGCGGCCAGCTGCTGATCATCGGGCCCTCTGCGGCGGCGCTCGACTGGGCCGAGCGGCTCGCGAGCCAGCTCGAGGTGAGCGTGCTGATGACGCGCGCCGAGGGCGGCGAGCTGCCGCTCGAGCGCAAGTACCCGGTGTGGTCGGGAAAGGTCACCAAGCTCGAGGGCTACCTCGGCGCCTTCGACGTCGAGTGGGCGCAGGAAAACGCGATCGATCTCGACGTTTGCACGCGCTGCAATGCGTGCATCCGCGTCTGCCCGGAGAACGCGATCGACTTCACCTACCAGATCGACATGACGAAGTGCAAGGCGCACCGCGAGTGCGTCAAGGCCTGTGGCTCGATCGGCGCAGTGGATTTCTCGCGCGCCGACGTCGCGCGCAAGGAAAAATTCGACCTGGTGCTCGATCTTTCGGCGAAGCCGATCCTCAAGCTGCCCGATCTTCCGCAGGGCTACGCCGCGCCGGGCGCCGATCCGCTCGAGCAGTCGCTCGCCGCGGCGCGCCTCGCGCAGTTGGTGGGCGAGTTCGAAAAGCCCAAGTTCTTCGTCTACAAGGAAAGCATCTGCGCGCACAGCCGCTCCGGGCAGGAGGGCTGCAACCTCTGCATCGACGTGTGCTCGACCGGCGCGATCCGGCCCGACGGCGATTACGTCAAGGTCGAGCCGCACCTGTGCGCCGGCTGCGGCGGCTGCGCCACGGTGTGCCCCTCGGGCGCGATGAGCTACGCCTATCCGCGCGTGCGCGAGATCGGGCTAAGGCTCAAGACCGCGCTTGGCACGTACCGCCAGGCGGGCGGCAAGGACGCGTGCATCCTGTTTCATAACCTGGAGGACGGCCGCGTGCTGGTGCAGGCGGCGGGCCGCCACGCGCTGCGCGGCGGCAAGGGATTGCCGGCGCGCGTCATTCCGCTCGATGCGTTCCACATCGCCTCGATCGGCATCGACATTTTGCTTGGCGCGGCGAGCTACGGCGCGAGCCAGGTGGCGGTGCTCTCCGGCGGCAAGGAGCCCGAGGGCTACGCCAAGGCGTTAGAGGAGCAGATGGGGCACGCGCAGACGATTCTCAACGCGCTCGGCTACAAAGGAAAGCACTTCCACTTCATCCGCGCCGCGGATGCGGCGGCGCTCGAAAAATCGCTTTGGGCGTTGCAGCCGGCGGCAGTCGTCGCCACTGCCGCCACCTTCAACCTCGCAGCGGAAAAGCGAAGTTCGCTCGATTTCGCCATCGAGCATCTCGCGAAGCACGCGCCGAGCCCGCAGGACGAGATCGCGCTCGGCAAAGGCGCGCCCTTCGGCATGCTGGTGGTGAACAAGAAAACGTGCACGCTGTGCAAGGCGTGCATCGGCGCCTGCCCCGAGTCGGCGCTGCTCGATTCGCCCGAGACGCCGGCGCTGCGCTTCATCGAGCGAAACTGTGTGCAATGCGGCCTGTGCGCTCACACCTGCCCCGAGGACGCGATCGAGCTCGTGCCGCGCCTGCTTCTCACTGCGCAGGCCAAGGAGCCGGTAACGCTGAACGAGGCCGAGCCGTTCAACTGCGTGCGCTGCGGCCAGGCCTTCGGCACCAAGATGATGATCGACAACATGCTCGGCAAACTCGGCACGCACTCGATGTTCGCCAGCGGCGGCGCAATCCGTCGGCTCCAGATGTGCGGCGAGTGCCGCGTCATCGACATGGCGAGCAGCAAGGACGAACCCTCGGTATTCGACTACACGGGCAAGAAATGAGCGCCGCGCCGCTGCAGTTCGTGCCGACGCTGTCGCCCGAGGAAGCGGCGCGGGCCAACTTCTACGCGCTGCTCGGGCGGCTTTACTACGCGCCCCCGGACCGCGAGCTGCTCGCCTCGCTCGCGAGCGCCGACGAGATCGTGGCCGAGGAGGGCAGCGGCTCGGAGGCCGGCGCAAGCCTGCCGCTCGCGTGGCGCGACCTCACGCTCGCCGCTGCTTCGGCCGATCCCGAGGCGGTCGCCGACGAGCACATGGTGCTTTTTGTCGGCACCGGCAAGTCCGCCGTCACCCCCTACACCAGCGCCTATACCATCAAGACCGCAGTGGATATTCCGCTCGTAGAGCTGCGCGAATTTCTGGCTTCCCGGGGCATCGCCCGGCTCGGCTCGGCCAGCGAGCCCGAGGACCACGTCGCCGCACTGTGCGAGGTGATGCGCTATCTGATCGCAGTGCAGCAAGCGTCCGCGGAGGATCAAAAAGGCTTCTTCACGCGGCATGTCTGGCCGGGAGCAGGACCGTTGTGCGATGCGGTTGTGCAGTCGCAGCATGCGGATTTCTACAAGTACGTGGCGCGTTTTTCCAAGAGCTTTTTCGAGCTTGAAAGGGAATCGTTTGAAATGTAAAAATGTGCTTTAATTCACGGTGTATGCGGACGGCCCGGAACGGTCCTCCGGACAGCCCGCAAAATTAAAAGAATTACAGGAGGCGACCATGAGCGACCGCAGCAAGTCTCGTCTGTCACGACGTCATTTCCTCCTCTCACTCGGCGCCGGCGGCGCGGCTACAGCAGCCGCGATCGTTGCAAAGAAAGCGCCATCAACCGAGCGGGTCACAGCCGACACCGGCAAGCGCGCGACGCGCGGCTACCAGGCATCGGAACACGTGAACAACTACTACCGGACCGCAAAGGTCTGAGGAGTCTGCCATGCTGCTGACGAGAAAATCCGGCACCGCCGCGGCGGCGCAATCGCGCCTTGCGCGCGGCCTGTCCAGCGTTCTTGCCAAGACCATCGATCGCCGCACCTTCCTCAAGCGCTCGGGCGTGACGCTCGGCGCCGGCGCGGTTGCCGTACAGCTGCCGTTCAGCATGATCGGCAAGGCCGAAGCGGCTACGCAGGGAGGCGGCAAAGTCGAGGTGCATCGCACTGTCTGTACGCACTGCTCGGTCGGCTGCGCCATCGACGCCGTAGTGGATAACGGCGTCTGGGTGCGCCAGGAGCCGGTGTTCGACTCGCCGCTGAACCTCGGCGCGCACTGCGCCAAGGGCGCTTCGGTGCGCGAGCACGGCATGACGCACGACTCGCACCGCCTGAAGTCGCCGATGAAGCTCGAGGGCGGCAAGTGGAAGAAGATCTCGTGGGACGTCGCTTACAACGAGATCTCGCAGAAGATGCTGCAGCTCCGGAAGGAAAGCGGCCCCGACTCGGTCTACATCCTCGGCTCCTCGAAGCACAACAACGAGCAGTCGTACCTGCTGTGCAAGTGGGCGCGGCTGTGGGGCTCGAACAACATCGACCACCAGGCGCGCATCTGCCACTCGACCACGGTCGCCGGCATCGCCAATACCTGGGGCTACGGGGCGATGACCAACTCGTACAACGACGAGCAGAATTCGAAGTGCCTGCTGTTCTTCGGCTCGAACGCGGCCGAGGCGCACCCGGTGTCGATGCTGCACACCCTGCACGCCAAGGAGAACGGCGCCAAAGTGATCGTCGCCGATCCGCGCTACACGCGCACTGCCGCCAAGGCGGACAAGTACGTGCGCGTGCGCTCGGGCAGCGACGTGGCCTTCATTTTCGGCCTGCTGCACCACATCTTCAAGAACGGCTGGGAAGACAAGGACTACATCCACAAGCGCGTCTACGGCATGGACAAGGTCAGGGACGAGGTGATGGCGAAGTACACGCCGCAAGTGGTGCAGGACATCACCGGTGTGTCCGAGCAGGAGATGTACGAAGTCGCCAAGATGCTCTCCGACAACCGCCCGGGCTTCATCATCTGGGCGATGGGCCAGACGCAGCACACCAACGGCAACGCGATCGTGCGGGCGAGCGCCATCCTGATGCTCGCCCTCGGCAACGTCGGCCGGCCGGGCGGCGGCGCCAACATTTATCGCGGCCACGACAACGTGCAGGGCGCGACCGACATCGGCCCGAATCCGGATTCGCTGCCGGGCTACTACGGCATCGCCGACGGCGCCTTCAAGCACTGGGCGCGGGTCTGGAACGTCGACTTCGACTGGATCAAGGCCCAGTACGCGCCGGGCATGATGAACAAGTCCGGCATCACGGTGTCGCGCTGGATCGACGGCGTGCTCGAGAAGAACGAGTTCATCGACCAGGATGCGAACCTGCGCGCGGTGATCTTCTGGGGCCATGCGCCGAACTCGCAGAGCCGCGGCCTGGAGATGGTCGAGGCGATGAAAAAGCTCGACCTGATGGTGGTGATCGATCCGTACCCTTCGGCCTCGGCGTCGATGTTCGCCATGGTGAGGAAGGACGGCGCCTACCTGCTGCCGGCCGCGACGCAGTTCGAGACTTCGGGCAGCGTGACCGCTTCTAACCGCTCGCTGCAATGGCGCGAGACGGTGGTCGAGCCGCTGTTCGACTCGCGCACCGACCAGATGATCATGTATCAACTGGCGCAGAAGCTCGGTTTCGCCGACCAGCTCGTCGGCAAGAAGGACGGCAAGCAGAACATCAAGCTGGTCAAGGGCAAGGGCGGCGAAGAGCCCTCGATGGAAGACACCACGCGCGAGTTCAACAAGGGCACGTGGACCATCGGCTACACCGGCCAGTCGCCCGAGCGCCTGCAGGCGCATATGCGCAACATGCACGTGTTCGACGTCAAGACGCTGCGCGCCAAAGGCGGCAAGGACGCGAAGACCGGGTACGACCTGACCGGCGATTACTTCGGGCTGCCATGGCCGTGCTACGGCACTGCCGAGATCAAGCACCCGGGTTCGCCAAACCTGTACGATACGTCGCGGCACGTGATGGAAGGCGGCGGTAACTTCCGCGCCAACTTCGGCGTCGAGAGGGATGGCGTCAGCCTGCTGGCCGAGGACGGCTCGCACTCTAAGGGTGCGGACATCACCACCGGCTATCCGGAGTTCGACCATAAGTTCCTCAAGAAGCTCGGCTGGTGGGAGGAACTCACCGATGCCGAGAAGGCCGAGGCCGAAGGCAAGAACTGGAAGACCGACCTCTCGGGCGGAATCCAGCGCGTCGCCATGAAGCACGGCTGCCACCCCTTCGGCAACGCCAAAGCGCGTGCGGTGGTCTGGAACTTCCCGGATGCCGTGCCGCTGCACCGCGAGCCGCTGTACACGCCGCGCCCCGATCTGATCGACAAGTGGCCGACGCACGACGACCAGAAGAACCGCTGGCGCCTGCCGGTGCTGTTCAAGTCGGTGCAGGACAAGCACAAGGACGCGGTCAAGCAGTACCCGCTGATCTTGACGAGCGGCCGGCTGGTCGAGTACGAGGGCGGCGGCGAGGAAACCCGCTCCAACCCGTGGCTCGCCGAGCTGATGCAGGACAACTTCGTCGAGATCAGCCCGAAGGCGGCCGCCGATCGCGGTATCCGCCACGGCGAGAACGTCTGGGTGAGCTCGCCCTCGGGCGCCAAGATCAAGGTCAAGGCGCTGGTCACCGAGCGCGTCGGGAACGACACGGTGTTCATCCCGTTCCACTTCTCCGGCTGGTGGCAGGGGCAGGACATGCTGCCGTACTACCCGGAGGGATCGGCACCCATCGTGCGCGGCGAGGCAGTCAATACGGCCACCACGTACGGCTATGACATCGTCACCATGATGCAGGAAACCAAGACCACGCTTTGCCAGGTGGCCAAGGCCTGAGGCTAGGACGAGGAACCCGAGGAGATAACCATGGCTAGAATGAAATTCCTGGTCGACGCCGAGCGCTGCATCGAGTGCAACGGCTGCGTAACGGCCTGCAAGAACGAGAACGAGGTTCCCTGGGGTGTGAACCGCCGCCGTGTCGTCACCATCAATGACGGCGTGGTTGGGGCCGAGAAATCGATCTCGGTCGCCTGCATGCACTGTTCGGATGCGCCATGCATGGCGGTGTGCCCGGTGGACTGCTTCTACAAGACCGCCGACGGCGTCGTGCTGCACGACAAGGACCTGTGCATCGGCTGCGGCTACTGCTTCTACGCGTGCCCGTTCGGCGCGCCGCAGTTCCCGCAAGCGGGCGCCTTCGGCTTGCGCGGCAAGATGGACAAGTGCACCTTCTGCGCCGGCGGACCCGAGGCGGATCGTACGGATGGCGAATTCAAGAAGTACGGGCGCAACCGCCTGGCGGAAGGCAAGCTACCTGCCTGTGCGGAAATGTGCTCGACCAAGGCGCTGCTCGGCGGTGACGGCGACGCAATCGCGGACATCTACCGCGAGCGCGTGGTACGGCGTGGCAAGGGCTCCGAGGTCTGGGGCTGGGGCACCGCCTACGGGCCGGGCAAGCCCGGCGCGCAGCCGCCCGCGGGAGGCAAGTCGTGATCGGGCGGGCGCTGATCGCGCTCGCCGCCGCAGCCGCGCTCGTCGGTATCGCGGGCTGCGGCGAGCAGGCGCAGGTCACCATGTACAAGCAGGGCAAGTACCAGGGCAAACCTGACACCCAGGCCTGGGACAACGCCCCGCTCGCCTATAGCGATGCCAAGTGGACCAAGGGCGACCGCGCAAGCTGGGACGACCAGATCAAAACGCGCACGCTCGGGCAAAACGAGGACAACCGCATCTACCGGCAGTAAGCGGCAGTTCGGTTCACTAGGAGGAAGGCATGACGACGCTTAGCAGGCTATGCCGGACTGCGCTCGCGCTATGCGCGGCGCTCGGATTCGGCGCGGTGCAGGCGCAGACCGCGACCGGCGACGAAAACCGCATCCAGAAGCAGCAGGAGCGGCGCATCGAGCAGCCGGGCAATAACGCGCCGATGTGGCGCGAAGTGCGCTCGGGTAACGAGGGCTACACCAGCATGAAGGGCCGTGAAGTCGGCGTGCTGGTGCAGTCCGGCGGCGAGACCTGGCGCCAGATCCGCAACGGCCCGATCACGCTCTACGGCGGCTGGTTGCTGATCATCGCGGCGCTCGCGATCGCGGCGTTCTACGTCACCAAAGGGGCGCTCAAGCTGCACGGAAAACCCACCGGGAAGCTGATCGAGCGCTTCAACTCGATCGAGCGCGTCACGCACTGGTGCGTGGCGATCAGCTTCGTGATCCTGGCTGTCTCGGGGCTGATCCTGCTCTTCGGCAAGCACCTCCTGTTGCCGGTGATCGGCTACACGCTGTTCGCGTGGCTCTCGGTACTGGCCAAGAACCTGCACAACTTTGTTGGCCTGTTCTTCATCCTGTCGCTGCTGGTGATGGTGGTGCTCTACATCAAGGACAACTTCTGGAGCGCGGACGACGCCAACTGGATCGCCAAGGCGGGCGGGCTGTTTACCGGCACGCACGTGCCCACCGGGCGCTTCAACTTCGGCGAGAAAGGCTGGTTCTGGGTCGGCGCCGTGATGCTCGGCATCGCGGTCAGCATCAGCGGCGTGATCCTGCTGTTCCCGAATTTCGACCAGGTGCGCTTGACGATGCAGCTCGCGGCCGTCGCTCATGGCGTCGCGGGGATTTTCTTCATGGCCCTCTCCATCGCCCATATCTACATGGGCACGATCGGCGTGGAAGGTGCGTACCAGTCGATGCGCACGGGCTTTGTCGACGAGACCTGGGCGAAGGAGCACCACGAGCTGTGGTACCGTGAGAGGCAATCGGGCAAGCGCCCGCAGGCGAGCGGCGGCGCGGTGCCGGCCGGCGCGCCGCGCTCGAAGAATTCCTGAACGGAGGCAACGATGAAGAAGCTGATGATCGCTCTGGCCGCTGGCATGGGTCTTGCCCTCGGAAGCATTGCCGCGCACTCGAAACTACCGGCGCCGCCGCCGAAGTCCGACGCCGAAAAGGCCGCCGACGCCGCGAAAGCGGCCGCCGCCAAGGCGAAGGCGGCGGAACTCGACGCCAAGTACGAGGACAAGGCCGTCGCGAACTATCGCAAGACCAAGAGCATGGCGGCCCCGGATCCGGCGTCGATGTCAGGCAAGAAATAGTCCACCGCAATCGGAGAATCAGGATGAGAACGACCGCTACGGCGTTTGCCGTTGCGCTGGCCTTTGCTGCCGGCTGCCAGAGCATGCCCACCGAGATGCTTCGCGCCACAGCGGAGCTGCAGCCCACCACGGGCAACAAGACCCTTGGAGAGGTGACTTTCGAGGAGCTGGGCGGCGGCAAGGTGCGCCTTGTCGCCCAGGTGATCAACCTGAAGCCGAACCAGGAGCATGGCTTTCACATCCACGAGGCGGGCGACTGCAGCTCGGGTGACGGCATGAGCGCCAAGGGCCACTTCAATCCCTTCGGCAAGCCGCACGCGCATCCCGGCAGCGCCGAGCGGCATGCGGGCGACCTGCCCTCGCTCAAGTCCGACAAGGGTGGGCGTGCGCGGCTCGACGTCGAGGTCGACATCATCACCGTGTCGCACGGGCCGGCGAACATCATCGGCCGCGGCCTGATCGTGCACGCGCAGCCGGACGACCACAAGACGCAGCCGACCGGCAATGCCGGCGCGCGTCTCGCCTGCGCGGTGATCCACGGCGGCTGAGCGGCCGCGCCGCGAAGAAGAAAAGGCGCCGCGAGGCGCCTTTTTCGTTTCTAGACGCCTTCGACGAGAATCACCTTCGACTTGGCGGCCTTGGTGCGCAGGGCCAGTACCGGCGCGTACTCGGGAGAGCCGTGGAAGGCGCGCGCCTTGTCCATCGAAGGGAATTCCAGCACCACGAGGCGCTTGGGCGACCATATGCCCTCGCGCGTTTCCACCGCGCCGCCGCGCACCAGGTACTTGCCGCCGTACTTGGCGATCACCCCGGGGACCAGCTTTCGGTACTCCTCGTAGGTCTTCGCGTCGGTGACTTCGATCTCGCCGATCAGGTATGCGGCCATGCGGAACTCTCCTTTAGCGTTCGATTCTACGCTCTACGCGAGGCCCGCCAGGCGCAGCAGCATGCCGGCCGCGCCCGCAATCACGATGAGCGCAATCAGCCCCGCCTTGAAGCGCATCAGCGCGACGAGCGCGACGAGCGCGCCGCCGAGCGAGACCCAGTCGATTGCCTGCGCCAGTCCCTGCGGCCAGAACACGTGCTCGGCGAAAAACATTGCCAGGCTGACCACGACGCCGACCACCGCGGCGGTGATGCCGGTGAGCGGCGCGGTGAACTTGAGATCGCCATGGGTCGACTCGACCAGCGGCGCGCCCACCAGGATGAAGAAGAACGAGGGCAAAAAGGTGAAGAAGGTTGCCACGATTGCAGCGAGCGCGCCGGCGGCGAACAGCGCGTCGGGCCCGAACAGTGCCTTGGCCCAGCCGCCGACGAAGCCGACGAAGGCGACCACCATGATGAGCGGGCCGGGCGTCGTCTCACCCAAGGCGAGCCCGTCGATCATTTGCGTAGCGTTGAGCCACTGGTACTGCTCGACCGCCGCCTGGTAGACGTAGGGCAGCACGGCGTACGCGCCGCCGAAGGTGAGCAGCGCTGCCTTGGTGAAGAACCAGCCCATGTGGGTGAGCGTGCCGTCCCAGCCGGAGGCGGCGAGCAGCAGCGCCATCGCCGCGAGCCACAGGCCGAGGCCCGATAGCGCGATGACGACGAGCCGCGCGGGGTGGTAGCGCGCATGCGCGGGCACCGGCGTGTGATCGTCGATCAGCGCCGTGCCGTAGCCCTTGTCCGAGCCGGCGTGACCGCCGCCCATCGCGAAGACGCGCGGCGCGAATTTGCCGCCAGCGGCGCCGACGAGCAGGGCGCCGATCACGATGTACGGAAACGGCACCTTGAGCGCGTAGATCGCGACGAACGCGGCGGCGCTGATCGCCCACAAAGCCGGGTGCTTGAGCGCGCGCGAGCCGATCCGCCACGCAGCGGCGAGCACGATCGCCACCACCGCGGGCTTGATGCCGTAGAGCAGCCCCGCCACCGCGGGCACGGTGCCGTAAGCCATGTAGAGCCACGCCAGAGCGATGAGGATGAAGAGCGAAGGCAGTACGAACAGGCCCCCGGCGGCGATGCCGCCCCAGGTGCGGTGCATCAGCCAGCCGATGTAGGTGGCGAGCTGCTGCGCCTCGGGGCCGGGCAGCAGCATGCAGTAGTTGAGCGCGTGCAGGAAGCGCCGCTCCGAGATCCAGCGGCGGCGTTCGACCAGCTCCTGATGCATGATCGAGATCTGCCCGGCCGGTCCGCCGAAGCTGATGAAGCCGAGCTTGAGCCAGAACCTGAGCGCCTCGGCGAAGCTCACCGCCGGCGGTGTGGCCGGCGCTCCGGAGGTGGATGCGGCGCTGCTCACCGGTAGGCCTGCGGATTCCAGGTGTGCACCTCGTCCTTGCCTTCCTTGCACCAGGCGTAGAGCGCATCGTAGAGCACCATGCCGTGCTCGAGCATCTCCTGATCGTCGCGGTACAGGCGCGACAGGCCGAGCGACACAGCAGCGAGGCCCGCGGCCTGCGGCGCAAGATCGAGCCGCGCCGTGTCGGCGCCGCGCACGATCAGCGCGAGCATCTCGAGCGCGGGATCGCGCAGGCCGTAGACCTTGATGAAGGCGTCGAAGCTGCAGCGCTCGCCTTCATGCGAGAACTCGACATCCGGAATGTCGTAGGGCACTGCGGTGCGTTCGGCAGCGACCTTGCGCACTTCGGGCGTGGGCACGTAGAGGAACTCGGCCTCCGGATCGATAAAGCGCCGCACCAGCCATGGGCAGGCAATGCGGTCGATCTTGGGCCGCTCGCGGGTCACCCAGCGCGTCGCGGCGCCGGCCGGCTTCTCGGCCATCGCGCCGCCGTGCTCGCGCCAGCCTTCGACGCCGCCTTCGAGGTAGCGCGCCTGCAGGCCGAGCTTGCCGAGCGCCGCGGCGGCGCCCTGGCTCACCTCGTGGCCGTGCACGCAGGCAACCACAACGCTGGAGGCGCGAGGCAGCGTGCCGGCCCAGGCGTCGATGCGCTCGGGATCGCGCCGCAAGGCGCCGCGCATCAGATACGTCGATTCGCGAAAGGCCGGCGCCTTGCGCACGTCGACGACGAGCGGCGGCGGCTCGGCCGAAGCGAGCGCGTGATTGAGGGATGAGACGGAAATCGAGGCGGTTGCATTGGCGTCCATGGCTCTCTCCTTGGAGATCGCGCAGCGCTTGGACGGACCGCCGTCTTGGGATCGCCGGGAGCGTGCACCCCGACGCTTGAAGGGTTGCAGTTTAGTACCAACGCGGCGCTTGTCAATGGCGCGGCGCAACGTCCGGCAGGCAGGTGTGCAGGCCGTTCCCGGCATCGAGCACGCGCACCGAGACGCCGTACAGGCGCTCAAGCGTGTCGGGCCGGATCACCTCGGTAGGTGGGCCGATCGCAAGCGCGCGGCCCTCGGCGAGCAGCAGCGCGCGCTGCGCGCACAGGAAGGCGTGATCCGGATCGTGCGTTGAAAAGAGCACCGCGATGCCGCGCGCGGCAAGCGCCGCCATGTGTTCGAGCACCCGCACCTGGTTGCCGAAGTCGAGGTTTGCGCTCGGTTCGTCCATCACGAGCAGGGTCGGCGCCTGCGCCAGCGCCCGCGCGATCAGCGCGAGCTGGCGTTCGCCGCCCGAGATCTCGGTGAAGGGTCGCTCGGCGAGCGGCGCAATGCCGAGCGACTCGAGCGCCTGTGCTGCGGCTTCGCGGTCGCGCGTGCCCGGCACGGCGAAGGTGCCCAGGTGTGCGGTGCGTCCCATCAGCACCATCTCGCGCACCGTGAAGGCGAAGCTGCCCTGGTGCGCCTGCGGCACGTAGCCGACGCGCCGCGCCACCTCGGCGCGCGCAAGCGTATGCAGGGAGTCGCCGCCGAGTCGCACTTCGCCGCCCTGTGCAGGCAACAGGCCGAGCAGCGTGCGGAACAGCGTCGTTTTGCCGCCGCCGTTCGGGCCGAGCACGCACATCACCTCGCCCGGGGCGAGCGCGAAACTCAACTCGCGGCCGATGGTGCGGCCCGGAAAGCCAAAGGCAAGGCGTTCGACTTCGAGCATTACCAGCTCCGGCGCGACACGGCGAACAGCCACAGGAAGAACGGCGTGCCGACGAGCGCCGTGAGCACGCCCGGCGGCAGCTCTACGGCGACGACCGTGCGCGCGAGCGTATCCACCGCGAGCAGAAACGCCGCGCCGAGCAGCATGGCGAGCGGCAGCAGGCGGCCGAAGTCAGGGCCGACCAGCAGGCGCGCGGCGTGCGGCACGAGCAGTCCGATCCAGCCGATCACGCCGGCGAGCGCGACTGCGGCGGCGGTCATCAGCGTCGCGGCGACGATCACCACCGCGCGCAGCAAGCGCGTATTGACGCCGAGCGCGCGCGCCTCGTCGTCCGGGAGGGCGATAAGGTTCATGCGCCAGCGCAAGAGCAGCATCGGCACCAGCCCCAGCAGCACGAGTGGTGCGGCCAGTGCGAGATCGCGCGGCGCGATCGCCGCGAGGCTCCCCAGCAACCAGAAGGTAATTGCGGGAAGCGTGCCCGCCGGGTCGGCGGCGATCTTGAGCAGCGCGAGCGCGGCGCCGAGCAGCGTGCCGATGATGACGCCGGTCAGCACGAGCGCGAGCAGCGGATCGTGGCCGCGCAGGCGAGCGCCGATCCAAACCACCAGGCCGACCGCGAGCACGCCACCGGCAAAGGCAAGCGCCTGCGTCGCGAGCGGGCCGAGCGCGAAAAGCAGCGCCGCCGCCGCGCCGAGCGCGGCGCCGCTCGAGACCCCGAGGATGTCGGGTGAGACGAGCGGATTACGAAACAGCCCCTGATAGGCGCTGCCCGCGGCGGCGAGCGCCGCGCCGACGAGCAGCGCGGCGAGCACCCGTGGGCCGCGCACCTGAAATACCACCGATTCGACGTTCGGCTCGAGCGCGTGCGTGCCGCCCGAAAGCTTGGCGCCGATGAGCGTCGCGAGCTCGGCGACCGAGACCGGGAAGCGGCCTACCGCGAGCGCCAGCGCGGCGAGCGCGAGCAGCGCCGCGCCGGCGACGAGGTAGGCGAGGGCGTAGCGCTGCATCACGCCCAGCCCACGCTGTGGCGGTCGATCGCCACCGCCTTGACGAGTGCGTAGACGGGGCGCCCCGGCACGAGCGCAAGCGCATCGACCGACTTGCGTGTGATGCGCGCGAGCAGCACGGTGCCGGCGACGTCGATCTGCACGTCGACGCTGGCGCCCGAGGCCTCGCCGAGCGCCTTGACGGTACCGGGCAGCACGTTCAACACGCTGATCGCCTCGGGCCGCACGGTGGCGAGCGAGACGTCGCGCGCGCGCACGCGCACCCGCACCCGCTCGCCGATCAGCGCGTCGACGTCCGGCGCGTAGATCGAGCCTCCGGCGAACTCGAGCCGCGTGAGGCCGTTCGCCAGGTCCTGCTCGGCGACGTGCGCTTCGAGCACCGCGCCGCCCTCGAAGCGCCCGAGGAACGGGCGCAGCTCCATTCTCGCCATGGTCTCGCGAATCGGGCCGGCATCCAGTACGCGGCCCTCGGAGAGCAGCACTACCGTGTCGGCGATGCGAACCACCTCGTCGATCGAGTGGCTGACGTAGACGATGGGGATGCCGGTCTCGTCTCGCAGGCGCTCGATGTAGTAGAGAATCTCGCCCTTTCGCTCGGTGTCGAGCGAGGCGAGCGGCTCGTCCATCAGCAGCAGCCGCGGATCGGCGAGCAGCGCGCGACCGATCGCCGCGCGCTGCTTCTCGCCGCCCGAGAGATCGTGGGGATGGCGCGCGAGCGCGCCGCCCAGACCGAGCAGCGCCACCACATCGTCCAGCCTCGCGGCGGCGCTGCGCCGCCCGAAGCGCTGTCCGTAGAGCAGGTTTTGCCGCACAGTCAGATGCGGCAAGAGGCGCCCTTCCTGGAACACGTAGCCGAGGCGCCGGCGGTGCACCGGCACGTCGATGCGGGCCGCCGCGTCGAACAGCGTTTCGCCGTCGATCGCAATGCGCCCGCGCTCCGGTCGCAGCAGACCGGCGATCGCGTTCAGCACGCTGGTCTTGCCCGAGCCGGAGCGGCCAAAGAGCGCGGTGACCCGCCCCTCACTCGCGAACTCGGCCTCGAGCGCGAAGGCGCCGAGGCGCTTTGCGGCGGCGACTTCCAGCCTCATGCGCCTTGCGTGCGGCGCCGCGCGCGCCGCAGCAGCAGCTCCGAGCCGATCAGTGCGGCGAGCGAGAGCAGGATTGAGAGCACGCACAGGCGAAGCGCCTGCGCGTCGCCGCCCGGCACCTGGGTGAAGCCGTAGATGGCGAGCGGCAGCGTCTGCGTCTCGCCCGGAATGTTGGAGACGAACGTGATCGTGGCGCCGAACTCGCCCAGGCTGCGCGCGAAGGCGAGCAGCATGCCGTTCAGCACGCCCGGGCCGATCAGCGGCAGGGTCACGGTGGCGAACACCGCGAACGGGCCCGCACCAAGCGTTGCCGCGGCCGCCTCGAGCCGCCGGTCGAGCGCCTCGATCGACTGGCGCATGGCGCGCACGGCGAGCGGCAGCCCCATCACCGCGGCGGCGAGCGCCGCGCCGCTCCAGCGGAACGCGAACACGATGCCGAGCTGCTCCTCGAGAAAAGCGCCGATCGGCCCGCTGCGGCCAAAGCCCACCAGCAGCAGGTAGCCAATCACCACGGGCGGCAGCACGAGCGGCAGATGGATCACGCCGTCGAGCAGCGTCTTGCCCGGAAACTCGGCGCGCGCGAGCAGCATCGCCAGGCCGAGCGCCACCGGCAGGCTCGCGAGCATGCTCCAGAAAGCGACCTTGAGGCTCAGGCCGAGGATCTCGAGTTCGGCAGCGGTGAGCATGGCGCGCTCAGTGTATCCGGGCGAAGCCGTGGTTCTCGAAGATGCGCTGCGCGCGTTCGCTGCGCAGGAATTCAGCGAAGGCGTCCGAGCGCCGGTCGGCGCCGCGCACCTGCGCCATCGGGTAGACGATCGGCGGGTGCAGCGCCGGATCGAAGCGCCCCACGACTCGCACCTTCGGCTCGGCGTTGACGTCGGTCTGGTAGACGATGCCGAGGGGCGCTTCGCCGCGCGCCACCAGCGCGAGCGCGGCGCGCACGTTCTCGGACGATGCGATGCGTTGCTTCACCTGGTCCCACACGCCGAGCCGCTCGAGCGCGCTGCGCGCGTATTTGCCGGCGGGCACGTGGTCAGGGTTGGCGAGCGCGAGCCGCCCGTCGCCGAGCGCCTGCGCGAGCGGCATGCCCGGGCCGATCGCGAGCAGCAGCAGCCCGCTGCCCGGGCGCGCTACCAACACCAGGCGGTTGCCGAGCAGGTCGTATCGCGTGCCGGGAACCAGGAAGCCGCGGTCATGCAGGTAGTCCATCCAGTCGCGATCGGCGGAGATGAACACGCCGACGGGCGCGCCACCCTCGATATGCCGCGCGTGCGTGGAGCTGCCGGCATAGGACACCACCGGCCGCTCGCCGGGATACGCCTGGACCACCTCGTCGAGCGCGTTGCGCAGGCTCGCCGCGGCGAACACGAGCATCGGGCCCGACGCGCTCGCGGAGCTAACGCCTACGAGCAGCGCGCAGGCGAGGACGATCAGGCGTGCGGCCATCGCTGCGCCGCCTCGCCCGTGAGCGCCTGCAGCGTGCACAGCTCGCCGGCGCCGGTGGTGTCGTAGCCGACGAAACGCCGCGCGATGCGCTGGAATGCCCGATCGCCGAGCGCATCACGAAAGCACGCCAGCGCTGGTTCCTCGGCCATGCGCGTGCGCACTGCGAACCAGTAGCGCTCCCGGCGCAGCGGCAGGAACTCCAGTCCGAAGCGCGCCGCTGCGGCGCGTACGCCGAAGCCCGCGTCGGCGCGTCCGGCAGCGACGCTCACCGCGACCGCGAGGTGGGTGAACTCTTCTTCGCCGTAGCCGCGGATCGCCGTGGCATCCAGCCCGGCCTGCGCGAGCAGCTCGTCCCAAAGGAGGCGCGTGCCCGAGCCGCGCTGCCGGTTGACCATGCGCACGCCGCGCCGCGCGAGGTCGCCGAGCGAGCGAATGCGCTTGGGATTGCCGGCGGCCAGCATCAGGCCCTGCTCGCGCTCGGCGAAGCGCACCAGCCGGTCGCGCCGCGGGTGCAACTGCGCGTGCAGCGGCCCGCCCGGGCCGCCTTCGGCACCGCTCGAGACATGAAACCCGGCGAGATCGGCGCGCCCTGCGGCGAAGTCGGCGAGGCTCTCGAGGCTGCCCTTGAACTGTAGTTGCAGCGTGATCCCGGCGCGAATCGCCGGTGCCTCGGCAAAGGCCGAAAGCAGGGGATCGTGGCTCGCGGAGAGGCGCAGCGCGCGCGCGTGCGCACCGCGCTCGGCGGCATGCACCGAGACGGCGAGGGAGGATTCGAGGCGCGCCAGCGCCTTTTTCGCCGCGTCATCCGCGGCAAGCAGGCGCTCGGCAAGCGGCGTGAGGTGCGCGCCGCGGCCGCGCTCGAGCACCGCCAGCGCGCCGCCGGCGAGCGTGGCCTGGCTGGTGAGCAGGTCCCACGCCGCGCGATAGGACACGCCGAGCTGCTCGGCGGCGGCGCGCAGCGTCGCACGAGCGCCGATCTCGCGCAGGAGCGGCAGCAGCCGGACGTCCAGGCGGGCGCCGGCGTCAGCGGCACGGCGCCAGCCGATTTCGGGGATCAGGCGGGACAATATGCACAACCTCGCATATTACGACCATGGCGAATGGGACTTATGATACCCGCGAACCGCCGATATATGCGCGCTTGCGCATAAGGAGAGGAACGGAGGGCCGCAACCGCCATGCCCAGCGCCTTTGCCGAAGCCTTCGGCCTGATCGGGTCCTTCGACGCCGGTCTCGCCGGCATCATCGCGCTCAGCCTCAAGGTGAGCCTGAGCGCGGTGCTGCTCGCAAGCGCGATGGGATTGCCGCTCGGCGCGGCGCTTGCGGTGGCGCGATTTCCCGGCCGGCCGGCGATCATCGTTGCGCTAAATGCGCTCATGGGCCTGCCGCCGGTGGTGGTGGGGCTCGCGGTCTACCTGTTGCTGTCGCGCGCCGGACCGCTCGGCGAGCTCGGCCTGCTGTTCACACCGGGCGCGATGGTGATCGCGCAGACCCTGCTGGTGCTGCCGATCATCGCCGCACTCGCGCGCCAGGCGGTCGAAGACGCCTGGCGCGAGTACGAGGAGCAACTGCGCTCGCTCGGCGTGGCCGAATTCGATGCTGCGCTGACGCTCCTCTGGGATATCCGCTTCTCGCTTCTCACGGCGGTGCTGGCGGGACTCGGGCGCGCGAGCGCCGAGGTCGGCGCGGTGATGATCGTCGGCGGCAACATCGACGGCGTCACGCGCGTCATGACTACCGCGATCGCGCTCGAGACTTCGAAAGGGGATCTGCCGCTCGCCCTTGCGCTCGGCATGTTGCTGATCGCGATCGTGCTCGCGCTGAACGCCGCCGCCACGCTGCTGAAGGAAGCGGCTGAGCGCCGCTACGGATGAACCGCCGCTCCATTTTGCCGGTGCGGCTCGAGGGCGTGTGCTTCGGGGCCGGCGGGCGCACCATCATCGACCGCGTCTCGGTCGAACTTGATTCCGGTCCGAGCACCATCATCCTGGGCGCAAACGGCGCCGGCAAGAGCGTGCTGATGCGCCTGTGCCACGGGCTGCTCGCGCCGACGGCGGGCGCCGTGCACTGGAGCGCGGCCGAGCGACCTGGCGCCGCGCGGCGCCAGGCGATGGTGTTCCAGCGGCCGGTGATGCTGCGCCGCTCGGCACTGGCCAACGTCACCTATGCGCTCAAGCTCGCGAACGTTCCGCTTTCCGAGCGCGAGCGGCTCGCGCTCGAGGCGCTCGAAAGCGTCGGCCTCGTGTCGCTTGCGAACCGTCCGGCGCGGGTGCTTTCCGGCGGCGAGCAGCAGCGCCTCGCGCTCGCGCGCGCCTGGGCGCTGCACCCGGAGGTGCTGTTTCTCGACGAGCCGACCGCGAGCCTCGATCCGGGCGCGACGCGCGAGATCGAAAACGTGATCAAGGCGTTCGATGCCGCCGGCACCAAGATCGTGATGGCGACGCACAACCTGGGCCAGGCGCGCCGCATCGGCGACGAAGTGCTGTTCCTGCACCAGGGGCGGCTGGTCGAGCGGGCGCCCGTGGAGCGCTTTTTCTCGCAACCCGAATCGGCCGAAGCAAAAGCCTTCATCAGAGGAGAGCTGCCGTGGACAGTCGGACGAAACTCGCATTGACCTTCGCAGTGGCTACGCTGGTCGCCGTTGCGCAATCACCCGCCGGCGCGCAGGAGCGCTTCATCACCGTTTCCTCGACCACGTCGACCGAGAACTCGGGTCTGTTCAAGCACCTGCTGCCGCTGTTCAAGCTGAAGACCGGCATCGAAGTGCGCGTAGTGGCGCAGGGCACCGGGCAGGCGCTCGACATGGGCAAGCGCGGCGACTGCGACGTGGTCTTCGTGCACAACAAGGCGGCGGAGCTCAAATTGCTCGATGAAAGCTGGTTCGCGAGCCGCCACGACGTGATGTACAACGATTTCGTGATCGTCGGGCCGAAGTCCGACCCGGCCGGCGTCGGCGGCACGACGGATGCGGTGCTCGCGCTCGGCAAGATTCGCGACGCCAAGGCGCCGTTCGCCTCGCGCGGCGACAAGAGCGGCACGCACTCGGCGGAGCTTCGGCTGTGGAATACCGCCGGCATCGATCCCGTCGAGGGCCGGGGCGGGTGGTACCGCGAAACGGGCGCGGGCATGGGCGCGACGCTGAATACTGCGTCCGGGATGAATGCCTACGCTCTCACCGACCGGGGGACCTGGCTGTCGTTCAGAAACCGCGGCCAACTTGCGATCCTGGTGCAGGGCGACAAGCGCCTGTTCAACCAGTACGGCGTGATGCTGGTCAACCCGGCAAGGCACGGCCACGTCAAGCAGGCGCTTGGCCGGGAATTCATCGAGTGGCTGGTCTCGCGCGCGGGCCAGCAGGCGATTGCGGATTACTCCATCGGCGGCGAGCAACTGTTCTTCCCAAACGCCGGCGGCTGAGTGGCGCGGCATCGCGGGGCGGGCTGCTAGAATTGTCCGTTCCATGAAGATCTTCGGTTTCGCCGGGTATTCCGGCAGCGGCAAGACGACGTTGATCGAGCAGCTCATTCCTCTTTTCGTCGGCAAAGGCGTGCGCGTGTCGCTCATCAAGCACGCGCACCATAGCTTCGATGTCGACCAGCGGGGCAAGGATTCGTACCGTCACCGGCACGCCGGCTGCACCGAGATCCTGGTCACTTCGTCGCGGCGCTGGGTGCTGATGCACGAGCTGCGCGGCGAACCGGAGCCGTCCTTCGAGGAACAGATCAAGCACGTATCGCCCTGCGACCTGCTGCTGGTCGAAGGCTTCAAGTTTGCGCCCATCCCGAAGCTCGAAGTGTGGCGCGCCGAGACGGGCGAGCCGCAGCTGCACCCGAACGATCCGCACATCGTCGCGGTGGCGAGCGACCAGAAGATCGACGCGCAGGTGCCGGTGCTCGACCTGAACGACGTGCCGGCGATCGGCGGCTTCATCCTCGGCCATCTCAAGCTCGCATGAACAAGGGGGGGCTCCTTTCGGTGGACGAGGCGCTCGAGGTGCTGCTTGCCGGCGCGCGGCCGGTGGCCGAATTCGAAGAGATTGCGACGCTCGAGGCGACCGGCCGCGTGCTGGCGCGCGCACAGCGATCGACGATGGACGTGCCGCCGTTGGACAACAGCGCGATGGACGGCTACGCGCTGCGCCTCGCCGACGTGCCGGCGCCGGACACCAGGCTGCGCGTGGCGCAGCGCATTGCCGCCGGCGCGGTCGGCGCGCCGCTCGAAGCCGGCACCGCCGCGCGCATCTTCACCGGGGCGCCGGTGCCGCCCGGGGCCGACGCGATCGTGATGCAGGAGTTTTGCGCCGCGGACGGCAGTCACGTGGTGGTGAAGAAGGTGCCGCAGCCCGGCGAATGGGTGCGGCGCAGGGGCAGCGATATCAAGGCGGGCGACGAAATTCTCGCCGCGGGGATCCGCCTGCGTCCGCAAGATACGGGTCTTGCGGCCTCCGTCGGCATCAGGACGCTGCCGGTACGGCGCCGCGTTCGTCTCGGCTTGTTCTTCACGGGCGACGAACTGGTGATGCCGGGCGATCCGCTGCCGCCGGGGCGCATCTACAACTCGAACCGCTTCACGCTGAACGGTCTGGCAAAAATGTTCGGCTGCGAGGTGCGCGACTACGGCATCGTGCCGGACAGCCTCGGCGCGACGCGTGAGGTGTTGCGCCGCTCGGCCGCGGAATGCGACGTCATCGTCACTTCGGGCGGCGTGTCCGTGGGCGAGGAGGACCATGTCCGGCCCGCGGTCGAAGCCGAGGGGTCGCTCCTCATGTGGAAGATCGCCATGAAGCCGGGCCGGCCGCTCGCGTTCGGCAGGGTCGGGCAGGCGGCCTTCATCGGGCTGCCCGGGAACCCGGTATCGAGCTTCGTCACCTTCCTGCTGTTCGTGCGGCCGTTCCTGCTCAGGACCCAGGGCATGGCGAGCGTGGCGCCGCGCGCGATCGAAGCGAGGGCGGATTTCGCCTGGGCGAAGCCGGATGCCCGGCGCGAGTTCCTGCGCGTAAAATGGAATGCGTCGGGCGGGCTGGAGCTCTATCCGACGCAGGATTCGGCGGTGCTCACCTCGACCGCCTGGGCCGACGGCCTGGTCGACAACCCGCCGAACCACGCGATCCGCAGGGGCGATTCGGTGCGCTTCCTGCCTTATTCGGAGCTGTACGGGTGAAGGTCAAAGTGCTTTTCTTCGCGAACCTGCGCGAGCAGCTCGGCACCGGCGGCGAGGAAATCGAGTTGCCCGCGGGCGTCTACACGGTCGCCGCGCTGCGCGCGTACTTGATCAAGCGCGGCGCACCCTGGCAGGGCGCGCTCGCCGAAGGCAAGCTGGTGCGCATGGCGGTGAATCAGGACATGGCGCCGCCGACGGCCGCCCTCAAGGCGGGCGACGAGGTGGCGTTCTTTCCCCCGGTGACCGGCGGATGAAGGTTTCGGTGCAGCGCGAGGACTTCGACGCGGGCGCGGAGATGCGCGCTCTCTCGCGCGACCCGATGGTCGGCGCGTTGGCGAGCTTCGTTGGCGTGGTGCGCGAGGTGGCGATGACGCTCGAGCACTATCCCGGCATGACCGAGAAGGCGCTCGAGAAAATCGTCAACGAGGCGCGCTCGCGCTGGCAGGTGATGGACTGCACCGTGATCCACCGCTACGGGGATCTGAAGCCCACCGACCAGATCGTGCTCGTCGTGGTGGCAAGCGCACACCGCGGCGATGCCTTCGCCGCGTGCGAGTTCATCATGGATTACCTCAAGACGCAGGCGCCGTTCTGGAAGAAGGAGGCGGCGGGCTGGGTCGAGGCGCGGGCTGCCGACGACAAGGCGTGGGAGCGCTGGCAGCCGCGGAAAGTTGAGCCGAAAAACCGCCTGGGATAGACTCGCGACCGCGACAAGGGAGATGGCATACCTCCCTGGAAAAACCGCCGCAAGGCTGATGATGCCTACGTGACGCGCCGCAGCAGGGCCAACGTAGGCTTTCCTTGCCCTCCTCCGACGCACCTGGGCGGAACAAGAACGTTGGAGGTTCCTGCATGACCGACATCTATGCCCTGGCCGCGCTGTGGATCGGCCTGGCGCTTGCGGCGGCGCTGCTCGCGATCTGGCTGCGCATCGCGAACGCCCTCTCGGAGATCGTCGTAGGGACCCTGGCGGGCGCGTTCCTGGGAACTGCGCTGCTCGGCGTGGACGAAGCGTGGATCCGGTTCCTCGCCGGCGCCGGCGCGATCATGCTGACCTTTCTCGCCGGCGCCGAGCTCGATCCCGACTCGTTCCGGCGCCAATGGAGGCAGGCCACCGCCATCGGGCTGATCAGCTTCTTCGCACCGTTCATCGGCTGCGCGGCGGGGGCCTACTGGCTGCTCGGCTGGGACACGCGGGCGAGTCTTCTCGCCGGAATCGCGATGTCCACCACCTCCGTCGCGGTGGTCTACGCCGTGATGCTGGAGTTCGGCTTCAACCGGACCGACTACGGCAAGTTGGTCCTCGCGGCGTGCTTCATCACGGATCTCGGCACGGTCATCGGGCTTGGCCTGATCTTCGCGCCCTTCACCCTGAAAACCGTCGCTTTCGTGGGCGGGCTGGGCGCTCTCGCACTCGCGATGCCCTGGCTGACGCCGCGGTTTCTGCGGCGCTTCGGCGGGCGGCCGGCCGAGCTCGAAACCAAGTTCCTGCTGGTGGTCCTCCTCGGCATGGGCGCTCTCGCCGGTTGGGCGGGGAGCGAGGCAGTGCTGCCGGCCTACGTGATCGGCCTGCTGCTCGCGGGCACGGTCGGCAAGGATCACGCCCTGGTGCGGCGCCTGCGCACGCTTACGCTCGGCCTGCTGACGCCGTTCTATTTCCTGCGAGCGGGCTCCTTGGTCTCGGTTCCGGCGCTGGTCGCGGCCCCGGCCGCGTTTCTCGCCATGCTGCTCATCAAGATCGCCTCCAAGTGCGCGGGCGTCTATCCGGTGACGCAGGCATTCGGCTCGCCGCGCAAGGTCGGCATCTACACCACGCTCATGATGTCCACGGGATTGACCTTCGGCACCATTTCGTCGCTTTTCGGCCTGTCGCAAGGCATCGTCGACCAGGGCCAGTATTCGGCGCTCGTCGCGGCGGTCGTTGCGAGCGCGGTGATCCCGACGCTCGTCGCCAACGCCTGGTTCCTGCCGCGGCACCTGCTGCCGAAGGCCGAGGCGGCCGTCGATGCGACGCCGCTGACCGAGGACAGGAGAGGGGGTTGAGCGTGTACCGCAGAATCGTCGTCGGCTACGATGGCTCGGAGGCGGGCCGCAAGGCCTTCGCTACGGCGCTGCAGCTGGCGTCGCGGGACGGCGCCGAGCTCCATGTTCTCTCCGTGGCGCGGCCTCCGGAGGTCGGCGACGACGTCGAAACCGAGGCGGTGATCGAAAACTCGCTGCGCCACCATCGCGCATTGCTCGACGAGCTGCGCGCCGAGACGTCCAGGGCCGGCATCAAGGCGCACTTCGAAGTGGCAGTGGGGCACCCTGCCGAGCAGATCATGCATCACGCCGACATGAACGAAGCGGACCTGATCGTCGTGGGCGACCGCGGGCGCTCGAAGTTCGCGCGGCTGCTCCTCGGCTCGGTGTCCAAGCAGGTGGTGCAGTACGCCGAGCGGACCGTGCTGGTGGTGCGGTGACATCCCTGCCGCTGCCTGGGCGCGCGGCGCGCCTGCATTCGTGAACGCGGCGCCCGGGATGCCGCGCGGCATCTGGCTGCTGGGCTTCGTCAGCCTGTTCATGGACGTCTCCTCCGAGATGATCCACAGCCTGCTGCCGGTGTTCATGGTCTCCAGCCTCGGCGCTTCGGCGCTCGCGATCGGGCTGGTCGAGGGCGTCGCGGAATCGACCGCCTTGATCGTCAGGTTCTTCTCCGGCGCGATCAGCGACTACCTGGGAAAGCGCAAGTCGCTGGCGGTGCTCGGTTACGCAATGGGCGCGGCTGCCAAGCCCCTGTTCGCCACCGCGGCGTCCGTGAACTGGGTTTTCGCCGCGCGCTTCATGGACCGCATCGGCAAGGGCATACGCGGGGCCCCGCGCGACGCGCTGGTCGCCGACCTGGCGCCGCCCGCGCTGCGCGGCGCGGCCTTCGGCCTGCGCCAGGCGCTCGACACGGTGGGAGCGTTCCTCGGGCCGCTGCTCGCCATCGGACTGATGCTGCTCTTCGCCGGAGATTTCCGGATGGTGTTCTGGTTCGCGGTTATCCCGGCGGCGATGGCCGTGCTGCTCCTCGCGTTCGGCGTGGAGGAACCGACTCGCCGCGGCGTGGAGCCGGCGCGCACGGCGCGTATCGACTGGCGCGCGCTGGACAATCTGCCGCGCGGCTACTGGCTGGTCGTGATCGCGGGCGGCGTGTTCACGCTGGCGAGGTTCAGCGAGGCCTTCCTCGTGCTGCGCGCTCAGGAGCGGGGACTTCCCGACGCGCTGGCCCCGCTGGTGTTCGTGCTCATGAACGCCGTGTTCGCGGCCTGCGCCTACCCGGCCGGGAAGCTCGCCGATCGCCTCGGCGGGCGTGCGCTGCTCACCGTCGGGCTTGGCGTGCTGATCGGCGCCGACCTCGTCCTCGCCTTCGCCCACGGGCTCGCGTCGGTTGCGCTGGGAGTAGCGGCTTGGGGACTGCACATGGGGCTGACACAAGGCGTGCTCGCAGCCATGGTTGCCGCGTCGGCGCCCGCGTCGCTACGCGGCACGGCATTCGGCATCTTCAACCTCGGCTGCGGCGTAGCGATGCTTGTGGCGAGTGCGCTGGCCGGCCTGCTGTGGGACGTGCTCGGGCCGGCCGCGACGTTTATCGCGGGCGCCGCGTTCTCCCTCATCGCCCTCGTCCTGCTGTTCCGAGTCTCCGGCCGGGCATGAGGGCGGCGACTTGCCGTCGCCCGGCGCTTGAATCCATGCACACAGCCCCCAATTGCCCTTCATGCGTATCGACAATTTCACCACTCAGTTGCAGGAAGCCCTGGCGCAGGCGCAGAGCCTTGCCGTAGGTCGCGACCATCAATACATCGAGCCCCAGCACCTGCTCGCGACGCTCCTCGAGCAGGAGAACGGCGGCGCGGGCCCGCTCGTCGCCAAGGCCGGGGGCAACCCGGGGGCGCTTAAGAGGGCCCTGACCGAATCGCTCGGCCGCCTACCCAAGGTCGAGGGCACGGCGGGCGAGGTGCACGTCTCGCGCGAGCTCGCCGCGCTTCTCAATGTCGCCGACAAAGAGGCGCAGAAGCGCGGCGACCGGTTCATCGCCTCGGAAATGTTCCTGCTCGCCGCCTGCGGCGACAAGGGCGAGACGGGCCGGGCGCTCAAGCAGGCCGGGGTCGACCGCAAGAGCCTGGAGAAGGCGATCGAGCAGGTGCGCGGTGGGCAGAGCGTCACCGGCCAGGCCGACGAGTCGCAGCGCCAGGCGCTCGCGAAGTACACCCTCGACCTGACCGAGCGCGCGCGCGCCGGCAAGCTCGACCCGGTGATCGGCCGCGACGACGAGATCCGCCGGGTGATCCAGATCCTGCAGCGGCGCACCAAGAACAACCCGGTGCTGATCGGCGAGCCCGGCGTGGGCAAGACCGCAATCGTCGAAGGCCTCGCGCAGCGCATCATCAACGGCGAGGTGCCCGAGTCGCTCAAGAACAAGCGCGTGCTGGTGCTCGACATGGCGTCGCTGCTGGCCGGGGCCAAGTACCGCGGCGAGTTCGAGGAGCGCCTGAAGGCGGTGCTCAAGGAGCTGGCGCAGGACGAGGGCAACACCATCGTCTTCATCGACGAGATGCACACAATGGTCGGCGCCGGCAAGGCCGAGGGCGCGATCGACGCCGGCAACATGCTCAAGCCCGCGCTCGCGCGCGGCGAGCTGCACTGTGTCGGCGCCACCACACTGAACGAATACCGCAAGAACGTCGAGAAGGACGCCGCGCTCGAGCGCCGCTTCCAGAAAGTGCTGGTCGACGAGCCGAGCGTGGAAGCGACCATCGCGATCCTGCGCGGCCTGCAGGAGAAGTACGAGCTGCACCACGGCGTCGACATCACCGACCCGGCGATCGTCGCCGCGGCCGAGTTCTCGCACCGCTACATCACCGACCGCTTCCTTCCCGACAAGGCAATCGACCTGATCGACGAGGCGGGCGCGCGCATCAAGATGGAGATCGACTCCAAGCCCGAGGCGATGGACCGGCTCGACCGGCGCGTGATCCAGCTGAAGATCGAGCGCGAGGCGGTAAAGAAGGAGAAGGACGAGGCCTCGCAGAAGCGTCTCGGCCTGATCGAGGCCGAGATCGCACGGCTCGAGAAGGAGTACTCCGATCTCGATGAGGTGTGGAAATCCGAGAAGGCGCACGTCGCCGGCAGCCAGCACGTCAAGGAAGAGCTCGAGAAGCTGCGCGTAACGATGGAGGAAGCGCGCCGCAAGGGCGACTGGCAGAAGATGAGCGAGATCCAGTACGGCAAGATCCCGCCGCTCGAGGCGCAGCTCAAGAAGGCCGAGACGCAGGGCGCCGCAAAAGGCGAGCCGACCAAAGCGAAGTTGCTGCGCACGCAGGTCGGCGCCGAGGAGATTGCCGAGGTCGTGTCGCGCGCCACGGGAATTCCGGTTTCGAAGATGATGCAGGGCGAGCGCGACAAGCTGCTCCAGATGGAGGAAAGGCTGCACGAGCGCGTCGTCGGCCAGGACGAGGCGGTGCGCCTGGTGTCGGATGCGATCCGTCGCTCGCGCTCCGGCCTCTCGGACCCGAACCGGCCCTACGGCTCGTTCCTGTTCCTCGGTCCCACGGGCGTGGGCAAAACCGAGCTGTGCAAGGCGCTCGCGAGCTTTCTGTTCGATTCCGAAGAGCACCTGATCCGCATCGACATGTCCGAGTACATGGAGAAGCACTCGGTGTCGCGCCTGATCGGCGCTCCGCCGGGCTACATCGGTTACGACGAAGGCGGCCAGCTCACCGAGCAGGTGCGCCGCAAGCCCTACTCGGTGATCCTGTTCGACGAGATCGAAAAGGCACACCCGGACGTGTTCAACGCGCTGCTGCAGGTGCTGGACGAAGGCCGGCTGACCGATGGGCAGGGCCGCACCGTGGACTTCAAGAACACCGTGCTGGTGATGACCTCGAACCTCGGCTCGCAGATGATTCAGAGCATGGCGGGCAGCGATTACGGCGTCATCAAGCTCGCGGTCATGGCCGAGGTGAAGACGCAGTTTCGACCCGAGTTCGTCAACCGCATCGACGAGTTGGTAGTGTTCCACGCGCTCGGCGACGAGCACATCCGCTCGATCGCGCGCATCCAGCTCGCGATGCTCAGGCAGCGTATGGCGCGAATGGAATTCGGGATCGAGGTGTCGGAGGCCGCCGTGGCCGAACTCGCCAACGTCGGCTTCGACCCGGTGTACGGCGCGCGCCCGCTCAAGCGTGCCATCCAGTCCGAGCTCGAAAATCCGCTCGCCAAGGCGGTGCTTGAAGGCCGCTTTGCGCCCAAGGACACGATCCGCGTCGACTGGCGCGGCGGGCGCATGAGCTTCGAGAAGGCGCCGGCGAAGGCAGCCGCCTGAGGCGCGCGGCCTTGCCCTGGCGCGTGCGGCAACGCACCTCGCGCGCCAGTCAGCTCAGCGGATCGAACCTCCAGCCAAAAAAGGGCTCGCCGCCCTGTTCGGTGATCAGCACCACTTCCTCGAGCCACGCACGGCTGCGTTCCCCACCCGGGTAGACGAGATGCAGGGGCACGACCATTCCCGCCTCGAAGGTCCAGTCGCCGTTCGGTGCGCCTGCGATCGTCGTCCGCTCGATATCCATGTGCGACAGGCCGAGACCGTGAAAGAAAATCACTCCGGCCTCTGGATCGGCGACTCCCGCCTTGCGGTAGAGCTCGCGCCCCATCGCTTGCAGTGTGCTCGGTCGCGCACCCGGGCGCATGGCGCGCTGCAGTTCCTCCGCGACGAGGCCAGTCGCGCGCAGGTTGCGCTTTCCCTCGCCCCGCGGCTCGTCACCGACGACCCAGGTCTTGCCGCCGTCCCAGCAATAAAGGTCGAGCGTCCCGTGGCAGTCGAACATGACGTGCAGACCGCGCTCGAGTTCGAAGTCCTCGAGTCCCGTTTGCAGCGTCAGCGCTGCGTCGCTGCCACGCGGATGGCCCCAGACCATGGCGCCCGGATCGCGGACAAAACCGCCGAGATCGATCGCCGCGGCGTGGTAGGCGCTATTGAGCTCGCGCCAGCGCATGCCTTGGCGCCACGCGGCCACCGTGCGCTCGATCGCGGCGCGGTTGAGCGCCGTGGCGCGGCGCAAGAGCGCGATCTCGGCCGGCGTTTTGACCGCGCGCGCGAACATCAGTGCATCGTAGGCGTCGGCAACCGTCGAACGCTCGAGGCGAAGCCGATGGCCGAGCGCGACGTCGTCGAAGCCCAGGGTGCCTCGATCGAGCTGCAGCTCCACAAGCGCGGCGCGCAGCGCCGCATCCATGTCGAAGGCGTAATGCTTCCGCGCGCGTCGCACCCACTCGATGTCCATTCCGTCGCGCGGAATGAACCGATCGATATCGGAGCTCTGCGGCGGCCGATCGATCGGCATCATGACCGCGCGGAAGGGTCGGATATCCTGTACCCAGCTCGGCTGGCTAAGAAAGGTCCCGAGGTAGTAGTCGGCGAGTACCAGGATCGGATGGTCGGGCGCATGGCGCGAGAGCGCGAGCGCGTACGGGCGCGGTTCGTCCGCCTTGTGTGCGATGCCGTTGAATCCGCTCAGGTAAAAGACGTTAAGCGGGCTTGAGACGACTATGCCGTCGAGGCCACGCGCGGCCATCGCGGACCGAAGCCGATCAAGGTTGCAGAAGCGCTCGGGAAGCGGCGTGCGGGCGAAGGAACTCGTCATAGGCAGGCATGGTAGGCGTCAGGCGTCCGAAAGCAAGAGCGCGTCGGGATTATTCGCGCGCATGGCGCCGCGCGCGCGGCAAACGCGGTCGCGTACTAGCAGGGGTTATGCGGGAAAGATTGTCCGCCGTCCGCCGGATCCGGCGGACGGCGGGCGAAATGGTCGCCCACAGCACTTTCGCGTGCTGTCATCGGACCACTAAGTGGCGCGCGCATTGTGCGTGCGCCTTTTAATTTTATGCTGTGCGCGGCCCGCCTCGCGGCGCGCCGTACGTCGCGTTGTCGAAGTGGCTGGAACTGATCCTACGCGCGGCGGCCGGGCGTTGTCCATGCCTTTGAGCGATCTCACCTCGCCCGAGGGGGCGGCCGACCGGGCTTTCCCGGCAGGCCGTGGCGGATCGCTCCGGGGCCGCCGGCTGCGGAGGATCAGCGTGCGGGCGCGCTAAGCGCGATCCAGCTTCTTTCCAGGAGCGGGGCGAGCGCCCGGATGCGACGGGTCTGCAGCAGCAGCTCCTCCCACAGCCCCTCGGTGTCCTTGCGGAACACGGTGTCCGCGTCGGCATCGATCGCCGACCACAGGCCGCGGTCGAGCTCGCTCTTGAGCTCGCCCGGTCGCCATCCGACGTGCCCGACGTAGTAGCGCGCCTCGTTCGGCGTGGCCTCGATCACGTGATCGATGGTGTTAGCGCGAAACGCGATGAACAGATTTTTCATCAGCGGCAGCGAGCCTTCGCCCGGATTCGAGCCGCTCTTGACGAGTGCCACCAGCGCGCCACGCGCGAAGGGCCCGCCGTAGAACACCGGATCGATGACTTTCTTCGACGGTTCGTGCTCGGGGAACAGACTCCCGAGCGAGCGGCGGGTCGGGCGATTGAGGATCACGCCGACGTGCCCGCCGTTTGGCGCCGGCGCCGCAATCAGGACCGTCTGCCGGTAGTCGAGATCGCGGAAGGCGGGATGCGCGACGAGCAGCACCGCCCCAGCGCCTTGAATCTGCGCAATGGCTTCAAGTGGCGCAACCCAGAGCGCTACGCAAACCAGCCCGAGTCGTAGCAGCAATCCCATGTCCACCTTCCCGACACGACACGTACGTGAATCCTATAACGCGACACCGTCAGGTGTCGACCAACACTGTCACAGGACTGGCGAATGACCATTGATTTGACGCGCGTTGCACTGCAGCGTTCGCTTTCTCGCCTTGACATCGCCCGCACGCGCGCAAGTTTTTGAACTGGAGTGTGCAAGCGTCGTCGGGAATCCCGGCGGCGTTGGGCGTGGGATCTCGGGCGAGCATCCAGGCAAAGGACCCGCTACGGCGGAGCTTTTCAGTTTATGGGGGCAGATGCGAGGTTTGGTGCGGCCTGCGCCTGTGTCCGGCTGGCACGATTGTGAAGCTCCTTCCACAGGCTGGCCGGATCCCTTTGCAACGCCGTTTGCTCGTCCGCGGGCACGACGTACCAGCCGTCGCGTTCGAGCTCGCTCTTCAACTGGCCCGGTGACCAGCCAGAAAATCCTGCATACAGGCGGTAGCGCGGTGCATCCGCGCTCGCGAGCAGGCGCTCGACGTTGCGCGGGTGCATCGTGAGGTACAGACCCGGCAGGACCTGGAATGCCGCCGCCGCGGGCGGCGACTCCGAACGGAACAGCGCCACGATGGTCTGCCGCATCACCGGGCCGCCAAAGTACACCGCGTCCTTGTAGTTCTGCGTCGGAACGCCCTCTGGAAAGAACTGGGAAAGCTTCAGCGGGGACGGCCGGTTCAGAATCACGCCAATGGTGTGCGCGTCGGGCGTCTGCGTGACGAGCACCACGGTTTGCGAGAAGGTCGGATCCCGGATAGTCGCCTTCGCCACCAGAAACACCGCATTCGGCCGCGCCCCCGGTTGCGGCCAGGCGGAAGGCAAGTTGCCGGCCGCGGCGGCGAGGCTGGCGGACGCACAGGCGATGAGGCGGCGCATCTTTCTATTATCCGGTCGCCAGCGCGGCGCCTCGACACCGGGCGCGCTCGAGAGCAATGGCGCGCGTTCAGTTGAAGGCGGCGATTCCGGTCTGAGCGCGCCCGAGAATCAGCGCGTGCACGTCGTGCGTGCCCTCGTAGGTGTTGACTACCTCGAGGTTGACCAGGTGGCGAATCACTCCGAATTCGTCCGAGATGCCGTTGCCGCCGAGCATGTCGCGCGCCATGCGCGCGACATCGAGCGCCTTGCCGCACGAGTTGCGCTTCATGATCGAAGTGATATCAGTCGCCGCCGTGCCCTCGTCCTTCATGCGCCCGAGTCGCAGACAGCCCTGCAGGCCGAGCGTGATCTCGGTCTGCATGTCGGCGAGCTTTTTCTGGATCAGCTGGTTGGCGGCGAGCGGCCGGCCGAACTGTCGCCGGTCGAGCACGTACTGGCGCGCGGTGTGCCAGCAGGACTCGGCCGCGCCGAGCGCGCCCCAGGCGATGCCATAGCGCGCCGAGTTCAGGCAGGTGAACGGACCCTTCAGACCGCGCACCTCGGGGAACGCGTTCTCCTCCGGGCAGAAGACGCCGTCCATCACGATCTCGCCGGTAATCGATGTGCGCAGGCCCACCTTGCCGTGGATTTTCGGGGCCGACAACCCCTTCATGCCTTTTTCGAGGATAAAGCCGCGGATCGCACCCTCGTCGTCCTTCGCCCAGACCACGAATACGTCCGCGATCGGCGAGTTCGAAATCCACATCTTGGACCCGGTGAGGCTATAGCCGCCCTTGGCTTTCTTCGCGCGCGTCACCATCGAGCCCGGGTCGGAGCCGTGGTTCGGCTCGGTCAGTCCGAAGCAGCCGATCCACTTGCCGGTGGCGAGCTTGGGCAGGTATTTCTTGCGCTGCGCCTCGGTGCCGAACTCGTAGATCGGCACCATGACGAGCGAACTTTGCACGCTCATCATCGAGCGGTAACCCGAGTCGACATGCTCGACCTCGCGCGCAAGCAGGCCGTAGCACACGTAGTTGAGGCCGGGGCCGCCGTACTCGGGCGGAATGGTCGGCCCGAGCATGCCGAGCGCACCCATCTCGCGGAAAATCGCCGGATCGGTTGTTTCGCTGCGAAAGGATTCGAGCACCCGCGGCGCGAGCTTCTCCTGACAATAGGCGTGCGCGGCATCGCGCACCATGCGCTCGTCCTCGGTGAGCTGCTCATTGAGCAGAAGCGGGTCGTCCCATACGAAATGCGTCTTCGGCTTGGACTTGAGGGGGGCGTTCATGGCGGCTCCTTTCGTGCGTGCGGCTCTCGAGGGCCACATCGTGACAGGCGAATTTTACCCCGCGCGCACGGGGGCGCACTGCAATCGATGTGCCGGGCGCGGCGCGTGGCTCATGCGGTGCCTTCGAGAATCACTGCGAGGCCCTGGCCAACGCCGATGCACAGCGACACCGCGGCGTACTTTGCGCCGCTCGCCTGCATCTCGCGCGCCACGGTCAGCGCGAGGCGCGCGCCGGAGCAGCCGAGCGGGTGGCCGATCGCGATCGCGCCGCCGTTCGGGTTGACGCGCGGGTCCTTGAAGTCGACCTTGAGCAGCTGCAAGCAGCCAAGCACCTGGCTGGCGAAGGCCTCGTTGATCTCGATGATCTCGATGTCCCTGAGAGAGAGCTGGGCGCGCTCGAGCGCGAGCGGGATGGCATAGGCCGGACCAACGCCCATGATGCGCGGCTCGACGCCGACCGAGGCCGCAGCGCGGATCCGGGCAATCGGCTTCCTGCCGTGCTTCTCGCCCCATGCTCGGCTGCCGATGAGCAGCGCGGCGGCGCCGTCGTTCACGCCGGAGGCATTGCCCGCGGTGACTACGCCGCCTTCGAACAGGGGCTTGAGCCGTGCGAGCGATTCCATCGACGAATCGCGCCGCGGGTGCTCGTCGGCTTCGACCACGGAGGGTGGCGCGTCCTTCTTCTTCGCCGGCAGCGTGATCGGCAGGATCTCGCCCTTGTAGAAGCCCTCGGCCTCGGCTTTGGCGTACTTCTGCTGCGAGGCGAGGGCGAACTCATCGGCCTGCTGGCGCGTGATGCCGAACTCCTTGGCGACGTTGTCGCCGGTCTGCGGCATCGTGTGATCGCCAAACTGCCTGGCGAAGCGCGGGTTGGGGAAACGCGAGCCGATGGTGGTGTCGTACAGCTTAACGCCGCGGCCGTAGGGCGAATCCGACTTGGCGAGCACGTAGGGCGCTCGCGTCATGCTCTCGACGCCGCCGGCCACATACAAGTCGCCTTCGCCGCAAGTGATGGCGCGCGCGGCGTCGGTCACCGCCTGCAGACCGCTTGCGCATAGCCGGTTCACGGTCACGCCCGGCGTGCTCGGCGGCAGGCCCGCGAGCAGCGCGGCAAAGCGCGCGACGTTGCGGCAGTCCTCGCCCGCCTGCGTTACGCAGCCCAGCACCACATCGCTGATCTCGGCGGGATCGATCTTGTTGCGCGCCACCACTTCCTTGATCACTTCACCAGCGAGGTCGTCCGGGCGCACCGGCGCGAGCATGCCCGCGTGCCGGCCGATGGGTGAGCGCAGTCCGTCGTAGAGATAGGCGTCGAGCATTGAACCTCCCGCGATCAGGATTCAGGGGTGAGCAGCGAAACGCCAAGCCTCGCTCGGCGCTGCAGCCAGGGGCTGGGGCGATAACGCGGCTCCCGGTAGAACGCGTGCATCGCTTCGAGCACCTGCACGATGCCGCGCCCCATCGTGCCGCCGCCGGCCACGCCGGCAGTAAGGTCGTTCCGGTCGATATCGAGCATGAATTGACGATACGGGAGGGGTTCAGGAATTCTAACCGCGCCAGCGACGCGCGCCCCCTGAGCCGGGCGAATCTTGGCGGCGTTAGCGCTCTTTGGTTGGGTGGGGGGCCGCGACTGGCGAATTCCACAAGCGCGGGCTTTGCGACCGGGCGCAGAAGCTATAATCGTCGGCGAACCGGTTATCGAGCGCCTCGGGTTGGTGGAAAAGTAGAGCCGTCCGGTTGCGGACCTGCGAGAGGAGGGCGACCATGAAATACAAGAGGATTCTCCTGGCCTACAACGGCTCGCACGAAGGCAGGCGAGCCTTGCTCGAATGCGCGGAGCTGGCGAACTTCCTGCAGGCCCAGACGCACTTGCTGGCGGTGGCGAGCATGCCACCGAGCCTGTTCCTCACGGAGGGCTTTGTGCCCGAAGAGCTGCTCGAGGAGGAGAAAAAGCGCACTCAGAAGGTCCTCGACGAAGGCATCCAGACGCTGCGCGAGCGCGGCTTCAACGCAACCGGACACCTCGCAGTGGGCGAACCGGTCGAGGAGATCTGCCGTCAGGCGAAGGAGCTGGGCGTTGACTTGATCGTGATCGGGCACAACCAGAACACCTCCTTTGCCGCGCGCTGGTGGAAGGGCTCAGTCGGCGCCTCGCTGCTCGATTACGCGCCCTGCAGCATCCTCATCTCGCTCACCGAGACCGAGGCGAAGTAGCGTCGCAGGGGGCGCCACGCGCGCCCGATCGCCGCGCCGCGCGCGATTTCGAACCTGATCGCGGTCGGCCGCGCCGCAGACGGTAAAATGGCCGCAGCCGCGCTGCTCCGGCGGCATCGTCATTCGGATCACATGACTCCCATGCAGAAGTTCAAAGGACGCCTCGAAGACGAGCGCATGCTCACCGGCCGCGGGCGCTACATTTCAGACTGGAATCTTCCAAACCAGGCTTACGCGCATTTCCTGCGCTCGGACCATGCGCACGCGAAGATCGTCTCGATCGACGCCGGCGCCGCGCTCAAGCAACCCGGGGTGCTTGCAGTGCTCACCGGCGAGGACGTCGAGCGCGCTGGATACAAGTCGCTGCCCGCGGCGTTGCCAGCGAAGGGCCGCGGCGGCATGGAGTTGATCAATCCCGGCCGGCCGGCGCTCGCACAGGGCCGCGTGCGCTTCGCAGGCGACGCGGTGGCAATCGTGGTAGCCGAGAGCGCGGGCGCAGCACAGGACGCGGCCGAGCACGTCGCGGTGGAGTATGCAGGCCTGCCGGCGGTCGTGACGGCACTCGAGGCGGTCGCGCCCGGCGCGCCGCTGGTGCACGATGGCGTGCCGGGCAACGTAGTGATGGACTACGAGACCGGCGATGAAGCCGCCACGCGCGCCGCCTTCGCCAAGGCGGCAAAGACCGTGAGCCTTACCGTGGATAACACGCGCGTCGTCGGCAACCCGATGGAGCCGCGTGCCTGCGTCGCAGCATTCGATTCGGCTGGCGGGGTGTACCACCTCTACGCCTGTACCCAGGGCGCGCCTACCATGCGCGGACAGCTCTCGGCCGTGCTCGGCGTGCCGCCGGAGAAGATCCGCGTCATCGCAGAGGAAGTGGGCGGCGGCTTCGGCGTGCGCTTCAACCTTTACCCCGAGTACTGCGCGGCGTTGCTCGCGGCTAAGACGCTCGGGCGACCGGTAAAGTGGGTTGGCACGCGCTCCGAGGTGTTCCTCGCCGACGAGCAGGCGCGCGACGTGGTCAGCCGGGGTGAGCTTGCGCTAGACGAATCCGGGCGCATCATCGGCATGCGCTTCGACCTGGTCTCGAACCTCGGCGCCTATCTCGCGCCCACCGGCCCGTTCGTCAACACGATCGCGGTGGTCAACTGCCTTTCCGGCGTGTACGACGTGAAGGCGGCAGCCTACGCGCGCATCCGGCTTGCACTCACCAATACCGCGCCGCTTGCCGCCTACCGCGGCGCCGGCCGCCCGGTGATGTCGTATGCGCTCGAGCGCGTGGTCGACCAGGCGGCGGTCGAGTTGAAAATGGATCCGGCCGAACTTCGCCGCCGCAGCTTCATCCCGAAAAACGCATTTCCCTACAAGATCGCCTCGGGCTTCGAGTACGACTGCGGCGATTTCGAGGGTGTGCTGGACGACGCACTCAAGGCGGCCGACTGGAAAGGCTTCGCGAAGCGCCGTGCCGAGAGTGCGAGTCGTGGCCGCTTGCGCGGGCGCGGCATGTCGACCTTCATCGAGTCGACCGGCGCCGGCTTCGCGCCCAAGGACCAAGTCGAAGTGCACTGGAACGGCGACGGCGGGCTGACGCTCTACGGCCCGACGCACAACCATGGTCAGGGGCACGAAACGACCTACGCGCAGATCGTCTCCGGCGTGCTCGGCGTGCCGATGGAGTCGGTGCGGCTGCGCACCGCGGGTCCGGACTTTTACGTGCTCGGCAACGCGACCGGCGGCTCGCGCTCGCTGCTCGCGGTGGGCAGTGTCATGCAGCTCGCCGCGCACGAGGTGGTAAAGAAAGGCATGAAGCTCGCTGCCGACGAGCTCGAGGCGGCCGAGACCGACATTGAGTTCGGCGCGGGCCGTTACCGCATCAAGGGCACCGACCGCGGCGTGACGCTGGCTGCGCTGGCAAAGAAATTCGCCCGCGCTATGCCGCATCCGCTCGACGTGCAGTACGAGAACAAGTTCGGCGCGACCTACCCGAACGGCTGCCATATCGCCGAGGTGGAGATCGCGCCGGAGACCGGCGAGGCCGAGATCATGTCCTACGTCGCCTGCGACGACGCCGGCAACATCATCAACCACCAGATCGTCGAGGGCCAGGTGCAGGGCGGCCTGACCCAGGGCGCGGGGCAGGTGTTCGGCGAGCTCGCGGTGTACGACCGCGAGAGCGGGCAGCTGCTTACCGGCAGCTTCATGGACTACGCGATGCCGCGCGCGGTACTGGTGAACGGCCTGAAGCTCGTCGAGCACCCGGTGCCGACCAAGACCAACCCGCTCGGCGCCAAGGGCGTTGGAGAGGCAGGGGTCACCGGCTCGATGCCGGCGCTGATGAACGCGGTGATGGACGCGCTGCGCACCGCTGGGGCGACGCACTTCGACATGCCCGCGAGCGCGCACCGGCTGTGGCAGGCGATCGGCGCCGCCAAGGCCGGCAAGCCGCGCGCGCTCGCGATCGCCGATTTGCCGGCGCCGAAGTAAGCGATCCATGCTGCTCGATTCAGCCGAGCGCATCGCGGCGCATTTTCAAAGCGCCTATTACGACAATTTCGCGATAGTGGCGTCCCTCGCTGACTTCTCCGTCCTGCGCCCGGGCAAATTTTGAGCGCTTGGCACTGGCCGCGCAGCGCCTGGCAATGCTAAATTCCTCCGTGCGCGCCCAACCGCGGCGCGCGGCCGGGCGGTCCGCCGACGGCCGACACCACAAGGGGATGCGATGAACGAATTGGGCAACGCCATTGCCAGCGTTGCTTCCGTGGTCATGCAGAGCCTGGTGCAGTACCTGCCGAGCGTGCTCGGCGCGGTGCTGCTGCTGATCGCCGGGTGGCTCCTGGCGAAGCTGCTGCGAATAGTCGTTACGCGCGGTGTTCTGGCGCTCGACACGCTGGTGGCGCGCCTGGTGAGCGGCGCACGCACCGAGCGCCCCCGCGTCGCAGCCTCGGCGGCGGTGCTTGGCACGGTCGTGTTCTGGGTGGTGCTGCTGTTCTTCATCACCGCGGCGACCAAGGTGCTCGGCCTCGATACCTTCACCAACTGGCTGGGGAGCGTCCTGCATTACCTGCCGACGCTTGCCGCCGGGGCACTGATCGTTGCCGCGGGCTACCTGCTCTCGACCTTCGTGCGCGATCTGGTCATGGCCACCGCGTCGCGGCTCGAGCCGGCGCAGCGCTCGGCGCTCGCGCGCACCGCGCAAGGCGCGATCCAGGTTACCGCGATCCTGGTCGGCGCCGACCAGATCGGCGTCAAGGTGACCTTCCTCGCGATCATGGTGGCCGCGGTCGCCGCCGCGCTTGTGGGCAGCATCACCATCGCGGTGAGCCTCGGCGCGCGCGCCTACGTCGCCAACCTGATCGGCGCGCACTACCTGCGCCAGTCCTTCGAGGTCGGACAGCGCATCCGCGTTGCTGGTCACGAGGGCCGCATCCTTCAACTCACGGCGCTCAATGTAGTGCTCGAGACCGCCGACGGGCGCGTCACGCTGCCGGGCCGTGTGTTCAACGACGAGCCGATCGTGATCCTGCCGCGCGATCCGACCGATGGCTGACATCGAGTCGCTGACCTTCGCCTTCGTCGGCGCGCACCCGGCCGAGGCGGCGCGCGAAGTCGAGGCGCTGGCGGCCAACGAGCGCGACGCACTGTTCGGCCACCTGCCGGTGCGGCTTGCGGCGCCCGTGCTCGGCTACATGCTGCCGCCGGTCGCGGCGCGCACTATGGCGGCGCTCGAGCCGGAGCAGGCTTCCGCACTGCTCGCGGCGTTGAGCAGACAGGGCGCCGTGGCGATCCTGCGGCATCTGCCCGACGCCAAGCGCACGCGGCTCATCGACGGCCTGCCCACCGTGACGGCAGTCGCAACGCGGCTGCTGCTCGGCTATCCCGAGGACTCGGTCGGCGCCTGGGCCGATCCTGACGTCGTTGTGCTGCCGGCGGACGTGAGAGCAGGCGACGTGCTCGAGCGCGTCCGCCAGCCGGGTGGAGCGAGCGGCGAGCGCGTCTATGTCCTGAATGGAGCGGGGCGTCTTGCCGGCGTGGTCGATCTGCCGACGCTGCTGCGCGCGCCGGCCGATGCCCGCGTGGGCGCGCTTGCAGCGCCCGCGCGATTCGTGCTGCCGGCGGTAATGCCGCTCGCCGGCGCGCTAGCGCACCCCGCATGGCGCGAGCTTGCCGAGGTGCCGGTGGTCGAGCGCGGCGACCGGCCGATCGGCATGCTGCGTCGCACGACACTTGCGCGCGCAATCGAGGAGCGCGCTAGCGCAGCCGGGACCGCTACCAGCGCAGGCGCATCGTTCGCCGGGGCGCTCGCCAGCGGCTATTGGCGCGCCATTTCCGTGCTGATCGAGGCGAGCGTTAAGCTGCTGCCGCCGATTGAGCTCGACAGGAGGCCACCGCGTGAGCACTGAGGCCCTGCTCGCGATCACGGCGCTCAATCGCCGCTATCTGCTCGACTTCCCCTTCGAGGCGGCGCGCCAGCTCGAGGCCATGAAACGCGCCGACATCGTCGAAGTGCTCGCCAGTGCGCCGCAGCATGCGGCAGTGCGCGTCTGGCAGGCGCTCGCATCCGATGTCGCGGCAGGGGTGCTCGAGGAATTGGGCGCGCAGCTCGCCAAGCGCCTGCTCGCCGAAGCCGAGCCGAGCGCGAGTGCCGCTGCGCTACTGCAGCTTGAGCGCGAGCGCCGCGACGAACTAGTGGCCTCGCTCGAGCCGCAAGTGGCGCAGGAGATCAGCACACTGCTCAACTATCCAGAGGGTACGGCCGGTCGCCTGATGGACCCGCGCGTTTCGCCGCTGCGCGGGGGCATGTCAATCGCCGAGGCGCTTGCGCGCCTGCGCACGTTGCCGCGCCACGGCGCGCGCGAGCTGTTCGTGGTGGATGACGAGGGGCGGCTCAGCGGGCGGGTCGAGATCCAGGACCTCGCCACCGCCGATTCGGGGACGTCGCTCGCGGAGATCACGCGCGGCCTGATCGCGGTGGTGCAGGATCTCGATCCGCGCGAGGACGTGGTCGAAGTGCTGCAGAAACACCCGATCACTTCGCTCGCCGTGATCAACCATGGCGGCAAGCTCGTCGGCGTGATCCGTCAGGCGGCGCTGGTCTCGGCGGTGGAGCAGGAAACGAGCCTCGACATCCAGACCATGGTAGGTGCGAGCCGCGACGAGAGAGCGCTGTCCAATCCGCTCTTCGCAATACGCAAGCGTCTGCCTTGGCTGCAGATCAACCTTCTTACGGCGTTTCTCGCCGCCGCGGTGGTGGGCCTGTTCGAGGGCACGATCGCGAAATTCACCGCGCTTGCGGTGCTGCTGCCGGTGGTCGCCGGCCAGTCGGGCAACGCCGGAGCGCAGGCGCTCGCGGTGACCATGCGCGGCTTGGTGCTGCGCGAGATCAGCCTGCGGCACTGGCCGAGGATGGTGGGCAAGGAGGCCTTCGTCGGCCTGACCAACGGCGTCGCGGTGGCGGCCACTACCGCGCTCGGCGTCTACTTCTGGAGCGGCTCGGCGGGGCTGGTTGCGGTATGCGCCGCGGCGATGGTGATTTCGATGGTGGCCGCCGGCATCGCCGGGGCGCTGGTGCCGGTGGTGCTGGTGCGCTTTGGGCAGGACCCGGCGCAGTCCTCGTCGATCATCCTCACCACCGTCACCGACGTGGTTGGCTTCTTTTCCTTTCTTGGCATCGCCACGCTGCTCGCCAGCCGGCTCGCGTGAGGCGGCGCACGAGACGGTGCGCGAGCACGTCGTGCTGGGCCGCTCCGCACGAGCACAGCCTCGACGAGTTACACGATTGGGGGTATGGTCCTCGATAACGTCTTCGCACGTCGTTCCCATGAACGAAAATGCCGTTCCATCGTCCCTTGCGGTACGCACTCGCTGCCTGATCTGGATCAAACGCGCCTGCCGGCCTGGCGAATAGCGTATTCGCAATGCGGGAGCGTTCTGCCGCCCGGCGGGGCCGGTGCAGTGTGCAGGTTATCGAGGCGCTCCAAAAAGGAGGGCGAATATGGACAAAGTTTGGGTGCTTGTGGCGGACAGCACAGTCGCGCGCATCTTCTCGGCGGCAAGCCCGATCGGGCCGCTCAAAGAACTGGAGACCATGGCCCATCCGCAGGGGCGTTTGCGCGAGCAGGACCTCGTCACTGACCATCATGGTCGCACCTTCGACAGCGCGGGCCATGGACGCCACGGCAAGGAGCCCCAGACGAGCCACAAAACCCAGGAGGCGATCCGCTTCGCGGGTGATGTCGCGAGCCGCCTCGAGTCCGGCCGCAACCAGGGTGAATACGACGCTATTGCGCTGGTGGCCGAGCCGAGCTTCCTCGGGATGCTGCGCGACAAGCTGAGCACGCCCACCCGCTCGCGCGTGCAACTCGAAATCGGCAAGAACCTGACGCGGCTTGAAGCACGCGAGATCAGAAAGCTGCTGCCCGAGCGCCTGTACTCCGCGCTCTGATGCGCAACCGGCGCAGCTAGACCTGTGCAGGGCCCGCAAACCTTGGGCCGCGTCAGTGGCGGCACCGCAGGCGACATGAACGTGGTGCAGGATGGAACTATTTGCGGCTATGTGCGCTATTGCGCATACAGGTACGCCGCAGGCGCGCATCCTTAAAACAACCCGGGAATTCGGGAAAGGCTAAGCGCGCAAACCTGACCTGCGCGAAGGGTTCGCCCCTTGCCAAATCCCAATCCGGTAGGTCCGCGCGTCGCCATCCTCCCAACTTGGCGACCGCTGTTGGGCCGTATGAGGCGCTCGTCGTTTTCCGACGGGCGCCTTTTATTTCCGCGGGGCGGGGTGCGGCACGTGATAACGTAGCCCCTGCGCAACGGATGCGAGATCTGATGAACCGCGGGCGGTGGTTCAAGCTCACGGCCGGGCTCACCCTCGTCCTGGCGCTCGTCGCGACCCACTGGTTCTTGCGCGAAAGCAGCGCGCTCGAGGTCCTGCTTGACGGCGCGCAGCTTCACGACCTCATTACACGGCTCGGTGTCTGGGGGCCGGTGGCGGTGGTGGCGCTAATGACGCTTGCAATCCTCGTCAGCCCGATTCCGAGCGCGCCGATTGCGATGGCTGCGGGCGCCGTCTACGGACACTGGTGGGGCACGCTCTACGTGCTCGTCGGCGCCGAGGTCGGAGCGATTGGGGCTTTCGGAATCGCGCGCCTTCTCGGGCGCGCGACGCTGCACCGCTGGTTCGGCGAGCAGCTCGAGGTGGGGTTGTTCGGCTCTCAGAACGCGCTCACCGGCATCGTCTTTGTCACGCGGCTGCTGCCCTTTATCTCCTTCGACATCGTCAGCTACGCGGCCGGGCTCACGGTGCTGAAGTTCTGGCGCTTTGCGCTCGCGACGCTCGCCGGCATCGTCCCGGCGAGCTTCCTGCTCGCGCACTTCGGCGGGACGCTGCTCACGGGTGAAGCCGACGGCATCCTGCTGGCCGTGCTGCTGCTTGGCTTGATCACCGGTGTGCCGATCCTCGTCAAGGTGATGCGCGACCGCCTGCGCCGCTGAGCGGCACGTCGAGATTTCCCTACTGCACGGCGAGCGCTTCCCGCAAAATGGCAAGTTCGACCGATTGCGCTGATTGCCTACGATGCCGCTCATCCAGCTCTCCGGGGTCTCGCTCGCCCACGGCGATGTGCCGCTGCTCGATGGCGTCGATCTGGTGATCGAGACGGGCCGGCGCGTCGGCCTGATCGGGCGCAACGGGACCGGCAAGTCGAGCCTGCTGAGCCTGATCGCGGGCGAGGCAAAGGCCGACGATGGCAAGCGCTGGTGTGCGCCGGCGCTGAAGCTCGCGAGCGTGTCTCAGGAGCCGGCCTTAGACGAAGGCAAGACCGTTTTCGAAACGGTCGCCGAAGGCCTGGGGGCGGCGACGCGGCTGCTGGTTGATTACCACGCCGTTGCGCACGCACTTGCCGAAGCACCCGAGGATCTGCGCTTGTTCGACGAGTTGCACCGCCTGCAGGAGGCACTCGAGGCGGGGGAGGGCTGGAGCCTGCACCACAAGGTGGAGACGACGCTCAGCCGCCTGCAGCTCGACGCCGATCGCCCGATCGCCGAGCTCTCCGGCGGGCTGAAGAAACGCGTGGCGCTCGCCCGCGCGCTGGTGCTCGAGCCTGACTTGCTTCTGCTCGACGAGCCGACCAACCACCTCGATCTGGCGGGCATCGACTGGCTCGAGGAAACGCTCGCCGCCTTTGCGGGCAGCGTACTGTGCGTAACGCACGACAGGCGCTTTCTCGATGGCATCGCCAGCGAAATCCTCGAACTCGACCGCGGGCGGCTGACGCGCTACGAGGGCAATTTCCGCGTCTACCAGGTGCTCAAGGCCGCGGCGCTTGAAGCCGAGGCGACGCAGGACCGCAGGTTCGACAAGGTGCTCGCGCAGGAAGAGCTCTGGATCCGCAAGGGCATCGAGGCGCGCCGCACACGCAATGAAGGCCGCGTGCGCCGGCTCGAGGCGTTGCGCCGCGAGCGGGCCGCGCGGCGCGAGCGCATCGGCCGCGTCGAGCTTACGCTGGCCGCGGGCGACCGCTCGGGCAAGCTCGTCGCCGAGTTGAGCGACGTGGCGAAGGCCTACGGCGAGAACACCGTGGTGCGCGATTTCTCCTGCCGCATCCTGCGCGGTGACAAGGTCGGCCTGATCGGCCCGAACGGCAGCGGCAAGACCACGCTGCTCAAGCTGATTCTCGGCGAGCTGACGCCCGATGCGGGCAAGGTGCACCTTGGCAGCAAACTCGCAGTGGCCTATTTCGACCAGTTCCGCGCTTCGCTCGACGACGAAGCAACGCTCGCCGACACGATCAACCCCGGCGCCGACTTCGTCGAGATCGGCGACACGCGCAAGCACGTCATCAGCTACCTCGGGGAATTCCTCTTTCCTCCGGAGCGCGCGCGCGCGCCGGTCAAATCGCTCTCGGGCGGCGAGCGCAACCGGCTGCTGCTCGCGCGCCTGTTCAGCCGCCCGGCCAACGTGCTGGTGCTGGACGAGCCGACCAACGACCTCGACATCGAAACCCTCGAGCTGTTCGAAGCCCTGCTGCAGGACTACCAGGGGACGATCTTCCTGGTAAGCCATGACCGAGAGTTTCTCGACAACGTGGTGACGCAAACCGTTGCGAGCGAGGGTGAGGGCAGGTGGAAGGAGTACGTGGGTGGCTACAGCGACTGGCGGCGGGCGAAGCGCGCCAGCGCGGCAGCAGCGCGGGCGGCCAGCGAGGACCAGTCCGCCGGAAAAGCCGCGCCCGCCGCCAGGGCGCCGCGCGCAGCGGCCAGGACGAAGCTCAGCTACAGGGAATCCCGCGAACTGGCCGAGCTGCCGGCGACGGTCGAGGCGCTCGAGAAAGAGCAGGGCGAGATCAGCGGCACGCTCGCCGACGCAAGACTGTATCGCACCGATCCGGCGCAGGTGAAAAAGCTCCAGGCGCGCTTCGCGGAAATCGAGGACGCGCTGACCGAAGCACTGGGGCGCTGGGAGGAGCTGGAGGCGCGGCAGTAGCGGTCCGTGGAGGTGAATTCCAGAATCCGTGGCGGCGTGTGGGAGGCCGCTCTTGTAATCCAATCGGAATACACGCGCTCTGTGAGCGCTCGGGTGGCGTTGCGTGTCTGTTGCGGGCGGGGCGGCTTCCAAGTCGCCGCATCGGATCGGTCGACCGGCGGGCAGCGCGGAAATCGCGTGCCGTCCGCTACACTGCGCGAGCTACGAAAGGGACAAGCATGAGCGACAAGAGCCAGTTCAGGCTGCTCGGCGAGCGGCGCTTCGGGCCTTTCTTCTGGACTCAGTTTTTCGGCGCGTTCAACGACAACGTGCTGAAAAACGCACTGCTGATCCTTGTCACCTACCAGGCGGCACGCTTTGCGGCCGAAGGCTCGATGTTCGCGGGCATGCAAAGCGGCGTGCTCGTCAACCTCGCGGCGGGACTGTTCATTCTGCCGTTCTTCCTTTTCTCGGCGACCGCCGGACAGCTCGCGGACAAGGTCGAGAAGTCCGGCCTCATCCGCCTTACCAAGGCGCTCGAAATCGGCATCATGGCGCTCGCCGCTTGGGGTTTCGTCACCGGCAGCCTCGGGCTGCTGCTTGCGGTGCTCTTCTTGATGGGACTTCAGTCAACGCTTTTCGGGCCGGTCAAGTACGCCATCCTGCCGCAGACGCTGGACAGTACCGAGTTGGTAGGCGGCAACGCGCTGATCGAGTCTGGAACCTTCGTGGCGATTCTCCTCGGCACGATCACCGGCGGCACTCTCGCCTCGCTGCCTGGCGCGGGGCCGCTCGCCGCCGCGGTGGGCGGTATCGTCGTGGCGCTGCTCGGCTTCGCGGCGAGCTGCCTCGTTCCGCGCGCGGCCGCCGCCGATCCGGGCCTGCGCATCGACTGGAACCCGGTGCGCGAGACCTGGCGCAATTTCAGGTCGATTCGCGGGCACCGCACGGTGTTCCTGTCGATTCTCGGCATCTCCTGGTTCTGGCTTTACGGGGCACTGTTCCTGTCGCAGTTTCCAGAGTATGCGAAGACGGTACTTCATGGCGGCGAGACGAGTGTCACTGCGCTGCTCGCGATCTTCTCGATCGGCATCGGCCTGGGGTCGCTCTTGTGCGAGCGGCTATCGGGACACAAGGTCGAAATCGGGCTAGTGCCCTTCGGCTCGATCGGACTGACCCTGTTCGGGATGGACTTCTTTCTCGCCTCCGAGGCACTGCCGGGCGGCACGCTGACTTCGGTCTGGGCGCTGATCACCGATTGGCCCCATCTGCGCGTGACGCTCGACCTTCTGCTGATGGGCGCGTTCGGCGGCTTCTACATTGTGCCGCTGTATGCGCTCATCCAGAGCCGCACCGATCGCAGCCACGTCTCGCGCGTGGTCGCCGCGAATAACATCCTGAACGCGCTGTTCATGGTGATCGGCGCACTCGCCGCGATCGCCATGATCCAGCTTGGCTTCGGCGTGACACAGATCCTGCTCGCGGCTGCGGTAATGAACGCCGTGGCCGCACTCTACATCTAGAACCTGGTCCCGGAATTCCTGATGCGCTTCATGGCGTGGCTCGTAATCCACTCCGTGTACCGCCTGCAGAAATCCGGCCTCGATCGTATCCCTGAGGACGGGCCCGCCGTCCTGGTCTGCAATCACGTTTCCTATGTCGATGCGCTGGTGATTGCGGCGGCGTGCCGCCGGCCGATCCGCTGGGTCATGGATCACCGTATCTTCCGGGTGCCGTTTCTGAGCTTTTTCTTCCGTACCGTGCGCGCAATTCCGATCGCGCCGGCAAAGGACGATCCACGGGCGCTCGAGCGCGCCTACGACGAGATTGCCCGGGCGCTCGCCGCGGGCGAGCTGGTGGGGCTCTTCCCCGAGGGCCGGCTGACCTCGGACGGTGAGATGGTCGAATTCCGCGGCGGTATCCGGCGCATCGTTGAGCGCACGCCCGTGCCGGTGGTGCCAATGGCGCTCTCCGGGCTGTGGCAGAGTCTCTTCGCGCGCAACCGCGACAAGCTGCGCCACCTCGGCAGATTCTTTCCCAAGGTGAGGCTCGCGGTGGGCGAGGCGCTCGAGCCCTCGAGCGCAACCCCCGAGCGCTTGCATGCCGCCGTGCTGCAGCTTCGCGGCGACAGGAGGTAGGCGGTAGGCTGCTCCGCGGGCGTGTTGAACTATCGACTGATCGGTGCATCGCTCGGCCGCGGCGACGAGTGGCTGGTGTGCGCCGGGAACGCGGCCTGAGGGCCCCGCCCCGGGGCCGCCTCAGGAGCGGCTGGCGCAGTTGGTGGAGGCGGCGGGAATCGAACCCGCGTCCGTAAGCCCTCTACAGTCAGGACTACATGCTTAGCCAGGTCTATTGGATCTCGCCTTGCGACCGCCAACCGGCAGGCTGTAGCTCGGCCAACCGCTTCGACGGATCCGCGCGGCCAAGCGGCCAAACCGCGCAGAGGGGCTGATGTGAATGGCGCTGCACCCCTTGCGGGGCCTAGCCCATCAGCAGGCTAGTGCAGCGTCTCGCCGGTGTTAGGCGGCGAGAGCGAAACGCTCGTCGTTGGCGTTTAGTTGCGTTCCAGTGGTTTTACGAGGTGACTGGTCCTCGGCATGCCCTGCTCTGCTTCGCGACCCACGTCGAAACCAGGTCGCCCCCATTCAAGATTCACTCCTTCAATGCACGCTGCATTATCTCACGAGGGATCGGGCCAGACTGAATCAAGTGGTCGGCGGCGTTTCCATCCTCGCGCGATGAACCCGCCCGAGAAGCTTGATCTGGATGTCTGCTTCGCGCCGAACCAATGCGATAAATTCGGACATCTGAAACGCCGAGCGGCCCGCTTGTGGCGGGCCGCTCGTGAATTTCCAACCACTAACTTGGTGTTTCCAGAATGCGGCGCGCGCCGCTACATCAGGCTCCGCGCTGGCGCGGCCCAAAAGTGCGCAGATGGAAGCGACCGTCCTTATTGAACAGCCACGTTTCTGTGACCTCAAGCACGCCATTTTGCAACCATTCTTCGGGCGGCACGGGCATGGTCCCCGCACGTTCAAGACTCGCACGAGCGATGCTGTCCGCCTCCCTTTCCGGCGTTCTCAGGGTGCGGACGTTGCGAACCTTTCCAGAGGAATCGACATCGAATTGCAGCACTACGACCGCGCGCAGCAGCGGCTGGAGGTCTCCGTTGACCGTCCTGCCTGCGCTGGTCTCGAAAATGCGTTTGCACAGCGCGAGCTTGTACTGTTCCATCGATTGGTAGGGCGATGCGACGCGGGGCTTTGCCTTCGCCACGGCGGGTGGCGGCGGTGTGGGCGTTACCTTGGCAACCGGCGACGGAGGCGTCGGCGCCTTCGGCTCCGGAACGGAGGTGCATGAGGCCGCGACGATGCCCGATAGCGCTATGAGAACTGCGCGAAGGCCAGACTTGGTACGCATGAGCATCGGCTCCTTGACCGCGTATGAATGGGACGGTTATTTATACCTTCCTTTGCGCGGAGACAGATAGGAGAAACGTCACGACGATTATGCGCCGGCGGAGATTCTTTACAGTTGACGCTCTTCTGGCCGAGGCTTAATCGTGGCGTTATTGGCATCTCACCGGATCAATATAGCGCGAGTTGTTTCGTGTCATGCGCAGTGTCTGGGGATCAAGCTGGAAGCAGCATGTCATTGCGCGTACGACACCGACGCGCGCCCTGCGCTCGCGTGCATTGTTGTCAATCCGAGGAATCTTTGGCGCTCGGTGGGGAACCGAGCGACCGCACTAGAACAGGAATCGGGTTCGCGTTGACGGGCGACGAACTCCGGACTCGAGACCGCGGCGTGAAGCGATTTCGGCTCCGTCCGGAGAGGCGTCTGCGGGGCGCCCCCGATCACGCCGACCGCCGCGCTATTCCTGCGTGTAGCTGATATCGCTGCGCCGATGCTGCGCCCAGACCGCCTCCTCGTGCCCGACGGGACTTGGCTTTTCCTCGCCCCAGCTGACCGTTTCAATACGCTGTTCGGCGATTCCCATGAGTTGCAGCGCTCTTTTTACGCTGTCGGCGCGCCGCTGGCCAAGCGCCAGGTTGTACTCGCGGCTGCCGCGTTCATCGGCGTTGCCTTCGATCCTCAAAGTTGCTGCCGCATGGCTGCGCAGATAAGCAGCATGCGCTTCGACGATGGGCCGGTACTCCGACCTGAAATCGTATTGGTCGAAGTCGTAGTAGACACTACGCTTAGCCAGGATGTCGCCGGCATCGTGCAGCGGATTCGCCCCGGGCGAACGTGACGCGAGCCCCGTGCTCGGCGCCTGAGATGCCGCTTGCGGCGCAGCCGCAGTTGCCGATGGCGCAGATCCGGTTGCGGGGGTCGACGTCTCCCTGATCTGCTCGCTGGCACAGCCGGCAAACAGCACGCTGAGCGTTGACGCGATGGAAAGTGTGAGGGTCTTGACGGTCATGACATCACCTGTCTTGTGTGGCGGAGGCAAAGCACATTGGCGTTTTCATGTGCGGTCGCGATCAACACACAATATAACCGATCGTCGCCGACCCGCGATCAACTATCGATGAAGATCTGAGCAATTGTTGTCATTTCACCGCATGTAGTTGACAGGGGACCCGGCGCGGTCGTGCCGGCGGCGCTGCATTACAAGTGAGCAATCAGCTCATGCGGGTGCGCAATAAGCGCGTCCGCATTCCAGTTGGCGGGACTGCCATTGTCGGTGCCGGAATATCCGTACTCGACGGCGACCGCCCGCATTTGCGCGGCGCGCGCGGCCTGGATGTCGCGCAGATCGTCGCCGACGTAACAACAGCTTTGCGAAGCGAGACCGAGGCGTTCGGCCGCGAGCAGCAGAGGCGCGGGATGGGGTTTAGGGTGCGGCGTCGTGTCGCCGCACACCGTACAGGCGGGCATAAGGCGCAAAGTCGATAGGATAGCGAGCGTAAAGCGCGTTGGCTTGTTGGTCACTATGCCCCAGACGATGCCATATGCTTCGAGCGTTTGAAGCAGCTCGCTGACGCCGGGGAAAAGCCGGGTATCGACGCACACGCGCTCGCTGTAATAGTTGAGAAATGCTTCGCGCATGGCGGCGTATTCCGCGTCGCCGGGGTGGATGCCGAACCCGATTCGCAGCAGCCCGCGCGCACCACTCGATGCGTGCGGACGCACGTCGTCGATCGGCATGCCTGCCAGTCCGCGCTCGACACGCATACGATTGAGTGCGTTGCCGAGATCCGTTGCCGTGTCGGCGAGCGTTCCGTCGAAGTCGAACAGCACACCGCGGGTACCGTGCCGCGAAGCGTGATCAACCATCGCGAGCGCAGCGAAGCAGATAGTTCACGCTGCAGTCTTGGCCAAGTGAATAGCTTCTGGTGATCGGGTTGTAGCTCATTCCGATCAGATCGAGCGGCCTCAAGCCCGCGTCGCGGCACCAGTGCGCAAGCTCGGAGGGGCGGATAAAACGCGAGTAATCGTGAGTGCCGCGCGGCAGAAGCTTCAGGATGTATTCAGCGCCGAAAATCGCGAACACGTACGACTTAAGGTTGCGATTGATTGTGGAGAAGAATACCTGACCATCGGGCTTCGCGAGGCGCGTGCACGCCGCGACGGTGCTCGCGGGGTCCGGCACGTGTTCGAGCAGTTCCATGCAGGTGACAGTGTCAAACTCTCCCGGGTGCCTCGCCGCGAAAGTTTCGGCCGAAGCGAGTTCGTAGTTCACCGGTAATTGGCTCTCGAGCAGGTGTAGTCGAGCAACTTTGAGTGCCTTTTCCGAAAGATCAATGCCGCTCGAGCGTGCGCCCAGCCGGGCCATCGCTTCAGTCAGAATGCCGCCACCGCACCCGACATCGAGCACGACCTTGCCTGTTAGCCGCGCGTGCTCGTCGATCCAGCGGAGGCGCAGTGGATTGATCTCATGCAGCGCGCGGAATTCGCTATGCGGATCCCACCAGCGATGGGCAAGTTCGCCGAACTTTTTGAGTTCACCAGGATCGACGTTCGAATCGGTGCTCATGGCTGATTAGTTTAACCACCGCCGTTGGGGTTCCGCAAAAAAAAGCCCTGCCGAAGCAGGGCTTTCAGGGAGTTTGCGAAATCAGTTCTTCTGCGTTCCGATCACTTCGATCTCGACACGGCGGTTCTTAGCGCGGCCTTCGCGCGTCTGGTTGCTCGCCACCGGCTGGGTTTCACCCTTGCCTTCCGCGTAGATACGGTTAGGTTCGATACCTTTCGATACCAAATACGCCTTGACCGCCTCGGAGCGGCGCACCGAGAGTTTCTGGTTGTACGCGCTTTCGCCTGTGGCGTCCGCGTGGCCGATGGAAATTACCACCTCAACGTTGATGTCCCTGGTCTTGCTTGCCAGGTCATCGAGCTTATCCTTCGTCGCAGGCTTGATTACAGACTTGTCGAAGTCGAACAGCGCGTCCGCGGCCAACGTCACCTTCTGAGCGACAGGCTTGGGCGCCGGGGCCGGGGCGGGCGCAGGCGCGGGCGCGGGAGCAGGTGCTACAGGTGCCGGGGCCGGAGCGGGGGCCGGGGCGGGCGCGGGCGCGGGGGCCGGGGCCGGGGCGGGACGCGTCACGAGGTCTGGATCACACTCGGCGATTGCCATCGAGGGCGTCCAGTACGACGTGCGCCAGCACTGGCCAGAAGAATTCTTCCAGACCTGGTCGCCCGAGGGCGGCGAGATCCAGTATCCGTTTTTGGTCTGTGCCGCAGCATTCAGCGAAACGGTCGAAAGCGCAACGCCCGTTGCGACGGCAAGCGGAATCCACAATTTTTTACTCATAAATTTTTTCCTCTACGATTGAAGCGGGTTTTAGGTGTTCGGGATACTGCAAGGCGCTGACTCGCCTCAACTATTCAACTGATTATGCCAAAATTTAGCACGACTGTCCAAATCCGTCACAAACACGGTTTGCAGGGCGCCGTCGCTCACCACCAGGCGCCCCGCGACCCAGACGTGGCTGACGTGCTCCCGGCCTGCCGCATAGACAAGGTGCGACACGGGATCGAAACACGGCGCAAGCTCGGGGCCGACCAGCCGTACGGCGGTGATATCGGCCGCCTTCCCAACCGCAATGGAGCCAGTTTGGGCACCAATGCCGAGTGCGATGGCGCCGGCGAGTGTCGCTGCGCGCAGCGCTGCGTGCGCCGGCATCGCCTCCGCGTTGCGCGCGACCGCCTTGGCGAGCAAGGCCGCGTGACGCATTTCCTGAAACATGTCGAGCCGATTGTTGCTCGCTGCGCCATCGGTGCCGAGCGCGACGTTTACGCCCGCCTCCAGCAGCGCTGCAACGGGGGCAAAGCCGCTTGCAAGCTTGAGGTTGGATGACGGGCAGTGCACCACGGAACATCCGTAGCGCGCAAGAAGGTCGATCTCCTGCGCGAGCAGGTGCACTGAGTGCACGGAAATGAAACCGGGGCCCAGCAGACCCAGACGGCGTAGCCGCTCAATCGGGCGCACGCCATGTTCCGCGATTGAACGCTCGACTTCGTCCGCGGTCTCGTGCACGTGGATGTGAACCGGTAGGTCGAGTTCGGCGGAAAGCTTGGCGATCTTGCGGAACGTCTCGTCAGAAACCGTATAGGGAGCATGCGGCGCGAGGCTGAACGAAAGCAGCGGGTGATCGCTGTAACGATCGCGCAGCGCAAGGCCTTTTTGCAAGTAGTCGTCCGGGTCCGACGCGTAGGCCGAAGGAAACTCGATCGCAATCATGCCCACTGCGGCGCGCATCCCCGTTTCGAGCGCCGCTCCAATTGCCGCCTCGGGAAAGAAATACATGTCGTTGAAGCAGGTGATCCCTCCGCGCAGCATCTCGGCGCACGCGAGAAGCGTGCCGTCGTTCACGAACTGCGGCGACACGTGCTTCATTTCAGCTGGCCAGATGTGCTCCTCGAGCCAGCGTTTGAGCGGCAGGTCGTCCGCTTTGCCGCGCAACAGCGTCATCGCGGCATGTGTGTGGGCGTTGACGAGGCCGGGAATGAGCACGTGCTCGGGCAGGTCGACCGTCTCGAGGTTCGCGAAACGCCGGCGCGCCTCGTCCATCGGCAGCATCGCCTGGATGCGTCCGTCGAGCACTGCCACGGCATGGTGCTCGAGCACGACGCCGGACGGCTCGACCGGCACCACCCAGCGCGCGCGAATCAGGAGCTGCTCGGCCATGAAAAGCAAGGCCCCGACGTTTCGAGGCCTTCTTAACGCTGAGAAAACGCCCGGCTATTTCGCCGAGCCGGTGACCTCGACCTCGACGCGCCGGTTCGGCTCAAGGCAAAGGATGAGCGCCTTGCGGTCTTTCTGGTCCGGGCAGTTTGCTATCGGCAGCGTTTTGCCGAAACCAAAGGTCTCGATCTTCGAGGCGTCCACGCCCTTCGACACAAGATATTTCGTTACTGCGCCGGCGCGCCGTTCCGAAAGTTTTTGATTGAAGCTCGACGAGCCGAGCCGGTCGGCGTGTCCGCTCACGGTCGCGAACTTGATCGCGCCGATCCCGGGGAGCTTCTCGACAACGTCGCGATCAAGTCGGAACAGGTCCAGCTCGTCGAGATTCGCCCTGTTGAATTCCATATACACCACGGATTTGAGCACAGGCGGCTTGGGCGCCGGCTGCGGGGCCGGCTTGGCCATTGGAGCCGTCATCGGCGCTGGAGCGGGTACCGGGGCGGTTACGGGAGCGGGCGCCGGCGCCGGCGCGGCTGCGGGCGCGGGATCGGGAGCGGGAGCGGGCTTCATTTCGGCCTCGGTCGTCGCGCATCCCGCCAGTACGGAGAGCGCAACTAGCACGCCACCCAGACCGGTCAATCGAAGTAACTTGTTCGTCATGCTTGTTCTCCCATTCCGGTTATCCGAAACGCAAACTCACGTTGGCGCCGCTGCTCAGGCATAGGACCGCGTATCTCGCCCCATGATGGGAACGCCCTGAACCGCAGTCACCCCAATCGAGCCAAGACCTCCGGTACGACAGGTCACACCAGACAGTAGCGGCGGTGCCTCTCAAGGCGTCGCCGTCCATGGCAGCTCCGTTGTGTTTGCTTCGTTTTCCCTTTGACGAAATCGACGGAGTCCAAACCGCAGTCTACGGGCCGCGGAGGAAATTTTGATTTAAGCACAGGTGTCGCTGTGACGACAAGCAGTGGCATGGTCGCCGGGCATCCGGAGCGCACCCCGTCAGGCAGTGTCCAGCACCCATCAGGGACAGGGAGTCGCGCCGCTTCGCGCACGCCACGCATGATAAAATTTCCCGTTTTTTGTTGCCCCCGAACTGCAGCGCCGACTGGGCGTGGCGGGACGATCCGGCACCCATCCCGCCATACGCGAGTCGACATGGATTCAATCGCCAAAGAAACGCTCCCGGTCAGTCTAGAGGAGGAGATGCGGCGCTCCTATCTCGACTACGCGATGAGCGTGATCGTCGGGCGCGCGCTGCCGGACGTGCGCGACGGGCTGAAGCCGGTGCATCGCCGCGTCCTGTTCGCGATGCACGAGCTATCCAATGACTGGAACAGGCCCTACAAGAAGTCGGCCCGCATCGTCGGTGACGTGATCGGTAAATACCATCCACACGGCGATTCGGCGGTGTACGACACGATCGTGCGCATGGCGCAGTATTTCTCACTGCGTTACACGCTGGTGGACGGCCAGGGCAATTTCGGCTCGGTGGATGGCGACAACGCGGCCGCGATGCGCTACACCGAAATCCGCATGGCGAAGATCGGCCACGAGCTGCTGGCCGACATCGACAAGGAGACAGTGGATTTCGGTCCGAACTACGACGGTTCGGAGCAGGAGCCGCTGATCTTGCCCGCACGCATTCCGAACCTGCTGATTAATGGCTCGTCCGGCATCGCTGTAGGCATGGCGACCAACATCCCGCCGCACAATCTCTCGGAGGTGGTGGACGCTTGCCTACATGTGCTGGCCAATCCGCAGTGCAATATCGACGAACTGATCCGGCTGGTACCGGCGCCAGACTTCCCCACCGCGGGACTGATCCACGGCGTCTCCGGCGTCCACGAAGGATACCGCACCGGCCGCGGCCGGGTGGTGATGCGCGCACGCACCCATTTTGAGGACTTGGAGAAAGGCAATCGCCAGGCGATCATCGTCGACGAACTGCCCTATCAGGTAAACAAGAAGGCGCTGCTCGAGCGCATTGCAGAATTGGCCACCGGGAAGAAGATCGACGGCATCTCGGACATCCGCGACGAGTCCGACAAGTCCGGCATGCGCGTGGTGGTCGAGCTAAAGCGCGGCGAGATTCCGGAGGTCGTGCTCAATAACCTGTTCAAGCAAACGCAGCTGCAGGACACCTTCGGCATGAACATGGTCGCGCTGGTCGACGGCCAGCCGAAACTGATCAACCTTAAGGAGCTGCTCGACGCGTTCATCGCACACCGACGCGAGGTGGTTACCCGGCGCACCGTATTCGAGCTGCGCAAGGCACGCGAGCGCGGCCATATTCTCGAAGGTCTCGCAGTCGCGTTGTCAAACGTCGACGAAGTGATTTCTCTGATCAAGAAAGCGCCGACGCCAGCTGACGCGAAGCGCGGCCTGATCGCGAAGTCATGGCAATCGGACCTGGTGCGCGAGATGCTCAGCCGAGCGGGCGCGCAGAATTTTCGCCCGGAGGGATTGTCGGCCGAGTTCGGACTCAAGGAGGATGGCTACCGGCTCTCGGACGAGCAGGCGCAGGCGATTCTCGAGCTTCGGCTGCAGCGCCTCACCGGCCTCGAACAGGACAAGATCCGCGACGAATACCGCGAAGTCATGGTTGCGATCGCCGATCTGCTCGACATTCTTGATACGCCGGCGCGCATCGTGGCGATCATCGCCGAAGAGATGCGCGCGATCCGCGAGGAATTCGGCGACACACGCAAAAGCGAGATCGTCACCGTCGCTGAGGACATCTCGATGGAGGACCTGATCGCGCCGCAGGACATGGTGGTCACATTTTCGCACGGCGGCTATGTCAAGTCGCAGCCGCTCGCCGACTACCGCGCGCAGCGCCGCGGAGGGCGCGGGCGCATGGCGGCGGCGATCAAAGAGGACGACTTCATCGAGCGGCTGTTCGTCGCGCACTCGCACGACTACCTGTTGTGCTTCAGCAACCGTGGCCGCCTCTACTGGCTTAAGGTGTACGAGGTCCCCCAGGGAAGCCGAACCAGCCGGGGCAAGCCCACCGTCAACATGTTCCCGCTCGAGGAGGGCGAGAAGATCACCGCAGTGGTCCCGGTCAAGGAATTCGACGACCAACATTACGTTTTCATGGCAACCGCGCACGGAACGGTGAAGAAGACCCCGCTTTCGGATTTCTCGCGTCCGCGGCCTTCGGGAATCATCGCGGTCGGCCTCGACGAGAGTGATTACCTGATCGGTGCCGCGCTTACCGACGGCAACTACGACGTGATGATGTTTTCGTCCGAGGGTAAGGCGGTGCGCTATCTCGAGGATGAAGTGCGCCCGATGGGTCGCCAGGCCACCGGGGTGCGCGGCATGAAGCTTGACGGCGCGAGCCGCGTGGTGTGCATGTTGGTTGCGAAGAGTGAGGAGCAGACCGTGCTCACGGCGACCGCGAACGGCTTCGGTAAGCGCACCGCGATTCGTGAATATACACGCCACGGCCGGGGCACGCAGGGAATGATCGCGATACAGACCACGGAACGAAATGGCAATCTGGTCGGCGCGGTGCTGGTCGACGATACAGACGAAGTGATGCTAATTTCGACCGGCGGCGTGCTGATTCGTACCGCGGTGGCGCAGATTCGCGAGCAGGGCCGATCGACGCAGGGCGTAACCCTGATCTCACTGGACACGGGCGAGAAGCTTGCTGGCATCGAGCGCATCGTTGAGCGCGACGAGGAGGATCCGGCCAAGGGCAATGGCGACGGTTCCGAGGGCGGCGAGGCCGAAGGCAACGGCGGCGACGCCGAGATGCCGGATGCGCCGCCTCCCGGTGGGACCTTGCACTGATGGCGCGCATCCTCAACTTCTGCGCCGGGCCGGCAATGCTGCCCGATGAAGTGCTCGCGCGCGCGGGGGACGAGATGCTCGACTGGCACGGCTCGGGCATGTGCGTCATGGAGATGAGCCATCGTGGCCCCGAGTTCGCGTCGATCGCCGCCGAGGCGGAGAAGGATCTGCGCGAGCTGCTCGCGGTAGCGCCGCACTACAAGGTGCTGTTCCTGCAGGGCGGTGCGACATTGCAGTTCGCGCAAATACCAATGAATTTGCTCCATGGCCGCGGCAAGGCGGACTACGTGCTGACCGGCGAGTGGTCGGCAAAGGCAGCCAAGGAAGCGAGGTCCTTTGGCGATGTTGCGATCGCGGCGAGCGCGGAGGACCGCAATTTTACCTATGCACCGGCGCAGGGGCTATGGAAGGTTCGTCCGGACGCGCACTATGTCCACTACTGCTCCAACGAGACGATCGGCGGTGTTGAGTTCCACTGGGTTCCCAACGTACGCGAGGTGCCGCTCGTGGTCGACAGTTCTTCGCACTTTCTGTCGCGCCCCATGGAGGTCGAGAAATTCGGCCTGGTTTACGCGGGGGCGCAGAAGAACGTCGGACCGGCTGGCCTCACCATCGTGATTATTCGCGAAGACCTCATCGGCCGCGGGCGTAGGGGCACGCCATCCGTAATGGACTACCGGCTGCAATCCGAGGCCGCATCGATGCTCAATACGCCCCCGACCTACTCGATCTATATCGCGGGGCTGGTGTTCAAGTGGCTCAAGCGCATCGGCGGATTGGCCGAGATTGAGCGGCGCAACATCGCCAAGGCGAAACTGCTCTACGATGCGATCGATTCGAGCAGGCTGTTCCGCAACCCGGTGGATAAGCGCGACCGCTCTCGCATGAACGTTCCGTTCACGCTCGCCGACGCGCGCTTGGACGACGAATTTCTCAGAGGCGCGTTGGCGCGCGGCATGGTGCAGCTCAAAGGTCACCGCTCGGTCGGCGGCATGCGCGCGTCGATTTACAACGCAATGCCGATCGAGGGCGTGCAGGGCCTGGTCGAGTACATGAGGGAATTCGAGATGCGCCATGGCTAAGACTCTCGAGCGCAAGACTGAGGTGCTGGTGCTCAACCAGATTTCGCCGGTCGGACTGGCGCGCTTTCCGACCGAGCGCTACGCGGTGATAAGGGAGGCGAAGTCGCCCGACGTGGTGCTGGTGCGTTCGCAGGATCTGCATTCCTACGATTTTGGCGCCAACGTGAAAGCGGTGGCGCGCGCTGGCGCTGGCACCAACAACATCCCGGTCAAGGTCCTTTCCGCTCGCGGCGTGCCGGTGTTCAATGCGCCCGGGGCGAATGCCAATGCCGTGAAGGAGCTGGTGCTCGCGGCGATGCTGATTGGGGCGCGCAACCTAGTACCCGCACTTGGTTTTGTGGAAGCGCTCGATTCGGCCGCGCCGAAGCTCGAGCAGCTCGTGGAGGATGGCAAGAAACCCTTTGCCGGCTTCGAGCTGCCGAACCATACGCTCGGCGTGATCGGATTGGGCAAAATCGGCAGCCTGGTGGCGGACGCCGCGATCCGGCTCGGCATGCACGTGCTCGGCTTCGACCCCGAGATCACCGTGGACGCCGCCTGGAGCCTACCCTCGCAGGTCCGGCGGGCGTCCTCAATCGAGGAAGTGCTTAAGGCGAGCCACTTCGTCAGCCTGCACGTGCCGCTCGTCGATCACACGCAGCGTTTGGTCAACGTCGGTAACATCGAGCAGACGCGGCCCGGCGCCATTCTGCTCAACTTCTCGCGCGATCGCATCGTCGAGGAGCAGGCGGTAATCAAGGGCTTGCAGACGCACCGGCTGAAGTGCTACATCACCGATTTTCCCACCGCCGGCCTGCTCGGTCGACCCGGCGTGGTGGCGCTGCCGCACCTGGGTGCCTCGACACATGAGGCCGAAGAGAACAGCGCGGTCATGGTTGTCGATCAGATACGCGACTACCTCGAGTTCGGCAACATGTGCAATGCCGTAAATTTCCCGGACGTGGCGATGGCGCGCGAGTCGCCTTACCGCCTCGCCATTACCAACGCCAACGTGCCCGAAATGCTGGCGCGGATGTCGCATGCACTGGGCAGTCGCCGTATCAACATCCACAACATGCTGAATAAGTCTCGAGGCGAAATGGCCTATACCTTGGTCGACGCGGATAGCCCAGTTCCTCCCGAGGCGCTTGAGGACCTGCGCCGCATCGACGGCGTCCTTTCGGTGCGCTATCTTGCGGAAGGACCGCGCGCCAGTGCGAAGGTTTGAGCGCCGCCGGCGAACTTCAGATTGGGAAAACCCGCTGGCGCTGCAAAGTGAACAAGTCCGTGGACGAAATCGATAAGCTGCGCGCGGAAATTGATGCGCTCGACGACGAGTTGCTCTCGCTCGTCAATCGCCGCGCCGCGCGAGCGCGCCGCATCGGCGATCTCAAGGCGGGGGCGCCGGCCTACCGCCCGGAGCGCGAGATTGAGATTCTGCGTCGCGTCACGAATGCCAATCCGGGGCCGCTCGCCGCAGAGCGCGTGAGCGCGGTGTTTCGCGAGGTGATCTCGGCTTGCCGTGGCATGGAGGCAGCAATCCGTGTGGCCTACCTTGGCCCGGAAGGCACTTTCAGTGAGCAGGCGACGAGAAAGCAGTTCGGTCACGCGGTGGAGGCGATGCCCGCGCCCACGGTGGATGAGGTTTTCCGCCGCTGCGAATCCGGCGCCGTCGAGTTTTCCGTGGTGCCGGTCGAGAACTCGACCGAAGGTGCCGTAGGGCGCTCGCTCGATCTGTTACTCGTCACGCCGCTCAAGATTTGCGGCGAAATCGAGCTGCGCGTGCAGCAGAACCTGCTTTCGCGCGAAGCGGAGCGACGCGACGTGAAGCGCGTTTATTCGCACGCGCAGTCCCTCGCGCAATGCAATGGCTGGCTGAGCCAGCATCTGCCGAACGCGGAGCGTGTGCAGGTGGTGTCGAACGCAGACGCCGCACGGCGCGCGGGCAGCGAGTCGGGGACTGCCGCGATTGCGGCTGAAGCGGCGGCAAGCCTCTATGGGCTGCGCGTGCTTGCGCGCTCGATCGAGGATGACCCGAACAACACCACGCGCTTCCTCGTGCTCGGCAACTTTGAGCCGGCGCCAAGCGGCAACGATCGAACCTCGCTGGTGATGTCTGCAGAAAACAAGCCAGGCGCGGTGCACGCGCTGCTCTCGCCGCTTGCAGTGAACCGCGTCAGCATGACACGCATCGAGTCTCGCCCATCGCGAGCGATGCGAAGCGCCTTGTGGGAGTACGTGTTTTTCATCGACGTTGAGGGCCATCAGCAGGACGAGCGCGTCGCCGCAACGCTTGCCGAGCTGCGGCAGAAAGCAGCGTTCCTCAAGGTCCTCGGTTCTTACCCGGCGGCCGTGGCGTGACGGCGAGCCTGCAGAAACTTTGAACCTGCTCATGGATCTTTGCGACCTTTCGCCTTCTTACGTGCGTGCGATCGCTCCCTATCAGCCCGGCAAGCCCGTCTCCGAGCTTGCGCGGGAGATGGGCTTGGACGAAAAAGCGATTGTCAAGCTCGCTTCGAACGAGAACCCGCGCGGCATTGGCCCGCGTACGCGCCGCGCGATCGAGCTGGCTCTCGGGGACATCGCACGCTATCCGGACGGCAACGGCTACGAGCTCAAGCTGGCGCTTTCCAGGCGCCACGGCATCGAGATATCCTCGATCGTCCTCGGCAACGGCTCGAACGACGTGCTCGAGCTGGTTGCGCTTGCGTTCCTTGGCCCGGGCCGCTCGGCCGTCTTTTCACAGCACGCCTTTGCGGTCTACCCGCTCGCCACCCAGGCGCGCGGCGCACGCTCGATCGTCGTCGCGGCAAAAGACTATGGTCACGACCTGCCCGCGATGGCTAAGGCGGTGTCCGAGGACACCTACGTCGCGTGGATTGCCAACCCCAACAATCCGACGGGCACGCATGCCCCAACGGAGGCGATCGAGGCCTTTCTTCGGGCGGTGCCGGAGCGGGTCATCGTTGTGCTCGACGAGGCGTACAACGAGTACCTGGCACCTAATTCCCGCAGCGACTCGGTGAAGTGGCTCAAGCGTCATCCCAACTTGGTTGTCACGCGCACATTCTCCAAGGCCTACGGTCTTGCAGGCCTGCGCGTGGGCTACGCGCTCGCCAATGTGGCGGTCGCTGATGTCATGAATCGGGTGCGCCAGCCGTTTAACGTCAACAATGTCGCACTGGCCGCGGCGACGGCCGCGCTCGATGACATGGAATTCGTGGCGAAAGGCTACGCCGAGAATCTGCAGGGGCTGACTCAGCTCGCTGAGGGCGCCGGCGCGCTCAAGCTCGAGTTCATTCCGTCCTACGGCAACTTTCTCACCATCCGCGTAGGGCGCGCGGCGGAGATCTACCGGAGGCTGCTGCGCCGCGGCGTCATCGTGCGGCCGGTTACGGGCTACGAGCTGCCCGAGCATTTGCGCGTCACTGTGGGCATAGCCGAGGAGAACGAGCGCTTTTTGGAGGCGCTCGCCGCGAGCCTCAGGGAATGAATTTGCCCCGTTACGAGCGCGTGGCGGTGATCGGGGTTGGCCTGATTGGCGGCTCCTTCGCTCGGGCGATCAAGGCAGCAGGCGCCTGCGAACACGTCGTCGGTGTCGGCCGCGACCCGAAGAATCTCGAGGCGGCGATGGCGCTCGGGGTAATTGACTCATCGCTTACGGATGCTGCAAAGGCGGTGCGCGACGCAGATCTGGTAATGGTCGCGACGCCGGTCGCGCAGTTCGCGGGCGTGTTCGCGGCACTGGCGCCTGCGTTGCGCCCCGGTACGCTGGTGACAGACGCAGGCAGCACCAAGCGCGACGTGGTGAGCGCTGCCCGCGCACAACTAGGACCGATGCTCGCGCAATTCGTGCCGGCGCACCCGATCGCCGGGGCCGAAGACAGTGGCGCGGCCGCCGCAAAGGCCGATCTGTTCGTCGGCAAGCGCGTCGTACTGACGCCGCTGCCCGAGAACACTCCGCAGGATGTGGCGCGTGTGGCGGCCGTCTGGGAGGCGTGCGGAGCGCGCGTGTCGCGCATGAGCGCTGAGGAGCACGACGCCGTGTTCGCCGCCGTGAGCCACCTGCCCCATCTGCTTGCGTTCGCGCTGGTGCACGAGCTGGCACAGCGCCCCGACGCGCCACGCCTGTTCAGCTATGCGGCGAGTGGATTTGGCGATTTCACGCGCATCGCCTCGAGTCATCCCGAAATGTGGCGCGACATCTGCATGGCGAATAGCGATTCGCTGCTCGTGGAACTTGAGGATTACCTCGCGTCCCTCGCGCGGTTCCGGGCGGCGCTGGAAGCCAAGGATGGCGAAGCGCTCGCCAAGCTTTTCGCCGAAGCGCGCGCGGCACGGGCGCGCTGGCTTAGCGGAGCGTATGACACGTGAGCGCGACCCCATGCAGTCGCTGCTGATGCAGCCGATCCGGCGGATTGCCGGAACGGTGCGCCTGCCGGGTTCGAAGAGCATTTCGAATCGCGTGCTGCTCCTTGCGGCATTCGCACGGGGGGACACGGCGGTGCGCGGGCTGCTCGACGCGGACGACACTCGCGTGATGATCGAGGCGCTCGCCCGCCTCGGTGTAGGTATCAGGCGCGATGCGGATGCACTTCACGTCGCTGGCTCTGGCGGGTCGATTCCGGCGCGCGACGTCGAACTTTTTCTTGGCAACGCCGGGACCGTGTTCCGGCCGCTCACCGCCGCGCTGGCATTCTCCACCGGCACTTTCCGGTTGACCGGCGTTGCGCGCATGCACGAACGGCCGATCAGCGACCTGGTCGACGCCCTGCGCCGGCTTGGCGCGCGCATCGATTATCTGGGCAACGAGGGCTATCCGCCGCTCCTGATCTATCCGGGCGAAATTCATATCGACGAGCGGGTGCGCGTGCGGGGCGGCGTGTCCTCGCAGTTTCTGAGCGCGCTGCTGATGGCGCTGCCGCTCTCGGGCAAGGCGGCCACCATCGAGGTGGAAGGCGAGCTTATTTCACGGCCCTACGTGGAAATTACGCTCAATCTAATGCGGCGCTTCGGCATCGAAGTACGTCGCGAGGACTGGCGCGTGTTTCACGTGCCAGGCGAACGCTATCGCTCACCGGGCGAGATCTTCGTCGAGGGCGACGCGTCCTCGGCTTCGTATTTCCTTGCCGCAGGTGCTATCGGCGGCGGGCCAGTGCGTGTCGAGGGCGTCGGGATAGATAGCATCCAGGGCGACGTGCGCTTCACTGAAGTGCTCGAGCGCATGGGCGCCGAGGTCGTACTGGGCGACACCTGGATCGAGGTGCGCGGCCGCGGGCGGCTTAGGCCAATCGATCTCGATCTGAACCACATCCCGGATGCAGCCATGACTGCCGCGGTCGCGGCACTTTTCGCGAAGGGGCCGAGTACGATCCGAAACGTCGCGAGTTGGCGCGTCAAGGAGACCGACCGGCTTGCCGCGATGGCGGCCGAGCTGCGCAAGCTCGGCGCCCGCGTGGTGGAAGAGCCCGACGCGCTGCGTATCACGCCGCCCGAGCGCCTCACGCCGGGCGTGGCAATCGATACCTACGACGATCACCGTATGGCGATGTGCTTCGCGCTCGCGGCGCTGGGTGGTGTTCCGGTGCGCATCAACGATCCGGGCTGTGTTGCGAAAACGTTCCCCGATTTTTTCTCGGCGCTGGCGGCGATCTCCCAGAGCGAGCCAGCCGCTTGAGTATTCCCGTTATCGCAATCGACGGGCCTTCCGCCTCGGGCAAGGGCACGATCGCCAAGCGCGCCGCCGCGGCGCTCGGCTTTAACTACCTCGAGAGCGGGGCGCTTTACCGATTAGTGGCACTTGCGTCGCTTCGCCAACGGGTGCAGGTGCGGGACGAAGCGCGCGTCGCGCAGCTTGCGAGTGGGCTTCCGGTGCGTTTTGCCGGAGATAAGATCTTCTATGAGGATCAGGATGTTACGGAGGAACTGCGGAGCGAAGGCTGTGGCAACCGCGCCTCGGAGATCGCCCGGCTGCCACGCGTACGCGACGCGCTGCTTGCACGCCAGCATGCTTTTCGCCAGCCGCCAGGGCTCGTAGTCGACGGGCGCGATATGGGCAGCGTTGTATTTCCGGACGCGTCGCTCAAGGTGTTCCTCACCGCGAGTCTCGCAGTGCGGGCCGAGCGTAGGTATAAGCAGTTGAAAGAAAAAGGAATCCCTGCTAGCATTGTCACCCTTTCCCGCGACCTCGAGGAGCGCGACGCGCGCGACGCGAACCGGGCGGCGTCTCCGCTCGTTGCCGCGTCTGATGCGGTGCAACTCGATTCCTCGGAGTTATCGATCGACGGCGTCGTTGAGCTGGTCGTCGGCTGGTGGCGGGACAGAGCAAGTCGCGAGAGCGGTTGATTCAAAAAGGGAATCAGCGCAGCGCGAAACGATTGGGGCGAGCGCCAAGGCGGCTCGAACCGAATGGTGGGCCGGCCAAAAGTCGTGCCCGTTTTATTAACCTGTCCCGCCGCTTCCGCAGGGAACGGCGGCCATAGAGGTTAACACTTTTCATGGCAAGCATTTCCCCCGCAACCTCCGAACCCTTCGCCAACGAGTCCTTCGCAGCACTGTTCGAAGAGAGCCTGACACGCAAGGAAATGCGCGTCGGAGAAGTCATCACCGCCGAAGTAGTGCGTGTCGATCCGAACTACGTTGTGGTCAACGCGGGGCTGAAGTCCGAAAGTCTCATTGCAACCGAGGAATTCAAGAACGACGCCGGCGAAGTCGAAGTAAAGACCGGCGACTTCGTAGCGGTCTCCATCGAGGCGCTCGAGGACGGCTATGGCGAGACGCGCCTGTCGCGCGAGAAGGCCAAGCGCCTCGCGGCGTGGCTGGACCTCGAAAAGGCGCTCGAGGGCGGGGACAAGATCACCGGCGTGATCACCGGCAAAGTCAAGGGTGGACTGACCGTCATGACCAACGGTATTCGCGCGTTCCTTCCGGGCTCGCTGGTCGACCTGCGCCCGGTCAAGGACACCTCGCCCTACGAGGGCAAGGAAATGGAGTTCAAAGTCATTAAGCTCGACCGCAAGCGCAACAACGTGGTGGTCTCGCGACGTGCTGTGCTCGAGGAGACCGCAGGAGCCGAGCGCGAGGCGTTGCTATCGACGCTTTCGGAGGGAGCGGTGGTAAAGGGCATCGTCAAGAACATCACCGACTACGGCGCGTTCGTGGATCTTGGCGGAATCGATGGGCTGCTGCATATCACCGACCTCGCATGGCGCCGCGTCAAGCATCCCTCGGAGGTGGTCAACGTCGGCGACGAGCTGACTGCCAAAGTGCTCAAGTTCGACGCCGAAAAGAATCGCGTATCGCTCGGTCTCAAGCAGCTTGGCGAGGACCCGTGGGTCGGCATCTCGCGTCGCTACCCGCAGGGCACCCGGTTGTTTGGCAAGGTCACCAATCTCACGGACTACGGCGCCTTTGTCGAGGTCGAGTCTGGCATCGAGGGCCTGGTGCACGTCTCCGAGATGGACTGGACCAACAAGAATGTGCATCCATCGAAAGTCGTTCAAGTGGGCGACGAAGTCGAGGTGATGATCCTCGAGATCGACGAGGAGCGCCGTCGAATTTCCCTCGGCATGAAGCAGTGCCTGCCGAATCCGTGGGATGACTTCGCACGCGAGTTCAAGAAGGGCGATCGCGTCAAGGGCCAGATCAAGTCGATCACTGACTTTGGCGTGTTCGTCGGGCTTCCCGGCGGCATCGACGGCCTGGTGCACCTTTCGGACCTGTCCTGGAGCGAGGCCGGCGAGCAAGCAGTGCAGAAGTTCAAGAAGGGTGAGGAGCTGGAGACCGTGGTGCTTTCGATCGACGTCGAGCGAGAGCGCATCTCGCTCGGCATCAAGCAGCTCGAGGGCGACCCGTTCACCAACTTCATCGCCGCTCACGACAAGAACAGCGTTGTCGAGGGCAGCGTGAAATCGGTCGACGCCAAGGGCGCGGTGATCGCGCTCGGTGCGGAAGTGGAGGGCTATCTGCGCGCTTCCGAATTCTCCCGTGATCGGGTGGACGATCTGCGCGCGCAACTCAAGGACGGCGACAAGGTGCAGGCGATGGTCATCAATGTGGATCGCAAGAATCGCTCGATCAACCTTTCGGTCAAGGCCAAGGAAACGGCGGAGGAAGGCGACTCGACCAAGCAGCTGCGCTCCGAGCAAGCCGCGAGCGCGGCAGGCAGCACGAACCTCGGTGCGCTTCTGCGCGCCAAGCTGGACAAGGGCAGTCAGCAATAATCGCATGGCCGCCGCAGCCCGGCGGCCAGCAAGAATACCAGGGGAGAGGGCTCCGCCATGACTAAGTCGGAATTGATCGCGCGCCTCGCCCAACGCTATCCGCAACTGGTAGCGAAGGATGCGGAGTACGCGGTCAAAATGATTCTAGATGCGATGACACAGGCGCTGCTGTCGGGCAATCGCATCGAGATCCGCGGATTCGGCAGCTTCGGCCTGAACTACCGCCCGCCGCGGGTGGGCCGCAACCCGAAGTCGGGCGAGCGAGTGCACGTGCCGGAAAAGTACGTGCCCCATTTCAAGGCCGGTAAGGAACTGCGCGAGCGCGTCGATTCACCAGAGTCGGACGCGCAGCCGGTGCTGCAGTCCCGGCAAGCGACGCATACACCGCAATAAGGCGCGCCGGAGTGCGGGCGGCGTCGCGCCGCGGTCCTCCGGCGGCCGCACCTGGAATCAAGCATGCGCATCGTCACCTGGACGGTCCGGCTGTTGATCTTCGCAATCGTCGCAGCATTTGCGGCGAAGAACATCGAGCCGGTCAAGCTCCGTTTCTATTTCGACTTCTTGTGGGAAGCGCCGCTGGTCGCGGTGCTGCTCGCCGTCCTCGCGCTCGGCGCGGTGCTCGGCCTGACGGCCGCGGTGGGGACCATGCTGCGACAGCGCCGCGAGATCGGGCGGTTGCGGCGCGAGCTGCGGCAGCAGGCAGACACGGCCGCCGACGGCGGCCGGGGAGGGTCGAGATATCCCCCGGCGGTCGATGGGTGAGCCAAAATGGAGTTCGAGTACTGGTGGCTGCTGGGGTTCCCGCTGTTCTTCGGCCTCGGCTGGATCGCGGCGCGCATCGACATCAAGCAACTCCTGACCGAGTCGCGCGCGCTGCCGCGCTCGTACTTTCGGGGTCTTAATTTCCTGCTCAACGAGCAGCCCGACAAGGCGATCGAAGCCTTCATCGAGGTCGTCAAAGTCGATCCCGAGACGATCGACCTGCACTTTGCACTGGGCAGCCTGTTCCGCCGGCGCGGCGAATACGATCGGGCGATCCGCATGCACCAGAATCTGCTCGACCGCGCCGGGCTCGGCCAGGAGCAGAAGCTCGCCGCGCTTTATGAGCTTGGCCAGGACTACCACAAGGCGGGGATCCTGGATCGTGCCGAGGAGATCTTTCGGAAGCTCTCCGAAGGACCGCACGGCGTCGAGGCGCGCCGCTTCTTGCTCGAGATCTACGAGCAAGAGAAGGACTGGCCGCGAGCGATCGAGATGGCGCAGCGCCTCGCGCAGGACTCGGGCGAGTCGCGCGCCAAGGACGTTTCCCAGTATCTGTGCGAACTGGCGTCGACCGAGATCACGCACGCGCGACGCGACGTGGCGCGTCGGCACGTCGAGGCAGCGCTCGAGGCGAACCGCCGCTCCGTGCGCGCAAGCGTGCAGCTCGGCGATCTAGAGCGCGCCGCGGGCAATCTCGAAATCGCGATTCAGAGCTGGAAGCAGATCGAGCAGCAGAACCCGGCATATCTCGCGCTCGTGGCGCAGCGCCTGTTCGAGGCCTATCGCGAGCTCGGCCAGGCGGAGAAAGGCCTCGCCCTGCTAAGCGCGTACCTGGAACGCTATGCGTCGCTTGATCTTCTGGACACCGTGTTCCAGTACTCCCTCGAGGCGAAGGGCGCCGAAGTGGCCTACCGGTTGGTGCGCGACGAGTTGCGGCGCAATCCGACGTTGCTTGGCCTTGACCGGCTGCTTGAAGCGCAGCTGGAGACGGCAACCTCCCCGGAGCGCCGACGCGACCTTGAGCTTGTACGCAACCTGGTTCACACCCATACCCGGCGCATGGCCCGTTATCGCTGCGACAATTGCGGCTTTAAGGCACGGCAGTTCCACTGGCACTGTCCGGCCTGCGGCGGCTGGGAAACCTATCCGCCTCGGCGCACCGAGGAATTCGATCTCGCACCATGAAAGTCACCCTTATTGGCACCGGCTACGTGGGTCTCGTGACAGGCGCGTGCCTCGCCGACATGGGTAACGAGGTGTTCTGCCTGGATTCGGATGCGGAGAAGGTGCGCACGCTCAATTCGGGCGGCCTTCCGATCTTCGAGCCGGGCCTCGAGCTGATCGTGGCGCACAACCGGGCGGCCGGAAGATTGCGCTTTTCGACCGACGTGGCGGCGAGCGTCGCCCATGGCGAGCTGCAGCTCGTGGCCGTGGGCACGCCGCCAGGCGAGGACGGCGCCGCGGACCTGGTACACGTGCTCGCCGCGGCACGCGCGATTGGCCGCGAGATGAACGGCTACAAGGCGATCGTCAACAAGTCCACGGTACCGGTCGGCACCGCCGATCGCGTGCGCGACACGATTGTCGAAGAGCTCGCGCGCAGGGGCAAGCGCATCGAGTTCAGCGTCGTGTCGAACCCTGAATTCCTCAAGGAGGGCGCGGCAGTCGAGGACTTCATGCGTCCGGACCGGATCATCATCGGCTCGCACGATGAGCGCGCGACGAGCATGCTGAGCCAGTTGTATGCGCCGTTTATGCGCAATCGCGAGCGCGTGATGGTGATGAGCGTGCGCTCGGCCGAGCTCACCAAATACGCGGCGAACGCAATGCTCGCGACGCGCATCTCGTTCATGAACGAGCTCGCCAATCTGGCCGAGCCGCTCGGCGCAGACATTGAGGATGTGCGCCGTGGCATCGGTTCCGATCCGCGCATCGGCTACAACTTCCTCTACCCCGGCGCGGGCTTCGGCGGCTCGTGCTTTCCCAAGGACATCAAGGCGCTGCTACACAGCGCGCAGGAGGCGGGCCATCCGCTACACGTGCTGCGCGCGGTGAGCGAGGTCAACGACGCGCAGAAGCACGTGCTTGGCGTGAAAATCCGCAAGCGATTCGGCCCGAACCTGTCCGGCAGGCGCATTGCGCTATGGGGTCTCGCTTTCAAGCCGAATACCGACGACATGCGGGAGGCTCCGAGCCGCATTCTGGTGGCGGACCTGCTCGCCGCTGGTGCCTCGATCTGCGCCTACGATCCCGCGGCACGCGATGAGGCGGCAAAGGCATTCGCAGGAGAACCGCGCGTCGAGCTCGTTGACTCGGCGCTCGGCGCGCTGCGCGGCGCTGATGCGCTCGCCATCGTTACCGAATGGCAGGAGTTCCGCAGCCCCGACTTCAGCGTCATCCGCTCCATGCTCAAGACGCCGGCGATCTTCGACGGGCGCAACCTGTATGACCCTGCGGCGCTGCGCGAACGCGGCATCGAGTACTACCCGATCGGACGCGGTGCATGAGCACCGCCGATCCCCGCAACGCGCGCGTGCTGGTGGTGGGCGACGTCATGCTCGACCGCTACTGGTTCGGAAATGTTTCGCGTATTTCACCGGAGGCGCCGGTACCGGTGGTCTTGGTCGAGCGCGAGGAGACGCGTCCCGGGGGCGCTGCGAACGTCGCGCGCAACTGCGCGGCGCTCGGCGCGCGGACCCAGCTCCTTTCGGTGGTCGGCGACGACGAGGCGGGCGCGCGGTTGCTCGAGCTGGTCGAAGCCGAGGCCATCAAGGTGAGCTTGCATCGCGATCCGTCGATCCGCACGACCGTGAAGCTGCGCGTCATTGGCCGCCAGCAGCAACTGCTGCGCATCGATTTTGAGACGCTTCCGTCCAGCGAGGTGTTGGCCACGAAGCTCACTGAATTCGGTCAGGTGCTGCCGCAGTGCAACGCGGTGATCCTGTCGGATTACGGCAAGGGCGGTCTGACGCACATCGCGCAGATGATCGAGCGCGCGCGCGCGGCCGGAAAGCTCGTGTTGATTGATCCAAAGGGCGACGACTATTCGCGCTACAAGGGCGCAAGCGTGATTACGCCCAACCGCGCCGAGCTGCGCAATGTGGTCGGGACCTGGAAGGACGAGGCGGACCTCGAACGTCGCGCACAGGCACTGTGCGCCGAGCTTGAGCTCGGCGCGTTGCTGCTTACCCGCAGCGAGCAGGGCATGACGCTTTTTCGCGATGGCGAAACGCTCAATGTCCCGGCGGAAGCTCGCGAAGTGTACGATGTGAGCGGCGCCGGCGATACGGTGATCGCGTCGCTCGGCGTGATGCTCGCCGCCGGGGCCGCGATGGACGAGTCCGTCCGCATCGCCAACCGCGCCGCCGGAATCGTGGTGGGCCGGCTCGGAACGGCAGTGGCGACGCGCGAAGAACTATTCGGATAGGACAGGCATGTACTACGTCGTCACCGGCGCCGCCGGCTTTATCGGCTCGAAGCTCGTCGCCGCGCTCAACCGCGAGGGCATCACTGAAATCCTGGCGGTCGACAACCTCGAAAACGCCGGCAAGTTCCGGAACTTGGTTGACTGCGAGATCCAGGAGTTCCTTGACAAGCGCGAGTTCCTCAACCGCGTCACGGCAAACCAGTTCGAGGGAGCGCTCGAGGCGGTGCTGCACCAGGGTGCCTGCTCCGACACTATGCAGACCGACGGGCGCTACATGATGGACAATAACTACCGCTACTCGAGTCTGCTGCTCGACTGGTGCCAGGACGAGGACGTGCCGTTCCTGTACGCCTCGTCGGCATCGGTTTACGGCGCGGGCCGCACATTCCGCGAAGAGCGGCAGTTCGAGGCCCCGCTCAACATCTACGGCTATTCCAAGTTTCTGTTCGACCAGACCGTACGGCGCCGCTTGAGCGAGCGCAGCGCGCAGATCGCCGGGTTTCGCTATTTCAACGTCTACGGCCCGAACGAGGCGCACAAGGAGCGCATGGCCTCAGTCGCTTTCCACGGCTTCAATCAGTACCGGACCGAGGGCCAGGTGAGGCTGTTCGTCGGTTCGGACGGATTCGGCGACGGCGAGCAGAGGCGCGATTTCGTGCACGTTGACGACGTCGTCAACGTGAACCTGTACTTCCTCGAACACCGCGAGGTTTCTGGCATCTTCAACTGCGGCACCGGTCGCGCCCAGACCTTCAACGAGGTTGCGTGTGCCGTGGTGAACGGCGTGCACGCGGTGCGCGGCGAACCGGCGCTGACGCTCCAGGAGATGGTCGCGCGAGATATTGTGAAGTACGTGCCGTTTCCGCTGCAACTCGTCGGCAAGTACCAGAGCTTTACCGAGGCCGACCTGACGCTGCTGCGCGAGGGCGGTTATCCGGGTGAGTTCATGAGCGTGGAACAGGGCGTGGCGGCCTACGTCAAGGATTTGCTGGAAACGAACGCGGTCTGACGCATGAGGCAGACCATCGAGGATTTCATTGGCAATACTCCGTTGGTGCGCCTGCAGCGCCTGCCGGGCGAGGCGAACCGCGCGGACGGCAACGTGATCCTCGCCAAGCTCGAGGGGGACAACCCCGCCGGATCGGTAAAGGATCGGCCGGCGATTTCGATGATTCGCCGCGCCGAGCAGCGTGGAGACATCAAGAAGGGCGATACGCTGATCGAGCCGACATCCGGAAACACCGGCATCGCGCTCGCAATGGCAGCGGCGATCCGCGGCTTTCGGATGGTGCTGATCATGCCCGAGCATCTCTCCCTTGAGCGTCGCCAGACGATGCGCGCCTTCGGTGCGGAGATCATTCTGACGCCGCAGAAGGGCGGCATGGAGGCGGCGCGCGACCTGGCCGAGAAGATGGTGCGCGAGGGCAAGGGCATCATGCTCGACCAGTTCGCCAATCCGGATAACCCGCTCACGCACTACGAGAACACCGCTCCCGAAATCTGGCGCGACACCGATGGCAAGATCACGCACTTCGTGTCCAGCATGGGCACCACCGGCACCATCATGGGCTGCTCGCGATTCTTCAAGGAGAAAGACCCGAAGATCCAGATCGTCGGCTGTCAGCCCGAGGAGGGTTCGCAGATTCCGGGAATCCGGAAGTGGCCCGAGGCCTATCTGCCTAAGATCTACGACAAGGCACGCGTCGACCGCCTCGAGACCGTGAGCCAGGCTGACGCGGAGGAGATGACGCGGCGCATGGCACGCGAGGAAGGCATTTTCGCGGGAATCTCCTCCGGCGGCGCGATGCACGTCGCGCTGCGCGTCACTGGCGGCCTGAAGAACGCCGTGATTGTGACAATCGTGTGCGACCGGGGCGATCGCTACTTGTCGACGGGCGTTTTCCCGGACTGACATGGCCCCGATCCTCGCGTTCGACATCGAGACGGTGCCGGACTGTGTGGGCCTGCGCAGGCTGCACGAGCTCCCCGACGACCTGCCTGACCGGGAAGTCGCGGAGGTCGCATTCCAGCGCCGGCGCGCGCAGGGCGGGAGCGACTTTCTGCCGCCCCACCTGCACCGGGTGCTCACGATTTCCTGCGTGCTGCGCGACGCCGACCAGCTGCGCATCTGGTCGATCGGCGCACCGCACGAGGACGAACGAACCGCGATCCAGCGCTTCTTCGACGGCGTCGACCGCTACGTGCCGCAGCTTGTGTCCTGGAACGGCGGCGGCTTCGATCTGCCGGTGCTCAATTTCCGCGCCCTGGCGAACGGGGTTTCGGCGCCGCGCTTCTGGGAGCAAGGCGAGGACGATCGGGATTTCCGCTTCAACAACTACGTCTCGCGCTACCACACCCGCCATCTCGACCTGATGGACGTGCTTGCCATGTACCAGCCGCGCAACAACGCGTCGCTGGATGATATGGCACGGCTGGCCGGCTTCCCGGGAAAGATCGGCATGGAGGGCGCCGCGGTCTGGGAGCAGTATCAGGCAGGCGAAATCGGAGCGATCCGCAACTACTGCGAAGCGGACAGCGCCAATACCTATTTGCTGTTCCTGCGCTACCAGTTGTTGCGCGGCGTGTTCACGGAAGAGCGGTACCGCGCCGAATGCGCGTTGTTGCGCGGGGTGCTGGAGAAGCAGCAGGAGCCTCATTGGCGGGAGTTTTTGACGCGCTGGCAGGATTCGCCTGGACCGGCCGTCAAGGGGTGAACGGCTGAGTGAAGCAAGCGGCCAACACCGTACCCGTCGAGCTGGACGTCGAATCGCTCGATGCCGGGGGCCGGGGCGTCGCCCGCGACGCCGAGGGCAAGGTCGTGTTCGTCGAGGACGCCCTGGGCGGTGAGCGGGTGCGGGCGCTGCGCCTGCAAAGCAAGTCCTCGTACGGAATTGCGCGAACCATCGAGGTGCTGCGCGCCTCGAACGGTCGACGTACGCCGCGCTGCCCGCATTTCGGCGTATGCGGCGGTTGCGCCACTCAGCACGCGGACGCCGCCACGCAGGTGGCGGCCAAGCAGCGCGGTCTGGAGGAGAACCTCGCGCGCATCGGCAAGGTGCGTCCGGAGACTTTGCTGCGGCCGATCTACGGCAACGAGTGGGGCTATCGCCACCGCGCCCGACTTACTGCGCGCTACGTTGCAAAGAAGGGCGGCGTGCTGGTGGGTTTCCACGAGCGGCATTCGAGTTTCGTCGTCGAGATGAGCGAATGCCACGTTTTGCCCGAGCATGTCTCGCGGCTCATTCCAGCGTTGCGTGAGCTGATTGACGCTCTCTCGATTCGCGAGCGGCTGCCGCAGGTCGAGCTGGCGGTTGGCGACGAGGCGACGGTGCTGGTCTTTCGGATTCTGGAGCCGCTCGCGGCCGCCGACGAGGACCGGCTACGGTCCTTCGCGAAGCGCCACGGGATCTGCCTCTGGCTGCAGCCGGGCGGGCCGGAGACCGCCCAGCCGTTCCATCCGCCCGCGCCACGGGCGCTCGACTACGCGCTGCCGGAGTTCGGCGTGCGCATCGCCTTCCGGCCCACCGACTTCACACAGGTCAATCACGCCGTGAACCAGGTGCTGGTCTCCCGGGCGCTGCGACTGCTCGATCCGCAGGACGGGGAGCGCATCGGCGATCTGTTCTGCGGCCTGGGCAATTTCTCGCTGCCGATCGCTCGATCCGGGGCGACGGTGCTCGGGATCGAGGGCAGCGTCCCGCTGGTCGATCGCGCGCGCCAGAATGCGCGCGCGAACGGCCTGGCCGGGCGCGCCGAATTCGTCAACGATGATCTGTTCAAGGTCGACGCGCAGAAGCTGGCCGCGCACGGGCCGTTCGACAAGGTACTGGTGGATCCGCCGCGGGACGGCGCGATAGAGATCATGACCGCGCTGCCGGCCGCCTGGCCGCGCCGCATTGTCTACGTCTCGTGCGACACGGCAACGCTGGCGCGCGACGCGGGGTATCTCGTGCACGAGAAGAGTTTCCGCTTCGTGGCCGCGGGCGTGGTCAACATGTTTCCGCATACTGCGCACGTCGAAAGTATCGCGCTGTTCGAGCGCGGCCAATGAAAAAGGGCGCCGCAGCGCCCGTTTTCTCAGCACCAACTCATCTAGCCTCGCGGCCGGAGCGCAATGCTTAGTCCCGCTGGCCGGCCAGCGCCATCAGCAAGTGCAGCAGGTGGACGAAGATGTTGAACAAGCTCAGGTATACGCCGGTCGTCGCCATGATGTAGTTGGTCTCGCCGCCGCGCACGATCCGGTTCAGGTCGTAGAGCAGGAACAGCGAGAACACCACGATCACCAGCGTCGAGATCGTCAGGGCGAGCGCCGGGATCTGCAGGAACATGTTGGCGATCATCGCCGCCAGCAGCGCGAGCATGCCGACGAAGAGGAATTTCCCCATGAAGCCGAAATCGCGCTTGGTGGTCATCGCGACCACGCCCATGGCGAAGAAGATCGCACCAGTGCCGAGGGCCGCGTAGCCGACCAGCTGCATGCCGTTCTTCAGCGCGAGCGCGAAGTTGAGCATGGGCCCGATCCACCAGCCGAGAATGCCGGTCATCAGCAGCAGGAACACGACGCCGAGCGAGTTGTTGCGGTTCGCCGTAATGGCGAATTGAAGGCCGATTACGCCGGCGAGCATGATCAGGGTCGACGCGATCGGATGATCGACAAGGATGCCTCCGGTCGCCATGCCGAGGAACGCGCCTGCCACGGTCGGTACCATGGTGAGCGCGAGCAGCATGTAGGTGTTGCGCAGGACCTTCCGCGCTTCCGGCGCGATCGCGACGCCCTGTGCGGCGTCGAAGTTCGCGCCGCGGCCGAGGGACTTGTCGTTGGTTCGAATCGGTTTCAGTTCGGGTTGCATCAATTTGTCTCCTTTAAGCTGGACATTCAGCACACCCTAAGACTACCAGAGGGCAGCGAAGTTTCAACGACATGCGGTCGGCGCGGCCGGCGCTTATTTTCCTTACCGCGATTCCACGCGCCATCGGTGAGCCGGATGTCTGGCTACCGTTAGAATGGGGCCACGGGCCGCATGATACAAGCCCCGTGGAGAGTTGGCAGAGCGGTCGAATGCGGCGGTCTTGAAAACCGTTGACCCGCAAGGGTCCGGGGGTTCGAATCCCTCACTCTCCGCCACTTGCCTGCCGTCTCCGGGGTCCAACGCGGCGGCAAAGTCCTGTAAAATCCGCGCTTTTTTGCGGCCCGGCGCACTCCGGGGCGCCGCGCAAGGTCGCATGGCTCTGATCGTCCAGAAGTTCGGCGGCACCTCGGTCGGATCGATCGAGCGCATTCGCAACGTCGCGCGGCGCGTCGCCAAGTGGAAGTCCGCTGGCCACGACATCGTGGTAGTGCTCTCGGCAATGGCGGGCGAGACCAATCGCCTGATTGCGCTCGCCAAGGAAATCCAGGCGCAGCCCGATGCCCGCGAGTTCGACGTGGTTGCGTCCACGGGCGAGCAGGTCGTGATCGGGCTGCTCGCGATGGCGTTGATCGAGCTCGGACACAAGGCAAGGAGCTACACCGGCTGGCAGGTCAAGGTCCTGTCCGATTCCGCGCATACCAGGGCGCGCATTGTCTCGATCGACGAGGAGCGCATCCGTAAGGATCTCGCCGAGGGCTACGTGCTCGTGATCGCCGGGTTCCAGGGCGTCGACGCGCAGGGCAACATCACGACGCTCGGTCGCGGCGGCTCGGATACCTCCGCGGTGGCGTTCGCCGCCGCTCTCAAGGCCGAGGAGTGCCATATATTCACCGACGTCGACGGGGTCTACACCACGGATCCGCGTATCGTCCCGGAAGCACGCCGCCTCAAGACCGTCACGTTCGAGGAAATGCTCGAAATGGCGAGCCTGGGCTCGAAGGTGTTGCAGATTCGTTCGGTCGAGTTCGCCGGCAAGTACAAGGTGCCGACGCGCGTGCTTTCGAGCCTCACGGACCCAATGATTCCGGTCGCGGAGGAAGGCAGCTCCGGCACTCTCATCACTTTCGAGGAAGACCCGCACATGGCGATGGAAAAGGCAGTCATTTCCGGAGTCGCGTTCAACCGCGACGAGGCGAAGATCACGGTGCACGACGTCGCCGACAAGCCGGGCATCGCATACGCGATCCTCGGCCCGGTCGCGGACGCGAACATCGATGTCGACATGATCGTGCAGAACGTCGGCCATGATGGCCTGACCGACCTGTCGTTCACCACGCACCGCAACGATTACGCGAAGGCGGTCAAGATCCTCAAGGACCAGGTGCAACCGCACATCGCCTGCGGCGGTGTGACCGGCGACGACAAGATCGGCAAGGTCTCGATCGTCGGCCTGGGCATGCGCTCGCACGCCGGAATCGCGGCGCAAATGTTCCGCACGCTCGCGGAGGAGGGAATCAACATCCAGATGATCTCGACCTCGGAGATCAAGATCTCGGTGGTCATCGACGAGAAGTACACCGAGCTCGCGGTGCGCGTGCTGCACAAGACGTTCGGCCTCGATCAGCGGTAGAATCGCTCGGCGCGTGGCGCAAGCGCGCAATCAGGAGAGATGCCCGAGTGGCTGAAGGGGGCGCCCTGCTAAGGCGTTATACGGGCTTAAACCCGTGTCGAGGGTTCGAATCCCTCTCTCTCCGCCAGATACACGAACGGCCCGTCGCGGGCGGTTCGTTTTCATAGAGCACCGGCGGGAGAATTACGCGCTGGCGAATTCGGCCCGCGCGGCAAGAAACACGTCGCGCTCGCGCTCTGGCAGCGGGTGCGAGTAGAGGAAGCCCTGCACCTCGTCGCAGCCACAGGCAATCAGGAATTCATGCTGCGCAGGCAGTTCGACGCCTTCCGCGACCACGCGCAAGCCGAGCTTGTTCGCCATCGCGATGACCGCGGTGGCGATCTCGGCGGGCGTCGTTCAGGTCGTGCGGAATGTCGCGGATGAACGAGCGGTCGATCTTCAGGCCGTCGATCGCGAAGCGTTTCAAAAAGGACCGCGACGAGTAACCCGCTCGGAAATCGTCCGAAGTCTTCATGACCAGGAAATCAGTGCGGGCAGAGCCTCCCTCTCGCTACGAATTCTATCGAGGTTCCGTGCATAAGTTGTTATCAGGAACCAAAAACTTCGTAAGTCTTCGCGTAGACGCCGGGCGCCACGAGCGAGGGTTTCCGAGTGGCGAAACGGCCCTGGGCGGGCTGCGGCGCGGTGGCACAATGGCGCGGCCTCCGGATTCCCTCCTGCGCTTCACCCCATGCCCGCCGAACGAAAGCCGTTAGACGCCAGTGCATTCGGATTGATGGTGCTGCTGACCGCGCTGTGGGGGTTTCAGCAGGTCGCGATCAAGGTCGCTGCGGCCGACGTGTCGCTGGTGATGCAAGCGGCGATCCGATCCATCATCGCTACTGTCCTGCTGTTCGGCTGGGCGCACGCTCGCGGCATCGCGCTGTTGCGTCGCGACGGCACCTTGGGTCCGGGCGTGCTCGCCGGACTGCTGTTCGGGGGCGAGTTCGTGTTCATTTACGCCGGTCTTGCGCACACCAGTGCCTCGCGCATGATCGTGTTCATTTACCTCACCCCAGTGCTCACTGCGCTTGGACTGCACTGGCTGGTGCCGGGCGAGCGGCTCGTGCTGCGCCAGTGGGCGGGGGTGGCGGTGGCGTTTGCGGGCCTGATGCTGGCCTTTGCGGAGGGCTTTTGGTCAGCGCAAGGGGCAACGTTCCTGGGCGATCTGTTCGGGGTCGTTGCAGCGGTACTGTGGGCGGCGACGACCGTCTTGATCCGCGCGAGCACCCTCGCGCGCGTCACCGCGACCAAAACGCTCTTCTATCAGCTCTGGCTCTCGGCGTTGGTGCTGCTGGCGGCATCACTACTCATGGGCGAGAGTGGAGTGGTCGCGCTTACGCCGCTTGCCCTCGCCAGTCTCGCGTATCAGGGCGTCATCGTGGCCTTTGCCAGCTACCTCGCTTGGTTCTGGCTGCTGACGCGTTATCTGGCGGGCCGCCTAGCAGTGTTCTCGTTCCTCGCGCCGCTATTCGGAGTGATTTTCGGAGTTTGGCTGCTCGATGAGCCGTTGACGCCGTCGTTTGCGGGCGCGGCGTTGATGGTCGGCGCCGGCATCGTGCTCGTCAATCTTCGCCGTTAGCTCTATTCGGCCGCGAGGGTTATGAGCGCCTGCTAGCACGGTGCTTGCGCGTCGAGATCGCGCTCGGCCGCCTCGCAAGCGCCGTGCGTCACGAACCGCGGCAGGCAGCGCATGCCAAAGTAGTGCGCCATCTCCTGGATGGGGGCCAGAGCCGCTTTGAAATCTCGAAGTGCACCTTGTCGTGGCGATTGGAAGCGTGCGGCGCGCAGCGCGCGATTCGCGCGCGAGCGGTCATGGGCAGGATGGGCGTAGACGATGAGGACGCGGTTTGGCATTGAAGGGAAATGGGACGCGGCGTCCACAATCTAGCACGCGCCGGTTACACTTCAGTTCATGACCAAAGAGGGTGCCGAGAAACCGGTCAATGTCGATCAATTCAAGCTCGGCATGCGCAGTCTTGCCGGCGCTGTGAGCATCATCACGACCGCAAATGCAGGGCACCGCTACGGCATGACGGCGACCGCAGTGTGTTCAGCGACCATCGATCCGCCGACCGTGCTGGTATGCATTAACAAGCGGACCACGACACACGGGGCGATCGCGAAGAGTCGTGTGTACTGCGTCAACATGCTGCGCGCCGAAGACTGGGAGCTCTCGACCGCGTTCAGCGGTGCGCAGGCAGGCGAGAACCGCTTCAAATCGCGCGACTGGGCGCGCCTCGCGACCGGCTCGCCGGTGCTGATCGATGCGCTGATCTCGTTTGATTGCCGGGTCGTGAAAACGCTGGTGCACGGCAGCCACACCATCTTTCTCGGGCAGGTGGAGCAGGTCGTATTCGGCAAGAAGGGCAAGCCACTGCTCTACGCAGAGGGTCAGTACGCCAAACTCGCCTCGCTCTCGCACGGCGAGCCACTGCCCGAAGGACTGGATTACTGGGGCGTCTGAGAGGCGGTCTTTGCGGCGGTCCACTGTGCAGCGCGGCACGCGATTGACAGGGTGCCCGCGTCGCACCATCCTCCGACCAATGAGGCACGCATTTTTCGTCGCATTCCTGCTCGCATGCTCGATCGCGTTTGCGGGCGAGGCCGACGTCATCGATGTCAAGATCCGCCGTGCCGCGCAGAACACTTTCGACTTCGACGTTACGGTAAAGAGCATTGACCGGGGCTGGAATTACTATGCCGACGCCTTCGAAGTGCTGGCCCCCGATGGCAGGGTGCTCGGCCGACGCGTGCTGTTGCATCCTCACGAGACGGAGCAGCCGTTCACGCGCGACCTTTACGGCGTCAGAATTCCCACGGATATCAAACACGTCGTGGTGCGCGCGCGCCACAAGCCCAAGGGCTACGATGGCGAGTCGCTGAGCGTCAAGCTGCCGCGATGACTTTGTTATAATCCGCCCCCTTCGCGCCCGTAGCTCATCTGGATAGAGTACTTGGCTACGAACCAAGGGGTAGGGGGTTCGAATCCCTCCGGGCGCGCCATGGTTCCTAAGCCTCCGCGATCCGCGGGGGCTTTTGCGTTTCTGCGTCGTTGAATTCACTTGATGCCTGCATCGGGCGGTGGTGCAATAGCGCGACGCTCATTTCAGTCTGACTACGGAGGAGGGGATCATGAGCAAGCGACGTTTTTCCACAACCATCGCTAGCGCAGCGCTGGTCGCGGCGGCAGTCATTGGCGCCGGCGCGCCTGCAGCGCACGCCCAGAACGATCTCTTGCGCGCTTTGCAGTCGGCCAAGGTCGTTGACTTGAATTTCATCTGGGACGCGCGCTCGCCGCTGCTGCCGTTCAATCCGCCCTTCGCCGCATCGCTGGTCAATACGCACAAGCAGACCAAGGGCTGGATCCCCGAAATCGCCTTTGCGGCAGACATGATGTTCTTCAGCGGCCAGCACGGCGCGCCGACCATCGACGCTCTCGGGCACATCAGCCACGGCGGGAAACTCTTCGGCGGTTTATCGGCGGAGGAGAACGAGGGGCCGAATGGGCTGCTCGCGCTGGGGATCGAGACCTATCCGAAGGAGCGCTACGTCAACCGCGGCGTGCTGCTCGACGTGGCCCGGCACAAAGGGGTGGAAATTCTTGCGCCGGGCTATGAGATCACCGCTGCCGATCTGGAGGCGACCGCAAAGGCGCAGGGCGTCGAGATTCGTGCCGGCGACTCGGTGCTGATCCGCACCGGATTCGGCAAGCATTGGGGCGACAAGGCGAAGTACATGGGCCTGCGGCCCGGGCCCGGCGAAAGCGCGGCCAACTGGCTGGCTTCGAAGAAAATCTTCCTCACCGGTGCGGACCAGCTGACCTATGACGCGTTTCCCGAGAAAGGGACTAGTTTCCCGTGCCATCGCATCCTGATTGCGGGCCATGGCATCTACATTGTCGAGAACATGAATCTGGAGGATCTCTCCCAGGCGCTGGCAGCGAAAAAGAGGTACGACTTCGCCCTGGTGCTTAATCCTCCCCGCCTGCGCGGCATGACCGGTGCGCCGGTGAATGCCTTCGCGATCATCCAATAGCTGGGGTGATGAGCGCCGACTGGTTGCCGACGCCGCCCTAAACGGGCACGCAATGAAAAAAGGGCGCTGCACGGCGCCCTTCTCTTTTGCCCCATCCAGCGGCAAATCGCCGGCCTCAACGCCGGCGATGCTGCGGCGGGCGCCTGCGAAGCGTGGATACCGGCGCGCGCTCGTCCTTGTGACGAAAGCTGATGCGCGCCTTGGTCAGATCGTAAGGGGTCATCTCCACCGTGACCTTGTCGCCGGCGAGGATGCGGATGCGGTGCTTGCGCATTTTTCCGGACACGTAGGCAGTCACCGCGACGCCGTTGTCCAGCGTGACCCGGAACTTGGTGTCGGGCAGCACTTCGCTCACCACACCTTCCATTTCGATTGATTCTTCCTTGGCCACCTGAGCGTTCCTGTGTGATGAGTCAGGCCGATCGCACCCTGCGCGCGACCGGCGCGCGCGGCACGCATGGGGTCTCGCCCCGTTGCCGGATCGTCAGACCGCCTTCAGGTTGACCGCGGAGACGCGGCCGTCGCGACCTTTCTCCAGGTCGAACGAGACTTTCTGCTTTTCGCTCAGCGTGCCAAGGCCGGAATGTTCCACCGCCGAGATGTGCACGAACACGTCCTTCGAGCCGTCATCGGGCTGGATGAAGCCGAAGCCCTTGGTGGTGTTAAAAAACTTGACAGTGCCTGTTGCCATTGATGTCCTCCGAGTCCTGTATTGCCTCACGCGCAATTGCGCGGGGCATCAAACCGTCCATGGGAATGACCAGTGACTGGCGCCGGGAATCTGCCCCGAACAGACCCAGAGGGAGTTCGACCGGGCGAATAATGCGTTGGGCGGCGCGAGTTTGCAAGTAGGCGCGCAAACCGGCGGTCGAGCGCGCACCCATCGTCAGGCCGGATCGACGGCGCGCCGGCGAGCCATCTTGGCGACCAGATTCTCGGCGATCCCGAGCCGGCTCCACGGGCAGACCGCGATGCAGATTGCGCAGCCCATGTGCTTGTTAAAATAAGGCAGGCACTTGTCGAAGTCTACATACCACTTCTCCAAGCCGCGCACGCGTTGCTTGGCGTCGAGGATGGCATCTGGCGGGCAGGAATCGGCGCACACCCTGCAATGCAAGCAGAATTCGTCGCCACCGAAGACTTCCGGCTCGTCCGTCATGAGCGGTATGGCAGTGAGCACCGAGGCAAGGCGGAAACTCGCGCCGAGGCTGCGGTGAATGATCGAGCCGTGCTTGCCGAGTTCGCCGAATCCGCATTCGATTGCAGGCGGGATCAACACCACCGGGCCCGCCACCGGGCCACCCTGGGGAACCGCCTCGTGGCCACGCGCGCGGACCCACGAAGCGTGACCCTTTGCGGCCTGGTTGCCGCGCGCGTACTGGCGCACGACTTCTGCCGCCGCCTGCGCCCGCGGGCGCCGCGCGGATCCGCTCATAGTCGTACGCCACGCCGAGCATGATGATCCAGCGCTGCGACACGTCGTAGCCCTCGAAGACCCAATCGGGCCGCATGCGCGTAACGCCGACAATGTCGGCGTCACTCGCGATTGCGGTCTGCTTTACGTTGTCTGTCCATTGTTCGGCACTCATCTCGACGGCCTTTGCAGCGAGCGGTGCGAGCGGCATGTCGATGATTTTCTGCCGGAACGCGTGCGCCTGGGCCACGAAATCGTTCGAGTTCTGCGCGTAGAATCAGCGCTGCTGGGGGCCGTGCGGCGTCGCGTCCGGGTGATGCCAGTAGATCGGACTGGCACGGCGCGGCGCCGCCTCGCCCAGGCCGTTGATTGCGTTGCCCGAGACCGCCGGCCAGAGCGCCATCTGCTCCGGCCTAGGCACGAACGGTTCGCGTATGCGCGGCATCGGGATCCTTGTCCGGTTGCGCTCGTTGGATCGAGCGGCTTTTAGCACAGGGAATGGGTAGTGGTCCAGCACCGGAAGGTTGGTCCGCGCTGCGGCTCTGCCGCCTGCAATTACGGGTCGCCGCGTTGCGCTCTTGCGGTAGATAATGCGCGCTCCCTAGCGTGGAGGCGCGCTCGCGTGCCTTGCGATGAGCGGGCCGCCCGGTCAAGTTCCGCCGCGCAGAGGAAGGGGACGAGGATACTCGTGACAGACGCGGCCGGCGCTATCGGAAGCGTGCTGCTAAGCCGGCTTTCGCCATGACGAAAGCATCGGCGCGATCGTCACCGATTACCTGACACACTTGGACTGACGACATGCCAAGAAGAACGACGATTCCCATCCTGCCTTCGCGCATCACGGTCGAGGGATTAGACCGGGCGCCGCACCGCGCTTTCCTTCGTGCGCTGGGGCTTTCGGATGCCGAGATTGCCAAGCCATTCGTCGGCGTCGCCTCGACCGACGGCCGCGTCACGCCGTGCAACGCGTTACTCGGCGAGCTGGCACGCGAGGCATGCGAGGGAATCCGGGGCGCGGACGGCGTGCCGTTCGACTTCGCCTCGATCTCGGTGGCCGACTCGATGTCGATGAATCACGGCGGTATGCGCTTCTCGCTGGTGTCGAGGGAGCTCATCGCCGACGGCGTTGAGGCGGTCGCGCGCGGTCACGCCTACGATGCGCTCGTAACCTTCGCCGGCTGTGACAAGACGCTGCCCGGCATGATGATGGCGATGGTTCGGCTGAACATACCATCGGTCTTTGTCTACGGCGGCGCGGCGCTTCCCGGGAGGTGGCACGGGCGCGATGTCACCGTGCTCGACACTTACGAGGCGGTGGGCGCGGTGCTCGCGGGCGACATGCCTGCCTCCGAGCTCGACGAGCTCGAGCGCGTCTGCCTGCCGACGCTGGGCTCCTGCCCGGGACAGTTCACCGCCAATACCATGGCGATGGTCTCGGAAACGCTCGGCCTCGCCCTGCCCGGCTCGGCGACCATGCCCGCAGTCGCCAAGGAGCGCCGGGGGCAGGCGCGCGAAGCTGGGCGCGTGGTGATGGATTTGCTTAAGAAAGGCGGCCCGCTGCCGCGCGAGCTGGTGACGCGAAAGAGCCTCGAGAACGCCTGCGCGGCGGTCGCTGCGACCGGCGGCTCGACGAACGCGGGCCTGCACATCCCGGCGATTGCTCACGAAGCCGGAATCCGGTTTGATCTGGATGATTTTGCGCGCGTCGCCAAGCGCACGCCGCTCATCGCCGACATGAAGCCCGGCGGACGCTATCTCGCCAAGGATCTGCATGCGGTGGGCGGCGTCTATGTGATTCTCAAGGACCTGCTGAGGCGCGGTGCGCTGCATGGTGATTGCCTAACGATTTTCGGGACGACGCTCGAAGCCGAGCTAAAGGATCATCCTGGCGCCGACGGCGAAGTGGTGCGCGCGCAACCTATCCTGCCGTCCGGCGGCATCGTGGTATTGAAAGGCAATCTCTGTCCGGAGGGCGCGCTCATCAAGGTGGCTGGGCTCAAGTCCCTGGTGTTTGACGGTCCGGCGCGGGTGTTCGAGTCCGAGGAAGCGTGCGCCGAGGTTGTAAAGAAACGGGGTTGCAGGCCTGGAGAAGTTCTGGTGATCCGCAACGAGGGACCGAAAGGCGGGCCGGGTATGCGCGAAATGCTCGGCATCACCGCGCTGCTGTATGGCCAGGGCCTGGGGGAAAAGGTGGCGCTGTTTACCGACGGGCGGTTTTCCGGCGCGACCCGCGGGATGATGATCGGATACGTCTCGCCCGAGGCCGCCGCGGGCGGCGCCATCGCCCTGGTGAAAACCGGCGATCGCATTACTATCGACGCACACAAAGGCGTTGCGACGCTGCATGTCGCGCCGGCCGCGCTCGCGCGGCGCCGCAAGGTGCGCAAAACGCCGAAGCGAGCGCCCCTATCGGGCGTGCTGGAAAAATACGCCGCGCTAGTCGGTAGCGCAAGCCGCGGCGCAACCACCCACCGTGGAGCGAGGAAATGAGCGCACGACCCAAGTCTTTTTTTCAAGCGCATTCTCGCAAAGATGCGCATGGCGCATGATAATCATCAACGTTTGTCAATCTGCGTGTGCATTGGCACGACAATGCGTTGTCATTGCGGCGCGATTTCGATACGATGATTACTCGCTTGCGCGCGCACCCGATGCGCGCGGGCGTGGAGGATCGTCCGGCGTGCTCATGCTGGACTGACAAGGAGAACGTATGCCATCAGTGGTCACCAAGGCGGCGCTGGTCGAGGCGGCGGCGAAAGCGAGCAGCCTCAGCAGGACCGCCGCAGGCGAAGCGGTGAACGCGGTGTTCGATGCAATCGTTAACAGCGTCGCCAAGGGCAATCGGGTGACGGTGGTCGGATTCGGCACCTTTTTGCCGCGCAAGCGCAAGGCGCGCGCCGGACGCAACCCCGGCAACGGCAAGGAAATCAAGATTCCGGCAAAGACCATTCCGGCGTTCGCCGCGGGTCAAGGATTCAAGGACGCGGTAGGCCGCCGCTAGGTCCAACAACGGGCAGTCGTAACGCCCGCACCGAGGAGGGCCGCGAGGCGCGCTTTGCGGCCCTTTGATTTGGTGCGCGCCGACCTTCGCGCAGGCATCGTTGAACACTACGCCGCACCGCGGCAAATCGCCGCAAGTGAGGCATTTGCCCGGACGTTGCAAAGCACAAAAATGCTTGGCAGAATCCTCCGCGAACCGGATTGCGCCATGAACGGACCGCTCATTCTCTCGCTTGACAGCCACGGCATCCCGCACCGCTGGATCAGCTGGCAGCAGGCGTGCTTCTATTACGCGAAGAACCTCGTCGCGTGGACCATGGGCGATCGTACCTTCACGTTCTATGGCGGCATCTCGCGGCTCACTGGCGAGCGCTCGAGCATCACGGCGCACTCGATTATCGCGATCAAGGGCCGGGCGCTGGCGGCGCTCGGCTTCAACCAGGTGCCGCCGCTGAACAACCGAGAGCTGTTCCGTCGCGACCGCCAGATCTGCGCCTACTGCGGCGGCGAGTTCAACTACTTTCGCCTGACGCGCGACCACATCACGCCGTTTTCGCGCGGTGGACGGGATACCTGGATGAACGTGGTGACCGCATGCCGGCACTGCAACGGGCACAAGCGCAACCGAACGCCGGAGGAAGCAGGCGTTGAGCTTCTCTACGCGCCATACGTGCCGAATAAGGCCGAATACCTGATCCTCACCAACCGCCGCATCCTCGCCGACCAGATGGAGTTCCTGCGGCAGCACGTCTCGGCCCATTCGCGGCTGATGCCGGTCCCGGCTTGACCCCGCGCGCCCTGCGCGGGGCGCGCCCACCGTTCCGAAGCGATTCACGATGCCCGATTTTTGGCGCAACAGCGGCTATTACCTGCTCGAGCGCGATACGCAGGGTCGGCTCGCGGTGACCGACGACTTTCTTCGCGCCTATTATCTGCGGCCCGAAATCCACCCGATCGAGGAGTCGTGCGACGCGGAAAGGGCGCTGCACGCCGTGTTGATGGAACAGCCGCGACGGGCAGTGACACAGGGAGAAATCGACGCGATCGCCGACGAGGAGGTGCGGCACAACTACGGTCTGCTGCTGCGCCTTCGACAGCGGCTGCTCGACTCGCGCACCGTGGAAGCCTGCTATCTTGCATTGTTCCGCGAGGGCCAGGTCGACCTGCCGCCACTTTTCCTGCAGCAGCTCGCGCACGTCGTGCTGCGCAACGTGCTGCAGGGCCGCGAAGACCCGCTTGAAGCGCGCGCGGGCGAGATTTTCTTCCGCGAGCAGAAGTCGACCATTCGCGACGGCCAGATCCTGTTGGCCGATCTGGAGACCGTTGAAATGCATGCGGCGGGGACGACCTACGGAGACCTCGGCCGCTTGATCGTCGAGGCGCAAGGCGAGCTCGGACGGGCCGAGCTCGACGTGCTCGACACCGAGAACGCCGAGATGTACTGGCAGCGCGAGGGGCGCTTCGATACGGTGATCAGCCTGAACGTCGGTCGGGCGGCGCTGCAAGCGCTGTGCCGCGTGGTCCAGGCCTGGGTGGCGCATTTCTTCGGCGTCGAAGTGAAGGTGACGCCGCTGCGTAGCATCGACGAGGACCGCTGGGCCTGGCACATCGGCCTGGACGCCGAATCAACCGCGATCTTGAATGATCTCTGGAGCGGCAACGAGGTCGACGCCGGCCGCATGCGGCGCGTATTGGTGCTATTTCGCATGGACTTCGCGGATCCGGCCGAAATGCGCGCCGACATTGCGGGCCGTGCCATCTATCTCGCACTCTCTGCGAACGAGAATGAGGTGGTGCACATGAAGCCGCAGAACCTGCTGGTGAACTTTCCACTCGCGGCACGCGCGTGAAGCCCCCTTACTGGGAGCGCGCCAAACGCGAGCTCGGACGTAGCGACGAGGTGATGCGCGCGATCATGCGCCGCTACCCGCGCATCTACCTGGTGTCGCGGGGCGATCCATTCCAGACGCTCGTGCGCTCCATCGTCGGGCAACAGATTTCGGTGCCGGCGGCGCAGGCCGTCTGGGAGCGCATCAGCGCAGCGCTCAACGAGATCATTCCAAGCGCCGCGATCGAGGCGGGACCGGAACGCCTGCTCGCCTGCGGGCTGTCGCGGCGCAAGGTGGAGTACGTTCTCGATCTCGCCGAGCACTTCGCGAGCGGACGGGTCGTGGCGCAGCACTGGGACGCGATGGAGGATGAGCAGATCATCGCGGAGCTTGTCGAGGTGCGCGGCATCGGCCGCTGGACCGCGGAGATGTTCCTGATCTTCAGCCTGCTCAGGCCGGACGTGCTGCCGGTGGACGACCTCGGGCTGCAGCGCGCGGTGAGCCTGAGCTACCGCAATGGTCGACAGGTGAGCGCGCGTGCGTTGCGACGCATCTCGAAAGCGTGGCAGCCATGGCGCTCGGTTGCGACCTGGTACCTGTGGCGCTCGCTCGATCCGGTCCTGGTCGAGTACTGAAACCCGCGTACAATCTAGCGGCGATGAAGATCACGTTCCTCGAATTCGAGCAGCCCATCGCCGAACTGGAGCAGCGCATCGAGGAGTTGCGCTTCGTGCAGGACGACTCGGCGGTTGACATCTCCGAGGAAATTCAGCGCCTCACGAAGAAAAGCCAGGCGCTCACCAAGGAGATCTACGGCAAGCTCACGCCGTGGCAGGTAGCGCAAGTCGCGCGTCACCCGCAGCGTCCGTACACCCTAGATTATGTGCAGATGCTGTTCACGCACTTTGAGGAGCTGCACGGGGATCGCGCGTTCGCGGACGACGCTTCGATCGTCGGTGGACCGGCGCGCTTTCACGGCGAGCCGTGCGTCGTGATCGGGCACCAAAAGGGCCGCGACACGAAGGAGAAGATCCTGCGCAATTTCGGCATGCCTAAGCCCGAGGGTTACCGCAAGGCGCTGCGCCTGATGAGGCTCGCCGAAAAATTCGACCTGCCGGTGTTCACCTTCGTCGACACACCCGGCGCTTATCCGGGCATCGATGCCGAGGAACGCGGTCAGTCGGAGGCGATCGGTCGCAACCTCTTCGTGATGGCCGGCTTGAAGACGCCGATCATCGTCACGGTCATCGGCGAGGGTGGCTCGGGTGGCGCGCTCGCAATCGCGGTGGGCGATGTGGTGCAGATGCTTCAATACGCAACCTACTCAGTGATCTCGCCGGAGGGCTGTGCCTCGATCCTGTGGCGCAGCGCCGAGAAGGCGCCCGAGGCGGCCGAAGCACTTGGTATCACCGCTTCCCGGCTGAAGACGCTCGGACTGATCGACAAGGTGGTCAATGAGCCGCTCGGCGGCGCGCACCGCGACCCCCAGGTTACGGGTGCGACGCTCAAAAAGGCGCTCGCCGAAGCGCTCAAGCATCTTCAGGGGAAGAGGCCCAAGGAGCTCGTCGAGGAGCGCCTCGAGCGTCTCATGAGCTATGGCAAGTTCAAGGACGCCGCGGAGCGCTGATCCGCTCGAGGTCGCGGACCGATTTCTCGCCACCGTCGAACTGCGCGGCAAGCGCCTTGTCGCCGGCCTCTCCGGCGGCCGGGATTCTGTTGCGCTTCTCGACGTTCTGCGGCGCCTCAAATCAAAGCACGGGTACGCGTTGCGGGCGATCCACGTTCACCACGGCCTGAGCCCGAACGCGAATCGGTGGGCCGGATTCTGCGCCAAGCTTTGCCGGCGCTGGAAGGTGCCGCTTTCCACGCGACGGGTCAAGGTTGACAGAGCGCGCGGTGCCGGGTTCGAGGGCGCGGCGCGCGAGGCGCGCCTGGCGGCCTTTCGGCGTGCGCGCGCCGATGCGCTCGCGCTCGCGCACCATCTCGATGACCAAGCGGAAACCGTCCTGCTCAGTCTGCTGCGCGGCGCGGGCGTGCGCGGCGCGAGCGGCATGCCATCTCAAGCCAGGCTAGGCGAGTTGCGCGTGCTGCGACCATTTCTCGGTGTTCCACGCGCGGTCCTGGCCGCATACGCCGCAACGCGCAAGTTGGAATGGGTGGAGGACGAATCAAATCAAGATGAGTCGCTCGCACGCGGATATCTACGCCGGCGCGTGCTACCAGAAATTGAGGCGCGTTTTCCGCGCTGGCGTGAAGCTCTGGCTCGCGCGGCACGGCATTTCGCGGAGGCGGACGCGCTGCTGCGTTCACGCGTCGGCGGCAACGAGCTCGGGCTGACCACCCGTGCGTTGCGCGGATCTGATGCAGCCGCACGCCACAGATTGCGCGAATTTCTTGCCGCGCACGGCCTTCGCGCGCCCTCGGCGCGGCGACTCGAGGAAATGCTGCGCCAGGTGCTGCGCGCCGCGGCGGATGCGCGCACCGAAATCGTCCATGACGGCGCGGCATTGCGCGTTTACCGTGGCACGCTGTTTCTTGAGCGCAAGACGCCGGCGCCGGATTTCGAGCCGCTCGTCTGGGCGGGAGAACCCCGGCTCGCGATTCCAAGTCTGGAGGGCGAGCTTCGCTTTCGGCGCGCGCTCGGTGAAGGCATCGACACGGCGCGCCTCGCCGGCCGGCCAGTCATGGTCCGGTTGCGCCGCGGTGGCGAGCGGCTGCAACCCCATCCGAGGAGGCCCGGCCGCGCGCTCAAAGACCTGTTCCAGGAAGCAGGCGTGCCGCCCTGGCGCCGTGCGCGCCTGCCGATGCTCTTCTGTGGCGATGACTTAGTGTGGGTTCCCGGGCTCGGAGTGGATGCGGCCTACCTCGCACAGGGCGCTTCTCGCGGCATCGTCCCGCAATGGCGCAGCCGCGTGCGCTGAGATCGACGGAAGCGTCCGGAACGCCTGCAACCCTTTGTTTTTATGCGGAACGAGACGTCCGCGTGCTACAATTTCGAATTCATTTTCCAAAGCTCAGGGAGAAGCGGGAATGGCGGTTGAACGGACCCTCTCGATCATCAAGCCGGACGCAGTTGCGAAGAACGTGATCGGCCAGATCTACGCGCGCTTCGAGGCGGCGGGACTGAAGATCGTTGCGGCGCGCATGATGCACCTGTCGCGCGCCCAAGCAGAGGGCTTCTATGCCGTGCATCGCGAGCGCCCCTTTTTCAAGAATCTGGTCGAGTTCATGATCTCTGGACCGGTGATCGTTCAGGTGCTCGAGGGCGAGAATGCAATCGTCAAGAACCGCGATCTGATGGGAGCAACAGACCCGAAAAAGGCCGGCAAAGGCACGATCCGCGCCGATTTCGCGGATTCGATCGACGCCAATGCGGTGCACGGCTCGGACGCGCCCGGAACCGCCATGGTCGAGATCGGCTATTTCTTTCCCGCCTGCGAGACTTTTTCGCGCTGACACCAGTCACAGTTCTGCCATGAGCGCCAACCTGCTCGATTTCGACGCTGCCGCGATAGAGCGGCATTTCGCCGGTCTCGGCGAGAAGCCGTTTCGCGCCCGGCAGGTGCTGCGCTGGATCCACCAGCGCGGAGCGTCCGATTTCGCGCTCATGAGCGATATCGCGAAGAGCCTGCGCGAGAAGCTCTCGCAAGGCGCGCGGATCGAGGCGCCGCAGGTGGTGGGCGATACCGTCGCCGCGGACGGCACGCGCAAGTGGCTGCTGAAGGTGGACGGCGCGAACGCGGTCGACGCCGTGTACATTCCGGAGCCGGATCGCGGCACGCTGTGCGTCTCCAGCCAGGCAGGGTGCGTGCTCGATTGCGCGTTTTGCGCGACCGGCAAGCAAGGCTTCAACCGCAATCTGACGACGGCGGAAATTATCGGCCAGCTGTGGATCGCGAATCGCGAACTGAAAGCCGCGTCAGCGACCGAGCGCCCGATCACGAACGTGGTGATGATGGGAATGGGCGAACCTCTGCTCAATCTCGATCAGGTCGTGCCGGCGCTGCACCTGATGCTCGACGACAATGCCTACGGCCTGTCGCGGCGGCGCGTGACGGTATCCACTTCCGGAGTCATTCCGGGCATGGACCAGATGCGCGCGGAGTGTCCGGTCGCCCTCGCGGTCTCGCTGCATGCGTCGAACGATGCGCTGCGGGACCGGCTCGTGCCGGTGAACCGTAAGTATCCGATCCGCGCGCTGCTGGCCGCATGCAACCGCTATCTGGAGCGCGCGCCACGTGATTTCGTGACATTCGAGTACGTGATGCTAGAGGGCGTAAACGACTCCAACGCGCAGGCGCGCGAGCTGGTCGTACTCGCCTCGAAGGTGCGCTGCAAAATCAACCTGATCCCGTTTAATCCGTTCCCGAACTCCGGTTTCACTCGTTCATCGCCCGATCGCATCCGGCGGTTTGCCGACGTGCTGCGGCGCGCCGGGCTGACGGCGACCACTCGCAAGACGCGCGGCGACGGCATCGCCGCCGCGTGCGGCCAGCTTGCCGGCGACGTCGCCGACCGAACGCGCCGCACGCGCTCCGGAATCGAACCAGCGCTGCAC
>Ga0214471_10000064_pt1 | contig 106184 bp, 63 predicted proteins | sample RVTome_5_FD_207665 | JGI IMG/M metagenome (GOLD analysis project Ga0214471, IMG submission 207665) | Soil microbial communities from uranium-contaminated site in the Upper Colorado River Basin, Wyoming, United States - RVT142D155 | ecosystem: Environmental > Terrestrial > Soil > Contaminated >... | reverse complement strand
CGCCTTCTTGCCCGCCACCTCGAGGGCGTTGAGCAGCGCCGCCGCCGAGATGATCGCGGTGCCGTGCTGGTCGTCGTGGAAGACGGGGATGGCCATCTCTTTCTTGAGACGGGCCTCGATCTCGAAGCAAGCGGGGGCGCCGATGTCCTCGAGGTTGATGCCGCCGAAGCTGGGCTCGAGCAGCTTCACGGTGCGCACGATCTCGTCGACGTCGTGGGTGTCGAGCTCGAGGTCGAACACGTCGATGTCGGCGAAGCGCTTGAAGAGCACCGCCTTGCCCTCCATGACCGGCTTGGCGGCGAGCGGGCCGATGTCGCCGAGGCCGAGCACGGCGGTGCCGTTGGTGATCACCGCCACCAGGTTGCCGCGGGCGGTATACTCCCAGACCGTTTGGGGGTCACGGGCGATCTCGCGGCACGGCTCGGCCACGCCGGGGGTGTAGGCGAGCGAGAGGTCCTGTTGGGTCGCGGTGGGCTTGGTGGGGACGACTTGGATCTTGCCCTTGCGACCTCGCGAATGGTAACCGAGAGCCTCTTCGACGTTTTTGTCCATAGGCGTAGTCTAGCGCGCCCACCCGCGGACTGAAGTGATGATCGTCAGCTCCCACGACGGCCGCCTGCGTTGCGTCACCCAGAGCGACCACGCGCACCTCGCCGCCGACCTCCTCTCCATATGGGTGACCGACGGCCTGCCCGAGCACCCTCGCCGCCGCGAGCTGCTGCTGGCGGCGCGCGAGCACGACAACGGCTGGCAGGAGGCGGACTCGGCCCCCTTCCACGACCCCGAGACCGGGCGCCCGCACGACTTCATGACGCTGCCGAGCGCGGAGCGCCGGCGGATCTGGCTGCGCGGTCCCCGGCGCCACGCCGGGCGCGAGCCGTACGCGTCGCTGCTGATCACCCGCCACGCCCTGGAGCTCCACCGCGACCGCGCCGGCGACCCCGAATGGGCCGAGGTCTTCGCGGTCTGGCGCTCGCTCGAGGAGGAGCTCCACGCGGCGACCGGCGCCGGCGCGTCCACGCTCGCCGACGACTACCGCTGGATCGACCTGACGGACGTCCTCTCGCTCACCGCCTGCGGCGGCCTCGACCGGCCCGTCGAGCGTCACGGCTTCCGCGGCGAGGCCGCGGGCGGCGTGCTGGCGATCGACCCGTTCCCGCTGGCCGGCGCCACGACCCTGCGCGTCCCCTGCCGCGACGTCCCCGCGCGGCGCTACGTGAGCGACGCGGATCTCGCCATGGAGCTGATCACGGCGCGTTGGCGGGAGCTCGCGGTCCGGGTCGTGGCGCTCTGAGCTGACATCGTGTTAGGCTCGCCACCCTTCGACTCGGCCTTGCGCGCCTGAAGCGCCTTGTGCCCGCGGAATGGCCCGACTGCTCCTCGCCTTCATCCTGGTCCCCATCGTCGAGCTGGCGCTGCTGATCGAGCTCGGCCGTCACGTCGGCCTCGCCGCCACCCTGGGCCTCATCGTGGTCACCGGCACGGTGGGGGCCTGGCTGGCCCGGCGCCAGGGCCTGGGCGTGCTGCGCCGCATGCGGGAGGAGACGGCCGCCGGCACCCTCCCGGCGGAGGCGGTGGTGGACGGCGTGATCATCGTGGCCGCGGGGGCCCTGCTGCTGACGCCGGGGCTGCTCACCGACGCGGTGGGCTTCGCCTGTCTGGTGCCGGCCTCGCGCCGCTGGCTCAAGAGCACCTTCCGTCGCAGATTCGAGGCAGCGGTGCGACAGGGCCGGGTGCGGGTCTCCGTCGACCTCCACGACGCCGGCGGCTTCAGCCGGCGTCCCGTGCGCGACGTCACGCCCCGGGAGCCGGGAGGCCACATCGGCGCCCGCGAGCCGGATCGGCCGGAGAATCGCCGAGGGACGGCGTCTTCGAGCGAACAAGGCGTAAAATAAGCGTAAGGACGCCGTCCCTGCCCAATTTTCACGTGTAAACTGCCGTAAGGCTAATGTAGATCGCGACGATTCTGATAAGCTGTTAAAAATGAGTGGCTTACGATGGTTGACGGCTCTGCTTCCGTAGTGACGCCGAGGAACTGAGCAAACAAGAAGCAAACTCCTGGGGGCGCATTTCAGCGTCGTCTAGCGCCGTGCAGCAGGTGCCTCGTTGTGTCGTCTTATGTCCGCCGTCCGTGTCCCCATCGTGTCCTGTGAGCCGGCCCTCCGACGGCCGATTCCGGCTGCGCGAGGTCATCGACGGCATCGTCTGTCTGTCTCACGGCCGCGTCGGCCTCATCGACGACAAGGCGACGGGCCAGCCGATTGACGGCCACAGCGACTTCGGCCGGCGCCTCCGCGTCGACTCTCAGATCGGCCGCTACGGCCTGGCCGCTCGCGAGAGCGGGTTCCCCGCGTCCGAGGTCGTCTACGGCACCACGCGGAAGCCCTCCATCCGCCCGCGGCGGCTGATCGCTCGACTCCGCTCGGACGGGATCGACCCCGAGTGGCCGGAGGGCTTGAAGTGCCGCGGCTCCCGCAGGACCTGGTCCAGGGAAGCGCGCGCCGAAGATTCGATTCAGCGCGGCCGGCTCTCGGCCGGTGCCCGCTGGGAAGGAGAGCTCGAAATGAGCGAGGAGGAGGAGCACAAGTTGATCCGGATCCTCCTCCGGACTCTCAAGCGGAAGCAGCCGCCGCTTCCGTAGCAAGGCTGGATGGACGGCTTTCTCGAACATCTCGCAGGCAGTCACGGCAACGTCTCGATGGCCATCGACCAGTGTGAGGTCTCCAGAGATACCGTCTACAGGTACCGACGCGCGCGGCGGCCCGGAAAAGCAGTAATCGAGAAAGACGACCAGGTGACCGCTGGCGCCGAGCTTTCGCCGCGCCTCCAGGAACAGGCCGTGGAGCGCGTCGTCCCGCAGGTGTCTCTCTCCGCTATACCCGTCGATCAGCGAATCGGGAGCGTCGAACGGCACCAGGGCCTCGTCGTATCCGTCGATCTCGTCGTCACCGTCGTCGGTGAGCTGCTGGCCGTGGCCGGCGTAGTAGAAGACCGTCAGATCGCCGGGGCGCGCCGGTGTCAGGAGCTGATCGCGGAACGCCCGCACGATGCCGTCGCGGGTGGCCTCGGCGTCGCGTAGCTCGTGGACGTCGGAAAAACCCTGCTCGGCGAAGAGCCGGCGAAGGTGGCCCAGGTCGTTGTCGGCGCTGGTGCGCGCCCAGCCCGTGCCGGGGGCGTACTCGGCGACGGCGACGATCAGGGCCCGCTTTGCGGACCCCCAGCTCGGAGGCGACGGCGCCGTGGGCTGCCCGGCCGAGGCAGGGCAGCCGGCGAGCGCCGCCAGGGTCGCGGCCGCGAGGGCAACACGCGTCCGCTGTGGGCACGACATGGCGACGAGCTCCTCACTGTCCGGCGGCCACGCCTTCGAAGAACGCCGTCGGGCAAATCGGGGGATTGACGACCCCACGCCTTGGGAGGCTGAGAGCACGAAGCAACGCCGAGCGCTCCTCTTGCCGCGTCGGCAGGGTCTCTCCCGGCACCTCGCTGACCACGGGCACCGGACGCAACCGGTTCGGCGGCCGCAGGTAGGCCAGCTCGTAGTACATCTCGAAGTGCTTCCCGACCTTCTCCTGCTTCCCCGAATGCTCGTGGGTATAGGCGGGGGTATTGAGCAGCGCCAGCTCGATCTCGTCCGTTCCGTCACAGCGCTCGGGGGCGAGCTCCAGCACCCGTGCTTTGCCGTCCCCCAGGAATCGCTTCTCCGCCAGGCGAACGCTGCATTCCGAGACCCTCACCTCGGCCACGACCCAATCCGCCACGACCTCAGGGTGGCCGTCCGGCGGACGTCGTTCGTCGCGGAGCATTCGGAAAGTCACGGGCATGACTTTGTTGCCATAAGTGACCAGGTTGTACGTACCGATCCGTCCCTGGTCGAGACGCAAACGGGCGGCGATCAACCCTTTCTGCGGCCGCGGAGCGACGACGTCGGGGTCGACCTTGGCCGCCTTCGCGTCGATAGCTCCGAGCCCGGCGACCCAGCCGAAGTCCCGAATCTCTTCCGGGCTCGTCGGGATCAGACCCTGCCTTGGGCTGCGGATGATCTCGAGACCCGGGCCGCTCCGGCGGCCTTCTTCTCCAGGCAGCTCGAGAGTGAGGTCCGAGCCGTCGAGGATCCAGGCTCCGCCACCGGCGATTGCGCCCTGAAGCTGCCGCAGGTTCTCGGCCGGGTCCGGTACCCTGGCGGCATTGAAGAGAGTGTCGGCAACCTTCTGGGCGTCGTCGCGGCAAGCGCCGGAGCAGCTTCCCGCCCGCACCACCAGCAGCGGGGTGTGAGGTTCGATCATCGTGCCGTCGGAAACGGCATATGTCTGGCGCGCGTCGAGCATCAGCACCGTCATCTCCCGGCCGTCCTGGCCGGGAACGAAGGCGATGAGCCCGAGGAAATAGATCTTCAGTACGAATCCCATGGTTCAGTCCTCCATTATGTTGTGATCGGTCGAGGATTGATCGGTCAATGAAGCGCTGCCGACGACCTGGAAAGACGCCCATATGAACGGCGTTGCGAGCGCTCTGTTGTCGCCATCCAGGAGCGCGCACTGCGCCTGCTGGAGAGCCGTAGCGGCCTCGGCGCCGGCGTTGAGCCGCCGGTGGAACTCGGTGAGCAGCTCGCGGGTCGCGAGGTCGCTCACGTCCCACAGGCTGCCGACTACCGCCGGCACCCCGGCGCCGAGGATCGGCCGCACGAAGGTGACGACGCCTGGCGTTCCGATGGCATGGCCGCCGGCGGTGCTGCAAGCCGACAGCACCACGAGCCGGGTGCTCGGCAGATGGTTGGTGAACAGCTCCGCGGCGTACAGGGCCCCGGAAGCCGGCCTGGCATCGGAAGAAGCGAGCACCAGCATCGACTTCAACGGCACGGCGGGGTCGGAAATCGCGTGGCCCGCGAAGTGGACCACGTCGTAGTGCTCCCAGAGCGCCAGGAACGCTTCCTTCGTCGCCTGGTCGCCGATGAGGAGCTTTGGGGCACGGTAGAGCGTTGCCACCTCCTGGGTCTCGAGGGCGGCGCCCTCCAGACGCTTGAGACCCAGATGAACGCCGGGGTCGAACGCCGGATCGCCGATCAGCAAAGCACGCGGCGTGCCGCGTCTCGGCATCTCCCGGTTCCTTTGCTCGGCATAGACGTAAAGTGTGGCGCTGGGGGACACGGCGATCGGATGGTCCTGAATCAGGTAACGACCCGACGAGACCGGACGAAGGGCGGCAAACGGCACGCCATGGATGGCGCCGTCCGGCACGAAGACCAACTTCTCGCCAGGTCGGGCCGTCTCGAGCACCGGCTTGACGAGCAGGGCGTGCAACCGGTGCACGGCCTGGGGATCGAGGTCCGGATGACGAACCTCGGCGGCCTGATGGATGCTGGCGACGGCCATCTCGAGCTCGGTCCGGTCGAGCAGCGTCTCCGTCAGGACGGGCTTCGCGCCACGGCGGGCGATCCACGTCAGAAGGCGGTCTTCCAGCAGCGCATACTCCACCAGAACCGTGCCCGGTAGCAGCCGCCGTGGAACGTCCTGCGCCGTCAGCGGCGAGAACGGTTCGCCGGCCGACACCCGCGGAGAAGGTATCAGGTCGATGAGGTCGCGGGCCCGCGCCTTCTCGGCGTAGGTGAAGGAATCATCGACCCGTCCCAATCCCGCTTGCAAAGCGACCATCGCTTCGAATGTCTCTTTGCGCTGGCCGAAATAGGTCGATCCCAAAGCCTCGTGCTGGCCGGGATCACGGTGGTCGGACGTGACCTGTTGCCATTCCGCCTCGATCTCCGCGACGCTGGCCTCGAGGTCCGCCATGGCCCTGGTCTTTTCGTTGGCCGCGAGCAGGGCCGAGGCGCGCTCCAAATAAAGGCTGGCCCGGTAGCCGCGAAACTCGTTTTTTGGAATCAGGTCGAGGGCCTCGTCACAGGCCTGGATCGCTCGCGCCGGAGCTCCTTCGCGGTACAGCCGCCCTTCAAGCGCCCGGATTCGCGCCTGAAGGACAAGGCGGACCCCGGTGTGGGGCACTCGACCGGACAAGCGGAAGGCCGTCCCCAGATCGTCCAGAATCTCCTCGCGCTCACCCGTTTCCAGGCGGGATTCAGCGAATGATCGCAGCGTGATGGCAAGGTAGACGGGGTTCTCCTCGGAGCGCTGGGCGAGGAGCAGGGCCTCTTTTCTCAGGGCGTAGGCGGCCTGAGGCAGCTCGTGACCCAGGCCATCGGCCGCCTCTGTGAGGATGAAGATCCGGCTGTGGGGATCGACCACGTGTCGTAATCCCCAGAGCGCTTGAAATCTGTGCAACCACGCCCTGTCAGCTTGGCCCAGCTTCTTCAGGTAGATCTCCGCCAACCGTGCCTGTACGTTGGCGACGACTTCAAGCTCACCGGCATCCCGAGACCGATTGAGGGCCGATTGATAGGAGAAGGCCGCCTCGGTGGGAAGGCTGGAGTGCGTCTGACACAGCGCCATGATCCACCACACGCGGCCGGCGAGACTGTCGTACCCGTTTCGTTCCGCTGCTTCGCGCAGCGGCGCCAGCAGCTCGAGCGCGGCCGGCAAGTCGTGGTCCTGGTAGAGGGTTACGGCCAGACCCACTTCGGCCCACGGCAAGAAGGGGCTGCGGACCCGTGCCAGCGCTTGCTGAGCCCGGCGATAGCTTTCTTTGGCTGCCTGGATCTCGAAGCCTCGCTCCTGACGCACCGCGTTACCGTAAGCGGCGTGGCCTGCGGCCAGAGACCGGAGGTCTTCGCCGTCCGCGGCCTCGATCGCACCGACGGCGTCGAGGAGCAGCGCGTCCCCCGTCCGCGCCGCGAGCTCCTCGGAAACCCGGCGGGCCAGTGCCAGGCTCAGGTCGGCGTCCTGCATCCGGCCCGCGAGGGCGGCCTCCGCCCAGGCGGGCAAGACCTCCTGTTCGATCCATCGCCGGGCCGCGGTACGATACCGGTCCACGAGGTCATGGACCGCTTCGAGGTCACGGCCATCGACGTTGGCGGCGACGACGTCCCGCAAGCGCGGCCAGTCGCTCGAGGCGTCCGCGGCCTGGAAGATCTCCTCCTGCCGCTGCCGTGCTTCCTCGGCCCACCCAGGGCCGCTCTCGTGCTCGAGATGTGCGCTCCATGCCAGCTTGGCGTCGGGCCACAAAGCCAGGCGCGTGCTCGCCAAGGCGCGGTTGAAGCGGGCCGCGGCCGACGACGGGGCGAGCCGGATCGCCTCGTCCGCGGCCTTCATGGCGCGGGGCAGGTATACCGGATCGCCGGCGCGTTGGGCGAGGACGACGAAGGCGGCCGACAGATCGCTCCGGATGCCGGCGTCTTGCGGATTCTGGTCTGCGAGGGTCTCGAGCATCTTGGCGGCCTTCTCAGTGGTCTCGACCTCACGGATCGCGATGAGGGCCAAAACCGCGGCGGCGTGCCTCTCGGCGACGAAGCTTTCATCGTCCTCCAACCAAAGAGACACCGAATCCGGAAGATTGTGGTAGACCTCCTCCGGCCGGCCGGGACAGGTGGGCTCGCAGAGGGGCTTCTCCGGCGGGCACCTGAGGTCGCAGGGCTCATGGACCGAGCCGCCGGTCAACCGCGGCTCGATCCACCGGTGGGCGCTCAGCATGGCCGCCAAGGCCGAGGTGGCCGACGACGGCGCGCTGGCAGGCACGTCCGGACGGCAGCCGGCGAGATGGAGGACGGCCGCCGACATGCCGGCGGCGATCAGGATCCGGGCCAGGCACCTGAATCGAAGTATGCTCATGTCCATATGTCTCCGGGAAGGCCACCCTACGGAATCTCGGTAGGAAGACTGCTACCATAGTCAACCGGGACCGGGACATTCCAGTCCGTGAAACCGATCGCGATCACCAGAGGCTGACCATCCAGTGCCAGTGAACCCAGGAAGCGTACGTCGACGATCTTCGCCGGAGGGAACGCTGCGTGAGCCGCCGTGACGACCGGCGCTTCCGGGACCTCTTCGACCGCTACTACCCGGCTGTCTTCGCCGTGTTCATGCGCTGGGGCTTCGCCCGCGAGGAAGCCCAGGACTTGAGCCAAGTCACGTTCATGCGTGTCTATAAGGGGATGGAGGACTATCGAGGAGACGCGGAATGGTCGTACGTCATACAGATAGCGAATCGGGTACGGCTCAACGAGCTGCGTTTCCACAAGGCCCAGAGACGTGGGGTCAAGACCGAGCCCCTGGACGGCCTGGAGCCGCCGTCGGCTGCCATCCGGCCCGACCTCCTGAGCGCCAAGGCGCCCCGGACGCCGGAGGACGAGGTCCTCGAGCGCGAGCACCTCGAGCTCCAGGAGGAACGGATCCGCCTGCTGCGCGAGGCGATCGCCGAGCTCCCGCCACGGATGCGGCGATGCCTCCTGATGCGTCTCGACGAGGGTCTCAAGTACCGCGAGATCGCCACCGCGCTGAAGGTCTCGCTGGATGCCGTCCGGTCGCTGCTCTTCCAGGCCCGCAAGCGCTTGCAGGAACGACTGCCGTCCTCGGCCGAGGAGCAGCCGGGCCTCTTCGGCGTCGAGAGCGGCGAGTGACGCCGACCGGGGATGGCGCCACCTTCGGCACCATGGGCGAGACGGACGATGAATCGCAACGGCAGGAGCGATACGTCCGAGACGCGGAAGCTGGCGCTCTCCCGCCTCCACGAAGGAATGCCCGGCATCACGCCGGAGCTCGGCGCCGCTCTGGCCCAGGCGGCCGCCGTGTGCCTGGAAAGCCGGGGCCACGCCCCGGGCGTCGAGCTGCCGGTCGCGGGACCTTTCCCTGCGCCTTCGCCGTCGACTGGACCGCGATCACGCGACAGGCTATCCGCGCCTGGCGGGACCTGCAGGAAGCGACGGAGCTCGGAGCCTGCGCCGTCGCGGCGCTCCTCGTCGATTCGCTCACCGAGGACACGATCGTCGAGCGATCGTGGAAAGGCACCGGCTTCGACTACTGGCTTGCACCGAAGGGATCCGATGAGACACTATTCCAGAACCGAGCCCGGCTGGAAGTCTCGGGAATCCTGAAAGGAAACGAGAAGGACGTGATGAAACGCCTCGCGGAGAAGATGGCCCAGGCCGACGCGACCCACGCTTCCCTGATGAAGATCGTGGTGATCGTCGAGTTTGGCTCGCCGTCAAGCCACCTGGAGCAGCGATGAAGCGGGCCAGCGAACTGCACGATAAAGCGATGGCGCGGATCGACCACGCGTTGATCGAGCGGGCGCGGGGAAAAAGTATTCTCTATCAGCGTAACCTCAGAGAGGCCTTCCAGCTCGAAAGGGAAGCCGCGCTGCTCGTGGCCAGGACCGATCTGGAACCGTCACGGTCCGTGCTGCTTCGCAGCGCTGCCGCGCTCGCCATCGACAGCGGTGAGATTGAAGAGGCGCGCAAGCTGGCCGCCCGCGGGCTGCAAGGGAATCCGCCGCCGGAGATCGCGGACGAGCTCCGCGCAACGCTTGGCCGGGCCGAGGCCGAGCTCGCGAAGTTCAAGGAGCTCTACCCTACGGTCCGTCAGTTCTTCTTGAACAGCGACGACCTTCAGCATGACGCCAACCGCCTCGCCCAGATCGCGTTCCGAAACGCGTACCGGGAGCTCCGGCCGGCCTCTCTGCCCGCCGTCTTGGAGGTGGCGGACCGCGTTGCGAGGAAGGAAAGGAGGGCGCGGCGAGACCGTGCCGGCATGCGCGTGGCGAGCCGCCACCCACCGGATCCCGACGTTTCGGCGGCACAGAGCCGGCGCGACGTCGACCTCCCGGAGCCGTTACACCAGGCACTGGCGGACTTCCCCGATCAGGTGCGGCGGTGCTTCCTGATGCGCATGGAAAGGTTGTCCTTTCGACAGGTTGCCCGCTCGCTGAGGGTTTCGGTCGATTCTGCGAAATCACTATGGGATGAAGCGGTCCTACGTTTTTCGAATCTGGCGGTTCCAGGATTCCAGGACTTGGCCGCCATCGATGAAGGAGGCGAGATCAAGAGCGACACTACCAGGAAGCCCATGGTCGGCGCCGGCCACCAGAGAGGATGACGCCATGACGACTCGAGAAACCGAAATCGAAACGGCCGTAAGCAGCCTGATCGTAGAGGGCCGTCAACGGCTCGGCCCTCCGCCGAGCATCGACGAGCTGATGGCATACCATCGGGGGGAGCTCTCGGAGCAGGAAGCCGACCGGATGCAGGAGCGCCTGGCCCACTATCCTGATTCGGTGCGCCTCCTCGATGCGCTGGCGAGCTATCCCTACGAAGGCGAGCCCGGCGATCCCGACTGCCTCTCCGATGAGGAGTTGGAGCGCGCCTGGTTGTCGGTCCAGGACCACCTTCACCACCAGGCGGAGGTCGTCCGGTTCCCGAGCAAGAAGGGTCAGCCCACCGAGGGAGGGGCCTCCAGGCAGCTCGCGGCCATTGCCGCCTCCGTACTCCTGGCAGTGGGCGCGGCCGGGACGTGGTGGGTCTACAGCCAGAGGAGAGTGATCGAGCCGAGCATGGATGTCTCCAGTCAGCTCGCCATCCCGGACGGCTTCCGCACCGCCCGCGGCGGCGCGCCGACGATCCAACTCTCCGGCGGCGCCGACGGCTATTACCTGAGCCTTTCCGTGATCGACGCCCCACCCTATCCCGACTATCGCCTCGAGATCCTTGATCCCGCGTCTCCAAACGCCGTTCCTTTGTGGAGCCGGGCCGGGATCGAGCGGCGGCACGACGATACTTTCGAGCTGTGGCTCCCGCGGTCTTTCCTGACCGTGCGAAAGATCGAGATCCGTCTTTACGGCCTGGACGACGAGGGGACGCCGAATCTACTCGCGACCTATACCGTCGAGGTGTAGCCGAAGATGCCTACTCGACGAGGACGAGCCGCAGCGACGTGTCCTTCTGCGCCACGGAGTCGGGGGCGGCACTGCGATACTCCGGCAGGCACTCGAGCGGATTGACGGAAGCGGCCGTCCCCCCCTTGCGCACGTAGGAGCCCTCGGGGCAGGGGTCCACGCCGCCCTCGGCGAAAGGCTCGCAGAGCGAACGGGTCAGTTGCCAGACGTTGCCCAGCAGCTCGGTGAGCTGGACGTCCGCTCCGGATCCGGTGAGCGCCGGACAGGGCTTGAGGCCGTCTACGATGGGGTCGTAAAGCATCCGAGCTGCCACGACGAACTGTTCTTCGGTCGGCAGCGCGAATCGCGCGGTCCCCGCACACAGGCCGTTGAGCTCCGCGACGAAACGCTCCGCTTCGCCGTACGAAACCCGGCGGGCGTCACCCCCCGCCGCCAAGAGCGCGTAGAGCTCAGGGGCGACGAGGCGGTCCTGGAGATAGAAATCGGCGACTTCGCGGGCGACCGCCGGCACCGATCGAAAGACCCGGGGCAACACCGGATCCTTGGAGTCTTGCTGGACTTGCCGCAGGAGCCCGGCGGCCTGCTCTTCGGTCAGGCCGATCGCCACCGGATTCGACGGCGGCCGGATCTGAAGGAACCGCAACGCCCTTTCCCCCACGCTCACGATCACCTCCCCGCGGCCGCCGTACGAGCCGCCCGACCGCGTGCAGCTCACCTTGCGGGTCTCGTTGAGCTCACGGAGCTCCTCGAGGAGGTCCTTCCGCAAAGCCTCCATATCTCGACGGAGCGTCTCCTGACCCCGGATCAGAGCGTCCAGGTCCTTGAGCGTCTTCTCGATGGCAGTCAGCCGGCGTTCGATCTCCTTCAATGGCTTCAGGACTCCTCGCGGATCCTCAAGAGTGCCGTCCCGTGCGGCGGGCGGGGGTGGCGGTGGCGGTGGCGGCGGCAATGGGGGCGGTGGTGGCGGTGGTGGCGGCGGCGTGCTTTGCCGGGAAGTGCTCCGGTTCTCGAGGCGATGATAGGCAAAGGCAAGGTTCTTCTTGCAGTCGATCAGAAAAAGAGGAACCTCGGGTTTATCCCTCAGCGACACGATCCATTCTTTATCGGGCGAAACGGCCGGGTCGTTCTCCATGACATAGCGGCAGAGCCCCTTGATGTCCAGATAGCCTTGCTCGCCTTTCACCGCGAGTGGGGAAATAGCCGCGATGCTGCAGGGCGTGCCGGCAACACGGACCTTCGCCGTCGCCAAGCAGATCACGACGCTGGGATCCTTGTGTTGTGGGTCGAGCAAGCTGACGTGAAAGGGCCAGGTCGGCGATCCGTCCGGCGGCGCGGCCGAGACCGCGCTTGCCAGGCCGCACAGCAGCACGGCTAGCGGGCCCCGCCTCGAGGTGAGGACGCACTGTCTCATCACAAGCCTCCTTCTAATCGAGCAAATCGAGAGGATCGGTGCGCGCCGCTTTGCGCGCGGCGACGAAGGCGATCAGGCAGGTGCATACCGTGACCACGGCGAAGACCTGGAGGAAGGCCCCGGCGTCGACGCTCATGGACCGCACGATGACCTCGAAGCCGCGCTCCGCGCCGTCGGCGCTGGCGCCCAGGAACCGGCGAGCCGCCAGGCACAGGAGAGCCGTCAGGCCCAGAGCGGCGAGCGATGAGACGACGGTCAGGAGGAGGTACTCGGCCACGATCAGATGGCGGACGAAACGGCGCGAGAAGCCCAGGATGAGCATCTGCGCCATCTGGCGGCTGCGCCGCTCGACGTTGATGCGCGCCAGCGCCCCCAAAGCCATGACGATGAACAGCGCCGAGAGCGTGATCGTGATGCTGAAGAGCGCCGCCAGGCGCGAGTCCTGCCGCCGCAGCTTGTCGAGCGCCGCGACGTTGTACTGGACGTTGATGCCGGGGTGCTTGGAGCGCAGGTCCCGGCTCACCGTCTCGACGTCCTCGACGCGGCCAACGTAGACCAGCACCTCGTCGAATTCGGCGTCGGTGCGCGTGGGCACGAAAGCCAGGGGACGGCGGGAGAAGACCTCGATCGTGCCTTCCTGAAGGTTTTGCAGCCGAAAGACGGTTTCCGGGTCCGCGAAGAGGGCACAGGAACCGCCGCCTTCCGGGCAGTCGTAGAAGCTCGCGACCCGGGCGGGCACCCACTCGGCCGCCAGCCGCAGGCTCACCTCCTGAGCCAGCTCCAACCCGAGCTCGACCGGCACGGTGAGGTCGATGGCCGCCGCCGGCGACGGCGGTGCTACGCCCACGCGGTCCACCAGCTCCGCGGCGCCCGGGAGCAACCGGCGCACCTCCGCCGGCGCCGCGGCCACCACCGCCGGCACCGTCTCGCCGCTCGCGCGCTCCAGGGTGACGGACACGGCGAGGTCGGTCGCGATGCTGGCCGCGCCGCAGCGGTCAACCAGATGGGGAGACAGGATTTCCCGGCAATCGCCCGGACTCTCGCGCCGCCGCGCCTCGGCGCCCTCGTCGATTACCTGGCTGAGCGGTATGCGCCACGCCTCGTGGCCGGCGATCGCCGGAAGCGCCAGCGCCGGCCGTGGTTCGACCTCGAGCTGCAGCTCCCGGAAACGCCGCCGGAGCTGCTCGCGGCCCTCCGCTCCACAGGTGGGGTCGGCGTCGTCCAGCAGCAGCACGCAGCTCGCCGTCGCCAGCCGCGGCAGCGCGTGCTCCACCAGCCCGGAGTCGATGGGCAGCCCGAGCTCGGGGGCGCCGAAGCCCTGGGTGTAGCGGCGCAGCGCCGTCCCCAGCGCCTGACTGCCGTAGAGCCCGCGTCCGGGCAGGGTCCGCCGCGCCACGACGCGCAGCTCCGGCGCCAGGGGAAGCTCGTTGATCCGCAGCTTCAGAGGCGGACCTGAAAACCGCCCGTCGACCCAGAGCTCGTCCCACCGCTCGCCGTAGAGCAGACGCCCCAGCGCGTCGGACGCCACCAGCTCGGTGAGGCCGAAGCCCGGCGGGACGCCGGGGAGGATCCGCAGCGGATCCTGGCGCGGATCCTCCGCCGCCAGGGTCTGGAGGGTGAGCAGGTCCGCCCCCTCCGGCCCCTCGACGCTCACCACCAGCTTGTGATTGCCCACCGCCCGTGCGCCGGGGAAACTCTCCTCGATCTCGGCCACCAGCCGCTCGTCCAGCGCCGGCGCGTCGTCGCGGGCGAGCTGAAGGCTGATCTCGCGGGCGTTGTTCTCCTTTTCGATCTGTTCCTTGACGGCGACGTAGACCCGATTGCGGATCGAGCCCAGGGCGAGCGGCGTCGAGAACATGCCGGTGATCACCAGGATCACCACCAGGCTGTACTTCCAGTCCACCCGCTGGCCCTTGAGCAGGAGCTCGGCGAACACGCGGGCGCTGGCTCGTGAGAGAAGGTCGGTCATGGCGACGTCCTCCGGATCAGGGAAATAGATCCCGCGGCACGTAGACGTGCGGCGTGTTGCCGAAAAGGCGCTGATTGCCGGGCTTCTGCACGTGGGCGCGCAGCAGCTCCGTCTTCTCCGCCAGGATCTTGTTCAAGCGCTCGAAATCGGCGGGCTTCCAGGTATTCACCTCGTCCGCCGTGATGGAGAGCACGGTGGTGCGGAAGGGCAGGACGCGCGCCTTGCGCATCATGCCGTCCAGGGTCTCGCCGGAGCGGAAGAGCTCCTCGGGCTTCACGTTGAGCATCTGGGCGAGGGAGCTGCGCAAGCTGCCGAGAAAAGCGTCGCTGCCCTCGTCGATGCCATCCTGAGCACGCAGCGCGATCGTCTCGATCACGTTCACGAAGAGCTGCACGTCCCGCTTGACCATGAAGACGTATTCGCTCACCGCGAGCTTCTTGTTGATCGTCCTGGGCACCCAACCCTCGACGAACTCCTGCGCCATATTGCCCGCCGAGCTCGGCGGCAGGTTGGCGATGATGATCGGCAGCTCGTAGGCGTCGAGGTCGATGCCGGCGGCTTGGGCTGCGCCCGGATCCTGTTGCAGCTCGTGCGCTCCCAACCCCGCTTGATAGACCTGGTTGGCCTTGTCCAACAATTGCCACTCCTCTTGCAGCGCGGTGAGGAGCGCGCGCTCGTAGGCCGCGGGATCGGGCTCGAGGGCACGGAACCGGCCTTGCACCTTCTCACTGCCGCGAAACGCCAGGTCCCGGAACTCGTCGGCGTCGCCGACGCCGATCTTGAAGGTCAGGAAGCGCAGGTTGCGCTCCTCGGACATCTTGGTGACGGCGTCCACCGTGAAGCCGAGGGGATTCTTCTCGGTGCTCGAGGACGGATGCGGCGGCGCGTCGCCCACCAACAGGACGACCTTGAAGTGGCCGTCCTTCCACTGCGGATCCTGGATCGCGCGGTTCAGCGCGTCGTAGACCGCCTCGGCGATCTCGTCGCTGCCGCACTTTGCTTCCTGCGCCTTCTCCAGGGCGCTCGCCACCGCCTCCACGTCGGCGGTGAGGTCGACCGCCCAGTGGGTCAGGTAGCCGATGTCGCAGTCCTGCGTGGCCTTGCGGTCGCGATAGAAGAGCAGGCCCACGTTGAATGGCGTCGCCACCTCGCCGTTGCCGATCTGGCTCTTCAACGTACGGATGAAATTGCGCAGGGCGCCGTTGGTAGGCCGGAACCACTGCTCCATGCTGCGGGTGGCGTCCACCACCAGGACGAGGTCGTAGCCCAGCTTGGCGCTCTCGCTCTTCACGGGACCCGTCTTCTCCGCTTGGGGCCGTACCACTGGGCCCTCGGCGTTGACCCGCACGAAACCCCCTTGGTAGGTGTCGCCCTGCCGCTCGAAGACCGGCACCAGCAAGGCGTAGTCGTCCCGCGTCCGGCCCGAGCGCAGGGGCTCGCTGCCCAGCACCTCGCAGCCGGCGGCCTCGCCGGTCAGGCCGAAGCGCTCGGCGCACCCGGCGTCGGCAAAGATCTTGGCCAGCTCGCGGCCCGACTGGCTCACGAAATTGACCATCTGGAGGCTGTTCCACTCGGCGAAGCTGCGGCGCTCGAGCCAGCCGTCAGCCTCGTTGTCGTTGGGCTCGAAGGACACCGGCACCCGCGTGCCGGCCTCCGCTCCCTCGAGCAGGAAGTAGACCTGCATGAACGGCGCCTCCGTGCCGCCCTGGCCCCGCGCCTCTGTGAAAAGCGTGGCCTCGTGGGCCACCACCACCGCCTTCCTCTGGACGTTCTCTTCGGTGCGGGCGGGCGAGAGGCCCGCTGCCAGTTCCGCAACCGCCCCGTACGCGGCCATGGCGAGGCTCAGCACCAGCAGCCGTGCCTGCGACTTCGCGTTCGGCAAGCTCATGAGTCGTTCCTCCGTGAAGGGATCTCGGGATCGGTCGCCGGCTTCTGACACGCCGTCGCCAGGGTCCGCCGCACCCGCCCGTCGCTCGCCGTGCGCTCACGGATCTCGAAGACCCGGTCGACGTCGAGCGTGGCGACGAACTCGTCGTCATGGGAGACCACGACCAGGGCCCGCCCCCGCCGCCGCTCCTCGACGAACTGGGCGACCGTGGCACGGTTGCGCCGATCGAGGTTGTTGGTGGGCTCGTCGAGGAAGACGAGGCTCTGGTGATCGCCGAAGGCCCGCACCAGGCCCAGGCGCTGCACCTGGCCGCCGGAGATCTCCCACACCCGCGAGCCGGCGATGCGCCGCCACTCGTCGCCGTCGAAAAGCGCCGTCGCGTGCGGGTCTCCGTCAGGCCGCACCAGCGCCAGGTTGTCGCGTACGTTGAGCGCGCGGATCAGCTCCGGCCTCTGGAAGGCGAACCCGATGCGTCGCCACAAAGCAGGGCCCACCTCGTCCTTCCATTTCGCGGGGGAGACGTCGACGGGGGAGCTCTCGTCGAAGCGATAACAGATGTGACCGTGGCGAAAGCGCCGCAGCGTCGCCAGGAGCGTCATCAGTGTGGACTTCCCGGAGCCGCTCACCCCCCGCAGACACCAGGCCTCGTCCGTGTGCAGGGCCAGGCCCGCCGGGATGGCGTAGACCACCTGCTCGTCCTCCGGATAGCTGAACTCCACGTCGGCCACCACGTCCAAGATTCTCTGCATCGTCGGCCTCACTTTCCGTCCGAGTGCTCCGCGACGCTCTTGCAGGGCGGATCGATCGCCGCGGGCTTCTGATGTGTAGACACCGACGCGGCAGTTTTGTGGGCTTCCTGGCCACGACGGCTCCCACAAAAGCCGGGATCCGGTGTCTTTCTCTGATGAGCCACGGCCGAAAGCCGGCCGTGGCGAGCCCGGGCGTGCGCGCCCGATCCAGACACGCTCGAACTGACTAGGGAGGAGCTCAAGCGATGCATCGCAAGAACAGGATCCTCGTGACCCTCGGCCTGACCCTGGCCGCCGTCTTGACCGGCGCCGCGTTCGCCCAGACCGACGACGACGCGAACGGCGCCGTCCAGTTCAACTTCTCGACGCCCGGAGCCCGCAGCCTCGCCATGGGCGGCGCCTTCCTCGGCTCCGTGGACGACGCCACGGCCGCCTACTCCAACCCCGCCGGCCTGCTCCAGCTCTCCGAGGCGGAGGTCTCCGTCGAGGGCCGGCGATGGAACTACTCGACCCCCTTCGCCAGCCACGGACGGTTCTCCGGCCGGGTCAGCGGCATCGGCGCCGATACCGTCTCCGGCGTTCAGCTCGGCGCCGCCGACGCCGAACTCGACGGGGTTTCCTTCGCCGCTTTCGTCCTGCCGCGGAAGAAGTGGGCGTTCGCGGTCTACTACCACCAAGCGGCGAAGTTCCAGGCCGACTTCACGACCGGCGGCATCTTCGCCGGCGAGGGCGCGAGCGAAAGGAGGCTGTTCCCGGTGCGGTCGTCCTACGACCTCGACATCTCGCAGCTCGGCCTCGCCCTGGCCGCCAAGTGGGGGGACGTCGCCGTCGGCCTGGCGGTCTCCAACTTCTCGTTCCAGCTCGATTCGCTTACTCAACGGTACGTCTCCGGTACGTCGTTCTACTCCCCGATCGACTTCTCCCAGGCCATCCCGGTGAACTTTCAGAGCCAGACGGGCGATTCCGAGGAGCTGGGCTTCAGCGTGGGCCTGCGCTGGGACCTCGGACCGAAGACCAGCGTCGGCGCGGTGTACCGTTCCGGTCCGGAGTTCGACCTCGGCGTCCGCTCCGTCGGAGGATCGCCCAACCAGCCCGGGCAGACCTTCGACGACACGACCACGAACTTCAACTTGCCTAACGTCTACGGCGTCGGCATCTCCTATCGGCCGCGCGAACCGTTCACCGTGAATATCGACGTCGCTCGCGTGACCTACTCGAACTTGATCGAGAAGTTCTATGTGATTTTCGAAAACAATGCATCGGTAGAGGACTTCGTGATCGACGACGTCACCGAGGTCCACCTGGGCTTCGAATACGTGATGGCCAAGGGACCGATCCCGATTGCTTTCCGCTTCGGCGGCTGGCTCGACCCGGACCACCGCCTGCGCGCCGAAGGTGGCGCCTCCGAGCTCACCCAGGCGCGCCTGTTCGCGGGCGACGACGAGGTTCACTACTCGGCCGGAATCGGGCTGATCATCACTTCCCACTTCCAGATCGACGCCGCCGCCGACTTCTCCGAAGTCGCCGACACGGTCGCGGTCTCCGCGGTGTATCGATTCTGATGCGGTGGACGACCTCCTCCCCCGCCCCGAGGCGTGCGTCCCGAAGGCTGCGGAAGATCCTCGTCGCCCTGGCTCTGGCGTTGGCGGCGGGCCCGTCAGCGGCTTTCGCCGACTGGCGCTCGGCCTTCGCCGAAGGAATCAAGGCGTACGACCTGGGGGAGTGGGGGGAGGTCGAGAGCTACATGAAAAAGGCCATCGACGAAAAGCCTACGGCGACCGGAGAGAAAGTACGCGTTTACGGCATGAAATTCGAGCGCTACTTGCCCTATTACTACCTCGGGGTGGCCCTCTACCACCAGAAAAGATGTCAAGAAGCGCTCGCAGAATTCGCCAGGTCGCGCGCCGCCGGGCAGGTCGGTTCTCTCGGCAAGTCCAACATGATGAGACAGGAAGAAGAGTGCCGCCGCAAGCTGGGGCTGCCCCCGCCATCGGCAACGCCACCCCCACCGCCCCCGACGGCAGCGCCGGTGAATCGCAGGCGATCCTCTCGTCCGCCGCCATCTTCAACTCCGCCGCCGCCTTCTTCAGCTTCGCCGACTACTCCGCCACGACCACCGGCCAGGCCGCCAACGACGCAAAGGCCTCCGGCTCCGCCTGCGTTCGACCCACCATCGCCGGCAAAGGACACACAGACGACAGAGGAGGTCAAGGACGAAGTCCTGAAGGAGAAGCTCGAGACGGTGCAAGAGCGCGTGTTCCGTCCAGCCGAAGCATGGGTCAACGCGGTCGATGATTACCTCCGGGGCCTGGGCCGCGAGCCCACCTGGGCCGAGCACTATCGCGGGCACCGCAGCACGCTCAACAGCGCCCGCGCTCTGGCCACCGCCGCCGCGAGCGAGGGTGACGTCCACGCGGTGGAAGAAGCCGGCCGGCGCGGCCAGGAAGCGCTGAAGGCCATCCAAGACCTGGCCCGTAAGCTGGGAATCCGGCCGCCCTAAGGCCGGGCCGAGCGGGCATTCGCGACGAGGCCAGCCAGTGATCGCCCGCCCTCCCAGCCGGCCGCACCCTTTGCCAGCCGCCTGTAGTCCGTCGAGGAGAGACCGAGGAAGCGGAATCTCACCGTCTCACGCGGAGCTGGTCTAACATGGGGCAGCCCGGAGCGGCGTACCCTCTGGCGGTTCAGGGGACAGGTGGACGATGAGACGAGCGACTGGTAATCACGTACTGCCGACGGTGGCTCTGGTGCTGGCTACTTTCCTTCCGGCCTCTGCGCAGGAGGATCGCGGGAGTCGTCTGATTCCTACGGACACGCCTCCACTTCAACAGTTCGATCCTGCACAGTCCGCGGGCTTTTTTGTGGGGGTCAGGACGTTCTCCGCGGACAAATCGCTTGCCGAGGTGCCTTACGCCGTCGACGACGCCGTCGATCTGGCCTACCTCTTTTCGATAGAGCTCGGTCTCATTCCACCCGGGCGATTGATACTGGCTCTCTCGGGCGAGGTCCAGAAACATGAATCTCGACGACGACTCAAAACACTTATCGAAGCGGGTGCACTGACTCACGGTGCTAGTCAGGCTGAATTCTACAGCACCCTCCTTCGGCAGGCGCGCACTGCTCACGGGCGCGGAATCTTCGTAGTTGCGATAGCAACTCACGGGTTCGACAATAGAGGTATCCACTACTTGACGTCGGCTACGTCCATTCTCGATTTCATCGATCGGACAGGAATCGCCGCCAGCGATGTCTTCGACACTGTGTCGGAGTCCGAAGCCTCGAGGCGAATCGTCCTTATCGATGCTTGCAGGGAACGGCTCACCGCCAACCGCTCACCGGTCTTCAACGAAAGATCTCGGATGACCCCCGAACTAGCTCAAGCCATCTCCCAGATTGAAGGCCAGGTCATCTTCACAGCAGCTCGCGTCGGCGCCTATGCATACGACGATGGCGACCGCGGCAACGGAGTCTTTACAGGCGCAATACTCGACGGACTGCGATGCCGGGCGGAAACCGATGGACGAGGATTCGTGACGATTCAGACACTCGGAAGGTACGTAAACTCGAGGATCGTCGAGTGGGTGCGCATCTTCAAGGGACCCAGCTTTGCCAGAACAGCTGGCATCGAGTCAAACCTCGGCGGGGCAGCCTCGGAGATGCCGCTGGTGAGCTGCTTAGATCCAGATGTTGAAGATGATGACAAAGGCGATCTTTCCCGGCTCTCTCCGGGGCAAGGAGGGTCCAGCGAACCACTTCCGCTATCGCCTTCGGGCGATTCGTCGCCAATACGAACTGGAGTGTTGCGGACGTTCAAGGAAGCAGTGGAGATCTGGTGTGAAAAAACTTCCTGTAGATTCCGTGTCGCCCTTTTGCGCGAGAACTTAGGCGAGCCCAAAGTTCCGACACTGATTTTGACGAATGTCACTACAAGCATAGGGGATACAAGCTTTGCCGGTGCCAGGCGCATCACTTTTTTCTTTGAATGCAAACTAGATACGAGACCAAGCGGCTCACCTCTCGTTAACCTGATCTATCACTTGACAATTTACGTTGACTCAAAACCGAGCGAAGACATGGCGCTCGAGATGGCCATGAAAGAACTTGGCACTTTAAAGGACAAAGCTTTCAATAGCTCTTTGGTCACCGCTCTCGAGAGCATCGAGCTTGAAGTGAGAAACTCGGCAAATTGATTCTCTTACCGGCCATGATGCGGACGACCGGCGCAGAAACCCACGAGCTCTACGAGGGCTTTTTGCAGCTCGCGGCCATCGCAGTTCTCGAGAGATACTGAGGAGACGCTACTTACCGTTGCTCTCTCGACTGACACGAGTCTCAGGCTCAATACCTGAGTATTCTCGTCGAGTACTCCCAGCCGGCCGAGCACCAAGTGTGATGCGCCGATCAATCGTCCTGTCCGCACTGCCGTTGCATCATCGGCATGAACCTGTTGAAGCTCCTGTTCCTCAAAGATTTCGTTAAGGTTCGATGCCTTCTCACGAAGTGTGTACCCGAGGTCGATGAGGCCCTGGAGAACCAGCAGTGCCAAGGAGCCGGCGTCAGACTCCAGTCCCTCTTGCACCGTGAAGGAAACTGCAACAGTCGATCCGCTCAGGTCGTGTAGTGGAAGCGCTTGCGAACATTTTGGAGGCTCGGTCGCGCAGGTATTCGGAAGCAGCTCGGGTCTCACCTCGACCATCCAGTTCTCGGAGGCAATAGAGTAACCGGTAGCATACAGCGCAACAGATTTCTTCCATCTCCTGTCGACCTTGTGGAGTCGCTCTTCGACACCTGACCGGGTATTGATAACGCGAACCGAATGTTCGAGGGTGTCGTTGTTTCTTCCTTGTACCAGAAGGGCATCGCCTCCGCACGAGAGCGCCGCATCAGATGGCTTAAATCTGCCGAGTGGGATCCTTCTTTTCTTACAAGTCGAGGGATCGGTCACTTCAATCAAGTATTCGAATTCAAGAGAACCAAGTACGTTCTCCCGTAGCTCCATCGCTACAGCCAGCTTGAACGGTTCCATGGAAGCCGTCACTAGAATCAGTTTCTTCGCAGCAGAGACCTCCGAATTCTGGCTGAGAGTGTTGCATTTGTAGCCAGATGAAGTGTGGCAAAGGAGGTCTCTGCTGACGAGCTCGCAGGTGACCGTGTTGGCCTGGTTAGCGAACACGCATCTCTCGTTCGCCTGGCAGGTGTCCCTGGGAACTCGGGGGAATTCCTCAGATCGCGCGGCGGAGGTGAGAATTCTTATAGGGGTATCCTCAGGAATCGTAAGGGCCCCGATACATCCGGCGGAGGGAAATCGACTGTCCGATTCCGTCGGCTGCGGCTTCGCTGAAACGCAATCGAAGAGCGCAACAGCGATTGCCATCACCACGAAGCGTGACAGGCCGTCGTAGCACGCATCTGTCTGGCGCGGCGCCAATGGAGCCTCCTTGGTCGTCTTGCTCAGAATCGAAAACCGAGTCCGAATGGGACAGAGATACTCGTGAGCGAACTGTAGGAGTCATATCGGACTTCCACGAAAAGGAACGGTCCGTCGAAGTCTTTCTCCACCCCTATGCCCAGTCCCAGGCCGAACTCATCATCGCTGCCCTCGTCATCCTCGTCTTCGTCGAAGTTGACGTCCACCATGATCATATTGACGCCACCTTTTGCGTAAAGTCGGATCGGGGCATCCTCGTCACCCAGGTAGTACTTTACAGTCGGCTGGAACACGGCTATCGAGTACGAATCGCCGCCGTTGTCCTGTCTGAGATAGACAATGCCGCCGCCGAATACGATTCGATTCCTAAAATGGTAGCCGAAGCTCCCAGCCACCAGGTTCGAGTCGATGGTATCGTCGCAATCGGGTTCGTCAACCTCACAGAAGTCGGAGATCTCGTTTCTGGTCAGGGCGCCTGCGAGCGTAAGCTCTCGTTGACCTTGGGCACCGAAAGCCGCGGGGGCCAGCAAGGCCAAGAGGATCACAAAAATCCTTCCTTTCATGGTCGTCAGACCTCCTTTCACGGCCAGAGCCAGCCGCTCGGCCGCTGAGTTGAAGTGACGTCGGCGTCTTCGGTCGCGAATTCGGCCGAAGTGGACGTACTTCAGTTCGTCCGCACTCATATAGACACCCTCGTTGGGAATTGGTGTTAGACGACAACGGCTCGGCTTCGCCGAGGGCTTCCTTCGCTCGGTCGAGCCTGGTGACTCGGGCCGCCAAAGCCGCTCCATGCCCTTCCCTCCGGTGCGCCAGCGCGGCAACGACTTCGGCCTGCCGGTGCCGGTGCGCCAGGCGCTGGCCGACGTTCGCGACGCCGCGGACGCCTGGCGTCTCGGCCTCCCGAAGGCCTGGTGCTGGCCGTCCTCGGCTTCGCCCTGGACGTCGTCGTGGCCGGAGCCCGCGACACCGCCCACGACCGCTACGTGCTCATCGTGAGCCCGGCGATCGCGGAGTGGGCCGATGTCCGCGGGCGAGTTGGGCGAGGGCCGCCGACGGGTCGAGGGACCAGACAGGCAGCGACCATGAGCAGCGCCCTCAGCGTCTGCTCTCGCCGCGTTGGGCCTCACCGACCAGAGTGAACCCGGCCCAGTAATATGGAGACTTGTACTCTTCCCGGCCGAGCATCTCCAACTGGGCTTGACGCAACGCCTCTGATGCCGGCTGTCCATCCAGGAGCCGGCGATAGAAGCCCTCCATGAGCACGGCGGATCCCTCGTCGTGAATGCTCCAGAGGGTGGCCATCACCGCCGGGCTGCCGGCGTAGAGAAAGGCGCGGATGAGGCCTACTACGTCGTCGCCTCCCGTCCGCTCGCCGAGAGCCGTCTCGCAGGCCGAGAGAACCACCAGTTCCACACCCTGGAGGTCGAGCTCCTCGAAGATCTCGTGCATTTCGAGGCGGCCGTCGTGATCGCCTCCGGCGGCCAGGGCCAGATAGCTGAAACGGGGATTCTCGGGACGGTAGATACCGTGCGCCGCCACGTGCAGCACGTCGAAATGAGCCGCCGTGCGGACGCGGCTTTCCGTGGCGTCGCCGCCGAGAAGAGCGTCGACCCTGAATAGCCCTGCTACGGTCTGGGCCTCCTGGCGTGCTCCCGCAAGCTCTGGCAATCCCTGGTCCGTCAGCGGGTTTCCGAGAACGAGGGCGCCGCCGTCGTCGATCGAGCCCGTCTCCTGCCGCAGCAGCCGCAGAACGCTCACGCTCGGTGTATAGGAGAGCGTGTAGTCCTGAATGAGAAAGTGTCCCGTCCCGGGATTGCGGAGAGCCGCGAAGGGGAGATAGTGAAGGACGTCGTGCGGCACCAACACCAACTTCCGGTGACGGACGTGCGGCATGAGCGGAGCGAGGAGCTTCTCGTAGATGGCAGTCGACGGATCACCGCCCTCTTCGCAACGTGCGAGCGGCTTGACGCCGCGGCGGCGAGCCTGGCCGACGACGCCGGAGGTCAAGCAATTGACATCGCCGAGATCAGCGTGCGTCATCTCAGTAGGAATGAAGACGTAGCCTTCGCGGTCGATCACCCATGCCACAACTCGGTCGAGCAGGAGGTAGAAGCTGATCAAAGTTGTATCCGCACCGAGGATCCCGGTCTGGACAGTACCCAGATCCACAGGATCAGGACTCACGAGCTCAGCCAGTCGCGGGGCTTCGAGCTTGATGCGAACGAGCAAGTCCTCATAGCGTCGCCACGCGGACTTTAGCTCCGTACGGACCTGCTCTGTTTCCTCGTTCCTCGGGTCGGTAAGATTCCTTTCTAGCTCCGCCATCTGAGAACGCAGCGAAGTCATCTCGGTGGCGAGAACAGGATCGGCATTCCCGGTCGCGCGAAGTTCCTGGTTGCCCAGCAGACGCAACAGGCTTCGTGACCGTGCTCGCTCCGAGTACTCGAATGCCTGGTCGGTTCGATCCGTCTTGATTAGAGCCACGATCGCTCGATCATAAATCTTCATGTTGCTCGATATTAAGGAAATCAACAGATCGTCGACACGAACGTCATCGACAGTCGTCTCGAGAGCTGTTACTCCATCTAGAGCGAATCGGACGGCGGCGGTTGGTCGACCGTCAATCCAGGCGAGATCCGCCAGCCCTGACAGCAACGAGGCTTCCTGATGCCGGAAGTCCAGTCGCCGGACAATCCTCAATGCAGCTCTCCACTCTCGCCAGGCGAGTCGCAGTTGATCTTGCTTTCTGTAGGCACTACCTAGAAGCACTCGAAGTATCAGTTCGTGTCGGATTTCGCCCATCTCTTGAGCTTTCTGCAGCCCCGGTACAATTGTACTTACAATCTCATCGGGGGCGGCTTCTTGTTGAATCAATTGACCGGCGTGAATCAACGCCTGCAGAGATATAGATGGCTGTCGAGGGACTACCGTCCGTGGATTCTGAAGCAGGCTCTCCGCGGCGCTGAGCGCTTCCAGAACCGGAAGCAGATCGAGATCTTCTTGCTGTGATCGTGGCATAGCCTCGACGAACTGCGCGACTGCCCGGCCTTCCGGGAGGTGCATGCGATGCACCAGATCCATCGCTTCGCGGAGAGCTCTTTGGGCCCGGTCGTGCGCTCCCAGACTATTATAGCTTGACGCGAGCAATGCCCAGGTCAAGACCTCTGTACGGGGTTCGCCAAGCTTCCGCAGACGCGTAATGGCCTCTTCCAGATAAGTAGCAGACAGCTCAAAGGAGCCGGAGGCAACGGCACAGGTCGCGCGCTCCACGAGGATTCTCGTCTCGAGATAAGGATCTTGAAGTTCCAACGCTATACTCCAAGCTTCCTCCAAGAGCGAAGTGGCGGCCTGGAAGTCTCTTCCTGTGACCCGTAGGAGATGCGCTCGGGTTTTCAGCAACATCGCCTCTGCCAGCCGATCGCCACTGCTCCGCGCTACTTCCAAAGCATGGCTGTTCCGCACTAACACCTCGCCCTGTTGATTTTGCGCGACGTCAAGTCCCTCCAAATGCTCATAGAGGTTGATACGCTCGCGCCGAATCCTATCGCCGGATTGAGCGGCCGGCCGGAGTTTGAGCTCCATAAGTACCTCCTCGAACCTCTTTCGGGCTTCCTCGTATCGCCCCTGCTTTTGCCGGAGGAAGGCGAGGAGCGTCAGCACCATCCTGGTCTCTTGACCCTGGTTCGAGCGCGAAATCTCCAGGGCTCTTTCGAGCTCGGCCCCGGCTTCGTCCAGCCGGTTCCGCCAGGAAAGAACCGCTCCGAGACTCATCCGCAGCGAGCCTTCCGCCATCTGGATGAGAATCTCGCGAGTCGCATCCGAAAAAGGATCGCTCAGCTCTGATAGCTCGAATGGGAGGCCGAGCATTAATGAGAAAATCCAGTACTCGGCGACAGGGATGATCTGATCGGAGCTTGCGAATTTCTCAAGAGAATGGAGACCTTCCTTCAAAACGAGCTCCGCGCGATCGAGTTGCCCGTTTGCGTGGAGCACGGTGCCGAGCATTCGTGCAACCGCAGCTGCTGCGAACGTGTGATGCACCTCGTCAAGCAAGGCGAGGCTGCGCTCGTAGTGAGAGACTGCCATTTTAAATTCCAAGGCGGGATCGTCCTGCGTGCCCAAAAACGCGAGGCAGATGGCCTGACCTAGACGGTCCCCCGCTCGCTCGAAATCTTTCATGGCGTTCTCGGTGTGCTCGACGGCTCGATCCGCTCGTCCGCTCCCAAGGAGCTCTCCAAGGTCTGAGATGAAGGACTTTACGGCTTCCGATGGGGTGGGCGTCAGATTCCGCGCGGTGGGATCCGCGATACACCACCCACCTGGAAGACAAAGAGCGCTCCCGAGGAGCAGAACGAGGATTCGCCACCGGATGCCACGGCGTGTGCGCGGAGATCGAAGCTGCATCAGCGTTTCATGGTGTCTCCGATCATCAAGGCGCATTGCGATTCGATTGACAGTGACTGGCTGACGACCGTCATTGCTCATCATGAATACCTTACCTTTCCCGACGCGTCTCTCCTACCAACCTAAACCCCGCCCAATAGTATGGCGACTGGTACTTCCCTCGGCCGAGCATCTCCAACTGGGCTTGACGCAGCGCTTCGGACGCTGGCCGTCCATTGAGGAGCCGACGATAGAAGCCCTCCATGAGCACGGCAGACCCCTCGTCGTGAATGCTCCAGAGGGTGGCTATCACCGCCGGGCTGCCGGCGTAAAGGAAGGCGCGGATGAGGCCCACCACCTCGTCGCCGCCCGTTCGCTCGCCGAGTGCCGTCTCGCAGGCCGACAGAACCACCAGTTGCACCCCCTGGAGGTCAAGCTCCTCGAAGATCTCGTGCATCTCGAGACGGCCGTCGTGATCGCCTGCGGCGGCCAGAGCCAGAAAGCTAAAACGAGGATTCTCGGGACGGTAGATTCCGTGGGCTGCCACGTGCAGCACGTCGGGATGCCCCGCGGCGCGGACTCGGCTCTCCGTGGCGTCGCTTCCGAGAAGAGCATCGACACCGAACAGCCGCGCCACCGTTTGGGCTTCTCGGCGCGCTCCGGTGAGCTCTGGCAACCCCGTTTCAGTCAGCGGATCTCCCAGGACGAGGGCACTCCCATCAATCGTGCCCGTCTCCTGCCGCAGAGCCCGCAGAACGCTCACGCTCGGTGCATAGGAGAGCGTGTGGTTTTCAATGAGATAACGACCCGTGCCAGGATTCCGCAGGGCCGCGAAGGGCAGGTAGTGAAGGGCGTCGTGCGGCACCAACACCAGCTTCCGGTGATGGACGTGTGGCATCAGTGGGGCGAGGAGCTTCTCGTAGATCTCAGTCGACGGATCAGCGCCTCCTGCACAACCTGCCAGGGGCTCGAGGCCGCGGCGGCGAACCCTGTCGACTACGCCGGAGGTCAAGCACCGGACATCGCCGAGATCAGCGCGCGTCATCTCAGTAGGAACGAAGGCATAGTCCTCGCGCTCGATCACCCATGCCACGACTCGGTCGAGTAACAGGTAGAAGCTGATCAAAGTAGTATCCGCACCGAGGATCTCGGTCTGCACAGTACCCAGATCCACAGGATCAGGGCTCACGAGCTCGGCGAGCCGAGGGGCCGCGAGCTTGATGCGAACGAGCAGGTCGTCATGTCGTCGCCACGCGGACTCGAGCTCTGTTCGGACTTGCTCCGTCTCCTTGTTCGCCGGGTCGGCAAGCTTCATCTCCAGCTCCGCCATCTGAGAACGTAGCGAAGTCAGCTCGGTGGCGAGAGCGGGGTCGGCGTTCCCAGGCGCGCGAAGGCCCTGGTTGCCCAGCAGACGCAACAGGCTCCGTGACCGAGCTCGCTCCGAGTATTCGAATGCCTGACTGGCTCGGTTGGTCTTGATCAGAGCCATGATCGCTCGTTCGTAGATCTTCATGTTGTTGGATATAAATGGAATCAATAGATCGTCGACACGGACGTCGTTCATAGTCGTCTCGAGAGCCGTTACCCCATTGACAGCGAATTTGACCGCAGCGTTTCGTCGACCAGCAGTCCAGGCGAGATCCGCCAGTCCTGACAGCACCGAGGCTTCGAGATGCCGGAGACCCAATTGTCGAAGAAGCTTCAGTGTAGAGCGCAATTCTCGCTGGGCAAGGCCACGCTGCCCCTGCTCCAAGTAGGCGTACCCTAAGAAGGCCCGAAGCATCGCTTCGTCGCGGATCGAACCGTCCTCTTGAGCTTCTTGCAGCGCCGGTACAATGACTCCTATAATTTCTTCAGGGTCGCCCTTCTGCAGAATCAATTGGACGGCCTGAATCAAAGCTAGGCGCGATGGCTCCCTGTGAAGAAAAGTGGTCGGGTCGTTATACACACCCTCGGCCACTTTGAAAGCTACCAGAAGTGTCTGATCACCTTCCTGCTGAGATCGCGCGATGGCCTCGACGACCTGCGCCGCGGCCTGGCCTTCAGGGAAGTACGTGCGCCGCCCCAGCTCCGTCGCTTCGCGGATAGCCCTCTCGGCTCGGTCGTGCGCTCCTAGATTCTGGTAGCTTGACGCGAGCAGGGACCAAGCCATGATCTCGGCATGGGGCATGTCAAGCTCTTGCAGGCGCTCAATCGCCTGTTCCAGGTAGGATGTGGCCTCCTCGAAGGCGCCGAAGTTCAGGGCATGCTCCGCCCGCCCCACGAGGAGTCTGGATTCCAGGTAGGGATCTTGAAGGTCCAGCGCCGAGCTCCAAGCTTCTTCAAAAATCGCCACGGCCTCCTGAGGGCCTCCTCCTGAGAGCGGTAGAAGGCGCACTCGGTTCTTCAGTAACATCGCCTCTGCTAGCCGATCACCGATTCTCCGAGCCCTTTCCAACGCCTGGCTGTTCCAAGCCAACGACCCATCCGCTTGCCCTTGCGCGTCGTCGAGGCGCTCCATGAGCTCATACAGCCGGATGCGTTCGCGACGAATACTGGCGACAGATTGACCGGGTGCTTGACGCTCGACCATGAGTGCTTCCTCGAAAGCCTTCCGGGCTTCGTCGTATCGTCCCTGCTCTTGCCGGAGAAGGGCGAGGTACGTCAGCACCATCCTAATCTCTTGACCCTTCGTCAAGCGCGAGAGCGCCAAGGCTTTCTCGAGCTCGATCGCGGCTTCGTCGAGTCGTCGCTGCCAGAGGTGAACCATTCCGAGGGTCGTCCGCAGCGCGCCTTCCGCCATCCGCATCAGCATCTCGCGAGTCGCGGCCGAAAACGGGTCGCTCAGATCAGAAAAGTCCGGCGGGAGACCGAGCATGGACGCAAAGATCCAATACTCGGTGACAGGAATCGAATGGCCAGAGCTCTCGAACTCCTCGAGGAACCGCAGCCCTTTCCTCAGGGCCAGCTCGGCGCTTTCGAGTTGACCATTCCCGTGGAGGACGCCGCCAAGCAGTCGTGCGACCGCGGCCGCTGCGAGCGTGTGACGGATTCCGTCAAGCAAGGCAAGACTGCGCTCGAGCCGAGCCACCGCTCTCTCGGTCTCCATAGCTCGCCCGTCCTGCAGGCCCAGGAACGCGAGACAGGTCGCCTGGCCGAGACCGTCTCCCGATCGTTCGAATTCGGCCAGAGCGTTCTCAGCGTACTCGACGGCCAGATCCGTTAGTCCCTTGACAAGGAACTCTCCAAGCACCGCGATGAAGGACTCCAAGGCTTCCGAGAGAGCGGGCGCCGGACTCCGTGCGGCGGGCTTCGGTGATCCTCTCGGCGATTGCGCCATGCACCACTCACCGGAGAGAGATAGAGCGAATCCGAGGAGCAGCGTGGCGAGGATCCGCGACCGTCCGCCACAGCGTGGGTGAGGGGATGGAAGCTCCGTCAGCACTTCAAGGTACCTCCGCTCGCAGGGCGCGTCGTGAATCTACCGCCAGTCGCCGCTCAGGACAAAGGCGGCCCAATAAGAAGGAGGCAGGCGCTGCGACGGCAGCGGACGAACGCCCCGTCCCGTCGACTCGGCCAGCTCCTCCGCTCCATGCCGCAGCATCCAAAGCTGTGCCTCGCGCAGCGCTGCCAGCTTGCCCATTCCCGGCTCGCCCGACTCGGGGTGCCAGAGGTTGCGGTAGAAGCGCTCCATCAGGAGCCGGGTGGCCAGGTCGTCGACGCTCCACATGCTGGCCACCGCGCTGTTCGCCCCACTCATCTGCAGCGCCCGCTGGAGCCCCAGCACCCCTTCTCCTCCGGCCGTCAGCCCAAGGCCGGTCTCGCAGGCCGACAGCACCACCATCTCCACGCCGCGGAGGTCGAGCGCGGCCACCTCCAGGGAGGTGAGGATGCCGTCGTCCCCGTCGAGGCCGGAATGCGCATTGGCGCCGCTCAAGGCCAATCCGCTCAGCAGGCCGGGATGAAAGCCGAGCACGCCTTCGCGGGCGAACAATCCGCCCTCAGCGTCCCCGGCGCTCGGCGCCAGGGCCGAGACCACATCTGGCGGCGCGAAAAAGCCATGGGTGGCGAGATGGAGCCAGCGGTGCCGAGGAGCCGCGAGCCGGAATGCTGATTCGGTGGCCTTCTCACCGTCGAGCCGTTGCCACCTGCCCTCGGGGAAGCGCTCGAGGAAGAGCGCCTGGATCCGCGAGATCTCTCCCGCCGTGTGCGTGAGCGGAGCAAACGGATGGGCTCGCTCCCCCTCGCCATAGCTGACGTTCCCGACCAGCAGAACGGAGGCCGGGGAAGCGTTCTCTGCCGCGTCAACCAGGAGCGCCGGGATCTGCCGCGGCACGGGCACCACGCCGAAGGACATCTCTTCGATCAAGTACTGGTCCGGCCGCGAGCCCGGGAGTGCGCCCCAAGGCAGGCTGCTCAGGGCTCCGTCAGGAGCGACCAGCGTCGTGCCGACGCCCTCGAGGTGGGGCATCAGGTGATCCCATAGGAGCCGGCGGAGCTCGGCGGACGCTGCCGGAGAAAAGCTCCTCCGCCACTCACCGAGAGCCGCTTCGATCGGCCCGACGGGCCCCAGATCCACCCGTGCAACAGTCTGATCTTGTCGCATCACAAAGGCGATCAGCCGACGTTCCAAGGCCAGGCGAATCTGCCCGTTCGCGGTCTCCCGCTGCAAGTAGTGGTCATAGACGAGAAGGTCGACCAGCGCGGTCGCTCCAGGAATCACGGACTGCAACTCCGCAGGGGTCACGTTGGCCTTCTGCCGCCGGAACTCGGCGCTTCGGCCTGCGAGGTCCTGCTCCAGCTCCGCCTTGCGGTTCGTGAGCGCCCCCAACCTTTCCTGCCAGGTTCCTCTGCCGGCGGGCCCCGGGGACTGCCATGCCAGGTTCGCGATTCGCCGGCTCACACGATACAGCTCCTCGAGCAGCGGCGCCGCGTCGGGGTCTTCGAGCTCGAGCCGTGACCACGTCTGGGCCGAGAAGATCGCGCCCTTCCAGCTCAGCACCTCGGCATGCTGCTCTTCCGCCGTCACCTCGACGCGCGGCGCCATGGAAAGCCAAGCGTCCATATGGTAACGGAACCTGGCAGCCATCAGGAGCTGCTGGCGCTCTGACTGGACCGCTGCGCTCAGATCCAGGTATCGACGGTAGATCTTCAGAGCTTGCCGGAGTAGAGGTTCAGCGCGATGGAGCTCGCCCTTGAACGCATAGAGCTTCGCCAGGGTGCCCAGACTATTGGCAGTGTTGGGATGTTCTTCCCCAAGAGATTTCCTGGCGATCTCCACGCTTCGACGAGACAGTAGCTCGGCCTGCTCATAGTCGCCGGTCGTCGTGTAGAGCTCCGCCAGGTTGTTGGCAACCATACCCGTGTCCGGGTGCTCATCTCCCAACGCCGTTTCGCTCGCCTCCAGCGCCTCTTGGTAGAGGGTCGCCGCGCGTCGATATTCACCTATCGCACGATAAAAGGCGGCGAGATTGCTGAGACTTGTGATTGTATCCGGATGCTTCTCTCCCAGGACCCTCTTGGTGCCCTCCAGACCCTCTCTTAGCAGAGACTCCGCTCGCTCACGTCGACGCGTGAGCTGATACAACAGGGCGAGATTGGTGACCGTGGAGCCCGTGAACGGATGGTCGTTTCCCAAGGTATTCCTCAGAATCTGCAGGCTCTCCAACAACAACCCCTCTGCCACGCTGTACTCACCCATCGTACTGTAAAGCTCTCCCAAGTTGTTCAAGCTCATGGCGGTATCCGGGTGCTCGTTCCCCAGCACTTCTCTGCGGATCTTCAGGCTCTCTTGCAGGAGAGATACTGCCTGAGCATGATTGCCCGTTTTCCGATACACCTGAGCCAGGTTATTTAAGCTCGAAGCCGTTTCCGGATGTACATCTCCGAAGAAGGCCCTGTTGATCTCCAGGGCCTGTTGATCCATATCCATCGCCCGGCGGTAATCCCCCGTAGCTTCGTAGAGGCGCGCCAGGTTGTTCAGACTCACGGCGGTCGCGGGATGGGTCTTGCCAAGAATTCGCTGTCGGATTTCGAGACTTGATCGGAGCAAGGGGTCCGCTCGATCGTAATCGCCGGTCGTACGGTAGAGCTCGCCCAGGTCGCTCAAGCTTGCGGCCGTGTGCGGATGATCGTCCCCGAATATCTCCTTACGAATCTCCAGGGCTCGCCGGTGCAGCGCCTCGGCGCGTTCATACTGACCAGTAGCGTAATAATGAGAAGCGAGGTTGTTGATGCTCAAAGCGGTCTCCGGATGCTTCTCGCCGAAGACTTCACGCCACTTCTCCAGAGCGTCGAGGAACAAGGGTCCGGCCTTGTCGTGATCACCCGCGGCGTGGAATGTGCCGGCAAGGTTGCCCAGGCTCTTGGCAGTTTCCGGATGTGCCTCCCCGAACACGCTGCGCTGAATCGTCAGTACCTCTTCGAAGAGGGCGACGGCTCGATCGTAATCGCCGGCGTAGAGATACGCACCGCCCAGGTTGTTCAAGCTGTGTGCTGTAAGGTGATGCATCTCCCCGAAGATATCACGATAGATCTCGACGGCCGACGCGGCGACGCTTGCTGCTTGATGGTACGTTTCCTGCCGATGGAGCTCCCCGAGCTTTCTGTTGGCGGCTTCCGCCCGCTCCAAGAGCTGTCGCTGCTCCGGCGTCGTCCTGGCCAGAACCGCGACGTCTTCCAGGGCCAGCCGTGCGTTGATCGTCTGCCAGTTTTTCTTCCCGTGCAGGGCCGTCCGAATCTCCAAGGCGCGTTGCCACTTGGTCCGCGCCGCATCCCAGTCCTTGAGCTGCTGGTAGCGCCAAGCCAGCCACTCGACGGACAAGGCGATCTCGGGATGCACGTCTCCGAGAAGCTGCCGCTCGAGCGCGAGCATCGACTCTCCAGCCGCGACGGCCTTCTCGACGTCGCCGGCCTGGAGCGATGCCTGCGCCTCTTGCCAGAGCCGGTCTCGCTCGGCGTGAGTCCTCTCGGCCTCGGCCGCCGCGATCCTATCGTGACCGGCCCAGCATAGACCCAAGACCAGGGCAGGCAACAACCAACGAAACGAACAACTTCTCAACGCTACCTCCGCCTCCAGGGGACCTCCGCATAGCCGGTCAAGGCTCGCAAGATTCCCACCTCAGACTAGAGACACGATGGACCGCGATTTGTTGTAGGATTCCACTCGGCAAGCGCTGGCGATCGAGGCGTTTCGCCTGTCTTCCTCCGTTCAGGAGCGCCCTCAGCGCCGTCCGCCACCAGCACCAGGCCGTCCATGAGCCGTATGAACGCCTTTCGCCACCTCGACCAAGCTGTCCAGGAGCGACAAGGAAGGTGGTCGCCACCTGCAAACGGCGCCCATGAGCGCCAGGGACGGGGGTCCGCACCTGCAAAACGGCGTCCATGAGCGATATGGACGAGGGTTGCCACTTGCAGAATAACGCCCATAAGCAATATGAGCCGTTATGCGCACCTGCAAAACGGCGTCCACAAGCAGTGCGGACGGGTTTCGGCACCTGCCGGAAGTCGTCCGCAACGCTCGCGGACGGGTTTCGGCACCTGCCGGGAGTCGTCCGCAACGCTCGCGGACGGGTTTCGGCACTTGCCGGAAGTCGTCGGCAACGGTCGCGCACTGGATTCGGCACTTGCCGGAAGTCGTCGGCAACGGTCGCGGACGGGTTTCGGCACTTGCCGGAAGTCGTCCGCAACGGTCGCGGACGGGTTTCGGCACTTGCCGGAAGTCGTCCGCTACGATTGGGCCAGGCGCGACCAGCGAGTCCGAGGATCGCCGGTGAGCGTATATCCCGCCCAGAAGTAGGGATCTCGATAGTCAGCATCGCTCAGCAGCTCGATCTGAGCGGCACGCAGCGCCTCCGCGGCCAGCGTGCCGCCCTGCAGCCGCGAGTAGAACACCACCATCAGCCTCTCCGACGCCTCGTCATGGACCGGCCAAAGCGTCGACACCACAGCCCGGCTGCCGGCGACCAGGAAAGCTTGCGTCAACCCGATCACCTCGTCGCCTCGCGTGGCCTCGCCGAGCGCCGCCTCGCAGTCGGACAGGGTCACCAGACGGGTGCGGTTGAGCAAACCGACTTGAGCCGCGCCTGCATGAACCGCGGCCTCTGTCGCCTGCTCTGCCAGAAGTGGCTCGAGGTCGAACAACCGGCCCAGGGCTTCAGCTTCACGGCGCGCGCCGTCGAGGGCGCCCAGATGCGTCACTGGATCGCCGAGCACCAGAGCTGCCTGGCTCCCGTGTACATCCGATCCATCCTCCGATGAGGCGAGCAAGCGCAGGGCGCTTACGCTCGGCGCCAGGCTGAGAGTGAAGTCCTCAACCAGGTAGCGTCCGGTGGCCGGATTGCGCAGCGCGGCAAAGGGCAGGTGGTGGAGGAGTCCATGAGGAATGATGATGAGGCGCCTGTGTCGCAAGAACTCTGCGACCGGCGCGATCAGCTTGTCGTACAGAGCCTCCGCGGAGAGGTCAGAGCCGTCGTGGAGAGGCCTGGATCCCCGCTGAGCGAGGACCGTCGCAGGCCGACCTCGGAATCTGTGTGCTTGGTCGGCGATCGTGTGCTGCTCTTCCTCACTCAAGGACAAGGTCGCCATCTGGATCGAGTCGCGGTCGACAACCCACACCGAGAGGTCGTCGAGCCCCGCGCCGTAGACGAGAAGTGTGGTGGCCGGATCCAGGATCTTCCCCTGAAGCTCGCCCAGCGACACGGCGGCAACCCTGGTGAGATCATTCTGATCGGCGGCGTCGAGCTTGCGCTCAAGGCGCTTGACCGCGAAGTCGTTGCGTAGACCTTCGAGCTCACTCGCGAGAGATGTCCGACGCCCATCTTCCGCCGCATCGAGCTCCCGTTCCTTCTCGTGAATGGTCGCGAGCAATTTCTTCTCTTCTCCCGAGAGCTCGGGGGGCCGTGTCGCGTGCTGCTCGCGGACCGCCGAGAAGTCGGCGCAAGGTCCAGGCCCGCAGCCGTTCAGCATACTCGAAGGCTTCTTCTACCCGCCCTTCCTGCCCGGCCATCTCGACCGCCATGCGAAAAGGCATGAATGCTCTTTCATTGACGATCGCGGCCTGGATCTCGTCGATCCGAACCGAATCTATCTTCTTTTCGAGGACATCGACAGCCCTTCGGCAGTTCACCAGTGCGCCGGAGCGGTCGCCGGCCATCCACTGCTTTCCCGCGATCAGGACGAGCATGTAGACGTTGTTGAGCTGGGGGAAATGCGCGATCATTTCCTCCGCCAGGAGCCCAGCCTGCTCGAAGCGCTCCTGGATCATATACTCACCGATCTGCAACATGTAGTCGGGATAAGACCGTGCGGTCGCCGCGATGGGCATGGGGCGGGGTAGGTGTATGGTGGCGGAGTCGAGCCCGGGGACGATCTCCATGATGATCTCCATCAAAGGCCAGATTTCGTTTTCTTCGAGCTCTCCGATGGATATCTTCTCCGCCACGATCGCTACGGCCGCGGCCGAGGAGGCATGGTCTTTTCTGAGGAAGGATCGGCCGATGGCGTTGAGCACCTCGCCGGCCTCTCCGTCCACCAGGTACTTGGCCGAATCGATCCAGCGCCACGTCGATTCGACGCTTGGCCTCGTCTTTCTCGTCGCCCGAATCAGAGGTTTCTTGCGGCGGTTGGCCGGCGACCATGCGCAGAATCGGGTTCGTGCGCAGTTGCTCGGCCATGAGCGGGCCGGCCTGCGCCGATTGCAGGAGCTCCGCCACGGCGCGAGTCAAGGTGTTGACGACTCCGGCGGTCGCCGGGTCGAGCTTTGCTTCGAGCTTGCCCAGCACCACTTCCGACCAGCCCATGGCACGTCCCAGGAGCAATACGGCCTCGGGCTCTTTCAGGCGGTCGTAGAGACCCGCTCCCACAAGCTGGAGCATCCTCTGGGCCTGAGCCTGAGTGCATGAGGTGGGACTGTCGTCGAGATCGATGGCCATGCCTCCGAAGAGCTCGAGCCAGGCATCATCCGCTCTCTCGAGGTCTCTGGCAGCGCGAGATCCTGGGTCAGGATCTCTTCGGCCGGCGCCCGTTCGCCGCGGGCCAGCAGCTTGAGGACCCGGAGCGCGGTGCAGGTCATGGCGGAGGGGCCGTTGCCCAACGGCAGCGCTCGCTGACCTGCACGAGACCCGGATCGAGCGGGCAGGTTGAAAGCGGAGTCTCTTGGCCTCGCGCGGCTGGGGATGCCAGCACGGCCAGGGTCGTCGCCAGGAGCTGTAGGCGCCTCAGGGCAGTCGGCGTGGAAAGGATCAGAGTGTCTCTCTGTTGCACAAGGGCCTCCAATCGTTTAAGGCTGCATTGAGGAAGCGTCCGCCGCCAGCGTAGCGCCTGGAGGCCGCCACCCAACGTCGGGATCGCCGGTCAGGGTGTAACCGGCCCAATAGTAAGGAGGGCTATGGTCGCGGTCGCCGATCATCTCGAGCTGCGCACCGCGCAGGGCTCCCTGCTCGATATGCTTCAGAATCCTCTCCTCTCGGTCTGAAGCGCCGCGTGCTTCGGTCTGTTCGGGCTCGCTTTGGGGCAGTCGGGCTGAATTGAGCGAGCCAGTCGTGCAAGCGATCGTGACCGCCAACATGGCCAGGTTCGTCGCCACTACGGGGAGCGTCTTGCGAGTCATCTTGCTTCCTCCGAATGTCAGATTGCCCTCCAAGCTGGGACCACCGAGGTCGCTGAAGGTCCGCTTACCAGAGACACCGCCACCGGGCTTTTGTTGGGCCGGCCCACTCAAATGCCGCTGCATGGTGTCTATAGACGACGGGATCGTTCCAATGGAGGTACCCATGCATCGACGATACCGCTGGGCGACGCGCTCCATGGTCCTGCTGGCAGCGCTGTGCCTGTGGACGACGGCGGTGTGCTGCCAGCCTGCCGCGCAGACCGGCGCGGGAACGCCAGACGAGATCGCCGCCCTGGAACGGACGCTCGCGGACGTCCGGCGCTCCGACCGTCCCGACCTCGAAGCCCAAGCCCACGTCTCTCTGGCCCAGGTCCACGCCCGCGTCGGGGACGTCGCCGGGGAGATCGTCGAATACCGCCGCGCCGCCGTCGTGCTGCGGCGGCTCGACGATCCGAGCGCGACGGCCGGCGTCCTCATCGAGATGGGCCGGGCCTACGGAAGGGCAGGGGTGACGGGCCGGGCCCTCGCCGCCTTCGACGAGGCTCTGGCGCTGGCCCGACGGCACGGGGTCACCGGCGTCGAGGCAGCGGCGCTCCAGGACCAGCTCGCCGCTCTGGAGCCGGCTTCCGATCCCCGCCGACAGGCGGAGATCGCCAAGCAGCTTCTGGAGCTGGCCCGGCGTATCGACTACCGCGAGCTAGCGGCCCAGGCCGCGACGCAGCTCGAAAACGCCCAGGTCTTCGTCGACATGTTCGACGATCCTGACATGGCATCGGTCCTGTCCGACGACCTCGAAGACTTCATGCAGGGCACCGACGCCGGGATCCAAAGTTTCGCGGCTTTGCGCTACGCCATGCTGGCGACGCGCGACAAGTATCCCTCGCCCGGCCTGTGGGCGGGCTTCACGTCCATCGGAGGACTGAGGAGATCCGAATCATGAAGAGACATAGCTCACGTCAGACGTCGTGGATCATTGCAATCGCCATCGCTGTTTCGATGGGCGCGGCGTGCTCGATCGCCGCCCCGCCCGAGCCGATCCGGACCACGCCCTGTGCGCGCCAGGCCGATCTCACCAAGAGAGCGGTGGTCGTGGGCATCGACGACTATTCGGCATCGGATCTCGCCCCGGAGCGGCGCCTCGAGCCCGGCCCCGACCGCAACTGGCGGAACCTTCAAGGCGCGGTCAACGACGCCAAAGCGATGTACGAGATGCTGACCTGCACCTACGGCTTCGCGCCCGACCGGGTCCGGCTGCTGCTGGATGAGGAAGCAACGCGCCAGGCGATCCTCAATGCCATCGATGAGGTGCTGATCGAGCCGGCGAAGAAGGGCGACCACCTGGTGTTCTTCTACGCCGGCCACGGCTCGCAGAGGGTGAACTCGGAGTCCGACGAGGCCGACGGCAAGGACGAAAGCCTGGTCCCAGCCGACTCGCGGCTCGGGGCGGACGACATCCGCGACAAGGAGCTGCGGCGCCGCTTCAACCGCGCTGTGAAACGCCACGCCCGGCTGACGGTGGTGCTCGACAGTTGCTACAGCGGCTCGGGCGTGCGCGGCCCGAACGGTTTCGTGCCGCGGGCCGTGAAGCTCGATCCCCGCGACGTCAAGGACGGCGAGGACCCCGGGCCGCCGCTCGAGCAAGGCGGCGCCCTGGTACTCGCGGCGGCCCAGGAGTTCGAGCTCGCCCAGGAGGTGTCGCCTCCGGGAGACCTCCCCCCTGCCGAGGAGGTCTGGGACGAGGACCTGAAAGTGCCCCATGGGGCCTTCACGCTGGCGCTCCTCAGAACGCTCCGGACGGCCCCGGAAGGCGAGTCCGTCGCGGAGACGTTCGCCCGCACACGGGCCTGGCTGCGAGTCCTCAGGAAATACCAGGAGCCTGTGATCTCGGCCAAGGACGAGGTGCGGAGCGAGGTGCGGAACGCACCCCTCTTCGGGGATCGGGCTGACCAACGCGGCGGCCGTACGGTGGTGGCGGCAGGGCGGGTCGATCACGATAGCGTGGAGATCCTGGGCGGTTGGGTCAACGGTCTGACCCGGGGCAGCCGGGTGAAGTCCGTCGAGGATCCTGAGGTCGTTCTCGAGATCACCGAGACCGACGGGCTGACCCGGAGCCTGGCCCGAGTGCTGCGCCCCGAGGGCCGCCCGGCTTCCGAGGTGGTCAAGACCGCTCAGCTTTTCGAGGTCAGCGGCTGGGCGGTGCCGCCCGGCCCGCCACTTCCCGTACGGATTCCCGAGGCGACCGACGACGTCCGCCGGTGGGCCGCTGCTCTGATCCGGGACGTGGAGAAGGCGGGGATCGCGCTCTCCGACGACCCTACGGCCGAACCGTTGCCCACCCACGTGCTCCAATGGCGCGACGGCCGCTGGCGGCTCACCGGATCGGACGGCGAGCCTCATGCTCTCAGCGCCGCTCCTGCGTCCGCGGAGGTCCTCGACCACCTGCGCCGCGATCTTTCCTCAGCTCCCCGGCTTTTCGTGGAGCTGCCGGCGTCTCCCGAGCTGGTGCGCCAGCTCGAGCTCGGTCCGGGTACGGATCGCGACAAGGTCGAGCCTACCGCGGACGATCGACTTTCATATCTCTACGTGCTGACCGGGCGGCAAGCAGGCGACCGCCTGGAGCTCGCCTGGGTGGCGCCCGGAGTGAGGGACGGAGACGGGGAGCGGTCGCCCATGCCCCTTCGCAGCCGCTGGCGTGCCTTCGATCCGTCGCAAGCCGAAAGCGTCGCGGCCGCCGCCGACGGTCTGGAGCAAGACGCCTCGGGGCTGGCCCGCGTCCATTCCTGGCTCCACCTGGAGCCCCAGGGATGGGAGCCCTTCCCCTATCGGCTGGCCCTCAAGGCCGAAGGGAGCGGCGGTCTGGTGGCCTCGGACAGCAAGGTAGTCGACGGCGAGCGCTACGGGCTGGTGCTGCGGGCGGAGGCCGAGTCCGTGAAGAGCTTCGTGCAACCTCACTACGTGTACGCGTTCTCCATCGACAGCTTCGGCGCATGTACGCTGCTCTTTCCCCTGCCGGGGCAGGGCAACGTCGGCAACCACTTCCCGGCCAATGAGCAAGCTCCCTATCCCACGGAAATAGCCCTGGGGCCCAACCCGCTCTTCGCGGTCACCGAGCCCTACGGCACGGACACGTATTACCTGCTGGCCACGGTGGAAGCGGTTCCCGATCCGTGGGTGCTCAACTGTCGGGGCGTTCGCGACGTCCGCGGTCGCCTCACGGCGCTCGAGGAGCTCCTATTGCAAACCGGCTCGGAAAAGCGGGGCACTGACCCTGTTTACACTCCGGAGAGCTGGTTCGTCGAGCGGCTCTTTGTCCGATCGGTGCCTGCCAATGCTTCGGAGAACTGAGGCTCGAAAAACATGAGTCGCTGAGATAATGTCAGGATATCCTGAGGATTCAGGAGCGCATGATGATCGATAACTCCTTGAACGATTTTGCCCATCGTCTAAGAATGCGGATCGCCTCGTTCACATGCATTGGATCTCTAATTGCAATATCGCTTCTTCCGATATCATGCCAAAAGTCGGATCCGCAGACTCAGATTCCGCGCGGTGTCCGAACTTTGGGGATGGAAAGAGGATCGGCCGACGAGACCTTCAACCCTGCTCAGTCGATGGGAGTGTTCATAGGGGTCGAGAGGTTTGCCGTCGACGAGCAGCTTACGGCCGTCGACTACGCGGTCGACGACGCAGTGGATCTCGCACATTTGTTTTCCCTGGAACTGGATCTGGTGCATCCGGAGCGTGTCTTCCTCCTCCTTTCCGGAAAACCCGACAAACAGGGCTCTCAGAGGCGACTCGAAGCTCTTGAAGGAAAAGGTGCGAGAAAGTCCGCCGCGAGTCGGTCGACCCTCATTGCCCTACTCGAAAGGGCGAAGCGGTCAGCTTCCAGAGAGGGCGTCTTCGTTCTCAGCGTTGCAACCCACGGGTTCAATAGCGACGGCGACCACTATCTGATGACCGAAGACGCTTGCCTCGACGTGGTCGGGGATACGGGCCTCCGAGTCGGCGATCTCCTTACGAGGATCCATCAACTTCCATTTCACCGTCAGGTCATCTTTCTTGATGCGTGTCGTGCGAATCTCGTTCGTGACCGAGGTGCTCCGGACCCTCGGACGGCCATGTCGAGAGCTCTCCTCGACGCCATCGCCAAGGCCGAAAGGCAGGTTATTCTAACGGCGGCTCGCGAGGGAGGCTATGCCTATGGTGACCCTGAGCGGCGCAACGGCGTTTTCACGGCCGCAATCCTCGACGGGCTTCGGTGTCACGCCGACACGGACGAGCGTGGCTTCATCACACCCGTGACTCTGGCGGCTTTTGTCTCGCGCGAGGTAGATGAGTGGACGCAGAAATACTCGAACATGCCCAGTGCTCGGCCCGGAATCGAGTCCCGGCTCGGAGGAGCGGCGGCCAAGATGCCTCTGGCCTCCTGCTTGAGAGACTCGGATATACAACCCGAGCGTATCGGTAGTGTCCAATTCATGGACGTACGATCGAAGATCCCGTTAGCTTCTGAAGATGGCCAACTGATTCTACGCGCTCTTCACAGGGGAATAGAGGTAGGCGCTGCCATAGCCCCCGCGATCATTCGAGACGTCGACCACAAGATACCCGACACTCCTGAAACCGTTGACCGGCTAATGGACATCTTGTTTCACCCGGCCTTGACCCTTGATGAAAAATACGCAAATGTTGTTCATGACATATTGGACCGATTCTCCATCGACGTGCTCTTAACCGGGATTTTCATCAACGATGGCGAGGTGATTCAGGTGAGTCCCATAAGGGTCTCGAGGTTCGAGCGGGGCTTTCGCACTGAGCACCTTCAATTTGCTGACATGAATGAGTTGGTTGACAGGAGTGGAGGAGAGCTGAGATTGACTCAGAGAGCCGAAGAGGAAGTCCAGGGTGCAGTTCAGGACATCCTTGGCGTGCCTCTGCTCTTTGTGAGCACATTCTCCCTTGTGGATGGCATGGCAAGGGCTCTCTACAACTCAGAGAACGAGAAGTTGATATTTGATGCGATTCGCCGCGGAATGGGTGCTGCTGTAGGATCCGTTCCAAATATCGTAGTAGACTCCAGTCGCCACATGGTTCCCGACTCGAGGGAGGTCCAGGAACGATTGTTGGACATCTTGTTCAATCCACACCTGACGACTCGACAGAAGATCATCAAATCCATTGATGATCTGATGGCTCCATACTCTGTTGATCTTCTTCTCACGGCTGTAATTAACGAGGCGGATTCCATGGTTCAGATTACCTTTTTGGGAATAGCGAGGAGGAGCGAAATGATCATCTATAGACATTTGCTGTACATGCACGCCGGTGACTTGTTCGTCCCTTCTGGCGAAATCGCGTCGATGACGTCGAATGCTCAAGGAGACATTGAGAAAATGATAGTCGAGGTGCTCAAGGAAGGTTCGCTTACTTCGTTGAGTCTGAGAAGGAAATCGGGTAATACGTCGGACGGAGGTCAGAAGGACTGATGTCGGTTGCGCCGAACCGCCGCGCCCTGTGCGTGGGGCTCGTCGTGGTGGGCCTGCCTTGGCTGCTGGCCACCGCCACGCTCTCGACTCGCGAGCACACGCTCGCGGCCTTCCTCCGCGAGAACGACGGCGTCGCGTACCAATACGGCGCCTGCCATGCGCAGGCTATGGATTGCTCGTGCTTCGTCCAACGCCTCTACGCCGACCGATTCGCACGTCCGATTCCTCGCAGCACCCTGAGCCAGGCCCAGTTTTTGAACGGCAGCCGGGTGCCTTCCCTCGCCCGGCCCGAGGATCTCGACGGTCGCAACCTCTGCGCCGGCGACCTCATCTACACCTATGGCGGCGTGACCTGGACCGGCGGTCCGCGGCACGTGGCGATCTACGCGGGCAGGGACCAGATCGTCCACTCGGCAAGCGCCCTGAACGGGGTGGGCACGAGCCCGCTCGCCTGGGTGAGACAGTTCCGTCTCCACGGAGTCTTCCGGCCCCTCGGGTGCACCGGGAGCCCCCAGCGCCCGCCTCCAACCCATACCCCGAGGGCCGACGACGGCAAGGACGTACGGGAGGTCGTCCGCCGTTACTTCGAGAGCCGGCGGCAGCGCGACGCCAAGCAATTCATCGGGCTGTGGAGCCCCGACGCTCAACAGTGGAGCCTCGGCCAGCACTGGGACCTCGCCGGCATCGTTGCACGGCAGCGCCGGGAGTGGCAGGAAGTGCGGGATTTCCAGGCGCGCTACGACGTCCGGTCGCTGGCGATCTGGGGGGATCAGGCCCTCGTCGAGGTCGTCTATGACGCCGAGCTGAGGTATCGGAGCTTCACCCACTACGAGGAGGGGATCAGGGAGTCGTTCCTCCTGCGCCGGTTCGTGGACGCCTGGCGGATCGTCCACAGCGAGACCTACGGCGGAGATTGACGCCGTGGACCGTCCTCGCTCTCACACAAAAACCGAGCTTGCGTGTCTCTATCTGCATAACCGCCCAAGACCGGCCAACCAGGACCGCCTCCGCGGTCGCGCCGGTGGGATGAGACCGACGGAATCGAACAACGGAAGGAGATGCGATGCGACTGGGAACCCCCCTCCTCGGCTTCTGTGTCCTGGGGCTGATCGCGCTCAGCAGCGGCGCCGCGGCGATCGACGGCGTCTTCCCGGGCAAGATCCAGTTCAAGGTCAGGAAGGGCGTGCTGCTCACCGGGAGCTTCCACCTGAGCTTCGAGGAAGACCTGAACGCCGTCGACGGCGACCGCTACCAGATCACCCTCAGCAAGTTCGAGGGCCTCGGCTTCACCTCGGATCAACAGCTCATCAGCTCGATCTTCATCGAAGATCTCGCCCTCTTCGGGCACTTGGTGCTCGCCGGCGACGGCGCCAAGGTGAGCGAGGTCTACCTGGATACCGACTGCCGCAGCGCCATCGGCCAGAAGAAGACCCGCTGCTTCAAGTATCGGGAAGGTCCGGCGAGCGACCCGATCCAGACCGAGATCTTCGCCCCCTACAAGGCGATCGACCTCATCTCTTCGATCGTCGTGGCGTCGCAGGCCGGCGGCGACGAGGACTTCAAAGAAGAAGACTACAACTTCATCTTCAACAAGGCGACCAAGCAGGTGACCCTCGTCGATGCGGGCAGCGAGGAAATCGAGACCCCTGCCGGGAAGCAGAAGGCCACCGTGCTGGTGCTCAAGCACAAGAACTCCGGCGTCGAGCTCTATCGCTTCTACGTCGGCAAGGGCGCGCGCGGCGCTTATCCGCTCAAGATGCTCTTCACCGATGCCAATGGTGGTCAGATCGAGTTCATTGCCGAGGACGTGACCTGGTAGTGCTCAGGCAATCATCGTAGTAGACAACCCTACGCACGAATCGGAGACGCCATGAAAAGAGCCGTGACATACGTTGTGATCAACGTTGTTCTGGTCCTGGCGATCGTCGCGCCGCAGGCGACGTCGCAGGACAGATGTCAGATCGACCAAGGGATCCGGGATCTGATGAACGACACGTTCGGCCGGATAACCCAGACTCCCGGCGGAGGAACCAAGAAAGTCTACGTGAGCAACCTGTCGTTCCTGGACGGCGTGAGCAAGATGCAGTTCCTCACCGAGGAGGGAAAGCTCATCGACGAGGCCGTCGCTGACGGCATGAAGGAGGCCGCCGACACGGATCCCAACATCATCGTCAACGATCCGCAACACACCATCCCCAACACCCAGGAGAGCATCGACAAGCTCATCGACATCTGGTTCCATCCGAAGCTGAGCCAAGACGAGAAATATGCTCAGGCCGTGTCCGACCTGATGGCACCCTACAGCGTCGACATCCTGGTGACCGGAATGATCATCGACACCGGCACCGCGATCCAGGTGAGCCCGATGGGCGTCTCGCAGCCCGACAAGAAGATCGTGACCAAGAACCTCCGCTACGCCAACCGTGCCGAGCTGTTCCAGGAGGTCGACGGGGACCCCGCGTTGACGCAAAAGGCGCACGAGGAGATCCGCAAGGCGGTCAAGGACATCCTCGCGGACTCGTAACCTCGAGTCGGATGCCGTTCCGGAGGGCCTGATGAAAGAGTTGCTGCTCGCTCGTTCGTTCATCGCGTCGCCGCGCGGCCGCGGCCTCCACGGCAGCTTCGTGGTCAGCACGGTGGCGGTGGTGATCGGCGCCAGCTTCCTCGTTCTCACCATGGGAGTCTACGACTCGTACGTGGAGAAGCTCGAGACGATCACCTGGAGCGTCTATCCCCACATCCTGGTGTTCGAAGGGAAGCAGAACGGCGGCGCGCCGGGGGCCGCGGGGGCGGCCGAAGCCGCCACCGAGGACGAGATCTGCCTGCGGATCTGCCGCGGCGAGACGCTCCTCGGCGACCGTTCCGCAAGCGCCGAGCGCGGCGCTCATCTGCCGTCGACGGCGCGGATGGCCGACCTGCGAGCCGTTCTCGCGCCTGCCAGGGCCGGCAACGGCGCAGCGGCGGCGGGCCACGCCGCGCCGCTGATCCTCGACGAAGCCGACTTTCCCTGCCGTTTCCAGCGCGGAGCGAGCTTCATCAGCGAGGTGCGACACCTGCGGGTGCTGGGCCTGGAGGCCGCGAGCGAGCGGGTGGTGCCCGAGGTCGACCGCTTCGTGAGCCCCGAGCTGATGGCGCGCCTCGGCGCCGGCGGCGGGCCGGCGGTGATCCTCTCGGAAGAGCTCGCGCGCTCGTTCTTCGGCGATGCCGAAGCCGCGGGTCAGTCGCTGGAGATCCTGCGTCCCGACGCGCCGCCGATACGACTCGAGGTGCTGGGAACCTTCTCGCTCGGTTTCCACAGCATCTCGCGCAACATGCTCATCACGCCTCTCGCGACCGCGCAATCGCTGCTCGGGATGGAGGGCAAGGCCAGCTATTTCGGTGTCGCCCTCGACGACGCCTACGCTTCGCGAAAAGTGCTGGAGCGGATTCGTCCCGGCCTGCGCGGCGTGGGGCTGACGGCCACGGACTGGACGGCGATCGCCGGCGGCGATTTCAGCAACATCCGGCTCTTTCGCTGGATTCTGCTCCTCGTCCTCGGGATGTCCTTCGTCATCACCGCGCTCGGCATCCGCAACACGCTGACGATTCTCACCGTGGAGCGCCGCAAACAGATCGGCATCCTGCGCGCCCTCGGCTTGCGCGACGCGTCGATCCGCGTGACCTTCCTCTTCATCGCGCTCGCCATCGGTCTTGTCGGCTCGCTGTTCGGTCTGGCGCTCGGCTCGTCCTTGAGCCTCTATTTCGGTCACTGGCTGGACCAGCGGTTGATCGATCTCCTGCCGGTCCATGGCGTGGAGATGAGCCTGCAGCCTGGCGCCATGCTGGAAGTGCTGGCGCTCGTGATGATGAGCTGTGCCGTGACCGCTTTCGTCTCGGTGAGCCGGGCGCTCGAGCTCGATCCGGTCGCCTGTCTGACGGCGGAGTGAGGAAGCCATGATCGAGATCATGCTTGGCAGGAACCTGGTCAAACCCAATTACGCGCGGTTCTTGACCATCGGGACGATTCTCGGGATCGCGGCGGTCATCGTGGTGCAATCGCTCTTCGCCAATTACTATCGCGCCGTGGAGCAGCACCTGCTCGGCCTCCATCCGCATCTGGCAGTGACGAAGGAAAGCATCTCGCCGGCCGAGGTCGAGAAATGGTCGCTGGCGCTCGGCCGCCATGACGGAATCGTCGCGGCGGCGCCGGCGATCGATCTGGTGACGAACGCCGTGGTTTCCGAGGTCGAGACCCATCCTGTCGTCTGCGCGGACGGAGCCGGAGGTCCGGCTTGCTTTGACTTCATGAAAGCCGCCGCGGGCGCCGCGCTCACGCCGCGGCAGGCGATGGGCTATGAGATCGAAAGGACGCGGGTCGCCAACGTCCGCCTGCGGGGTCTCGTGGTCGACGGCTCGGTGCCGCTTCACTCGGTGCGCAGGTTGATGGACGTGCGCACGTCGGCCGACGAGCTGCGGCGCCTGGCACTGGGCCCCGCGGAGGGGATGCCCATGGCCTGCCTCTTCGACCGCACGTTCTTCCACGGCGCCCAGGCCCTCGACGATTTCCTGGTGAGGCTTCCCGCCACGCATCGCGACGGGGACGAGGGGCGTCTGTTCCGCCTCGTCAGCACGCTCAACCTGGGCATGCAACGCAGCGAGCACCCGAACTTCATCACCTCGCTCGAGAGCGCCCGGCAACTTCTCGGGCGCCCCGGCTTCGCCAACGTCTTCGAGATCTACGTGCGCGATCCCCACGAGGCGCCGGGCCTCGCCCAAGACCTGGCGCCGACGCTCGGCGGCGACGTCGAGATCACCACCTGGATCGATCGCGACGCGGGCTCCTTTCGCCTGCTCGACGTGTTGCGGACGGTGATCTTCATCATCCTGTTCAGCGTCGTCGTGATCGCCGCGCTCGGCATCGTCTCCACGCTTTCGCTGGTGGTGATGGAGAACCGTCCGACGATCGCCATCTTGCGCGCAATGGGGCTGCGCGACCGCAATCTCTATGTGGCCTTGATCCTCAAGTGCTGGCAGATCGCCGCGGTGGGCCTGCTCTGCGGAACCGTCCTCGGCTTCGCGGCGAGCTCGCTGCTGCTGCAGGTCCCGGGGTTCCGCCAGGGGCTGGCGAAGATGGGCGTGCCGGCGCCCGAGGTGCTCGTAGACCCGGGCGGCCTGGCGGTGCTCGTGGTCGCGACTTTGCTGCTTTATCTCGCCGTTGCCCTGGTGCCGGCGCGCGACGCTTGCCGGATCGATCCGGTCGAAGGACTTCATGCCTGACGGAGACAGACCATGGCTTTCATCGAAATTCGCGACGTCCACCGAACCTACCGCACCGTCGACGGCTCCCGGATCGCCAGCGAAGAAACGGTCCTCAACGGCCTCTCTCTCGACGTCGCGAGGGGCGAGCTGATGGCGATCGTCGGCCCTAACGGCTGCGGCAAGAGCACGCTCCTCAACATGATCGGCGGGCTCGACACGGTGGAGAAACGGGTCACCGTCCGCGTCAACGGCAGCGACGAAGCGACCGTGGAGGGCAGCGGCTCGATCACGATCGACGGCTTCCCGATCTCGAGCGCCAAGGGCGACGAGCGGGCCGATTTCATCAACCGCAACGTCGGCTTCGTCTTCCAGTCCCATCACCTGATCGCGGAGCTCGACGTCCTCGACAACGTGGCGCTGCCGATGATGATACGGCGCGTCAGCCGCCGCAAGGCCCATGCCGCGGCGGACGAGATGCTGCGCAGGGTCGAGCTCGAAAAGCACGCCAAGAAGCGGCCCGCGTTGCTCTCGGGAGGTCAGAAGCAAAGGGTGGCGATCGCCCGCGCCCTGATCAACCGGCCGCGGCTCCTGCTGGCCGACGAGCCCACGGGGAGCCTCGACCCGGCCCTCAAGGGCTCGATCTTCGAGCTCCTGCGCAAGCTCAACCGCGAGGACCAGCTCACCGTGATTCTGGTCACTCACGACTTGGATCTCTTGAACGACGCGGAAGGGCGCTCCAAGGTTGACCGCGTCTTCCAGCTCGCCGAAGCAAAGAAGCAAAAGCTGGCGACCACGGAAGTCTGACCCCGATAACCAGCTACGAGGTGACGACCATGCATCGACTCCCATATTCGCTTCCGAAATATCTCCTGTCCGTCGCCTGCGCCCTCGGAGCGCTGTCGCCGCTGGCGGCGCAGCAGGCGACGATGGTGCGCATGCAGCGTCTGGCGTGCCACTACTCGCCTGCCGATGGCGAGCTGGTGCTCGTGATGATGTCGATGAGCGATCAGACGCACCCGCAGCGGAGCTTCCAGTTCCGCTACGAGATGGAGGTCGTGCTCGAGGTCGACGCGGAGCGTCGGACGCACGTCGAAAACAAAAATCTCAAGGTCGCCGTGATCGGCGACATGGTGCGTGAGATCGACCGTCAGTACAAGCTGTTTCGGTTCAGCCTGGCGATGGACGAGAGCAGCTCCATCGACGATCAGAGCCTGAGAGAGGCGCGCGAAGCCATCAGCAAGTTCTTCACCCGCTTGCCGGTGGCCTACGAAGCACAGATCATCCGCTTCACCAACGTGCCGGAAGTGCTGACGGGATTCACCAACGACCCCGAGGTGTTGCTGGCGGCGCTCAACCGTCCGCGGGCGGGTGGCGGCACGGCATTCTACGACGCGATCGACCAGGCCATGACCGAGCTCCAGCAGTCCGGCGACGGCGTGCCGTTGCAGTTCATCGTCGCCTTCACCGACGGCCAGGACACGACGAGCGGCCGTTTCGCCGACTTCGAGCAGTTCCGCAGCAAGGTCGAGATGGTGACGCGGCGCGAGCAAATGCCGGTCTTTCTCGCCGGCATCGGCGCGGAGGTCAACCATCAGTTGCTCGAGCGGCTCGCCGGCAACATCGGCCTCTACCTGCCGCTCAAGAGCCTGGGCGACCTCGACCGGCTATTCGAGGCGGTGACCAACGCGGTCCAGAAGACCTACGTGATCGGCATACCGGTGAGCTCTTCGCTGCGCGGGGTGAAGACCGTTTTCATCAAGCGCCGCACGGGCGAAGGCCACTACGACACGTTGCAGGACGTCCCGCTGCCGCCCGAGTGCATCCCCTGAGACGCGCACGAACGGCCCCAAGAACTGAACGACAAAAAGTGAAGGAGCTCCCCATGTCTTCATCGTCGAGAAAATGGATCTTGTGCTCCGTCGTCCTGGCGATCGTCCTGATGCTGGGCTCTCCGGCATGGGGCAAGCGCGGCAACAAGGACAAGAAAGACCAGAGGAAAGATGAATCCGAGGAGATCATGGTGGCCGTGCTGCCTTCCTTCGGCCTGGCCGGTAATCTGTCCGAGGATTCCCAGAAGACCTTCAACACCTGGGCCGGCGACCTGGTGCCGAAGGAGATCGCCGGCGCCGCGGTGCCGATCGCGGTCGCACAGTCCGACGGCAAGGCCGACCCGAAGGACCTCGAGGGGCTGCCGGACACCAGCGGCGGACGGACCGCCGCCCTGCTCTCGCCCGTGTGCGAGCGGCTGGGAGCCGATGGCGCCCTGGTGTTCTGGCTGGAGAAGGGGCGGGACGACTCGTTCCAGATGGTCTCCTTGCTCTACCTCCCCGAGCGCATCCAGCTCGAATCGTTCGTGGTCTCGGTCAATTTCGAGCGTGAGCCGGTCGAGATCGAGGAAGGTAAGCTCCTGCCACCAGACTTTGAAAGCGCGCTGAGAGCCACGCTGCAGCGCAATCTCGACCGCGTCATCGTTCCCGAACAGCCCCCGACCGACCTGGCGGCCGAGACCAAGCCCGAGGGCGCTGAAGAGGGCTCGAAAGAAGATCCGGAGGAAGAGCCCGCCATTGACCTGGCACCTGCCTCGGGAGGCGGCGACGGAGCGTTGCGAGAGGACGAGAAGTGGCGTCCGGAACGGAGCTCGCCGCGCAAGACGATGCGTCTCGGCGTGATCGACTTTTCCCGCGACTTCACGCAGCCGGAATCGGATATCCGCAAGACCTTCTCCGAAACGCCCCTCGTGTACGACTTCCCCGGCAGGACGCGGGAGGCGCTGACCGAAACGACCGGTCACACCGTCGTCGCCGTGGAGAGATCGCCCTTGTCCTACCGCCAGATCGCGGCGCCCGCGAATACCCTCGCCGGCGAAGACCCCAAGGCCAAGGAAAAGAGCCTCGCCCGCATCTGCAAGAGGGAGGGCGTCGACGGATTGGTCTTCGGTCACCTGCGCCAACGGGACGGACCAGGAAGCGATGGCATGGACCTCTTCCTGCGGCTCTTCCTGAAGGACGACATGAGAACCTACACCGCCTCCTCCGTCTGGCCCGCTGGGCGGCCGGAGGCGGAGGTCTCTGACGTCATGAGCGGCCTGGTGAGAGACGTCGTTCAACAGACGGGAGGAGCCCCTCCGCCTCGGCCTCGGGATTCGCAACCTGCTCAGCTCGTGGCCGACGGTGATGATCTCACTTATACCATCCGAGGCGGCGACACCCTCTTCAGCATCTCCAAGAAGTGCTATCCTGGATCAAGAGGAGAAGCGATCAAGCCACTACAGCTCGTGAACGGGATCAAAGACGAGAAACACATCGAGAAAGGCGCGAGGCTCAGGATTCCCAAGCACTTGGGGGAATACGAGCGCCGCGATTCCGCTTGCCAATAGACCGCCTGCCGATAGACCGCCTGCCGATAGACCCTCTGCTTCCCCCTGGCTACGACGAACCATGCGACCCATTCTCCTGGAGCTCGGCGGAGTCACGATCTACAGCTACGGGACCGCCCTTGCTCTCACGGCGCTCGTCGGCGCCCTTCTGGCCTGGTACCGCAGGCCGCCCGGGCTCTTCACCCTCGAACAGTTTTCGACGATCTGCATGCTGGCGGCCGTGGGCGCGTCCCTGGGATCCCGTCTCGCCTATCTCCTCCTGCAAGGCGACCTGGCGGCCGAGTCCCTGGCCGGCTCGCTCCGGCTGTGGGAGCGCAGCGGTCTCGCTTCCCTCGGGGTGCCCGCCGTCCTGGTGCCGGCCCTCATCGTCTATTTCCGCCGGCAACGGATACCGGTCGTCACGGCTTTCGACTACCTGATCCCGTTCGCGGTCTTCGGCGCCGCCATGCAGCGTACTTTCGGCTGCTTTCTCGCGGGCTGTTGCTCCGGCAAACCTACGGCGTTGCCGTGGGGCGTGACCTTCCCCGGCAGCGACCACGCCCTGCACCCGACCCAGCTCTACCTCGGCGCGATCCTTTTCGCGCTCTTCATTGCGCTCGCGCGGTGGCGACCGGCGCGGCCAGGGGCGAAGGGCTTCGGAGCGGTGGGCGCCTACGCGGCCGTGAGCTTGACGATCAACCCTCTGCGCGCCGACCTCGGCGCCGATCTCATGTCGACGCAGGGCGCTTACCTGGTCTTGTTGATGATCTGTGCCGCGGCGTCCTGGCGGCTTCGGCGCCAACGCCCTGCGACGCGGATTCCCGCAACGCCATTCATCAAGGAGGCCCGAACATGAACCGCACGTTTCGATCTTTGGTAATCTTCCTGGTCCTCCTGGCGGCGATCGCCGTCCGGGGGCGCGAATCCGGGGACGCGCAGCTCCAGGGCGCCCTCGACGCCTTCGTGGCAGGCGACTACCCGCGGGCGCATCAGCTCTTGGGGCCGCTGGCCGAGGCCGGCCGCAGCGAAGCCCAGTTGCTGCTCGGGGTGCTCTACGAGAGAGGCTACGCCGTCGACCGGGACCCGGTGGCGGCCTATTCCTGGTACTTGCGCGCCGCGCGCCTCCACAATCCCAAGGCCGAGGAGTCGCTCGCCCGGCTGGGCGCGAGGCTCGACGCCGCCACCATCCAGGCGGCCGAAAGCATGGCGCAGGACAACCGCCTCGTCCTCGACAAGGACTACGGTTGTATTTCCTTCTTCGGCGAGGAGTTCGCCTCGCACTACGTCACCACCTTTCAGGCCCACCAGTCGATCGAGTCGATGGTCGGCGACGTCCTCGGGCACACGGGCTTGAAGAAGAACTTCACCGTCCAGGCGGCGAACGTGCCCAACGCCGCGGCGGTGATCCAGGGCAGCACGCGCTATCTGCTATATAATCCTTACTTCATCAACGAGGTCAACGACAAGAGCGGCACGGCCTGGGCCGCCTACAGCGTCATGGCGCACGAGGTCGGTCATCACCTGGAAGGGCATACGATTCAGCCCGGCGGCAGCCGGCCGTCGATCGAGCTCGAGGCCGACCGCTTCTCCGGGTTCATCCTGGCGAAGATGGGCGCCGGTCTCACCGACGCCCAGGCCGCGATGGCCAACCTGGCGGACCCGTACCGCTCCGCCACCCATCCGGCACGGAACGAACGTCTGAGCGCCATCGAAGAGGGCTGGCGCGACGCCATGGGCAAGGAGCCGCCGGCGCCCGGACCCACCCCTCCCCCGGCGCCGGTGATGGGGCGCATCCCGTCGACGGCGCCCCTGCCCTCCAGCCCGTACCTGGTGGCGAGAAGCTGTGCGACCTCCTACGGGAGCTGTCCGATGATGGTGCCGATCTCGGTCGGTTCGGTCTGCTATTGCGTGTCGCCTTACGGCAGTATCCCGGGCTACGGACGATGAGCCGGGAGTCGACATGAGAGGTTGGAGGTTACGGCTCGGAGCGCTGATCCTGATCGGCATGTCGGCGGCGGGGCCGCTCGGACTGCGTCTGGCGTTGAACGACGTCCAGGACCACCGCCTGCATCCCGGAAACCGGACCGGTGTCTCCCGAGAGGATGAACGCCGCCCAATAGTACGGATGGCTGGAGAAAAGGGCCTCGCTCTCGTCCGACGCCTTGGGCTTCGTCCCCCGCACCGGCCGGCCCAGCTCCGGCAAGTCAGAGCCGGTGATCGCCGCCAACTGGGTGCGACGCCACGCCTCGCCGCGAGGAACGCCGTTGATGATCTGGGCGTACCAGGAACGCATGAGGTCGGCGGTTGCCCGGTCGTCGACGCTCCAGAGGCTGGTGACCTGGGTACGGGCACCGGCCAACGCCAGAGCTCGGCGAAGGCCGAAGAGGCCGAAGCCGTCCATGAATTCGCCGCGCCCGGTGTCGCACGCGGAGAGCACCGCGATCTCGGTGCCGGCGAGGTCGAGCTCGGCCAGCTCGAGGGCGCTGAGAAATCCGTCGTCCGCGGGCTCCCCGTCACGATCGTGTTCGACGGCCAGTGCCAGCCCGGAGCGCACCAGCCCTCGCTGTAAGCGATCGCTCTCATGGCTTTCGGGCTCCGGGAGCAAGAAGCCATGGGTTGCCAGGTGCAGCACCAGGGGACCGCGGACTTGCTTGACTGCGCGCTCGGTGGCGTGGGGTCCGATGAGGATCCGCTCCGGCGGCAAGCGGAGCAGCTCGCCCACCTCCAAGGCTTCCTCCTGGCTCCCCGGCAGATCGGACAAGGCCAGACGATCGAGGACGCCGGGCGCTTCGATCCCGGCCCGAGCGAAGTCAGGATCGGCAAAGACCCAGGGCTTTTCCCGCGGCGACTCGCGAGGCTCGCGCAGGGCAACCAGGTCACGCCCGCTGGTGACGTAGCTGATGGCGTAGCGCGCCACGATGTAGCGTCCCTGCTCGTCTACCAGTGCGGCAAAGGGGACGCGGAGAAGCTCACCCTCGGGAGAAATCAGCAATGTGCGGACGTCAGCGAGGCGAGGGCGTAGGCGAGCGAGCGTGAGGGCGTCCAGCTCGCGGGCCGCGCGGCCCACACTGCGATCGCGCTGAGTGAGGGCATCGAGGAACGTCGTGACCGCCCGGTCGATATGCTCGGCGACTCCAAGGTCTACGTACTGAGGATCTCCCTTGGCGGGGAGAAGATAAGCGAGATATCGCTTATCTTCGTTGCGATCATGAACGACGTCGGGCATCTCGACGGCGACGATCTCGACCAGCGCGGCATCCGGAGGCAGGGCGCGCTGCACTTCAGCGATGGTGGCAGTGGGAAGGGCCGCGGCGCCCGCGGCGTCCGCCAGGCGGCGCTCGAGCTCCTCGATCTTCGCCCACGAGACCTCAGGCTTGTGCTCGCCGCTGATCAGATTGCGGGTCCACAGGCTGCGCAGGCGACGCAGCTCGCCGCGCATCTCCTCGATCTCGGCTCCACTGCTCTCGCGGACCAAGCGGGCGCGGAGAACGGCGGCGTCGAGGTCGCGGCCCTTGCGGCGTAGGACGGTTTCGAGGGCGAGGCGCAGGGTGAGCTGGTCGTGCGGGGCGGAGCGGTGGTGGAACGAGACGGCCAGAATGCTGGAGTCGTAGAGGGTGCGGAGAAAGCGCCGCTGGTCCGCCTCCGAGCCCGCCGCCAGCACTCGCGTCAAGACCTGTTCCTCGATCGTCAGCGACTCCACGAGGAAGTCGCGGGCGCGGCCGATCTCGCCCGTGGCCTCGAGCAGGGACGCCAGATCGATCCGAACCTGCGCTGCCCTTATGCTCTCGCGGCCGTAGATCCGGACGAAGAGCTCGACGGCGCGCTCCATGGCTTCGAGTGCGCCCGAGAGGTCGCCGAGGGCGCGGCGGATGCTCGCCTCGTTGCCGAAGTAGACGGCCTTCGCCGGATGGATCTCAAGCCCGAGCGCATCGTGGATCCTCCGTACCCGATCGTGGAACTCGCGGGCTTGATGGGGATTCCCGCTGGCCAGAGCCGATTTCGCGAAGACTTCGTAGACTCCCGCGAGCTTGAGACTGTCTGGACCATAGACGGTCTCGAACTTCACTCGGACGTCCGTCAAGACCTCATTCCAGACCTGGGCTTCGAGCCGCTCCTTCGCGGAGAGTCTGAACTGGACCATCGTATCGACCGCGTACAGAATGACCTCAGTGACGATCGGGTCCTCGAGCCGCCCGGCTGTCGCAAGGTCGAGGATCGCCTCGGCCATCAGGGCGAAACCATGGTCGGGACTGCCGAGCTCCGCGAGGAGCTGACCGAGAACGACACGGCTCACCGCCGTGTCGACGTGGTCCTCGCCGAGGAGTGACTCACGTTCCGAAAGGTTCCGCGTGAGTAACGCCCTGGATTCCTCCCACTTCCCGGCCATCATCAAAATCGTGCCGAGGGAATGGACGGCCTCCAGAGTCAGGCGGTGGCTGGCACCGAGCGTCCGATGCGCGATGTCCGAGGCGCGACGCAGCAGTTCTTCGGCCTCCGTGAGCTCGCCAAGATCGTTATGGACGTGGGCCAGGTTGGCGAGATCGGTGATCAGTTGCGGATGATCCGGCCCGACGACCGAGGTCGTGAGCTCGATGGCACGCCGCAAGGATGCCTTCGCCTCCTCCCACTCTCCGAGCTCCCACTGGACGTGTCCGAGGGTACCGAGGATGACCGCGAGGTCGATCGGCCCCAGGGATCCGCGCCGGTTTCCGATCGCCAGGGCTTTTTCGAGCAGCTCCCTCGCCTCCTCGAGCCTTCCTTCCGACCGGTAGACCGTCGCGAGATTGACGTAGACGGTTGCCAGCCTCGGATCGTCAGGTGGAAGATGACGTTCCTTGATCGCCCGCGCCCGCTCCAAGAGCTCCCGAGCCTTGGACCGTTCCTCCCTCTCCTGGTAGAAGACGCCCAAAGCCTCGTAGATCTCGGCCGTCTCGGGATGTTCCTCGCCGAACAGCCGTGCCCGGAGGGCCAGTGCCCGCTCGAGGTGTTCCGCCGCGGCGCTGTCCCCGGCCATGCGCTCCGCCAATCCCAGGTCCAAGAGGGCGGTGGCGATCTCAGCGTCGGACGCTCCGCGCCGTTCGACGATCGCGAGACGCCGGCGTTCATGGTCGACCGCCGCGGGATGATCTCCCAAGAAGATGTACAGATTGCTCAGTTGGGTGTGAGTGAGCTCGGGAACCGGGCTGGCGGGCAGGCGCGAGCTGATCTCCACCACCTGCTCGAGCGCCGCGATCGCATCCTCCCAGCGCTCTTCTTTCATGTGCCGCTGTGCCTCCTGCTGGAGGCTGACCAGCTTGAGGGACTCTTGGAACAGGGCGAATCCCGTCGCCGGCTCGGGGCTCTCTGCCCCTCCCTCTGACGGCTCCCCCGTCGCGCTCGACAGGTTCGGCGCGGCGGCGGGCTCCCTCCGATCCTCGTCCGCGTACGGCGGCGAGGGTGTGCAGGTGGCGAGCCATGCGCCGGCGATACCCAGCAAGGCCAGCGCTCGGAGGGCCGGCTGAGGCCGATTCTTGGTGTGGTCGTCACCGACGCGACGACAGGTCTGGCCCAGCATCGGTAGTGAGCTTGAAAAAGGATGCATGCGTCTCTTCCCTCAGCTTCGGCAATCTCATCGGGCCGCTTCGTGCGGGACCAGGCGGATCGTCCCCGAGAACTGCCCTCCGGTGCCCGGACCGCCGCCGTACGGGTCGTAGATCCGATAAGCACCCCTGATCTCGCCCTTGCTGATTCTGTTGAGCTCAACGGACTCATAGGCTTCGTAGGGGCCGACGCTGCGGTCGATGCGGAACGCGATCCACTCGCCGCCGGGGTCGATGCTGACATCCTCCACCTTCATCTCCTGGTATGGGAGCCGTTCCGGGTCCGGCCCGACGACGGCCCAGGCGTTGCCCGCGCCCGGCGAATATTCGAGAACCACGAGGTCGGGTCCGGAAAGCATGAGCTTCCAGGTGACGAAGCCCAATGCTTTGTCCAGGCCGTAAGAAGGCGCGAAGACGCCGAGGTCGCTGCTCTTGACGTGCCAGATACCGTTCAGTACGGCAGCTAGCGATCCTGCTTCCCCGCCAGCCGCCCGCGGCGGCGGAGCGGATCGCGTCGGCGTGCCGGCGGCTGCATGACAGTATTCGCCGTGGATGACTACCCGAGAGACGGTCCCCTGGCCTGACACCTCGAGCTCAAGGCAGCCCCAGGGTGGCCTGGCGAAGAGCAACGAGTCAGACTCTTGGATCGTGGGAGCTCCGAGCAGCGTCAGCATCGCGGTCCGGTGCTCTCCGAGAAGCTTGACCGGGCCGCCGTCAAGAACTATCCGACCGGTGAAAGGAGCACGGACCTCGATCCACCTGCGTCCTGGAGCGAACCGGATGCCGGCGTCCGGGAAGTTGACGCTGTCGAGGCCGGCAGGGCCCGCGACGACCTCGGCCTGGCAGGCCATTGCCTGGACGATGACGGCCTGAGTCGCATCAGGAGAAAGGCCTCCCAGCGTACCTCGATCGAGATCGAGCTCCAGCGTGGCACAGCCATCCGGCGGCGGCGAAAGGCGACCCGAGCAAGTCGCCAACGGCAGGTCGCCCACGGCCCCACCGAGCGTGGATTCGATGCCGGGGGACCACCCCGGTTCTTCGCCCAGGTGGCTCTCGACCCACTCGGTCACCGAACGATCGACGTATTCGGTCAGGGCGTCGATCGTCACGAAGCCACGCCTGTCCGGCGCCGCCGCGCAGCGCAGCCCGTCGAGAACCGAGCGGGTAAAGACGCCATTGCCGCGCGCCGCGTCGTCAAAAGCAAAGCCGCCGAGCCGCGCGGCGGTGAGGATCACCTCCCCCTTGGCCCCGGCGATGGCGTCGCGCAGTTGTCGGGACACGGCGGTATTGGGGTCCTGCGTCGGGCGGCCGCCGGCGACCAGCCGTTGCCGGCAGGCGTCGAGAAGCAGGATCCGCCGTGGCGGCCTGGCTCGAGTCATGGCGTCGAACAGGAGATGGCTCGGATAGGCCGTCTTCCCGACCTGCCGCAACCGTGCGTCTTGGGGCATCAAGTAATGGATGCCCTGGTCGCTGAATCCATGGGTGGCGAAACTGATGAGCAGCAGTCCCATCGGGCCGGCTCGCCCGACTTCCTGATCGATCGCCTGAGCGACGTCGTCGCGGCTCGCCCCGCTCACCCGGGCGCCGGCCAGCTCGAGCTCTCTCAAGCGTCCGCGCGTCGACGGTTTACTGGGCTTGCCGGAGAGCAAGAGCCGCACTCGCTCAGGTGGCATGAGGTGAAGCTCCCGCGCGAACAGGTGCGCCAGATCGATGGCGTCGTCGACCGCATAGGGCACTTCGGTGAGATGCTCGTCGTCGGGGAAGACTCGCACGCCGACGTAGATGCCCAAGGACTGTTCAGGTACGAAGCCCTGATGAACCCACGTTTCCCGCGGTGACGGGCGTACTCCCCGCACCTCGTCCGCGGATGGCGGCGAGGGCGTGCAGGTGGCGAGCCAGGCGCCGGCGATCCCCAAGACCAGCGCTCGACGAGTAGGCCAGAATCGGTGACGCGGAGCTTGAAATCTCGTCATCTCGGCCATCTCAGCCATCACACCTGCCTCCTCAGTCCTCCGCGCGCTTCGTCGGGTAGGTCTTCTTGTCGATCGACCAGCTCGACGACGTTGCCCGACCGCGGGAGCCGCGTTTCGTCGAGCCGACCTCCGCGAGCAGAGTCGCCAGCGCGCTGCGGCGCGGCGGCTCCCGTCCGCGGACGCCTTCGTATTGAAATGCCAATCCTGGATCGGAGATCGGATCGGCCGACGAAAACAGGTAGAACGTGTCGAAACCGAAGGGTTCGACGACCTCGAAGCGCGAATCCGCGCCGAGATCAATGCGCCCCGGTGCAGATCCGTCCTTGACCGAGACCCCGGGGTACTTGTTCTCGCTGCTTCGAGAGATCTGTGGGTAGAGCAAGGTGCTCGCTCCGGCGCTGTCGATCGCGAAGACGTAGACGTAGCGATTTTGGACGCTTGCGGCGTCGACGGGCGCGCCGTCTTCCGTGTGGAGGACGAGCGTGTAGTCGCGTCCGCTGACAAGCTCGTCGACGAGCGCGCCGCCGGCATCGGCGATGGCCAGTCGGTAAGGGAAAGCGGCCCTGGCCCCGGGTCCCGGCTCGAGGAGGCTCCAGGCGAAGACTTTGTAGAGCCGCAAGACCTTGTCCCGGAGCTTCCAGCTCGTCTCTTTCAGGTCCCCCGATGGTGAGCTCGCGAGAGCGATCCAGGCGCTGCGCTCCGGCAGGTGTACCGATTCGCGGTCTCCTTGGCGCGATCCGGGACGGATCCAGGCATACTCCAACGTTGGGTTGTTCAACGCATCGCGCAGCCTGCCGGCAAGGACGTAGGTCGCCTGCCCCGGGTCGTCGACGACCTCGACCGCGCTGTACCGACTCCCGGGACCGATCTCGAGCTGACCGGGAAGCGCGGCGGGAGCCGGCAACTGCACGAAAAGCTGTGCGTCGTCAGGCAAGTGGCTGAGGACATCGTCGACCGACGGCCGTTCCCCGAGGATCGTCGGTGGTCTGCCCGGCTCGAGAAGCTCGAAAGCGCCGCCGGACCAGCGCACGACGTGCGACGGTGTCGTCTCGGTAGGATCCTCGACCCAGCCGAGCTTACCGTCGCGGGCGCTTGCCGCCAGCTTTTCGGCGAGGCTTCGCGCCGCGTCCGTGGTCTCGGCACACGGCACCCAGACCCGCAGCGATTGCAGATCCGCCACCCACGTGTCGACCTCGAAAAGGTCCCCGCGTTTCACTTCCGAGTCGGCACCGTTTTCCGCGAGGACTTCCGCACGGCTGCGCAGGCGGCCGTCGAGCTCGGTCACCCGCAGCCGCGGCCCGGCACTGGATTCGGCGCCGAACCGTCGCAGCTCGCTGCCCGGGGCGAGACCATCGATCCAACCGCCCCGGAGCCAGACCTGGCCATCGCCTCCCACTCCCTCGACCGCCACCACGGCACCGCCCTGACCCTCGGAGGGGGCGCCGAAGAGAGGCTCCGCACGGCGCTCGGGCAGGCCTTCCAGGACTGGACGCTGGTATCGGCTCGTAGCTAGCCAGCCCTGGGCGCGCTCGAAGACGTAGCGGCTCGATTCGCCGGGACTCGCGGCGCGCAGCGCGCGGAGCAGCGCCAGGGTGAAGGCTCCATGCCTACGGTTGGACTCGTCGGTGCTCTCGAGTGCCGGCTCGTCGTCCTGAGCCGCCGCGAGCACGAGCGCCCCACAGTCCTCAATGGGAGGGCCGTAGTCCTTGCCGTCGGCCACGTCGCGCAGGTCCGGCTGAAGGACGCGAGACTGAGAGCCGTCGAGAAGACCGCGGACGCCCGAGCCGCTATGGCAACTGTCGAGGACGACGACGGGCCGCGCGCCCTTTGCGAGCGCTTCGTTGAAAAGACCGCGCAGCTCCTTGTCGCGGACGTCGAACGCCCCGCGGATCGAGTCGGCCGGCACGATCGACTCGTCGAGCTGATCGCGTTCCGGGGACTTCGAATTGCGCACCTGGGAGCCGTGGCCGGAGTAATGGAAGACGACGACGTCACCCTTCTGGACCGGCTCGACGAGGTGCTCGCGGATGGCCCGCAGGATGGCGTCGCGGGTGGCTTCCTGATCCTTGAGGAGGTGTACGTCCGCGTCCTGGAATTCGAAGCGGCCGACGAGCATGTCGCGCATGGCCTCGACGTCGTTGACGGCGCCTGCGAGATCGGGCCAGTCGCCGCGCTGGCCCTTTGGGAGGGGCCCGGCGTCCGCGGCGGGCTTCGGGGCGGATAGGTCTGAGGCGGAATAGTCGTTGATGCCCACCAGCAGGGCGCGGCGCCTTGGGGCGGCGTCTGACGGCGCCGGGGCGGGTGCCGTCGCAACCGGCGGCGCAGATGCCGTCGCCATGTTGGATTCTTCCGGCAGCGCGCAGGCGAGAGACGGCGCCAGGACGCAGAGACAAGTTAGAGCATTGGTCCAGGTCTTATGGTTCATCTCAGCTCCCCCGATCGTGGCTCCAGGTTCGTGTCCTTGGAAAGGCCCTCCACGTTCCATCGCCCTTTTGGGTCTCCGGTTAACGCGAAAGCAGCCCAATAATAGGGTTCGGTCCAGTCGGCTTGCGCCGATGTCTCGAGCTGCGCGGCGCGCAACGCCTCGGCGTAGGACGCGCCCGCCAGCAGCCGCTCGTAAAACACTTTCATCAGAAAGCCCGTCGCTTCGTCGTCGACACGCCATAGGCTCGAGACGACAGTTGGGCTGCCAGCGTCGAGGAAGGCCCGGGTCAAACCGATGATCTCGTCACCTTCGGTATGCTCGCCGAGCGCCGTTTGGCAGGCGGAGAGCACCACAAGGTTGACGCCTCGAAGGTCGACGGCGTCATAGACTTCCTCAACGCTCAACGAGCCGTCGTGACCATTGCCTTCGGCAAGCGCGATGCGCGAATGGCGCGGCTCCTCGGGGCGGTAGACGCCGTGCGCCGCCAGATGGAGCAGGTCTAGATCCCCAACCCTCTTGGCCTCTCGATGAAGCCGGCTCTCGGTGGCCCCGTCGCCAAGTAGCGGTTCGGTCTTGAAGAGAGCGGCCACGGTCCACGCTTCGTCGCGCGCCCATGGTAACTCCTCGAGACCTGTCGTCGGGTCGCCCATAACCAGGACCCGGCCGTCAACCGGGCTCGCGTTGTCCGCCACTAGGCGCAGAACGCTGGCGCTCGGGGCGTAGGAGACGACCTTCGTTTCCAGCAGACGGTGGCCGCTGCTGCTGTCGCGCAGGGCTACGAACGGCACATAGTGAAGCACACCGTGCGGCACGAAGATCACTTGCTCGTGTCGGACGTGAGGAAGAAGTGGAGCCACCAGCTTGTCGAAATATCTTTCTTTGAGGTTGCGTTTGCCGGCGCACCCCTCAAGGGGCGCTTTGCTTTCAACGCCGCGCGCGCGTCCGTGGCCGAGCTCGTCGGCCAGGCAGATGAGCTCGGCCATTTCTTGTTCGGTCATCGGCAGAGGCACGAGCTCCACGTCTTCATGATCTACGATCCAGGCGAAGATCCGTTCGCCCGAAATGTAGTAAGCGATCAGGGTCGTTCGCGGGGGGAGTACGTCTTGCTGAATGGTCTTGACGTCGATCGGATCCAGGGCTTGCCGTCCCGAGGCAGCCCCTTGTGCGCCGAGAAGGTAGAGAAGGGCGCGAGCGCGGGCCCGCTCCGCCATATCGAACGCCTCCTCCGTACGGCCGCTGCGGGCCATGAGCTCGATCGCGAATTGGTAGACCCACCGCCGTTCGCTGCCATGGAAGCCTTCCACGAAATCTGGATCGCGGAGGCTCCCTTGTAGATCTTCGACAATAGAGACCATTTCCCGCGCCAGGACCAAAGCATTCTCTTGGCGACCCATTCGCCACTGAACAGCCGCGAGGGACATCACCGCCCAGACTTCGTAGTCACGCAGACCTTGCCGGCGAACCTCCTGGCGCATCTCTCCCAGACTCAGCGATGCGTCCTCGAAGCGCTCTTCCTGGATAGCGCGCTGGGCGGCCACCATTGGACGAAGGATCCGGTCCCAAGGGGGTGGTAACTCCTTCATCAGCTCCAGTGCATTGAAAGCAAGTTGCATGTCCTCTTCGTCCTGACTCATTACCAAGGGAAGAATCCGAGCGAGGTCGTGAAGGGCTGGACTGGAGCCATCGGCAGGGACCCTCAAGGCATCCGCCGCCTCTGCGGGCCGGGCCGACTCGTTCTTGAGCCATTGGCTCCACTCCACCAAGTATTCATTCGTCGCCTGAAGCAGAGGATCAGCGGTCTCCTTGCCGATGTCACGTGCTGCAGCCGCGTCTGCTGCGGCCTCCTCGGGCATTCCCAGAAGGATAAAGAGCTGAGCGCGCGAATTCAATACCTCCGACCTCAAGGCAACAACACCTGTCTGCTTTGAATCCAGCCCGGCGAGAACAGATAGGGCTTCGTTGAAGCGCGCTTTGGCGTCCTGATAGTTGCCGGCTCGGAGGGTGTCTTGGCCCTGCTTAAGAAGAAAGTGGACCTCTCGGGTCCCACCTTGCGCCTGTTCCACCGCCATGAGCCGAGCGACAAGGTCCCGCCGCAGGCCCTCGTCGCCGGACCGCTGTGCCGCGACGATCGCTTCCTCGTAGAGTTCTCGAGCCTCGTCGAGCCGTCCTTGGCGCTCCCGCAACCGACCGAGTTGATCGAGGACCGGGCCGTCCATCAAACCGAGGAGGTTGCGCGACAAGGGACGCGCCGCCTCGAGATGCGGCTCTGCTTCGTCGTAGCGCTCCTGCGCCGTCAGGAACGTCGCCAGAGAAACGCGGATCATGAGCTCCATCTGGTTGATCAGCATGGGCTGCATCATCTGCATCATGGGGCCGGCTTGCTCCGCGAGATTCTCGGGGAGGCCCGCCAGACGTCCGAAGAACGCGAAGCTCTTGAGGACGACCGGTTCGTTCGTCCTCCGGAGCTCTTCGAGGGCGGCAATGGCGTCTTCGTAGGCTGCGATCGCCTCCGCGGCACGATTCGTCTGCTTGGCGGTCTCCGCCATGATGAATTGGATCATGGCCACTCCGAAATGGTCGCCGACGCCCCCGAGAGCAGCAAGAGCCTCTCGAAACGTGGCGAAGCCCGCATCGTGCTGTCCGAGGGTGATCTTGAGAATCGCGTCGAGAGTCTGGCAGCCGACCTTTTCGTAGACGTCGACGGCGTCCTGCGTGCTCCGGCATTTCTCCATCTCCGCTTGGAGGCGGGCGCTCATGGCGGCGGGATCGAGCTGTATCGTCGGAGCAGATCCGAAGAGACTCCCAGAAATCTGTGGAGGCGCTTGCGCGAAGGCGTGCGGCGCCAACGCGGCGGCGACGACCCAAGTCAGGGTACGGAGGCGGGTGAGGGCCTTTTTCCAGGTCGGGTGGCTCATACCTACTCCTTGTTGACGGATTCGGAGGCTCGCACATCAGAATTGAAATGCCAGCGGCCTTCAGCATCCCCAGATAGCGTGAACGCCGCCCAGTAATAGGGATCGTCCCAGTCGGATTGACGAGAGGTCTCGATCTGCGCCGTACGCAGGGCCTCGGCGTAGGTCGCGCCCGCCAACAGACGTTCGTAAAACGCCTTCATGAGAAAGGCCGTTGCCTGGTCGTCGACGCGCCACAGCGTCGAGACGACGGCGGGGCTGCCGGCGTAGAGGAACGCCCGCGTCAGGCCGATGATGTCGTCGCCGTCGGTGCGCTCGCCGAGGGCCGTCTGGCAGGCCGAGAGCGTGACCAGGTTGACGCCTCGCAGATCGAGGGCGCTGAAGACCTCCTCTACCTCCAGGAAGCCGTCGTCGCCGCCGCCGGGAGCGAGCGCGACATGGCTGAAGCGTGGCGTCAGTGGACGGTAGACGCCGTGCGCCGCCAAGTGGAGCACGTCGACCTTGCCGGCCGAGCCTCGAAGCGTGCTCTCGGAGGCTTCGGCGCCCACCAGGGGCACGGTGCCCAGAAGCTCCGCCACCGTCCGCGCTTCCTCGCGCGCCCACGGTAGCTTCTTGAGCTCGGCCGCGGGATCGGTCTCGGGATCGCCCATCACCAGGACATTGCCGTCGAAGGGGCTGGCTTTGCCGGCCAGGAAGCGAAGGACGCTTACGCTTGGCGTGTAGGAGACGGTCTTCATCTCCAGGAGCGATCGTTTGCTCACCGGGTCGCGCAAGGCCGCGAAGGGCACGTAGTGCAACACGCCGTGCGGCACCAGGATCAACCGTTCATGGCGTACGTGCGGCAGCAGAGGTGCGACGAGCTTTCCGAAGTATTTTTCTTCAAGTCCATCCTGACCCGAACAACCGGTCAGGATACGCGTTCCGCGGCCTTGTCCGTGCCCCAGCTTGTCGGCGAGGCAGACCATCTCCCGCTTCTCCTCCGGGCTCGTCGGCAACGAGACCATCTCCACTTTGTCGCGATCGACGGCCCAGGCCAGGATGCGGTCGCCGGTCACGTAGTACGCGACGACCGTCGTCTCCGGAGGCAGGACTTCGCCTTGCAGGGTCGCCAGGTCCAGCGGCTCGACACTGACGAGCTCGGTGTACTCCGGGTGGCGGAGTTTGGCCTGGATGAAGAGCTCGTCGTACTGCTCGCGTTTCTGCCGCACGGCGTCGCTGGCCGAGGGGCTTGCCTCCAGCGCCAGGATGTCCCGGCGCAGCTCGTCGAGCCGACCCAGCATCTCCGGGTCGCGCTCGAAGGCGTTCAAGCGCTGGTTGCCGAGCTGATGGAGCAAAGCGCGCGCGCGGGCTCGCTCGGCCATGTCGAAGGCTTCAGCGACTTTGCCGGAGCTGGCGAGGACGTAGATCGCCATCTGGTAGAGCCACCGCCGGTCGCTACCCATGAACGCCGAAAGGAGATCGTCGACGTGAATGCCGCCGACCACCGTCTCGAAGACCGCGATCGCCTCCTTGGCGCGGCTGACCGCCAGCTCGACCTCGCCGGTCTTCCAATGAAGGTCGGCGATCGCCGCGAGCGCCTGGGCTTCGAGCTCTGGTTGCTGCAGCCGAAGGGCCTCACGGTGGAATTCTCCTAACAGACGGAGCGCTTCGTCGAGATGTCCCTCGCGCGCCTCATCGGCTGCCGCGAGGAAGTAGGCGAAGCTGCTCCAGGGTGGGGAGCTGTCGGCAGTCTCCGCGAGCCAGTTCTGGCTTTGAAGGACCGAGCCTGCGTTCAGATCGAGCAGCAGCAAGAGATTCTCGAAGATTGGGCCGAAGCCCCGGGAGAACTGCCGGAGGAGCACATCGGACGTCGCCAGAGCCTCTCGAAGCTCCGAGGCGGCTTGGCGAAGCTCGGAGATGCTTGCCTCGGAATTCACCTCCTCGGAGTCGAGGTAGCGGGCCCACTTTTCTACAAACTTGCTTACCGCCACGCCCTCAGGAGATCGGACCTCGCTGGCCAGCTTGTGAGCTGCGGCGGCCTTCCCCACCATCTGTTCGCTTCGACCCAAGTAGTGATAGTAGAGGCTGAGGCTGATCAGAGCGTGGACTTTCATGATCGCCACCTCGTCACGCCAGGCCTCCAGCGTTGCCAGATGCGCCGACGCCGACTCGAAGTGGACCACCGCCTTTTCGTAGCGCCCGGTGGCCCCAGCCATTTCTCCTGCGCTGAATCGAGCCACCACGATCGCCCAGTCGTCGCCGCTCTTCTCTGCCACGTTCAGTGCCTCGTCGACGAGGTCGCGCGCCTTTCCGACCTCGCCCTGGTAGTGGAGGAAGTCGATCACGTCCGTGAGGAGTCGCGCCTCGCGCTGCAGGTCTCCCTGCTCGCGGGCGAGGCGCAAGGCGGACTCCAGCGTGGCGAGCCCCTCATCGAGTCGACCGCTCGCGATCTCGACTTCGGCCAGCCGCCCGAGGATGTCGTAACGCCTTTCGAAGTCGCCGGTCCGTTCGGTTGCGGCGAGCGCTTGCCGAAACAGCTCGCCCGCCTCGTCGAGCTTGTCTTGTCGCTCGCGCACCTGACCGAGGTGGTCGAGCACCTGGGCGTCCATGAGCCCGAAGAGGGACTGCGACCGGGGCAAGGCCAGCTTGAGCTGATCCTCGGCTTCCGAGAGCTTGCCTTGCTCCAGGAGCAGGGTCGCGAAGCTGTCGCGCACCATGGCCTCGATGAGGTTCACAAAAAAGGGCCGCATCAGGTGCGCCATAGAGCTGAACTGTCTCCAGAAGTCGTCAGGCATGCCGGCCAGGCGTGCGAAGAGTCCGAAGCTCTCGATGCCGATCGGCTCCGCGGACGCGGCCAGGCTCTCGATCACGGCAAGGGCCTCCCCGTAGATCCGGACCTCCTCCTCGGGATGCCGCATCTGGCGTTCGGCCTCCGCCATGGCCACGTACACCAGGACGGTGCCGAAACGGTCGCCCATCCCTTCCATGCGGCCGATGGCCTTCCGGAACATGGCAAGCCCTTCGTCTCGTTCGCCGGAAAAGCACCGGACCATGCCTTCAAGGAACAGGCAGCTCGCCTGGTCATGGCCTTCAGCAGGCGCCGCCTGGCAGCGCTCGAGCTCGGTGCGGAAACGCTCTTCCAGGACCTCCCGATCGAGGTTGAAGATGCCGGCACGCTCGGCGGAGTACATCCGCGGCGGGATGGGGCCGTTCGCCGGCGCGGGCGACGCCGCGAGGAGGGTGAGGACCACGAGGAAGGGGAGAGAGCCGTAGCGCAGAGAGCTCGGTGCGTTCATTTCGTCCAGCCTCGCTTGGAGTCGATTGGCGTGCCCCTGATCTTGCCCTCGGCGGCGGCCGCCACTACGAGGTTCGTCTTCCGAGTCATCTGCCGTCCTCCATCGCAGGTCGCGGTCGAGACCGGGACCACCGGAGTCCCTGGGTCCTTCTACCAGAGACACCGCCACGGGACTTTTGTTGGGCCGGCCCACTCTATTCTCGTCCCACGGTGTCTATAGAGGACGTGATCGCTCCATGTACCGAGGAGATGGCCTCGCCGACTGGTGCCCTGGGAGAGCCCGACGCCGCCAGGATCCTCCTTGAAAGAGCACTGGAGATCCGGGAGCGCGTTCTGGGCGCACGGCACCCCTTGGCGGTCGCGACCCGCTCGCGTCTGGGCTCGCTGCTCCACGGCCTCTGGTCGCTCGAAGAGGCCCGCTCGCAGCTCGCCCGCGTCCTCGACCTCCGTGCGGAGAGCAGGGGGCCTATGAGCCTCGAAGTCACCCCGATTCTCAACCTGCTCGCCATGGAGGACCAGAAACTCGAGCGATGGGGGGAAGCTCGGGAGGGCTTCGAGCGCGCGCTCGCCATCCTGATGAAGGCGCGGGGCGAGGAGCATCCCGACCTCGCCCGGGCTCTCTACAACTTCGGCCAACTGGCGCTCGACCGCGGCGACGTCGGGCAGGGGCGCCGACAGTTCGAGGACGCCCTCCGGATGATGATCGAGAGCGCCGCCGAGCCGGTGGACTACGAGAAGGCCCTCCTCCTCAACGCTTTGGGCGCCATCGAACGCCGTCAGGGCGATCCGGCCGCCGCGCGGCAACGCTTCGAGCACGAGGTCCGCTCCGCAGCTCTCGAGCCGCGGCGCCGGCGCACAGACCGCGGCGCACGGCCCTTGAGCGAGGCTACGCCCGGCCAGCAGCCGCGCCTCTTCGATTACCGGCGTCGCGGCGACGACATCGTCATTGCGCGGGCTCCTGAGAAGAGAGAATAACGACGACCCTGGAGGAAAGGAACACAGGACCATGAACCGATCAGGCGTTTGGATAATCCGACTGCTTCTTCTGCCGGCTTTCCTGCTGGCCGGCCCAGCCATCCATGCACAACTCTCTGCCGCAGAGGAAAAAGAGCTCCTGGAGAGAGTCAGGAAAATGGACAACGTTGCCTGGAGCTACTACTCTCAGGGTCGGTACGCCGATGCTGAGAAGATCTATCAGGATATTCTGCAGGCCCGGCGGGCGCTGCTCGGCGAGAATCACCTGGACACTGCCCAGACTCTCAACGACCTGGGCGCCCTCTACATGGCCGTGGGTTCCTTTGACCGCGCCGGTACCATGCTCCGGCGAGGTCTGGAGATTCGGCGGATGCTGCTGCCGGAGATGCACCCGGACGTCGCCATGAGCCTCCACAATCTGGGATTGCTATACTCGTCGACGGGAGACTCCGCTCGTGCCGAGCCGCTCTTTCGGCAGAGCCTCGAAATCGCCAGGCGCATTCTGGATGAAGACGATCCGCGGACCGCCACGATCCTCGACAACCTGGCGACGGTATACCGAGCGACCGGCGACCATCGCCGCGCTGAATCCCTTTTCCTGCAAAGCCTCGGGATCAAGCGGAAAATCGGGGATCTCCCGGAGGTGGCCAGAACCCTCGACAACTTCGCCGTGCTCTTGCTGGAAATGGGCGACTATGCCCGCGCCGAGCCGCTCCATCACGAGAGCCTGGGAATCAAGAAAAAGCTCCTCGGAGACCACCCCGAGACCGCCAGAAGCCTGAACAACCTGGCCGGATTCCATCAGGAGCTGGGCGACTACGCACGTGCCGAGCCGCTCTATCTGGAGAGCCTGGAGATGATGAAGAGGATCTCCCTGGGAGGACATCCGGATGCCGCGACGGTCCTCAACAACCTGGGAGAGCTTTACGAGTCCATGGGCGACTATCTCAGCTCCGAGCGGTTTCTTCGGCAAAGCCTGGAGATCCGCCGCGAGTTGTTGGGGGCCGATCATCCGGACGTGGCCGTGAGCCTCAACAACCTGGCGTCGCTCTACTACGCCATGGACGAGCCCGAGCGTGGCATGCCTTTCCTGCAACAGGCCATCGAGATCTGGATGAAGCTCGGGGAGCGGCATCCGAACACGGCCACGGGCCTCGACAATGCGGCCGAAGTCTACCGGACGATGGGCAAGGTCGATCTCGCCGAGCCTCTCTACCTTCGTGCCCTGGACATCCGACGCGCGGTGCTCGGTGACGAGCATCCGAGCACTGCCACCAGCCTCAACAACCTGGCGCTGCTGTATCACCTCACAGGCAGGCTCGAGCAGGCCCTCCCCCTCCTCACACGGAGCCTGGAGATCCGACGGAGAGCTCTCGGAGAGCACCATCCGGACACGGCCGTCAGCCTCAGCAACCTCGCCTTGCTCCACGTCTACATGGGCAAGGACGGCCTGGCCGCGCCGCTGTTGCGCGATGCTCTGCGGATCCTCCGCCGACACCTCGACCTGACCGCCGCCGTCCAGTCGGAGCGGCAACAGCTCTGGATGGTCGCGAAGCTCCGACTCGATCTCGACGCGTGGCTCGCCCTGGCACCCAGGATCGGCGTCGCCGACGCGGAACAATACGCCGAGGTTGTGAGCTGGAAGGGCGCGGTCTACGCCATCCAAGCCGGAGCGCGTCTCGAGCTCGAGACGCCGGAAGCGGTCCGGCTCTTCGACGAATGGGGCCGGGTCAGCCGCGAGCTCGCCACTCTGGCCTGGAGGATTCCCGCGCCGGAAGAGCGCGACGAGCAGATGCGGCGGCTGGCAGAATTGAGCGACCGCAGCGAAGACCTCGAACGCGAGCTCGCCCAGTTGAGCGCCGGGTTTCGGCGACGGCGGACCCCCGTCGGCCCGGCCGACCTCCAGCGGTCCCTACCCGAGGGGACCGCGCTCGTGGATCTCGTGACCTACGCGTACTTCGAGCCCACGGCTGTCCCGAACGGCTCGACACCGAATGCCCCCGCCAAGGGGTCGGAGCTCCGGCTGGCCGCCTTCGTCCTCAGGCCGGACCGCGTCGTGAAGCGGGTGGAGCTGGGGGCGTTAGAGACGGTCGAAACGGCCCTCGCTTCCTGGCGGGGGTCCCTTCGCGGGAGATTTCCGCCGGCAGGTCCGGATCCCGCCGCCCGGGTCGGCCGGCTGCTCTGGTCACCCTTGCAGCCGCACCTGCAGGGTGTCGGCACGGTGCTGATCTCTCCGGACGGTTACTCGAGCCTCGTGCCGTGGGCGGCACTTCCGGGCTCGAAGCCCGGCACCTACCTGATCGAGGAACGCAGGATCGCCGTGGTGCCGGTGCCCCGGCTGCTCCCGGAATGGTCGGCCGAAGAGCTGGCCCCGGCGACGTCCGCGAGCAGCCGTCCCTCTCTATTGCTGGTTGGAGACGTCGACTACGGCGGCTCCCCGGGCGTCGCCGGCGATCGGGCTCTCACGCGCTTTGCCGGCCGATCGGGTCGGCAGCCCCGAGACTTCTCGCGGCTCGATCACACCTCGGAGGAAATCAATCAGGTCCAGGAGCTGTTCCGGGAACAACTCCCCGCTGGGAAGATCGAGCGACTGACGGCTGGGGGAGCTACCGAGTCCGCGTTTCGTCAATATGCGCCCGTGCATCGCTGGATTCACCTCGCGACCCACGGCTTCTTCGCACCCGAGGAGGTGCCTTCGCTCTTGGATGTGCGGCCCGAGAGCCTGCTGGCGAGCTTGTTCGATCAAGGTGGAAACGTCGGGTTCCATCCGGGGCTCTTGAGCGGCGTGGCCTTGAGCGGCGCCAACACTGCGCCGAAGCTGGGTGAGGACGACGGCATCCTGACCGCGGTGGAAGTCGCGGCGCTGGACCTTCGGCAGGCAGACATGGTGGTGCTGTCGGCGTGTGACACGAGCCTGGGAGCGGCGGCAAGTCGCGAAGGCGTGCTCGGTCTGCAGCGCGCCTTCCAGATCAGTGGCGCCCGCACGACCGTGACCAGCTTGTGGAGCGTGGACGACCTGGCGACCCGGAAACTGATGGAGCGCTTCTACTTCAATCTCCTGGAGCATAAGAAGAGTAAGCTCGACGCGCTGCAGGAGGCCCAGATCTGGATGCTGCGTCAAGCCGCCGCCGAGATACGCGGCGGCGTCCGTGGCAACGAGCTGCTGTATCAGAGTCGAGCAGATCCGGACGGCCGGCTTCCCCCGTACTACTGGGCCGCGTTCGTCCTGAGTGGTGGCTGGCAATAGCCTATGAGGCCGCTACGGCTATCGCGGCCGGCTAAGACATCCTTCGATACCCGAAAGGAGGTTCTACTATGGTCAACAAGGAAACGCTCACATCTGAAGCCTACGCAAGCTACGGTGCCGCCAGCAAGCACAAGTGTAGTCGTCACAAGAGCTTCCTCATCGCTCTTGCGGTGTTCGGCTGTGTTCAGGGTCAGCCAACCTCACCTTCTCCATCAACACGTGATGGGGCTTGTGAGCAACACCTTTTATTAGACTCTACCTCCCTCCATCCTGAGGCAAGGCGTGCCCTCGAGCGATGCAGAAACGATTCTGATGAGAATAAGCAGGCTGGGTGCATAGTCCTTCGTGGGCTGGAACTATGGACTCAAGGCCATCAGGAAATCGCCGTAAAGAACCTCCATGAGGCACTCACAATGTACGACGCCGCGAAGGATCGCTGGCAAGCTGCTGGCCTTCATTCGAGTAGCGTCGTGCTTTGGCCACATCCTTGGTCAGCGCGTAGTGTATCCCACGTTCCATCATCAACATCGCTTTCGTGGACGGATCCAAATCGAGAGTTACAGGAGTGCTTCTGAGCTGCTTTTCCACTTGATTCATTAGAACGAGCAACTTATCCGAGATGGCCCGGTAGTCAACTCGCTCCGGAAGTGAAGTTGATAATTTGGGAGAGAGCAAGAAATTGCTGTCATCTAATTCACCAGAAAGAAACTTTCTGACTGCGGCCAGCCGATTGAGAAGCAGCTCCACGTCTATAGGTTCCAATTTGAACCGACTGGACGAGATCACAGAGAAGTGGATCGCAGCCTCCTCTATGAGGTTCTGGCAGCCGAGAGTCAAGCCAGACCAATAGTGCGTAGCCCTTCTGATGGTACCCACAAGAGTATCTCTTAACAAACCAGGAGCGGCTTCGGCAGCCGACAGAAGCTCATCGGGCCACATGGTGACTTCGGCGTGAAGCCGAAATGAACGAGCGTGAATCGTGTATTGAGGGTCCGCAACGAGTCTCACGTACGCCTGCGCCTTTCTGATGTGAGTCTCAGCGAGCTGAACGTCGCCTTCTGAATGAGCAGCGAGAGTACTCAGAAATTGAGTGATCCACGCCCCCAGGTAGTCCTCCGAACCGAGGTATGTTTCGTGCGCTTCAAGAAACTCCGCTGCTGCTGCGTCGACATTTTGCGACGCCAAGTGCTCCACGCCCCGGAGGACCCTGCAGGCAGCTCTTTCATCCTTGCCGGCGGCGCCGGTCTTGCAGCGTCCCTGCGCAGCACGTATTTGGGGTGTGACGATTAAGTCAAATCTCACGAGTTGTGGTTCTTTGCAGAACTCGTTGTCCATGGAGGAGTTGAGCCAGTCAACGATCGTGTTGCCCGAAGTCGAAGGTTCCACGCGCGACCGTGGATCTGCCTGAGTGGGCTGCTCGCCAAGAGCTTGTTGCTGCTGCAGCCAGTCGAGGTATTCATGGATCATATCCTCCCTCAAGACGCTAGGGTTCTCGTGTACGATATCCAGGGCCGTACGCAACTGACCCTCGGCTTCCTTAACACGGCTCTGGCAGCCCATGGTCACGCCGAGCAGAAAGTGCGTCGACGTAGCAGCAAACTGTTTTATGCTTGTCTGAAAGTCTTCTGGTTCAACTTCAATTAGCTTGCGCACCACCCATGGAACGCGGAAGATCTCCTCAAAGAGATGAAAGGAGTCTTCAGACGTAAGAGGCCCTTCGCCGACGGCTTGAAGTATGTCTAACGCCCTGCGAAAGTGTGGTTCGGCGAGCCGATGTTGACCATGACTCTGAGCTAAAGAGCCCAGCAGAAGATGGACCACCCAGGCACCCCAGCATTGCCGACGTACCACTCTTGGAGGTCAGAATACTTCTATCGTCTGGAATGCGACTGAATGAGCTGGACGACGTGGAAGGAGCGGCAATCTATATGGAGAGGGCCGTCGAGCTACTGAACCAAGGGTCTCTGGGGGAGAGCGAGCGGCAGTTGCTGAAGATCGCACACTTCTTCCTTGGTGGGGTGTTCTCTCGTATTGGACGGCCTGACTTGGTGAAGGAGGAGGTGGCTGCGCTCGAGAAGCTCTCAGAAGACGGAGAAGGGCGCGAGCTCGTGGTGTTCCTAGAACATTTACTAGCGAGCAGGGCGTTTGTCGTAAAGAAGGGCGCTGATGGGACATCGGATGCTTTGCTGAAGTCTTACGCGCAGTTGATCGCGGCCACCAGAGAGTCTAAAGAGTCCTCTTGGCAGGGAGCCAGCCAGGAGTTCGAGGCCATGGGCGACGTGATGGATGGCTTGCTTCGAGCCGGCAGCGCCGAAGAGTTCTGGAGTACTATGCTAGGGCTGGCGAACACGTCCACCGGCGTCGGTAGGGGGATAGCGCTCTTAGAACCGTTTTTGACGAATATGAGGGAGGGCGACGAGTTCGAAGGTCGGGTCGCGTTGAGACCGTTTCTTCAAGAGTTTCTGAATACTTACAACCCACCGGTGCTGCAAAGAGCACAGACACTCATGGCGCTTGCCATGACTCATGACGATCAGACCGACGAGAACCTCCTCAAGTCCGGTGAGGCTGTGAACGTCTTTGAGACATACATTTCAGGTCTACAAGTGGACGAGTTCATGACCGGCCTCATCGACGAGATAGGTTATCAGCTCTACCGGCAAGCGGTTGAGATCCGAGCCAATGCAAATCCGGAAGAAGCCTTCAATTACGCAGAAAGAGGACGGGCCTGGCTGTTGCGCCGGCTTCTTGCGAACCCACAACGCGGTGTCCGCGAACCCTGCAGCCAAGAGATTGAAGTCTTGACGAGAATTTCTGCCTTGGAGCGAGATATGCACACGGAACTGGAGCCTGAGGTGCTTGACCAAATGAAGATGCGGCTACGCGAAGAATACGGCGGCGTGCGGCTTCGGTGTATCCTTAGCGAGGAAAAGGTCTCCAACTTCTTCCCCGCGACGCCGTTGACGTCCGAGAAGATTCGGAATGAGGTTCTTAGCCCTGGCAACACTCTCCTCGCATATTTCCCGGGTAGTGATCGCCTTTTCATCTGGCTGGTCGATCAGAAGGGAGTCGAAATCGTGCCCACCTCTCTCCCCGATGACCACACTTTCGCCTGCTTGATCCAATCACTGCGCTGGGAAGCTAGGCCGTTAAGAGCTATCACGAAGCCTCGTGGCTCACAGCTCTTGATGGGATGTGGCGACGCCATTGAACCGGATGCTGCAGCCAGCGAGCTCTATTCACGGCTGATTTCGCCGATTGCGCCTTTCTTGCCCAAGGCTGGACACCTGATCGTCGTACCGTATGGCACCCTACACCAATTGCCCTTCGCCGCCTTGCGAAATCCCAAAACGGGTCGCTACCTGGTGGAGGACTACACGCTCAGCTCGGCACCAAGCGCTAATGCGCTGGCAGCCCTGACCCAGGGTTCAGAGCGTCGTCGTGTCGCGAGTGAGGTACTTGTGCTTGGAAATCCCACAAATCCGCTGGGAGAGCTCGTGGGTGCGCGTAAGGAGGCTGAGAGAGTTGCTGCTCTTTTTGACAAGGCTCCATTATTGGGAGATGACGCAACGGAAGGTAGGATTTATGAAACCGCGGGCCGCAGCCGTCTCATTCACTTGGCGACGCACGGTGAATACGTATCTGGAAGCCCGTACTTCAGCCGTGTCTATCTCAATGGCGACAACGATCACGACGGGATGCTGGAGATGCACGAGATCTGGGATCGGCTTGATTTGGAAGGTACTGAGCTGGTGGTCCTGTCGGGATGCGAGACGGCGTTGGGAAAGGTCACCCGCGGTGACGAAATTGTCGGACTGACGCGCGCGTTTCTCGCGGCCGGGAGTCGGGCCGTGATCTCTACTCTCTGGCCGGTCGAAGACGAAGCATCCGCGGAGCTCATGGTGGCCTTCTACAAGCGCTTTGTTCAAGAGAGGGCGACTGTGGCCGACGCGCTGCGAGGCGCGCAGCTCGATATGCTGACCAAGCCGGAAACGTCGGCGCCATACTATTGGGCGGGCTTCATGCTCACTGGCGACGCCACGAATCGCTGGCGCCCAGAGCCCTGATCGCGATTGGCCTGAAGGTCCGCCGTGTTCACGAAGTCCTGGACGATTCGCAACTCGCCCGGCGCCGGCTCGACGACCGATACCGGCAGGTTCTTGGGACCTCTGACGCCGCTCATGGCTCGTTCCACTTCCGTTCCGAACACCAAGTGGGCCTGAAAGGTGATGGCACGGCTCGTCGTGACTTCCCAGGGCCGTTTGCTGGTGACAGCCAGGCCGAAGCGCCTCCGCGTCGCCGCCTATGGCCAATTCTCGGTCTGGAATCACCAGCATATGCAGCTAGTAGGTGATTGTGGCCAGACAAATCACCTTCAAAGCCGGTCTGTTGGTAATTTGCATCTGCAAATCACCATCAAGGCACAGAGGGCGGTGATTTGCGGGCGCCAACGACGGCAAACCGCCGTCGTGAATCCATTTTCGGATTTTAATCACCAGTAGACCAGCTTTGATGGTGATTTACCGCCGAGAAATCGCCGGTCTGAGCGACTTGACGGTGATTTAACGACGGCAAATCACCAGTCTGAGCGACTTGTCGGTGATTCGACCTGCTCTGAGGATCCGGACGTCTCGGGCGACATAGTTGAACGAGCGGTCGGTGTCAGGGCGATCCAGCTCGTCCTTCATCCTAACATCGGACCAGGGCGACTCTATTCCAATACAGGAACCCTATCGTGTCGGCGAGGAAGACTCGACGAAGAGAAAGCTCGCCCAATAATAGGGATGGCGGGAGCTCACCTGCTTCGAGTCGACCCCAGGGCGGACTCCCCGTGCATGCGCCCTCCGAGTTGCCGGCAGAGGTTCGCCGCGCAGCGCCGCCAGTTGGATTTGACGCAACGCCTCGGCACCGGGAACGCCCTCTTGGATTTGCGTGTACCACGAGATCATCAGACGTTCCGTCGCGTCGTCGGCCACCTGCCAGAGCGAGGTCATCAGGCTGCGGGCGCCGGCGAGGGCGAAAGCGCGGCGCAGCCCGAAGACGCCGTTACCGACGCGAGCCTCGCCGACTCCAGTTTCGCAGGCCGAGAGCGTCACCAACTCGGTTCCCCGGAGGTCGAGCTCCAGGATCTCGAGAGCGGTCAGAACGCCGTCGTCGGCGGTCAGCCTGTCCTGGCGATGATTGAAGCCGGCAAACGCCAGGGCCGATTTCAGGTAGGCGTCCTGACGCGTCTCGTTGGCACGCTCGGACAAGAGGTCGGGGGACGACTCCCTCGCCGCGGCTACGGGCAAGCCGGACAGGAAGAATCCGTGCGTCGCAAGGTGCAGGATCCGCGGCCTCTTGGCCGCCTTGACGGCGCCTTCCGTCGCCGCGGGGCCGATGAGCACGCGCTCTTCCGAAAGGTCGAGGATCTTGCCAATGGCCACGGCTTCGGCGGCCGCGCCGGCAAGCCCCTCGAGGATCGCAGGCAGGTCGCCGGCGGCTTCAGGGTTGCCCAGCGAGGAGGACGGGACGGCCCCGAAATCGGGACCGCCGACGACCAGTGGCAGCCCGACCTTGCCCGTGGCGATGGGCTCTCTCAACAAGTCTCTGCCGCTGGTGACGTAGCTGAGGTCGTACTGTTCGATCAGATACTCGTCCTGCGGATCGACCAGAGCCGCGAAGGGAATGAGATTCAGCTCGCCGTCGGGCGATACGACAAGGCGCGTCGCGTCGCCCAGAAGCGGACGGATTCGCTCCATCGTGAGGGCGTCGAGCTTGCGAGCCCATTCACGAACGTCCTGCCGGCGATCGGCGAGGGCTCTGCGAAAGGCGGCCACCACTCGATCGAGCTCCCGGGCCGCGCCGAGGTCGACGGCCGCCGGCTCACCCGACGCACGCAAGACATAAGCGGCATACCGTTCCTCACCCCAGGGACTCGGTTTCTCCTTCGCATCAAAAGGATTGAAGACGAAGAGCTCGATCAGCGCCGTCCTTGCCGGGAGGGCCGCCTGCACCGCCTCGACTTGGATCGGGGCGGCGGCTTGGCCAGTTTGGCGAAAGGCAGCGCCGCGCTCGGCGAGCACGGCATCCAGCGCGCGCCCCTTGTCGCGAAGGATCATGGTAAGGGCCAGACGGGTCGCATCCCGGGCCGCGCTCTGATGCGAAGGAGACGACCGCAGATGGAGCGTAATCGCCCAGTCCGCAATCCCGCGCTGCGTTCTGAGGAGGAGACGCTTCTCAGCGTCGGAGCCCGTCGTCAGAAGAGGTGCGAGCCACTTCTCGTGAGCGTCCATGACCTGCCGAGTCAGCAGCACGGCACGCTCGAAGTTGTCCATCTCACGTTCCAGGGCCGCCAGGCTGAGAAGGCTCTTGGTGGTTTCCGGATGGTCGGCTCCGAGAACCTTTTCACGGATCGCGACAGAACGCTCCAGGTGCGATCGACTTCCTTCCAGGTCACCGAGCTGGAGCAGCGTCACTCCCAGGCTATGATGGCTGAGCGCCGTCGCGGGGTGCTCCGGGCCCAAGCTCCGAAGCCGCATGCCGAGCGCGCGTTCGTAATAGAGCCGTTCGTTCTCCAAGTCGCCGACGAACTGAAACAACGACCCCAGGTTGGCGACGTTGGTGGCGATCTCCGGATGGTCGGGCGGATAGACCTCCTCGCGGATTGCGAGGGCCTCCGTCAGATACTTCAATGCCTGCATCGGATCGCCCATCGCCGCGACGACGAGCCCCACGTTGTTGAGGCTGATCGCGGTCGAGGGGTGCTCCGGGCCGAGGACTTCCCGGCGGATGGCGAGGGCTTGCTCGTAGAGCTCCCGGGCCCGCGCGAGATTGCCGAGCTCTTCGAATACGGCGGCCAGGCCATTGAGGCTCGCCGCTGTCTTGGGGTCTTTCGGTCCAAGCCTCGCCTCGCGAATCGCGAGCGCCCGCTCATAGAGCTGGCGGGCGCCTAGAAGGTCGCCGGTGGTTTTGAGCAGATGGCCCAGATTGGTCAGCGTGACCGCGGTCTCCGGATCGTCCCTCCCGAGTATCCCTTCATGGATTGACAACGCCTCCTCGAATAGCTCCTTCGCCGATGCGTAATCCCCAAGCCTTACCCGCACCGAGCCGAGGTTGCTGAGACTGGTAGCCGTACTCGGATGCCGGTCGCCGTGGTGCTGCTGGTCGAGCCCCAACGCGCGCTCGCAATGCTGCTCTGCGTCCTCGAGCTTGCCGAGCAGCGCGAGCACGATCCCCAGGTTGCCAAGATCCGTCGCTGTGTCGGGATGGTCCGCACCTTTCGTCTCGATCGTCGCCGCGAGCGCACCTTCGAAGTAGACTAGGGCTCCCTGGTAGTCGCCCTGAGCCTTGAGCGCCGTTCCGAGACTGCTGAGGTAGTGCGAGCGGTCGGGATGTTGCGGGTCGAGCTTCTCCACGATCTCGAGAGCTTGCTCCAAGGCGTGTTGCGAACCGGTATAGTCGTTCAGATCACTGAGCACCCGCCCAAGGTCACCGAGACGGCTCGCTGTTTCGGGATGCTCCGTTCCATGAACCACGCGGGAAAGATCCGCGGCCCGCTTGAGATGAGGCGCCGCGTGAGCCTGCTCACCGGCATGCCACCAGGCAAAGCCCAGGAGGCCGACTGCTTCGAGAATCAAGCCGTCGGATCCTGGTTTCTGCTCGACGATTCTCAGTGCGTCTTGGTGGTGTGGAACGGCACTCCGGGCCCTCCCGGACTTGGTCAGCAAATAGCCGAGCACGTTGAGGCAGTGAGCCGTCTCGACATCGTCGGAGCCGAATAGCTCCTTCTGGTTGGCGACCAGAGCTTCGGCGAGGGGGACTGCCTCGGCGTAGCGTTTGGCGTCGAGGAGAGCCGTGATCTCGTCACCCAGACGCTCCGCCCGGAGCCCGAGGTCTGGCTCTTCAGAGGCGAGGTGGCAAGCCGCGACAAGCTGTAGCAGTCCGAGGAGGGCGAAGGTCGTCCAGCAAGCGGGACTATGATGAAGTTGCAGGGGATAAAAGGTTCTCATGGACTTAACGACAAGAACCGTCGTGACTTTCCGTAATCAGTGCGTCCATAACTCGCTGGCCGATCTAAGGAGGAGGCAGCTCGAAGATCGACGTGGGCAGCCGGCAGGCCGGATTCTCTTGACCCGCCGGCCCCAACGCCTCGGCGCGCTCGAGGTATTCGGCCGCTTGCTCGGCCTGGCCCTGCTGGCTGTGGACCTTCGCCATGCCGCGAAAGATTCGCGCCTGGAGCCCGAGATCGGCCACCTGGCGCGCCACCGGCAGGGCTGCTTCATAGAGCACCATGGCCCGGGTAGGACGCTCAAGCGCGAGCTCGACCTCGCCTTTTTCGACCAGGACCTGGCCCGTGAGCGGCGCGAACGGCTTCGCCAGGACGAGCGCTTCGTCGAGGATCCGCACCGCCTCGTCGTAGCGTCCCCGCTCGCGTTCGACCGCGGCCATCTCGACGAGCGTCGTCCCTCTGAGAATCTGCGCTATGACCGGTTTCATCGGCACCATCAGCAGTTGTATCTGGGCGAGGAGCTCGGGCGTCATTTCGCGGGGAGAGAAGTAGCGAAAGGTTTCCAGGGAGAGCTCGACGCCGTCTTTCTCCTCTTTGGCGGCTTCGAGTGCGTGCTCGAAGCCGGCAAGTGCCTCCCTCGAGCTGGGCCATAGCGAGGTTGCTGAGAGCGGTGGCGGTGTCGAGGCTCTCGACTCCCTGCTCTTTCTCCATGATCTTGAGTGACCGCTCGAGCCGGCTGCGGGCTCCCTCCACGTCGCCTGATTGGAGCAGCACGACCGCCAGGTTGCCGAGCGCGATGCCGGCGTCCGCTGACTCGGGTCCGGCGGCGCCTTCCTGGATCGCGAGGGCGCGCTCGAGCCGCTGGCGTGCGATCTCGAGCTCGCCCTGCTGCCGTTGCAGGTTACCGAGGGTGCTGAGCACTACCGCGGTGGTCGGGTGCTCGGGGCCGAGAAGCCTCTCGGCCAGGCCGAGCGCCAGCTCGAGGAGCGACCTCGCCTGGTCCACCTCGCCGGCCAGCCCGTGGGCGAGGGCCAGATGGGTGAGGGCGATCACGTTCTCCGAATGATGGGGACCGAGGACCGACGCCGTCAGCTCCAGGACCGTCTCGGCAAGCGGCACGGCCTCGGGGTCTTGCAGGGCCAGCCGTGCCATGAGCTCGCCTTTGAGGTCGCAGAACGCGAAGGGGCTCTGGCAGGTCTCCGTCTCGGACGGTAGCTGCGACGTCGCCGGCGCGGCGGGCAGGAGCAGAGCCAGGGCCAAGACACCGATTCTCATCGTCTGCCCGTCTCCGCGTCGTGAGCGGGATGCCCGGATCGGTCGTCGATCCAAGTATCGCCGCTCAGGATGAAAGGGGCCCAGTAGTAGGGCGAGCGGTAGCGCTCGCTGCGGACCAGGTCGAGCTGCGCGGCGCGCAGGGCCTCGGCCGCCGTCTCGCCCGCCAGCAGATGACGGTAGAAGGACTCGATCAAAGGCACGGAGCCGACGTCGTCGATCTGCCACAGGATGGCCATCACGGCCGGGCTGCCTGCGTAGTGGAAGGCGCATTGGTTTACACCTCACCCGTTGCGCAGCTCGAAGTAGACGGTCCCCAGGTCATTGCGATAAGTCGTGCCGAGCCGCGCGCGCATCTCTTCGGCCGGCAGCCTTTCCCATTCACCGTCGACGCTGCGCCGCCACAAGGTCTCGCCGTGCGTTCCCTGAAGGCGGACGCCCTGGCCGTCCGCGCGCAGCCGCGCGATCGCCCCGGACGCGCGGCTGCGCAGCCGATGGTCCGAGGAGACGTAGACCCGCGCGTCGCGATAGAAGCCGCTGCCCGTCCCGCGGATCTGGCGGATGGGATGGAAAAAGCCTTCGCTCATGTCGTCTTCGGCGGAGATCGTCACGCCGAGCCGCGGCGGGAAGCGCGACGGCGAGACGAAGCCATGGATCATCAGGCTGGCGACGGCAAGCCCCAACGCGGCCCATAACAGCGGACGCCAGCAACGCGCCCAGGGGGTCCTCTCGATCACGACCTTCACCGGAATCCGCAACCGCGCCGTCTCCTGGCCATGACCGGGGGCCGTGATCTCGACGTGATGGGAGTCCGAGGCCGCGACGCCGGGCACGCACTGCCCTAGCCGCAGGCGGAGCGGCCAACTGCGGCGGCCGTGCTCGCCGATCGGCAAGGCCACCGGACCCGATCCGAGGGCCTGCCAGCCCTCGTCGGTCTCGATCTCGAGCACCAGACCGTAACGCCGCAGCGTCGTGGTGACCTGGCCGACGGCCTCCCCTTCCAGCTCGGCGGAGAGGTCGAGACGCGCCTCGACGATCGGGCCGGCGGCGGGGTTTCCGAGGTCGATGGTGCCCGGCGGGCCGAACGTCACGCGTCCGAGCCTTTGGCGGCGCGCTTCCTCCTCCTCTTGGCGCCGCTGTTGCTCTTCGGCCAGTCGTCGCGCCTCTTCCTCCTCGCGCCGCCGCTGCTCTTCGGCAAGGCGCCGCGCCTCTTCCTCGTCGCGCCGTCGTTGCTCCTCGGCCAAGCGCCGCGCCTCTTCCTCCTCGCGCCGCCGCTGTTCCTCGGCCAAGCGCCTCGCCTCTTCCTCGCGCTCCTTTTCCTCGGCCAGGCGTCGCGCTTCCTCTTCGCGACGCACGGCCACGGCAGCAGCAGCCGTCCTTTCGCCGTAGATCGCCAGACCGCCGACCGTCACCGGTTTGACGAGCCCACGCAACATGTCGAGAAAGGAGGGTTGCCGCCGCCCCACCGCTCCCAGCGCGTCGAAGACAGCACGACTAGTGCCGTTGCCGCTTTCGATGTGGACCTTGAAAACGGGACCCCCGAGCTGCGCCGTCCAGAAATGAGCGCCGTCGGGGTCGATGTTCATGGCGAAGAGGTTGCCCTGACTGAATTCGTAGGTCTGGAGCCTGGCTCCCTGGGGGCTCAGGCGGTAGACGCGATCGCTGCAGGCCACCAGGACCTCGCCGTTCTCACGCAGGCGTAGCGCATAGCACGTGCCGCCGAGGCTCGCGAAGTCGCTCAGTTGTCGATCGCGGCACACGTCGTAGCGCATCACGCGAACGCCTTCGGAGGTATAGAACATGGTGCACTGATCCTCGGCCAGGTCGATCCAGTCGACGCCTCGCACCTCCGTTTGCGGCCGGTAGGTCGCGACCAGGCGTCCGGCGGTGGTGAACTTGCGCAGGACGTTCTGGCCGTCGACCTCGCCGGTGTACATGTGGCCGGAAGCGTCGGCGACGCAGCTTTCGGGATGGGAGTTATAGGGACCTCCCCAGCGGCGCACGATCACTCGTCCGTCGCGGTCAAACTTGCTGATCGAGGGCTCGTCGAAGTTGGTAGCGTAGAGGTTGCCCTCGAGGTCGAAGCAGACTCCCGTCATGATGCTGCCGCTGCCGGTCTCGAGCACCTTCCGCACCTGGCCGCTTCCCGAAGCCCAGACCACGTTGCCGCCGTCGACGGTGGCGAAGACGTCGCCCTTCTGGAAGGCTTGGGCCCGAGCGGTCGCCGGGATCGCGGCAACCAGCGCGCCGAGCAGAATTCCTAGTGCTGCAGTGCGGAAATCCGTCCCCAAATGGACGAAGCTCCTGGTAGGGCAGGCTGTGCCTGCCGATCCGCGGCTTCGCCGCGGGAATCCCCCCTGGCCCCCCTTTTTCAAAGGGGGGAAGCGGACTCCTCGCTTCGCTTCGGGCCTCAGGGTTCTCAGCATGACTTGCTCTGTTCTTTCATTGTTCAGTCAAACGCAGGAGCCCGAATCGCGACTCGCCCGTAACGCCGTCGCTCGCGCCACGCACGAAGACCCGGCCGTCGAAGTCTGCATAATAGACATGGCCCGCCTCGGTCCAAAAGGAAATGTCCTGGCGTCCGTCCCGGTCGCGGTCGAGGACCTCCAACTTCACGACGTTCTGCCCTTGGGGCACTAGGATACCGTACCAGAGGCAATGACCCTGCCCGGCTCGCCCGAAGTACGGCGGCGCCTCGCCTCGTATCGACGCCGGATCGAGCATGAAGACGGCGGCGAGGCTCTTCTCGGCCTCGAAGAAGGGCCGCAGATCGTTGTTGACGCCGGCGACGATGAGGCGTGGGGGCTCTTGCGGCGTGGGTGCGCCGACCACGACGTGATGGAGGTGGCCGGGATGCCAGTAGGAGCCGCGCAAGGCGCCGTCGCCATCCCAGATCGTGAGGCGGGACTGGTACCAGCCCTGCGCGTCGTTGGCCAGGACGACGACTTGCTTGCTGCCCTGCCGAAAGAGGTCCGCGACGACCATGGCCTGCACCGTCAGGCGGTCGCTGTGGCCGCCTGAATAGTTGAACCCGGCCGAGGTGTCGGCGGTCCATAGCGGCTTGCCGTCCCATCCGAACGCCTGCACCATGCCGGTGTCCTCACCGCCCGTGCCGACGCCGACGACGACCTCGTTCTTGCCGTCGCCGTGGAGGTCGGCCACCTCGGCATGGACGATGCGGCCGGCAGTGTTGCCGCCCCAAACCCGCACGCCCTCCTCGTTGAAGACGTTGAAGTAGTTGTCCAGCACCCGCACGCGGACCGGCTGCTGATCATGCGACACCGGCGACACGCAGGACACCAGCGGCATCTCTGCGGCCGAGCCTCCCAGGTTCACCTGAATTCCTCCCTTGGCGGCATCATGGCGATTGTCTTGCAGCCACTGTGCGACCTTCTCGTTGGCGAAGGTGGCGAGCGTGCCGACCGTGACGAAGCCCCGCGCGTCGGTCTCGGCCGCGCACTGGAGACCGTCCATCACTGTGGCGGTGAAGACGCCGTTTTGCCGGGTGTGGTCGTTGTAGGCGTAGCCGCCGTGAGGAGCCGCGAAGAAGATCACCTGCCCTTGAGCCTGCGCGATGGCGTCGGCGAGCCGCTGCGACGCCACCGACCGCAAGTCGATACCGGCCGAGCGGCTTTCCTGGGTGAGCTGCTCTCGACAAGCGTCCAGGAAGACCAGACGGCGCTTCGCCGGGGCGCGGGCGACGGCGGCGAGGATCTTCGAGGTCCGCAGGGCGGTTTGAGAGTGACCCAGCAGCGAATCGGCGGCCGCCAGATGGTGCTCGTCGTCGGAGTCGTTGAAGCCATGGGTGGCGAAGACGACGATCAGGACTCCGTCGGGTCCGCTCTCGCGCGCCTGCTCGTCGAGCAATCGCAGCAGGTCGGTGAGGCGGGCGCTCTCGCGGGTCGCGCCCTGGGCGATCAAGGCGTCCAGGCGCTGGCGCGAGGCCGGCTTCTCGGGCTCGCCGGAAAGCGCCAGCTTCACGCGTCCAGGCTCGAGCAGACGGGTGCCGGAATTGAGGGCGAAGAGGAAGGCGAGGTCGACGGCGTCGTCGACCGCGTAGGGCACCGGGACCAGGTCCTTGTCGTGAGTGAAGCTGCTCACGCCGACGAAGAGAGCCGTCGACTGGGCGGGATCGAATCCCGAGGAGGGATCGCGAGCCGCCGAGTCGAGGCGCTGGACGCCGCGCCGATCCTGGTTCGGGGGCGCCTCTTCCTGAGCCGGTGCACATCCTGCTAGAGTCGTCGCGGCAATCAGGAGCTGTAGGAGGGTACGGAGCAACATCACGGCGCCTCGGCTGAGAAGCTCACCCCTCCCGGAACCATTCTAGAGGACGACAGAGGCTCTGACGGCATGTGCCGGCTCGCCGCATCGCGGCCGCAAGACGATCCGCCCGCCTCGCCAGTATCTATAGACACGGCTGGAGTGGTTTTGTGAAGAAGGTCGACCTGGACGGGGAGCTCGCGCGTGGAGGCTTCTCTGGGCATACGCCCCTGCTTTGGCGGAGGGACCCGACCCCGAACGTGCCCCTGGCGACGCTCATCGTCGCCGTGGTCAGGCTTCTCGGCCGGCTCCGTGCAGGAGGCCGGAGGCGCCGCTGCTCGGCGACAGAGGGCGCGGCATCCCTCGACTCCGACGCTATCATCCCATGAACGCTCGAGAGGACTAAGACTATGGCACAAGACGGCTCTGTCTCGGTATTCATCTCGTACTCACGTAGCGACAAGGACCAACTTGATCGGCTCGTCATCCATCTCTCCAATCTCAAGAATTCAGGTCGGATTCGGCACTGGACGGATCGGGAGATCATAGCCGGCCAGAATTGGGCGGAGCAGATCTCAGATCATCTTGAGACAGCCGACCTTGTTCTTCTTCTGGTGTCGGCTGACTTCCTGGCCTCGGACTACTGCCGTCAGATAGAGATGCAACGGGCTCTTCAGCGACATGAGTCCGGCCAAGCGCACGTTGTCCCCATTCTCATCAGACCGGTGGACTGGTCAGGTTCGCCTTTCGCCCATTTGCAGGTCTTGCCGCGTGATCGTCGACACGTTTTTGATTCTAATAGAGATTCGGAAGAAGCTCTGGCGGAGGTAGCCTCAGATATTCGCAAGTTGGTGGAGCAATTACCCTTGCCCTCCTCCATCTCGTCCGAACCCAAGCCCCACTACCGTGACGAGTGGAGAATGCGTCTCGCCGAGGAACTGAATGACGCCTATGAGCGGAGGGAGACTCTGATCATCGCTGGTGGAGATCTCGCGGATATCACCAACGAAATTCTCAATCTCAGGAGACAACAGCGCGAGCACTTGCTCCAGCCTGGCGATCTTTTGGCCGACGGCCGCTTCCGGTTGATCGACAAGATTGGCAGTGGCGGCTTCGCCACGGTGTGGAAGGCATGGGACAAGAAGCACGGACAGTTGGTGGCTGTCAAGGTGCTCCACTCCGAATATGCCGGGGAAGGGCCCCAGCGCGAGCGGTTCTTCCGTGGTGCCCGAGAGATGGCCAAGCTACAGCATCACGGCGTCGTGAAAGTGATCGAAGAGAAGGTGGAAGACGGACGTTTCTATTTCTTCGTCATGGAGCTGGTGAATGGGAACAATCTCCGTGATGCCGTCTTGACCGGGTGGATTCCCCCCTCCGAGCGAGTGCGTTTGGTGTTAGAGGCGGGAGATGCTCTGGCTTTTGCCCAGGGTGGCGACATCATGCACCGAGACGTAAAGCCGACCAATATATTGATTGACGAGGCTATGAAGGCCAAGCTCACTGACTTTGACCTGGTTTGGGCGCGGGATACGACCGGAGGCACGCGGACGGGTATGCTCGGAACGGTAGTCTATGCTGCACCCGAGATGATGTCAGCAGCGAATCAGCCCACTGAGCAGGCCGACGTCTACGGCCTTGGAATGACGGCGGTATTCGCATTGTACGGCAGGGAGTTGCCATTTGAAATTCTGCGGAACGCCGGTGAATTTGTAGCCGAGCTCGGCGTAGACAAGGTCGTGCAGGAGATCTTGTTGCGCGCAATAGCGTGGAATCCGGATCAGCGATACTCCTCAGTTGAAGAATTCTGCGATGCCCTCCGAGCTTACTTGACCGAATCTGAGCGGGAAAGACTTTTTGGATGGATCGAGACGCCCCATAGCGGCTATGTGGAATTATGGCAGAGGATTCCAGCAGGCTCATTCCTGATGGGGAGCCGAATGAGCTCCGACGAAGCGCTTCCTCGCCATCGCGTCAACGTTAATGAACCGTTCTATATTATGTCAGTGCCGGTGACCAACGCGCAGTATGCAGCGTTCAATCCCGGCCATAGACCTCACGCTTGGGCCGGTGTTTCGAACGAAGAGATTCCTTTTTATCCGGCAGTTGACGTGAGCTGGTATGAGGCAGTAGATTTCTGCCGATGGTTAGCCCGCACCTTCTCGTGGGCAAGGGGTGCGCGCCTGCCAACCGAAGAGGAGTGGGAGTACGCCTGCCGGGCAACGACGGAGACGAGGTATTGGAGCGGCGACCAGGTGAGAGACCTGGATAGGATCGGCTGGCTCAACAAGAATTCCAGCCGGCGAGCTCACCGCGTCGGTGAAAAGCAGCCCAATGCCTGGGGGCTCTACGACGTCCACGGGAACGTCTGGGAATGGACCCTGGGTGCCTGGACGACTTACTCCGACCGTATAGGAGGCGTTTTCGCGGTCTTTCCACATCGAGTCGACGCGGAAAGCCTGAACGCCGCGAGCAACCTGCGCGTCATTCGCGGAGGTAGTTTCCGGCAGCCAGCGGACCGGGCACGATCCGCTTGCCGGAACTTCCGAAGACCAGGAGAGGCCGACTCAGATCGGGGATTTCGCGTTGTGCTACCACACGATGCCCCTCTTCCGGCTTGTCTTCCCCCGCGGAGAGGAGGCGGGTCGGGCGACCGCATCGAGTCCGACGGGGCAGCCTGTACCCGATGATCCCTGCGGCCCCCGGATCACGCGTTCAACATTGAAGGCGATCGACGGTCACGCCGGCCCTCGAGGTGCTTCGGGCTTCCCTCGGACCAGAGCGTGCCAGAGCAGCCCTTACCAAGTGCTGGCGTCTATGACGAGCTTCTCTGCGGATCCTGATCCCGTTCCCGTTGGTTCGGGACGGGGAGGCGTCGACCTTTCCGGGCTCGGAATATGCTTGAGCTGTTCGACCGAAGGAGGTGGGAAGAGCTGGAACTCCAGCTCGATGCGGCCCTTTCCGAGGACGCCACGGACGCGCGCAGCGCGTTCTGGCTCGCGAACGTCCTCACGTTCCGGAGCCAGTACGCCCGGGCGGTTCGCCGCTACGACGACGCCTGGGCGCAGCGGTGGCCAGGCGTGGTCTGCCTCAACAACAAAGGGGTGGCCCTCGCGCGCGCGGGCGAGGCGCGGGCTGCCGTGGTCACCCTCGGCCAGGCCCTGCTCGAGAGCGGCAAGGAGCACGGCCCGTCGGCCTACAACCTGGCCGTCCTCCTCGACTACCTGGGCGAGGACGGCAACCGCTCCGGCCTGATCGACGAGCTCGCGCACCTCCTGGTCGACCAGCTCAAGCTCTTCGCGCGCAAGGATCCGCCCGCGATCCGGGTGAACAAGACTTTCGCCGCGGCGGCTTCCGGAGGCGGTTGGGGGGATGGCCGCCATCCTCTCGAGGCTCCCCTCTTCCTCTGGCGACAGGAGCTCAGGACCGGCTTCGGGTTCGAGCTCACGGGCAGCGAGGCGGACACCGAAGAGGGCTACCGGTACTTCGAGGACGGGCTCGCGCACCTCGAGGCCGGACGCTGGCAGGCGGCCATCGATGCCTTCGACGTCGCCGAGGGACACGACAAGGGGCTCGCGGCGCGGATCGTGCCGCACCGCAATCGGGCCATGGTCGCCCGCGCGCGCGAGCACCTTCGCGAGGCCCGCGAGCAGCGCGAGAGGGGAGATTTCCAGGCGGCTCACAACACCTGGGAGACCTACCGGCGGATCGCGGCGGGCATGCCCCAGCGCCCGCTCGTCGAGGACCTGGTGTCGGAGATCCGCCGCTTCGGGGAACGGTTGCGGCTTCACCAGCCGGCCGCGGACAACCTCACGGATCTGCAGAACCTGATCTCGATGGTGCGCCAACGCGTGGACGCCCTCGCCCGGCAGGAAGCCGAGGGCGCCGACGCCGCGGAGCCCGAGACCGACGAAGAGGCGGCGGGCCCGGAGGACGAGCCGGAGGCGAAGGCCGAGTCGACCGACGACGAAGCCGAGACCAGCGGCAGTGACGAGACCGGCCCGGAGGACGACGCCGAGCCGTCCGCGGCGACGGCGGCCCACGCCGTTTCGTTCCGGGAGAGCGAGTACGTTCGCGGCCTCTGCCGCGACGCCTGGGAGGAGCAACTGCGCTTCCTGACGGCCATCAGCAGCTTCGAGGAAGCGGAGTACATGCTCGATCTCTCGGAGATCCAGTGGTTCGCTCAGGACGACCTGGGCCGCTGGCGCCGCGACGTCTACACCGCCAAGACCGAGGCCCTGGTCTCCCAGGCTCTCGGGCTGCAAGACGACGAGGCCTACGGCCTCCTGCATGAGGCCCGGCAAGCAGCCATGGAAGCGGGCGACCCGCACCTCGTCGACCGCGTCGAGCGTCAGATGGCCCAGCGCGAGCGCCGGCAGGTGGACCTGAGCGAGATCGAGAAGCTCCACGGCGGCGGCAAGTTCCTGGAAGTGCTCGAGCGTTGCACCGACCTGCTGGCGACGGCGCCGGACGAGCCGACGCTGCACTCGCGGCGCGAGAGCGCTCTCCACCGCCTGCACCGGAAGGTGCGGGGATCGCTCCGGGCGCGGCAGTGGGACAAGGCCCTGGAGACCGCGGGCGCGGTGCTGAGGGTGCTCCCCGACGACGGCGTCACCCGGGAACTGGCGGACGAGGCGCGCCAGGGCCGGCTCGACATGCTCCTCGTCCGGGCGGAGAACGCCCATGCCGACCGCGACGTGGACGCGGCCCGCGGGGCCTGTGCGGCGGTCCTCGAAGCGGATCCGGTGAACGAGCGCGCCCTGGAGCTGCGCCGGCGCATCGAGGTCGCCGCCATCGACGATCCGGACGCGGCGGAGGACGCCTACGAGAAAGCCTTCGTCGAGCTCGAGACGGCGAAGGCCGCCGGCCGTCCCCGGGCGGCGCTCGCGCCGCTTCGCGAGATGCGGCGGCTGGCGCTCGATCGCCCCTCCACGGTGAAGGCCACCGAGTGGCTCACGGATTCCCTGGTGGAGGCGTACCGGCGCGACCTGGAGCTGAAGCGGGCTCCGAAGAAGGCCGAGAAGCTCCTGGACGACCTGCAGCCCTTGCTCGACCTGCTGCCCGATCATCCGTCGGTCCTGGCCCTTCGCGACGAGCTGCGGCGAGAAATGGTGCCCTACTCTCACCAGCGGCGCGAGCGGAGCAGCGGTCTGCTCGCCGAGGTCGGTGGCCATCTCCTGGCGCACGAGCCGGCCGCGGCTCTCGACGTCCTGGAGGTGGTCGTGGAGCTCGGAGAGCCCACCCACAAGGCGGACGTGGAACTCTACCTCGGCGACGCCCTGGCCCAGATCCGCCGCCGCATCGAGCGCCTCGACGCCCTGGAGGAAGCGGCGCCGCCCGGGGACGGCAACTCCTCCGCGGAGACGGAGAACGAGAAGGACGAGCTGTTCCGCAAGCTCCGGCGGTGGGACCGCGGCCAGGCGGAGGTGCTCAGACGCGAGCTCGAGCAGCGCAGGGAACGCTCGAAGCCGCGGGATCCCGTCGAAGAGATCCGGAAGGCGCTCGCCGGCGCGCCGGATCCCTGGAGCCGTTACGAGCGGATGTCGCGGGAAGTCCTCCAAAGGAGGAACGCCGGCGAGCGCTTCTCCGCCGCCGAGAAGCAGGGACTGAAGAAGCTGTGGCAGGACGAGCGCAACGCTCTCGGTCTCGTCGACCGCCTGCGGGCCAGGTTTTACGAGCGGCTGCTCGGCGTCGAGCGGTTTTTCGCAGAAGAGGACGAAGATGATCACCGCCAAGCCTGACGCTGTTTGCCGTTGGACGCACTTCCCGCGGACGCTCATCCCGTGGTCCGCAGCCGCCCTCGGCCTCGCCCTTGCCGTCGCGGCGGTCCCGGCCGCCCGCGCCCAGGAGATCAAGGAATCCCATCACTGGATCCTGCTCCTCGACGTATCCTCGAGCTTCGAGAATCGGGCCGAGGCCCAGGGGCCGCGGAACTACCGCCTGCGCAGCGAAACCCTGTCGCTGCTCCAGACGCTCCTCGCCGCCCGCCGGGTCAAGGAGCTGGAGCGCCGCGACGACCGGCTCTCGGTCTATGTCTTCGGTGAGGGCGTGAAGAGGGTCGAGGAGCTGACGACGCAGCCGATCGTCTGGGCCGACATCCACGACCCGCGGTGGTGGGAGCGGCAGATCCCCGGCGGCCTCGGCGCTCGCACCGATTATTTCGAAGCGTTGCGGGTCGCGGTCGAGGCTTTCAAGGTCGACCGCCCGGGAACGATCCGGCACCTGATCCTGATCTCGGACGGCGAGCTCGACGTGGGCGCGGAGAACCGCCAGCCCGGCGCGCCGCCGGGCCGCGAGGAGCTCGAGGTCTACCAGAGCCTCTTGCGGCGGGACGTCGATCCTCTCAACTGGATTCACGACCAGGGCGTCCAGGTCCACGCCTTGACGGTCGACGAGAAGCTCGCGAGCTTCAGCGACAAGAGCCGCCAGGAGGCGATCAAGACGGCCCTCTACGACCGCCAGGCCTACGGCCCGACGCCGCTCGAGAGGGCGCGAACCCTGGTAAGGGACCTGGGCGGCCGCCTGGACGAAAACGGGCGGCTGATCGAGAGCGAGGGCCCTTACGTGATGGCGGCCCTCGCCCAGGCCTTCAACGGGGATTTTCGCTGCGTGCGCCACGACAACGTCTTCGACGTACTCTGGGAGACGCTCTTCCCCGAGCAGGTCTCCCGGCGCCGCGTGCCCCTCGGCACCAACAAGGCGATCGTCTTCGCTCCCCGGATCTCGCCGGTCCACGTCAAGGTCGAGGAAAACGGTATTGAAAGGGAGCTCTCGCTCATCTACGACGAGGAGCGCGAAAGCTACCGCATCGAGCCCCCGGGTCCCTGGAACGAGCTGCAGGTCAACGTCCACCGGACCGCTAAGTATGCCACGTGGCTCATCGTCCATCCCGGTCTCAAAGAGGTCGATCCCGTGCAGGCACGCCGCGAAGACGAGCGGCGCTTCATCGTCGCGGTGACCAACGTCGACCTGACGTGGCAAGAGGAGCGGCCGCCGCGCGACGTGCTCGGCGGCGAGCCGATCCCTCTGGTGCTCGACCTCGCGTGGTTCGACGAGCAACCGACCCCGACCCGTGACGAATGGCGGCTTTACTTCAACGGCACCGAGGCCACCGCCACCGGCACCGTCCGCGAGCCGGACGGGACGGTGAGCCCGGTCTCGTTCCGGATCTCGATCTCGGTTAACGACAGCGATTCCGTCCTCCGACTGGTAGGGAGCTTCCGCTCCCGCCTGGAAGGCGACCACGAGGTCCAGGCGCAGCTCACCCTCGGCAGCGATCCCGAGTCGGCCCAGATCAAATCCGATCCGAAGACCTTCAACGTCCTTTTCGAATCTCCCCTTTCCGTAGAGGACCGCTTCCTCCTGCGCCTGCGTCCCCTGGAGCGGGGCGAGCTCGGCGACGGAATCGAGCTTTCCCCGGCCGCCGCCCATCCGGACATGTCCCCCGAGACGGTGTGGGTCGACGCCAAGGAGGCGGCGCCGGTGGTCGCCGAGTGGTGGGGCAAGAGCGACGAGGCCTGCAAGGGCGTCGAGCGCCTGAGCCTCGAGTTGCCCGAGCTCGGCCAGAGCTTCGGCCGCGAGCAGAACCAGATCTCGCCGGAAGCTCGTCCCCGGGAGGACGGCCGGCTGATCTGCTACCGCTCGCCCGAGGTCCCGCTCGAGCCGGCACGGCGGGGCGAGCCGCTGGGCGTCGAGGCGAGCGACGGTCTCAAGTCCGTCGCCTGGCGCTGGCAGGTGAAGAGGCGGATGCCCTTCGGCCTCAGGATCTTGTACGGGTCGCTGGTCGGCGTCCTGCTCCTCCTGGGCTTGGCCGCGTTCCTCCTCCGTGGACCGATTCGCCAGTGGTGGGAGCGGCGTCAGGCCTCGTTCCCCCTGGCCGTCGACCTCCCCGACGACTGCCTCGTGTGGCCCGGGAAGGGCCCCAAGAGTCTCCTCGTCACGCTCGACAGCGAAGGCCAGTTGCGCGGCGAGGTCGGCACGCGCAAGCTGGGCAACGACGAGAGGGCCGTGATCGTCGAGCCGGAGCGCAAGCGGGCCTATCGCATTCGGGTGGTCTCCGGACCTGCCTGGAACCTCGAGCACCTGGACGAAGAAGGTAAATCTCTGGGCACCCGGCCGCTGACCCGGGCCGGCGAGACGGTGACGCTCGTCAAGCTGAACCGGGGGCACAAGATTCGCTTCGAGAAAGACGGTGCCACGGCGACCTTGCGGCACAAGAACCGATTGTAGATCTCATCTCCTTGCAGGAGTCATCTTATGAACGATCGAGACCAACGCAACCGCCGGACGGCCGAAGACGTCGACTGGACCGGACTGGCCCGCGTCGTACGCCCCACGCTGATCGTGGCCATCGGCGGCACCGGCGCCACCGCCGCCAAGATCGCGCGGGCGCGGATCGACAGCTTCGTGGGCCCGCGGCACCACTTCGTGGCGTTTCGCGCCCTGGACACGGCGTACCAGGACAACCGCGAGCCGCGCTTCGTCGACAACGCGGAATACGTCTACCTGGGCGGGTTCAACGCCCAGGCGGTGATCGCCGACATCATGGCGGGCGACGCCTATCCCCACTGGGGCCAGTGGCTGCCGCCGCTGCTCAACTTCCAGCAGGTCGCCTTCGGCGCCGGCGGCATCCGGCCCATCGGCCGGCTGTGCTACTTCTATCGCCGCGATCAAGTCGAAGCGGCGATCCAGGAGGCCCTCACCACCATCACCGACGCCAACGATGCCCTGCGCTTCTATCAGGAGACCGGCGTGCGGGTGAACCTCGAGGCGGGCATCGACATCCACGTGGTGTGCTCGGTCTGCGGCGGCACCGGCGCCGGCATGTTCCTCGACGTCGCGTTCGACCTGCGGCGTTGGGCCGAGGAGCACACCGACCGCGAGGTCACGGTGACCGGGCACCTGGTGCTGCCCGAAGCTTTTCGGCGCAAGCCCGTGGTCTTGAAGGCCCTCGAAGCCAACGCCTACATCGCCCTCCAGGAGCTCGACCGCTACATGAACGCTACGATCGCCGATCCGTGGAAGGTCGAGCACGTCCAGGGCCGGCCCGAGACCTCCTATCGCGCTCCCTTCGACCATTGCTACCTGCTGAGCGGGCTCCAGCAAGGAGGGACGAGCGACGTCGAGACCCTCACCTCGGTCATCGGCGAGGCCATCACGCTCCTCACGCTGGCGCAGGTGGGCCAGAGGGTCTCGCAAGGCGTGATCAACATGGCCGGGCAGCGCAAGTCGACCCGCGACGACCGGGGGCGCCTGTGCTGCTACAGCAGCTACGGCGTGCTCGGCGTGGAGATCCCCTGGGGTCTTCTCGGCGAATCGCTCGGCCGGGACCTGGCCGAGAAGGTCCACCAGCGGCTCGCCGCCCGCGACCTGCGCAAGGACGAAGACCTGGAGCCCGACGTCCAGCGTTTCCGCGACGCGATGGTCCTCGACCCGAACCGTCCGGAGCAGCTCGTGCCGGGCCCCAGGCTGGACAAGGCCTCGATCGGCGACCTCGTGGAGGAGATGGGCATCAAATCCTCGCAGCCCGGCGGCGAGCTCCAGCGCCAGCTCGCGCAGGCCCGGGAGAGGCTCCAACGCGAGGTCCGGGAAGCCGAGGAGACGGAGCTGTGGAGCTCCCACGCCCTGCGCTCCTACCTGAAGCCCTATCTCCGGGACTTGCTCCTGGCTGAAACCGGCGGCGGGCTCGAGGCCGTCCTGCGGCTGCTCGGCGGTTGCGCCCAGGCCCTCGGCGACTTCAAGCGCAAGTTGCACGCGAGCGCCGCGGAAGCGGAAGAAAAGGCGCTCGCCGGCAGGACCGCGGCCGAGGCGCTCGAGCGCGAGAACCTCGCCGGCCGCAACTGGGACAAGCAGGTGTGGCCGGAGGTCACCAGGTGGGAGGATCACCTCCGGGAGGACGCCCGGGCGCGCATCCTGAAGGCCCAGGCGCGCTGGCTCGACAAGCTCAGGACGGTGATCGAGCACGAGATGATCGAGCCCTGGCAGAGAATCGAGCTCCTCTTCAAAGACCTGCGCTTCGATCCGCCCCGCGACGCGGATTCCTACTACCGGTCACGCCGGGCGCTGACCCAGGTGTGCCCCATCCGTCACTTCGCGAGCATCATCGAAGGCGTCAAGGAGGGGTTGATCCGCACAGTGCTCGAGGACCTCGTCGCGGAGTCCGACCGCTGGTCCGGCTTCAACCGCAACGACCTCGTCGAGCGCTTCAAACATCTCTGCGTCGAGGCCATGCAGGATCACTTCGAGAACGAGCCGAGCGTCGAGTGCGATCACCTGCTCGCCGAGCACTACCGGCCCGACACCGCCTATCAAAGCCAGGTCAACGTGCTTCTCTCGCGCGCTCAGGCCAACTGGGAGCTCCACGAGTCGTATTCGCTGCGTACCAACAAGCTCGAGATCTCGGCCGTCGGCTCGCGGGAAGACTCGGTCCTCTACGGCACGATATCGAGGAATCACCACCACATTTCCTCGGTCGACGAGCAGCGGCGAGACTACGTGCCGATCTTCCGCACCGAGCATGGCATTTCTCTCGTCGGCTTCAAACGCCTCGAGGCCTATCGGGAAAGCCTGGTGGATTCGATCGTCCACGAGCAGCGCTACGATTTCCACTTTTTCCTCGACTCGCGCTGGATCACCCGCATGGAGTTCGCCGACGACGAGCCGGCGGAACTGCGCAGCCTCTACCTCTTCAGCGTCGCCGAGCTCCTGGGGTCGATCCAACGCCAGGAGAGCGTCGGCTACGTCCTGATCGACGGCAGCAACGACGTCCTGGGACGTTATCGCCGGGCCGCCTATGAGCGGCTGCGGGGCGACGAGACGCTGCGGCAACGCCTGGAGCAGCGGGTCCGCCGAGAGGAGCAGATGGCGGGTTGGGCCGCCAGGCTCGAGCGACACGTCGACGACTTGAAGAATCGCATCGAAAAGAAAGTGGAGCCGGAATCGAAACACGGCGCGGCGGTCGCCGCTTCGCGCTACCTGAGCCTGGACATCTATCAGATCCATGCGGAGATCCGGGCGCTCCTGGGCGAGCTGCGCGAGGAAGAGCTGGGGATCTGACATGGAGCACCGACGCCAACGGCTCGGGCTCCTCGCCTTCGCCTTCGACGCCCCGGGCCGCGAGATCCTGGAGGCGCTCGCCAGGCGCACCGACCTGCGCTCGGCCCTGGTCTTCTGCCACCATGCCGCCGGCGGCGCCGGGTCGAGCGCAGCGCCCTGGTTGCGCCAGGCCCCCGGCTCCGGCTGGGAGGAGCCGGCGTGGGCACTCCGTATCGAGCAGCTCAGCGACGGCTTCGAGGCCGCCGTTCAGGACGCCCTCGACGCCCGCCGTTGGCGCACCGAGAAGGGCGGCGTGGACCTGGTGCTCCTGGCGCCCGCCTCGCCCGCCGGCGAGGTGACGTTGCCCGCGGGGACCCTGGCCGCCCTGGGCTCGATCCGACACCACTACCAGAACGTGAGCCGGATCGTGCTGACGGCCGAACGGAGCTTCGCCACCGTGGGACGCGCGAGGGTCAAGGGCAAGGTCTCTCCGCTCCCGTTCTCCGACGGCAGCGATGACGGTCTCTTCGACCTGGTGCTCCTCTTCGACCGCGAGAACCTCAAGGGCTGGTACCTCAAAGACGACGCCGAGGCGACCGAGCACGCCGCCGCCGCGATTGCCCACCTCACCGCGGGGGAGCTGTGCACCACGATCTACCAGCGACTCCAGGCTGAACGGGCTCGCCTGGGCGCCGCCGGCCGCTACTTCACTTTGGGCGTCGCCGAGTGGCGCCTCGAAAAGGAGAAACTGGAGGCGGCCACCGGCGACCTGCTCGTCGGCGGGTCGGCGGCCCGGCTCGCCGGCGAGGCGCAGGTCGAAATCGCCGGCGCCGCCGCGCCGCGCGGCACCGGGGCCCGCCAGGGCGACGCCGAGGAATGGCTCCCAGATGATCCCTGGCTCCGGGAAGCGCCGGCCGCCATTGACGAGATCGAGCCGGCGGCCGCGAGCGAGCACGTCGAAGCTTTGCGCGACCGCGCCACCGCGAGCCTGACCGGGCTGTTCACGGAGAACGGCTGCGCTCTCGGCGTACTCCGGCGTCTCCTCTCCCGGCGCCGGAAAGAGCTCGAAGAGCTCCGCCGCGGCAAGGCCGCGGAGCTCGCCACGTTCATGCCACGATTCGCCCGTTGGTACTCCGAGAAGCGAGCGGGCAAAGAGCATGCCGGCACCGGGGTCGCTCAGGTCGAATATCAGGAGGAGGTTCTCGACCGTAAGAAGCTCGTCGTCTTCCTCGGCGTTCTGGCCCTGGCCCTGGGATCCTGGTACGCAGCCTACAAGAGCGGCTATCCATTGGAACTTAACGTCGTGTTGGGGATCATGGCCGCCGCGGCCGTCTTGCTGCTGTTCATGGGTTTTAACAAGGTCGTCACCAAGACCAGGGAGGTGCCCGTGGCCCCTCCCCCGAATCTGCTCGACGAATTGCGGGAGAAACGCGCACGGCTCGCCGCGGCGGCCGATGTCCTCGACTGGAACGAGAAGCTCGGGACGAGGCTGGACAATTCCCTGGAGGACCTGCGGCGGCTTGCCGCCGAGAAGACGCCGGAGACGGAAGCGCCCTTCCCTTATTCCACGGAGGTGTGCGCCGCCCTCCTGGCCCACCGCTCGTTGACCGTCGACGCCTGGCTCGAGCGCTTCTGGCACGACCGCGGGCAGGCGGTCGTCGTCGGGCTCGACGGCGGCGGCGCCAGCCTGGCGGCGGAGCTCCGTGAGCACGCGGAGGAAAGCTGCCGGCGCAGCGTCAGCGACGTGGGCTGGGCACAGGTGCTCGAGGCCCTGGGCGGAGCCGACTCTCTATCGAAGCCGCTGTGGCGCCAGGCCCTCGAGCAGGCCCGCGACGCCGCGGTGCCGCGCATGCGGGTGCCGGGCGAGACGTCGTACAACTTCCTCGCCCTGCCGCGCACGCTCCCCGAGCCGATGAAAGACGCCTTGAGCCGGCACTTTCCGGAGCAGAAGATCCAGGAGGAGATCGACGGGGAAGCGGTTCTGGTCGTTCGGGTGACCCAGGGATACAGCCCCTAACTTTCATAGGAACATACGAAGATGGTTACAGTAAGAAGCCGTAAGCGTCAGTGGCGGTGGCTATACCTGGTCTCAATCCCAGGCGGGTTGCTGGCGGTGGTCCTATCGCCGCCATTCGAGTACCTCTGGAACAAGTACCTGTTGCCGTGCCTGAGTTTGGGCCCCGAACCCACTAGCCTCCCTGTCAATCCGCCAGCACCTCCGCCGCCTACCGCTCCTCCTACCCAGCCTACCGTTTCTCCTCCTACCACGCTGACGAATTTGGGGGAAAGATTGCCGCAGATACTCTGCCACGATTGGGATCATCGGGATGTGCGCTCACTCCTTTCCGAGCTGGGTGAGCCCGCCGAGTCGCATGATCACGCAACGTTTTGGCACTATTGTTTTCGTGATCATGGACTGGATGTGGCTTTCGACACCGAGGGTCAGCTCCACTCAGTGCGCTTCCTGACTGATCGATACGGCGGCTATGATACTTATAGAGGCCAAATCCCCGGAGGCATCAGGCTTGACGGTGAAGGTCATGGCCGGCAGGAAGACCGCAGGATGCTATCCAGGTGGCGGCGACGATTCTTGGATAATGGCGATACAGACTGCTATCCGAGTGCTCGGGATGAGCTTTGCATCCTGTATCAAGGAGACGAAATCTTGAGCGCGGTTTTCAGGGCCACCGAGTCCCACCCGCGATTCGCGAACGCTACCCCCTTCCGTGACCTGAGCTATGACAGCCCCGGCGCCACATGGCCGCCAGCGCCAACGCTGCCGACCTTGCTGAGGAGCGGGAGCAGCGTGAGCCTGGCTCCCTGAGATCGAATCGAAAGCGACGGCTGGCAGAAGCCGGTTCCAGCGGTCCCCTTCCGCATGATTGCGGACCATATCAGGATTGTCGTCGCTTGACCGGTTGATCCGTGAGGCTGATCTGCGGCTGATGGGCCTCCGGCGCGCCAAATCCGCAGAATATCATTACTCAATAGCTTCGAGTCCTGATGTTCCGTGGATTATCAAGACTCGAAGGCTTTGACTTGTGATCCGGACGGGCTCCCATCGAAACCCGAAGGCTTTGGCTCATGACGTTCGTGCCGTCGATGATGAGCAGAAGGGATCAGGTCCGGGCGCCCCTCCATGGAAGACGAGCGGCCGCGATCGGATCGAGGTCGAAGGGACTCGATCGGCTTCGCCGCCACCTCGATCCTCGATCGCCCGGCACAGCCTGTCTCATCGGGCAGCCCGGCTCTCCAGGATCAGGGCCTCGAAGTCTCTCAGCGCCGCGCACCAACGTCGCAGCGGCCCGCTCTCCGAGCGGAAGGCGAAGCCGAAAGCGACTTCGAGGTCCTGGCAGCCAGCGCCGTCCAGCTCAGCGGCGGCCAGGGCGGTGCGAATCGCGTTGACGCGGTCGGCGACGGGGAAGTCCTTGCCCCGCTCCTCGAAGTAGTACTCGAGGTTGAGCCCCAGGAACTTCTCGCGGACGCCGGGAAGACGGACCTCGATATCGCGGAGCAGAAACTGTCGGCGGGCCTGGTAAGCGGGGGCGAGCGGGACCTCGGTCAGGATCTGGTGGACGCGATGGCGTCCCAACTCGCCGGGGTCGAGATCCCTGAAGCGTTGGATCTGCGCCTCGATAACGCGCAGGAGCTCCTCGTCCGTGCCCGACGTCAGCAGCGGCACGGGCGGCTCGATGGGGACGTCCGAGGACTGCGTCTCGGCCGGGAGGTCGCCCTCCGTGCTTGGCGGCAGCTCCCCTGCCGTCGTCTCAGGCTGCCCATTCGGGACGGGCGGTCTCAGCAATGCCCAACCCGCCGCCAAGAGGACCATGACGACGAGGAGACTCATCAATCCGATCAGCAGTGGGCTCCACGCCGGCCTTCTTCTCTGTCCCGGGTAAATCCCGCCGCCGGGCGCAGGCCAGACCGCTCCTTGAGGAAGCGACGGCTCATAGAGCGGCTCAGGCGTCGGCCGCTGAGGGAGCTTTTCGTCCTGCTCGGCAAGATACCGCGCGAGAGCCTCGCGCGCCATGTGATTGCCCGGCGCCGGGTGGCAGTAGACGATCGTGTGACCCGACTGTCGGAGCTCCTGGGGCCGCACGAGCGAGGTGACGCCGAGGACGTTCGACGGCGGCTGCCGGAAGCTCTGGGCGCAGTCCTGGAAGTAACCGAGGACCGCGGACGGGCTTTCCTCGGGCTGGAAGGCTGCGAGCAGGAAGCCTACCGGCGAACGTCGGCGCAAGTCTTCCACCAGCTCGCGGGAGCCGACGTGCTCGGGGCCGTCCACGGCGCCGCGAAGCCGCGGCGTGCAGACGGCAGGAGGCTCATCGGGCTCCAGGATCGCGCGGGCCGTGGCCTGGAGATCCACCTCCGCGAGGGACCGCTGGAACACCGCGATATCGCCGTGGTAGAGGCCCACGAACGCGACCGTGGGACGACCGGCCCGGTCTTCGACCTCGACCGTGACGCACAAGACATAGCCTTTTCTGTCGGGCGTCCGAAATCCGCCCACGGCCCAGCCGAAGTCCGCGAGGCGGTTGCGGCCGGTCTCGAACGAGAGCTTGCAATAGTCGACGAACTTCTGTTGCACGTCCTGGCGCTCGGCCAGGGCTCCGGTGGCGGCCTTGAGGCCCCAGTCGCGGCCCCAGGAGGCGCGGCTGCGGTTGTCGTAGAGGAGGTAGTCGATCGCCGCGCTCATTGCCGTCGGCACCACTCGGCAAAGTCCGGGTTCGAGAGCCGGCTACGGATCTCGAGGAAGGATTGCCAGGACTGCGTCCAACTGTAGTAGCGCGCTTGCGCGTCGAGGACGTCGGGAGAGATGGCGAGGATTGACCGACTCAGATCGCAGAGTGTTGTCCTCTGTGCGTAGATCGCCTTCATGCTGTCCGACGTGGCGCCGAGCAAAGCTCTCGGCTGCCTGGGGCCGTGGCCGGCCTCCCGTAGCAGCCGCTGAACCTCTTCGAGCTCTTTCCAGAGGTCGGGGCAAGCCGTGCACAGATCGGGGGGCGGCCACTCGGCTCGCGCCAGCGGCAGCTCTGAAGTGCCCGCCAGCGTCGCCAGTCGGGCGCTCAGCTCATCGCGCAAGATCGCCTCGCGATCGAAGAGGCGAAGAGCTTCGCCGACGGCTTTGTGACCCTCCCTCACGGCCTCCAGCGCCTCCTGGAAGACCGCCGCCTGCTCTCCTCCCGGATCCGCGACGGCCTCGATGCGCGCTAGGCATTCCGCGAAATTCTGCTGCAACTTCTCGAACGTTCCCGGCCCCTGTTCGAGGAATTCAGGCGGGAGATCGTTCCAGGTGACCTCGCCGACCCGCCAGACCGTCTCAAGCAACGAGGCCGCGAAGCGGCGGCTCAGCTCGCCGCAGCGCTTCTCCAGCACTTCCTGCGCCGATTGCTTCGGCGCAGGAAGTGGCGGTGGTGTCGGTGGCGGTGGTGGCGGCGGCGGTGGTGGCGTCTCGGGTGGTGGCGGTGGTGGCGGCGCCTCGGCAGGGGACGGATTCTGCGTCTCGGTCGGGGGCGGGTTCTGCTCGCCCGTCTCCTGGCCGCTACCGCCGGCCGTTGCCAATACAAGGAGAAGCGCCGCGATGGCGAGCCGTCGGAAACCTCGGCGCGGGACCTTACGCGACATCGGCGCAATCTCCCGTCCGCGAGTTGAGCGTCACCTGGCAAAGGGAACGAATGAGCCTTTCGACGTGGTCCTTGACATAGTCCTTGCTGTTGCTGTTCGGATCGGCGTTGAAGTCCTGGAGCGACCTTCTCACCGAGAGAAGCTGTTGCTGCATGGCTTCGAATGCCTCGCGGGTCTCCGCGAGGTAGGGCTCCTCGGGGATGAGCTTCGGGACCTGATCGAGGAGATATTCGATGGGCGCCGTCTCAAGACGCTCGCCGCTTCTCACGTAGGCCATCGACGCCGTCTGCTGACGGATCGCCTTGTACCTGGCGAGCGCGTCGTAGATCAGGATCCGCAAGTCGATAAGCCCTTCGATGGCATGGAGCTCGTGGCCGTAGAGCGGCTCCTCGATGAGCTCGGCCTCGATCCCCCGCATCGCGGTCGAGGGCGGGGCGCCGCCGTCGAGCGCTTGCTCGAGCCGGATGGGGAAGGGCTTGATGCCCACGACCGAGGCGTCCGGCGCGAGATCGAACAGGTAGCCTTCGCGCGCGGCGTCGGCCATGGCCCGCCAGATCTGCGCGCTCTCCTCGCGGTCGAGCCCGCGGAAGAGGTTGCCGAGGAAAAGCCTCGTCTGCAGCTTGCGATCCTCCGGCGCACTGACGATCCGTGGCCACGTCTGCGTCATCTGGTTGCGCAGCGATTGATACTCGGCGAGGGTGTCGGTGGACTTGAGCTCGTCGTACAAGATGTCGAAGCGCAGAGAGGTGCTGACGCGACCGACCTCGGAGTGGAGCGCCGCGAGCAAGGGGCGGCTGAGCCTGTTGGCCTCGAGCTCGAGGATCGCCTGGACGAGCTTGCGGGCGAGGAATTCGCGAGCGATCACCTGCAGCTCGCGATCCTCCAGGAGATCGCTCTCGGCGAGTCGGGCGTTCAGGGCCTCGAGCCGCGCGTCGACCGTCGAGCCGATGTCGATCTCGGCCTCCAACTTGGCGACCCAGGCGCGTTTCTCTTCCCGCGCTGCCGCGGTCAGCAGGTCGGCGAAGGCCTGATCGCCGAGGGCTTCGATGCGCTTTCGGTGCTCGTCCGTCAGTTGTGCCGGGCGCGCGGGATCGGCAGGGGTTTGGCTCCGGGCGTCGAAGTATGCGAGGCGGGCGTGGAGCAGGGGCTTGACCTGATCGTTCCACCAGCTCGTCTCGTTGCCGGCGAGCGAGGGCTCGAAGCCGGCGAGCCGGCGCAGGCTCTGCTCGTAGTCCGCATCGAGCGAAGGCCGGGTGAGAACGTCTTCCGCGGTGCCGCGCAGACTATTCCAGAAGCGGGTGAACGCTTGCCGCATCTCCGGCGTGACCTTGTCCGGCCGGTCCGCGAACGGCTCGCGGATTCCCGGCAGCCGGGCGATGTCCTCGGGCGAGATTTCGTCGAGGTCGCGATTCTCGAGCTTCGCGGCCGTCGCGTCCACGAAGCGGGCGTCGTCGAGCCGCATCCTCTCCCTCAGAAAGTAGGCGCCCACTCCGGCGGCGGCGACGAGCGCCACGACGAGCGCGGCCGCCATCCAGCTCACCAAACGGCGACGGCGGCCTCGCCTCTCCTGCTTGCGCAGCCGCTCCTGCGTCTCCTGATATACGCGACGCCTGTGCGCCCGCTCGTCGTCGCGCTTCTTCTTGTCGGCGGCCTCCATGCGCGCCTTGACCGCCGGCCATGCGGCCCGCAGGACGGCGAGGAAGACCCGCGCCGCCTCGGGCCGCCAGATCGTGCCGTCCGCCGATTGCTGGACCACGCGGCCGCGGGCGTCGACCTCGTAGCAGTTGAGGTGGGTCACCAAGCCGAAGGGCCGGTCGCCGCCATTCAGCGCGGCGCGCAGATCGCCCGTGAAGTGCTTGCGGAACCGCTGAATGCGCTCCGACTCCATGAGCTTGGCGAAATCGAAGCTCGGATTGTTCTGCGGCTGGGTGACGACGAGCGCCAGCGGACGTTTCTTTTCCCGGCAGTCCTGGATCAGGTTCTTGACGCTGTTGGGGAAAGGGTTGTAGGTGGCGGCCCGGTCGGCGCTGAAGTGGGTGGCGCTGATCAGGATGATCAGACCGTCGCAGCGGTCGATGAAGTGGGCGATCTGCCGATGCCGCTCGCGCAGTTCGTCGGTGATCTCTTCGCTCTTCAGTATGGTGTGATCGGCATAGGTCTCGAAATACATGCCGGCGAAGTCGAAGAGGTAGACGGGCAGGTGCCCGAGGTGCCGCGAGGCCGGATCGTCGACCTTGATGAAGAAGCGGGCCAGGGCCCCCTCCGGGCTGGTGCCGACGGTCTTGCCCTCGCGCCGAATCGTGGCCTCGACCTCCTCGAAGTGGGCCGCACCACCGATTTCCTTGCGATCGAACGAGAGCCCGCCCTGCTCGGGGATGACGCTCTCGAGCGTCTGATAGATGCAGGTGAGGAACACCGTCTTGCCGGAGGCCTGGACCCCGCAGACGCCGATCAGGGCGCAGCTCTCGCGGTCGATCTCGGCTTCGAGGTCCGCGGGACCGGCTTCCGGTGCGATCTTCTCCAAGAATCTCTGGACGCTCATTGCAGACCCTTCTCCTTAGCTTCCAGCCATCACACCGGATAAAGACACGGCCTGGTTGGTTTTGTTGGGCCGACCTCCAGCGCCGCCAAGCCCGAGCCCGGACGAGGCGCGAGTGTCTGCCAGCCCCGGAATGCCGGAATAGCCTATACGCTCGCTGCCATCGCGCCGCTCGGTCAAGCTAGCACAGGGCGGTCGCTTGCCACAACCGACGGAGCCTGCTATGATGCAGGAGTCGAAGCCTGGAGAGCCTCTCTGCCTGCATCTAGAACGCGGCAAGCGTAACGGTTCTGGCTCACGTTGGGCAGACGTGGGCTGCGTCGAGTGCGGTACCTGGAGAGCGATGCCGATGCTTCACGTGATGGCCATGGAGCGAGGAGGGTGCGGCGAGACCCCGAGTCGTGTGGGCCCTGGGCCGGCCCTACCGCGACAGCCACCGTCTCAGCGTTTGTGCTCGTCCTCCCAAGTGCGATTGCTGCCGGTACCTCAAGCCGGGGCCGAAGCCGTACTCATCACCAACAGCGCGTCCTACACGCTGCCGACCAGGCCCTGGGCGACCGTCGCACTTCATGTTGTCCTTCTCAGAGATCGTGCCAAGCGATCTCGCCTTCAGCGATATGCTGGGAATACATGGAAAGATTGGGCCAGCCAAGCACCAGTGGAGGGTCTCCGGGTACGCGATGGTGGGCCAAGTGCGACGTATGGTACAACTGTTCCGGCCCCTGTGCCCCATACGAGGAGCCTGCTTTCGTGCCTCTCTTCAGAATCGGCTACGCCGTTTCAACTCTTGACCGGATAATAAGGAGATGCCAATGAATGATCCGAGTGTACCAAGTGGGCCAATCCCCGGGATCCCGGTGATATGGGAACACCTCAAGAAGAATCCTGTAGTTGTTACGCTTCAAGCTTTAGTGATAGCAGTGGTAGCTTTTAATTATCTTTGGCCCAGGCATGGTTCCGGTCTTGACGGAGTAAGGCAAGAACTGGCACAACTTCAGGACCGGGTCAGCTTGCTGCCGCTCACCGAGAACGATGACACGCTGAGGCGAGAGCTTTCTCAACTAGAGAACAGATTTGAGAATCTTTCTACCCGGCAAAATGAGTGCTGTTCGGCTAGTGCTGATGGGAATCGAGTTCAAGGCATTGACGTTCGTCTGACAAGTCTCGAGGGCAGAGTGGGATTTCATGAGTATGACGGTAACGGAATCAGGCAACAGCTCTCTGAATTGAGAACAAGATTTGACAACCTCAATCAACGACCGTTTATCGCTCCTCTTCCGCAGTCGCCGAACATGAGTACCGACAACGGCATTAGGTCCATCGAACGTCGTGTAGATAGACTTGAGGAGAAGGTCGAGCGACTTGCCAGCGAGCATCAGGCGCTCAGCGCTGTCAGCTCTAGCCGCGACGAGAACGCCGATTCTGCAGTACTGAAGGATCTTGACGAGCGGCTTTCGCGGACACAAGGAGAGATTGTCCAAATTGAATCGGACTTGAGGACTGAGTTACTGAATCAAGAAAAGCGCATACATATCATGGAAATAGTTCACGATTCGGATACGGTCAGGAACTCTGCTTCTCGGAGGAGATTCTGCGGAAATCCGGAGATAAGACAGGACTGGGAATTCTCTCCACCTCAAAAGGTAAGAGAGTACACTCCGTCGACGATCCGAGATATAAGGGAAATCACGGTCGTCCGAGTGTGTGTACACGTGAACGCAGACGGGACCGTGGCCAACGTTGAGGAAGAAGCTGGCTTGGGGGAGTCATTGTCACCTCTACTTATCAAAGAAGCGAAGATCACAGCGGCGAGGAGCTCG